>Ga0208030_1000015_pt1 | contig 128967 bp, 114 predicted proteins | sample MalvirDeepMed_M9_FD_184246 | JGI IMG/M metagenome (GOLD analysis project Ga0208030, IMG submission 184246) | Marine viral communities from the Global Malaspina Expedition - Malaspina viral metaG DeepMed_M9 (SPAdes) (version 2) | ecosystem: Environmental > Aquatic > Marine > Oceanic | place...
CTTTTTGCTGCTCATGCCGGAGGTTGGCGGCAATGATGCCCGAGCCACCAAAGAAGCTCCATTTTGCAAACCCGTTAAACTGCTCGTTCTTGTTGGTTGCGGCGTGAATGGTCTGGCGCAGCTCCACATCGTCGATGTAATTGAGCAGGAAGCCGGTGCGCACGACCTTGCCCAGCTCCCGGAAGGCGAAATACAGTTTGTTCTTGCGACTGTAGGTTCCCAACCGTCTCAGTATGGTTGATGCCGTGATTTTACCCAACTTGATGGACACGGCCACTCGCAACATATCCGGCAGATGCCGCTCAATCCGTGCCCAGTCGATATGGCCGTTGAACAGTTCTTCGATATGCGCGTAGCGGAATCGCCGGTCAGGCCGGTAAAAGTTCAGATCCTTGAGGTTCCGGATACGCGGCATCAGCTTGATCCCTAGTAGATAGGACAGCCCAAAAACGGGATAGCTTTGCGCCTGCGTATCACCGTGCAAGGTATCCGGCTGGATATCGCTCCGGTTCTCAAGTAGCCCGTCGAGGATGTATACCGCCTCGTGAACGCCACAGGGGATGAAATGACTGAACAGCGCGATGTAGGTGTCCGAGACGTGGTAGTAACCGATGCCGCCGTAGCCGCCATAGCGGATGTGGTACTCGCTGAGCAGGTTTTGCTCGTAAAGATTCCATTTGGTGCCATCGGCGGCGGCTCGCCGCCCTGTCCCCCAGTATCCGGGCAATTCGTATTTCTTGTACGCGTTGATGACCTTGACGATAGCGCGGTCCAGCCTGTCTTCGGTCACGTGGTTAAGGTTGAGCCAGGCTATCTGGCGGCGGTTCAGCTGTTTGATAGAGTCGGCGGTCTGGGAGGGCCCCAGATTGCAGCCGTAGCAGAAAAGCGTCGCGATGAAGCGTAACCGGGGGTCTTCAACGCGCCCCTCATAGCCTGACAGTGGCCCGAATTCCCGGTGCAGCCCAAGCCAACGCTCCGCATCCACCAGAACGTCGACGATGCTGCGGGTGCCAAGCCGACGTGTGATGTCGTCATCAAGGGCCTGCCAGTTCGTCGGCAGCCCCTGCCTCTGATTCCGCTTGATGACAATGCGACCGTCTTCGATTGTGGCGTGTGTATTGTCCGGAAAGGCGGCGTCCACCGAGCGACTCACTTGGGTTAATTGTTCCTTGAGATGGCCGACCAGCGCCTTCGGTTCCATGGGAAGCTCTACTTCCAGCCCGTACTGGTCAATTTCCTGTTCGTAACCCGACCAGCTCACCAGCTGATCCCGATGGTCGTCGAACCGATCTCCGTGAACAACCGCCAGGTCCGCTGACTTCAGTTCCTGTTTCACCAGATTCAAAACGGCCAACTCAAAATATTTACGGTGAACCGTCAGGCTGTCCGGACGGATGAAAATCAGACGTCGCCACTTATCGAGCGTCCACTTGGTCTGCTGAACGTTTTCGATCAGATCCGGCGCATGGATTCGCAAATCCAGGGTCTCGGCTTTCAGCGAACGGTTTTTTCGGAGCAGCTCAATCAGTTGAATCGACAAGGTGTCGCTGGAGGTGCTTTGAAATGTCAGTATGTCCAGACAGTTGTACAGCAGGCTGCGTTTGGCGCGAAACGGTCGCAACATGAAAGGCAGGTAGTTGTTGCCCGCATAGGCCAGATGTTCCTCGCATTCATCCAGCCACTCCTGGCGCTTGTCGCCGACCACGGCCTGAAGTGATTGCCAGGGGTTGGGCCCGGCTTCCATGGCGGTCAGCACGTCTTTAAAGCAGGACACGAGTCGATCCGTGCGCTGGGTCTGCTCCATTTGATAGGTCAGCAGATTTTGCTGGGCGGTGGTTTCCAGCTGCCTCATCAGCTTGATCAGAAGCTCGGCGGTATCGTCCAGTGCCTGGGCATACTGTTGCCGGATTAGGACGACCGCCAGGGCATAGCGTTTGCGTGCAGGGATTCGGGCCATCTTGGCCACATCTAGTGCTCTTGCTTCATTGGCGAACTGCCTCCGTTTGGTCACGGGAATGGCATGGACACTCGGTAATCGCTCGACGATATCCCTGAGCCACTTGAGGTGTTGCAGGTAGGACCGGATCTCTTTATTGGTCGGCTTGCGAATTTCTCGCTTCAGACGCTGCCAACCGCTGATCTCGATCCCCGGTGGCGACACCAGCAAGTCATTGATCAGTGCCTTTGTATCGTCGGTCAGTTCGCTGACGATGGACCGGTAACAGCGGTCATTCACGGTGGCTCGGGCATCCTTGGCAAGCCGCAATAGCACCGTGAAGCCGGGAATCTCAAAGCGGTGATGCACCAATTCTTCAAGGAGAATGTTGATAATATCAGCCAGCACCTCGCGGGACTCGGCAGCGTTTATGGCTTGGTTTTCGAGCCACAGGCGATCTTTATCGCCCAGAATTCGGCTGCCGACGTAGGCCCGAATCCAATTGATGTGGCGATTACGGGCACTGGATTGGTCATACTGCCTCTGCTGGATCTTGGTCGGCCGTTTTTGAAGGCCAAGACATCTCGCTATGTAGCCACTCAAGTCGGGCGGCAAATCAACCGTCGCGCAGAAAAAACCCTGTTTCTGATAAGCCTTCAGGTGCACCAGCAAAAAGAAGCGTTGTTGAAGTTGTTTAGCACATCGACGCGCCCAGCGTTGCTCGTTCGGGGTGGGCGTGTAAACGGCATCGAGTTCGTGTTGTGGGATATCCGACCGAAACCGTGGATAGGCTGTATCCTGGATCGCACTCATGATCGACTCAATCCCATGTCTGCCCGGTGGCCGGGTCCGTGATCAGTGTCTCCACCCAGCAGGCTTTGTCGGACGCTATACGGTGTATCTCATCGATCAAGTCGTCCATCGTTTCGTCCAGATGCTCATCCGACGTTGCAGGCACCTCGATGCGGTAGTGTCCATCGGTCTGGTGTTCCACCTCAAACGGTTTCAGGCAATGGGCTTCGATCACCGTGCGGGCCTGGTAGTGTTTGCGGCTTCGCGGACGCTGCGGCTCCAGGGTAAGCTGGACGGTCAAGGCCCGTAAGCGCAGTTGGGATGCGCCCGCCAGGCGCGGCTGGCCGACCGAAGACGCCACTTCGGTTGGAATCTGCACCAGGGCCTGCTCGAACGGTGATTTGGCTTCAATGTAACGCAAGGCCGTTTGGGTATCCCGCCAACCGACGTATTCCATCAGCGCTTTGATTTCCCAGCCCGACGCGCTGGCCCAGGTGGCAAAACCGCGCCGTAGTGAATGGCTGCTAAACGCTTCCACGGCGTCAATACCCGCGTCAGACAGTAGCTGGCGTAGCAACGGCACGATGCTGTTCGGGTGCAATGACACGTCCGACAGGTTCCCCCAGCGATCAATCGCCCTGAACAGGGCGCCGCTGGGTTGATCCAGGAAGTCCAGCCAATCCTGACAGGCCTCGACCGGACAGCACTGCCTCAGAGCGGGCACTTTATACAGACGCCCTTCGGCCTGACGATCCCCCTTACTTCTTCGCAGGTACAGGGACATACCGGCACCGGGGGCCAGCGTGATGTCTTCAATGGTTAACCGACAGAGTTCATCGCTGCGAAAGGCGCGCCAGAACCCGAGCAGGACCATCGCCCGGTTACGCAACCAGACCCCGAGACGCCGTGCGTCGTGCTGACGGGCCTGCGCGATCTGCCCGGCCAGCCACTGATCCAATAGCTGGAGCTGGGTGATGGCCAGGGGCTTGGCCTGTTTTTGCCGGTACGGATGTTCTTCGCGAATGCCCTTCAGGACCGTGCGTACCAGCGGGGCTTTGGTCGGGTCTGGGAACCCCTGGTCCCGATGCCAGCGTGCCAGCGCCGCCAGGCGCTGCTTCAGGGTGGCGGCCGACAGCCGCTCGGCATGATCGGCCAGATAGCGAGCGATGCTATCGGCGGTTGCCGGTAAAAACCCGCCCCAGGTCACCTCAAAATGCTCGACTGCGGATCGGTAGCTGCGTCGGGTGTTGTCGCGGGTCGCCGCCCGAACGTACCGATCAATCGTCATTGGGCCCACCCGTCTCGTTCGATGTCGGCAATGCCGCTATTGCTTCTGTTAACCAGCGCTCGACCGACTCGCACACGGCATCGTTGTCCGCGTTTGAAACCATCTTTGTGAACGTCTTGGCCATGGCATCGCGCACCTGTTGATCGAATGGATCGTCGGGATTGGTGATCAGTGAGCCAGACAGCCTGTCCAGCGCAGACCCCGTGGCTGCTCTATCCTGACGGCCTTGAACCCAGCTTTGCGCCTCAGCCAATGAACCGAACTGCTTGTGCTCCACCCAGAAGAAACTGTTTGGAATCGCGATTGAGCGCCCGTCTTTGAGGTAGGCCCTGATCTCCGCGTCAACGTCCGGTAAATAGGCGTCTTCACTTTGCAGACATTCAAGGGCCGCACGAAAGCTTGGTAATGGGGCGGGAAACCGGTTGCGAAAATCAAACGCCCGGAAGGCAAACACCTGATCCAGTGGATCGGCTTGTGTGTGCATGTGTGATCTCCTGCTGCGTGGCCGTCGTCCGAGGCCATATCGTACCGGTCGTGAGTCAGTATAGCCGCTGAAACGGGTATCACAATGGATAACTCTGGATTATCACATGTCTGTAAAGCTGTACTTTCCAACGATCTTTCTGGTGTATATAGTATGTAATTACATAATACGTACCACAGTACGAAATAGACATAAGGACACGATCATGGCCCGAGGCGGCATCACCCAACCCCTGGTCGAGGACGCCCGTAAACGTCTTCTGGCTCGCAATGTTCACCCCTCCATCGACGCCATACGAGCCGAGCTGGGCAACACCGGCTCAAAGACCACCATCAGCAACCACCTGAGAGCGATTGAGGCGCGTGAAAGCACCCGTCTGGACGACGAAGCGCTTCTGAGCAACCACGTAACCGACTTGGTGGGCCAACTGGCTCGGCAATTACGCCAGGACGCGCGGGAGACCATTGAGCAGGCCGAACAGCGCCACCAGGCCGAGGTGGCCAGCCTGCAGGATGCCTTGACGGCACAGACCGCTGAGACCAGGCAACACCAGGCGCAAAATGCAGTGTTGGCTCAGGCGCGGGATGATTTACAGGCGGAGATCCATGGGCTGCGTGAGGCGCTCTCAAAACTCGAAAGCGATAACCGCGCACAGGCCCAACGCATTGAAAGTTTGACTGAGCAGGTTCAGGACAAGCAACGCCAGGTGAATTCACTCGAAGAAAAACACAACCATGCCCGGCAGGCGCTGGAGCACTATCGCGGCTCCGTGAAAGAGCAGCGCGATCAGGATCAGCGGCGGCATGAGCAGCAGATTCAGCAAGTCCAGGAAGAGCAACGCCACCTGCAACAAGCCTTAGCCGTGAAACGCGACGAGCAGACCCAGGCCACCCGGGAGATTACCCGGCTATTCACGGAGGTGACTGAAACTCGAAAGCAGTCGGATCAGTTGACCCGGCAGCTGGGCGAGCGGGAGCGCGAAAATCGTCGTCTGGCCGACAAAACAGTGCGGCTAGAGCAGCAAGTCGTGGCGTTACGCCAGCGAAAGGCTGCCCTTGAAAAGCAGCAGCGCGTGAACGACCAACTGAAAGCGAAGGTGCAGCAGCTTGAAACCGAGCTGAGCGTGAAGAATGAGCTGTTGGATCGCTTGAGCGCTGGCAACGACTCCGACGAGGTGGACAGAGTTTCTTGAAATTCCTCCAGACTATGTTTTAAAGCCTACTGCAAGGCTATTGTCGCTCAAGTCTCAGGTGTTTTTCATTGGGGAGCCCGCGTGGTTTGGATGACGGGTTTAGGGCGACGTGTTGTCCGGTCTTTCGTCGTCCATCATGCTTAGCTGTAAAAATAAAAGTCGTTTTTTTTCCTCTGTTTCACGGTATACATGGCCATGTCTGCCCGCTCTACCAGCGTTTCCGCCCCCGCCCCGTCTTCAGGGTACATTGCAATCCCGATGCTGGTTCCGATAGAGACACGAAGGTCGGTGCCCTCAAACTGAAAAGGGGTTTCGAGCGAGTTCAGAAGTTTGCGTGCGACCGTTGCGGCGTCCTTTTTTTCGTCAAGCGAGGGCAACAGGACCGTAAATTCATCGCCACCATAGCGGGCAAGAGTATCCCCCTCTCGCAGACAATGTGTCAGACCGGCGGCGACTTTTTGCAACAGCTGATCGCCAACCCCATGCCCGTAGGTATCGTTTACCGCTTTGAAATCGTTCAGGTCGATAAAAAGCACGGCAAGCTTCTGCCCATTACGGCTCGCCTGACTGACAGCCAAGGTAAGTCGGTCCATAAACAGGCTCCTATTCGGCAGCCCGGTCAGTGTATCGTGAGAAGCATGAAACTCCATCAATGCCAGTGTCCGTTTGTGCTCCGTGATGTCCCGCACAATGCCCAAAAAAAGAGGCTTTGCTGGAGGGGGCTTTGCATAAGTTAGCGCGGTGTCGTTCGCCTCGAGCGGAGAGGCAACTGTAATGTCACAATCCAGGTAACCGATCCCTCCATGGTAAGTTTTAAGTTTGATCTCTTGGGTTACTGACTCTCCCACCTCGTTCTTACCAAATAACAGTGGAAGCTTAGCGATGTCACCCTCATGAACGAGCCGAGAAAACGGTTGGCCAATCAGCTCCCCTGTCGGTAATCCCAAGAGACTCTCGGAGTGATGATTCAGATAGTTGATGCACTTGCGCTCATCCAGTGAAAAAACCAGATCCGGAAGATGATCAAGTGTGTGCTTAAAAAAATCGGCCGTTAGCGGGTTAGACCAGCCCGTAGCCGCCTGAGAGCGGGCCTGCCGTCGTTCTAAAACCGTGCCGCCGACAGCCCGAATTAATTCATCTACATCGTAGGGCTTTCTTAGATAATCGCAGGCACCCAGCTTGAATGCTTGCCTGACGATGCGATAGTCGGAATGCCCGCTGATAATGATGACCGGAGCGTCAACGCCCGTTTCTTTCAACCAGGCCATGATCTCTAAACCGCTCTTTCCAGGCATGCGGATATCCAACAAAACCAGATCATAGGCATTCTCTCGTAATCGCTGGCAGACGGCGTCGCCATCCTCGGCACCGTCAACCTCGAACCCCTTGTCACGCAATATCGAGCATAAACTGTTAAGCAACCGCGGCTCATCGTCACCAATGAGCAGCCGCCCCAAATACTCTGAAGTTTCGCCGGTGACGTGGGGAGTTATATCAACGTCATCACTGGCGGAGTTTTCGCTGTAGTATTGCAAGATGGACACCAGTATGTCGGAGCAAGGGATTTGCTCCGATGATCAACCCGATAATAATAAACTGTACATTTTGACCTCACTAAAAAGCCTGAAGTCATCATCTCCCGCTTTTGGCCGCAGAGATGAAATGCGTTCATAAATTGCGTGTTAAGAAAGCCCCGATACAGCAACCACGCCCCTGATCTACAGCGGAAAGTCAGTTCGAAGAGACGCACTGAGCGCTTTGGTTAGTTCGCTCGGTAAACCAATGGCTTATTGATCGTCTGCTACTAATCTCCGGGTGGTTACTTCCGCCGTTGAGATCCCTTCATTTTTGAAAACGCGCTTTACAGCAGTTTGCACGGGCCCATGTTACAATATGTAATTATTGGACGTGTATGGCCCCCTCCTCTATTTCGGTGGTGGCTACCTCTGTGGAAGCTCTGTTTAACGTACTTGTGTGCTTCCGATAGCGCCTTCACATGCTAGCCGCAGCCATGCTGTGGTCATAGCCCGTCTCATTCTTTACCAATGCCCAGGCGCAGGCCGGACAAACGTGCCAGTGGTGGCGCCACCAAGATCGGGGCTCGCTGGTAAGGGCGTGCCAGCCAAAGCAACACCGCCACCGGCAGCAGGCGCGCTGGCGGTGTGCCAGCGGTCAGATCAGCCGCCCTATCAGGGCGGATCAGTTATCGCTGGTGTCCGACAGGTAGGCGCCGTCCTCGTCATGAACTTCCTGGCCGGTCACCGGCGGGTTGAAGGCGCAGATCAGGCGCATGTCCTCGGTGCCACCGTACAGGGTGTGCTTGTCGTGGTTGTCCAGGGCGTAGAGGGTACCGTCGGTAATCTCGTGAACTTCACCCGTGGAGAGGTCCCTGATGCGCCCGTTACCGGCAACGCAGTAAACGGCTTCCAGGTGGTGCTTGTACCAGAAAGTGTGCTCGGAGCCTGCCTTGATGATGGTTTCGTGGAAGGAAAATCCCATTCCGTCCTTCTTGAGCAGCAGACGGCGGCTGGTCCACTGCTTGTCGCTGACTTCACGCTCGGTACCAATGATGTCCTGAACTTTAACGATTTTCATGGGCGTATCTCATGGTTGGTTGGTCAAAATCGAGTGAAACAACTTTATAGTATAAACATTAGGCATCTATATAGTTCAAGCGGCCCTTTCCTCCCGCCACTGGTTATACCCCTCTAGCGCTTCCCGGCTGACATTGCCCGGTGTGTCCGCTCCGAACGCCGCCAGAGCGCTTAGCGTGCGATATTTTCCGTTTCGTGAGGTGGCCCTAATCAGGCTCCCTTCGGGCAGATCTTCAAGGCTGGTCACGCCATTGACCGGAGCCCTGACGTCGGTATACCCCAAATTCAGTTCAGCTACCGTAACGCCTGCCTCGGCAACAGCCAGATTGGCCTGGGCCAGTTCCAGGGCGGAACGGGCGGAGTCACGATCCCGTTCACTGACGGCATTACGCTCGTACAACGAGGATATGCGATTCCATTCCCGCTCAGCCTGGCGGAGATCCGCTTCCGCCACCTGGCGTTGAGCCTTTGCTCCCTGCAGTGCGGCTTCCGAAGGCTTGGGGTCAATGCGGAACAGAGAGTCACCCTCACTGACAATCTGGCCTTCGCGATACAGGCGTTCCTCGAGGATGCCCTGAATCCGGGCGCGAACTTCTACTTCCCGAGCCCCGCGAGCCCGACCGGCATAGTCCTGGCGCACTGTCACGTCGGTTGTTTCAGCCGTTTCCACGATGACCTCCGGGGCTGGCCTGCCACTGCCCTCCCCAGCGTTTTGATTATTGTCACCGCTGCAGGCAGCCAGACCGGCCACAAGCACAGAAAGCAATAATGTTCGACGTAGTGATCTGGAGGAATACAGTAGGGCAGCATGCGACGGCATGACGGAGTTCTCCTTGGGTAAACGTTGTTCGAATTGATGGGACAATACCTACATTCATGGATGTATGCAAAAAACTTTGGCATGATGGCGCCCAAGACAAACGGACCCGTATGCACTTTAGCGGTGGGGCCTACACTCAGAATGACGGATATTCACCATGGCCAGAAAAACCAAGGCGGAAGCTGAAGTCACCTATCAGGCTTTGCTGGACGCAGCAGAGCAGGTCTTTCTCAACAAGGGCGTGGCCCGGGCCTCACTGGAGGAAATCGCCCGCACCGCCCAGGTCACCCGTGGCGCGATTTACTGGCACTTCCAGAATAAATCGCATGTTTTCAAGGCCATGCTCGAGCGGGTTCGATTGCCGATGGCAGAGATGACTGAAAACGCCGCTGACGAGCGCACTGGTGACCTTCGGACACTCAGAAACCTGTGTGTGTATGCGCTTCAGACCCTCGTTAAGGATCAACGCCACTTCCGTGTCTACAAGATCCTGTTTCACCACACGGAATCCGAACACGGTCTGCGGCTGCAGGATGAAATGACGCAGGAGTCTATTGATACACTGACGCGGTTTTTCAGCAATCACCCCCCCCATTCATCACTAACCGCCAGTCAGGCCGCCCGTTCGCTGCATACCCAAATGCTGGGCATCTACGTTGATTGGCTCAGGAATCCTGACGCCTACGACCTGAGCGCCGAAGCGGAATGCCTGGTCGATACATTGTTCCGGGGCCTCTGCCCTGAAAACGAGCCATTCCAAACAAACAAGGAAACCCCATGAACAAACGCCTGTTGCCTGGCCTGATGGCGGCGCTTGCAGCCCAGCACGTGCCGGCCATGAACCTGGTCGAAACCTATGAGAAAGCGCATACCTACGATTCCGGCATCGCCGAATCCCGAGCTACCCTGCAGGCAGAACAGGCCGGCATTGATGTTAGCCGCGCCAACCTTTTGCCCCGGCTCAATGCGTTTGGTGATGCCAGGCACACAGATATCGATCCGGACAACGCCAGCGAAGACTCGTACAAAACTTTCAGCTACGGCGTTGAACTGACTCAGCCGCTGTTCCGCGCTGACGCCTGGTTTGATTTTGAAACCAGCCAGATTCGGAGCGAGGCCGCCCGAGCCCGTTACAACCTGGCGCAGCAGCAGTTGATCCTCGACGTTGCCGAAGGTTACTTCAATGTGTTGCGGGCGGCAGATGCGCTGACCACTGCACAGGCCACCGAGACAGCTATAGGCAGACAGTACGAGCAAGCTCAGGAGCGTTTCGATGTCGGCCTGATCGCCATTACCGAAGTGTATGAGGCCCGCGCCAGCTACGATGATTCCAAAAGCCGGCGTATTGCCGCCGAAAGTGACTTGGACATCGCCCGGGAAGATCTTGCCCGCTTGACCGGAGAATACACCGAACAACTGGACAACCTGCGCCAGGAATTCCCTCTGGCCAGACCCGCGCCCGCGAATCCCACAGAGTGGGAGAAGATCGCGTTGGGACAGAATTGGGAAATCCAGACCGCCCTGCTTGAGCTCGATGCCAGCAAGTCCACCCTTGAAAGCCGCAAGGCGGGGCATTACCCGACGCTGGACCTGAACGCCTCTTACGGTGAAACAGACATCAACGGCCTCGGGCCCGGCGGCACGGGTTCCACCGCCGGCAGTGGAGGCGCCACCCGCTCTGGCAATGGAACGACCACTGAGGGCGTGATCAGTCTGACCCTGAACGTGCCGTTGTACCTCGGCGGCGGAACACAGGCCGGAGTGCGGCAACAGCGATCACTGGTCACGGTGGCCGATCAGGCCCTGAATACCGTTCGTCGGGACGTGCGGGTCAACACCCGCAGTCTGTTTCGTCAGGTCAATACCAATATCGAATCCGCCTCGGCACTCGAACAGACCATCATCTCGCGCCGCAGTGCACTGGACGCTACCCGTGCGGGGTAAGAAGTCGGCACTCGCAACATCGTCGAAGTGCTGGATGCCGAACGGGACTATTACGAAGCCCTGCAAAACTATGCCAATGCCCGCTACGACTACGTACTCAACACTCTTAACCTGAAACAGTCCGCCGGCACCCTCAGCCCACAGGATTTGATGAATCTGAACCGCTGGCTCAGTGCATCGGCGCCAGGCATCGAAGCTCTGGCCGAGGACGATGAAACCATCGACGATCCAACCCGAAACTGAGGACGCTAGCTTTATGTTACGAAACAAATACGCCCCCACAGCGATGGCCCTGTCATTGGTAGTGCTCAGCCCCACCGTGTTTGCAGCCGCTGACTGGCAGAATGCCATGACCAGCCCAGACTGGGATGGCAGCATCGGGGCGGGAGCCTTCTATGCGCCGGACTATCTTGGCAGTGACGACTATGAAACCCGAGGCCTGCCCAACCTGAACCTGAGTTATGACGACCGGTTCTATCTGAATATCCGCGATGGCCTCGGCTGGAACTTTATTAATTATGGCGCATGGTCGCTGTCGACCTACATCGGCTATGTCGGGGGCCGTGATAATGAGGATGACCTGAGCAACCTTGATAAGGTGGACAGTGGGGCTGCCATTGGTTTGCGCGTTGCCCTGGAGGACGGGCCTTTCAATTACAGCGCGTCGGTAAAGACACCGGTGACCGGTGACGTCGACGGCTATCAGTTGACACTTAAGGGAAGTTGGCGAACCCCGCTGACAGAAAACCTTTTCTTGTCGGCCGGTCCGGGCCTCATTTATAGCAGTGAGCGCTGGACGGAGAGCAAGTTTGGAATATCCGAGGCAGAGAGCGCCCGCTCCGGGCTGAGCGCCTATGACGTTGATAAAGGTTACCTGCGCATACGTTTTGGCGGCGCCATGACTTACCGCCTAAGTGCTGATTGGTCACTGACCGGTCTTGCGGGAGTGGCTTACCTGACTGGAGAGGCCAAAGACAGTCCGATAGTTGCGGATATTGGAGATCATGTTCAGGGCTTCGGCGGATTATTGATGAACTATCGCTTTTAACGGGACAAAGCTCTCTTGAGGTTGATCATTTTTTTGTTTGCACTTATTCCCGAATTTGCCGGGGCCAGTTCCGGGGCCTTTAGCATTTCCTGGGACAACGACCTTCTGACCGGCTCGGATAAGGGGTATACCAATGGTGGTCGATTGTCCTATCTGAGTGCCTCGGCAGAAAACAACAACTGCGAGGTGTGTCTGGCCAGAAGCGCCAGAAACGCAATGGATTGGTTGCCCGTTATTGGTCGGACGGGCAACGCTCATGCCTTGACTTTCAGCTTGAGCCAACTGATGGTCACCCCAGAGAACATACAAGCATCTGGGCCGATTTATGAAGACTTGCCTTACGTCGGCTACCTCTCTGGCTCAATCACTCTCTGGAGCTGGAGTTCAGAATCCCTGACCGGCTATGGCATCGGTCTGGGTGTCGTTGGACCGAATTCCGGCGCCGAAGCAACGCAGAAATGGGTCCACAAACTGACCGGCAGCACCAATCCGAATGGCTGGGATAACCAGCTGGGCACTGATGTCATTGGCGAAGTGCACGCCTTTCATGCTCGGCGGTTGTTTCGCGAAAATATCGGCAGTGGGGTGCACCAAGAGATGGCTTGGGTAACCGGTGGCAGGCTGTCGAATTTCGTCAGCAGTGGCGAGCTGGGTATGTCTTGGCGAATCGGCACTAACTTGCCCGCCAATATCATCCCGGATTATGCAGGAGCCTCTTCAACCATTGCCCTGCCGGGCTCACTGAATGCCCCCGGCTCGGGTTGGTCCGTGTTCATTGGTTTGGGTATGGAATTCATACCCTATTCCTATCTGGAGGAGCAGTCAGGGCGCTACGATTATGACCAGCGTCCTGTTGTCGGTCTGGGTGGCGTGGGCGTTGGCTGGCATTCGCCTGGAATCCAGATTGCCATCACACTCAGAGCGACGACCAGTCAGGATGAAAGCAATAAAGATGCACTTTCTTTTGGAACTGTGTCGGCTGCGTATCACTTCTGAGTACCGAGACATTTTCCGGCAGTGTTTACCCTATGCCTTGACTCCTTTATTGATGACACCGTCCATAGCGATCTGCCAGATCAAATCACCAATGGCGTCGAGTGACTGGGCCCCGTTCGGGTCGAACCAGGTTGCAACCCAGTTGAGTGCCCCAAGGCCTATCAGGCGAAGCAAGCGGCCGTCAACATTCTTCCGGACCACGCCCTGCGCAATCATTGTTTCGAGGATACCGGCCCACAGGGACTCGTACTGGTCACGCAGTTCGATGATTTCCTTACGAGCCTCCGGGCCCAGCGCTCGCCATTCAAACAACAGCACGTAAACCGCATCCGAATCTAACAACAGGGCTCGCAGATGCGCGTTGATACAAAGACGCATACGCTCAACCGGGTCGTCCGAGCTGGCGTAAGCCGACTCGACCTCTGCGGTTACCAGGTCGACTCCCCGGCGCATCAGCTCGACAAGCAGCGCTTCCTTGCTGTTGTAACGATAATACAGACTTCCGGGCAGCATATTGCAGGCCTCGGCAATCTCTTTGAGCGACGTCCTTTCAAACCCTTTCTCCCGAAAAAGCCGGGCTGCATTAGACAAAACGTCGCCCTGGTCGCCCGGTTTGCCTGCGGAAGTAATCTGTCTGTTAACCATCGCTTAAGTATCTCCTCAGCAAGCCCATTTATTATTCATCAGAGCGGTCGCCACCAGACTTGCTGCACTGATCGTACGCCATGACCCAGGCGGCGTGCCATTGGTCCGCAAACATAGCCTTGACTTTTGGTTGGTTAACCAACCAAAATCCAGCAACAATACTATTCGGAAGACAATGACATGGCAATGATCGATGAAAATCAGTGGTTTCCCATCACCTCCGCCCCGGTACGAAAGGCATGCCAGGCTGGGCAGATCTGATGACCAAGCCGAACAGAGCTCAGCACAGTAACGCTGTGGCGACGGCGTGGCAGTTCACCGAGCAGGTTCCCCACGGCAGGGAGCTGGGTATGCAGGTTGTCTCGGTAGACCAGGGCCAGGTCTGTATGCGTCTGACGCCACAGTCATGGATGTTCGCCCAAGAGGATACGAAAGAAATCTGCACCAGCGTACTTTACTCGCTGGCAGACTCCGCCGGAGGCTTGGCGGTATTCGCGGGGGCCCTGGAGTTGATGCCCATTGCCACGCTGGATCTGCGCATGGATTATCTGCGCCCTGCCAGCGGCGACCAGGCCCTGTTAGCGGTGGCTACCTGCCGACATTTAACGGACGAGGTCGCGTTTATTCATTGTGACATCCTTAGCGAGGGCAATCGTGAGTTGCTGGCGACGGCAAATGCCACCTTCATGCGCAACACCCAGGGCCAGCAATTCCATGCCGGTGGACGGGGAAAGGAGAGCGCATGAGCACGACTGGCGATTCGGCACAACACATCTCTGGCGCTGCGGAAAGTGGGAAAGAATGTGCTGACTGGCAGGCTCTGCTGGAGCGTATTCCCTACGCACGGCACCTCGGGCTTGAGGTTCAGCGCGGTGATGCAGGTGTATTGGTTCATTTGCCGTGTCGTGAAGCGCTGATTGGCAACTTCATGCTACCCGCGCTCCATGGCGGCGTGCTTGGGGCCCTGATCGAACTCACCGCGCGGGTGGCTGCGCAAAGCCAGGATACGGAGACACGTTGCCCGCGCATTCTCGACAGCCACATCAATTACCTCCGCTCCGCGCAGGCCCGATCGACGTTCGCCAGGGCCGACATTATTCGGCAAGGCAGGCGGACCAGCCTGGTCCAGGTGACCTGCTGGCAAGGCGATGAGAACAAACCGATCGCCACGGGTCAGGTTCAGTTATTGCTCCCGACAATGGCCGCCCAACAAGAAGACCGACATGGACATTAAGCACAACACACCTGAACGCGACGAATTCCAGGCGACGGATGGCGCCGACATCGCACTGTGGCGCTGGCCGCAATCCAAAGCGCGCCCCACGCTGCACTGGGCGCATGCCACGGGTTTCCATGGCCACCTGTACCACCCCCTCCTTGACGAGCTTGCCACGGACGTCAATGTCCTGGCCTGGGACATGCGGGGGCATGGCGCCAGCGCCGGTGCGGCGAATGTTTCGACATTCCGGGGCTGGGATACCTACTATCGAGATATGACGGCTCTGCTGGATAGCCAGGACGAGCCGGTCTGGCTTGCCGGCCATTCCATCGGTGCCACCACCAGCATCATGGCCGCTGCCCGCCGGCCTGACAAAGTGCTGGGCCTGATTCTGGCGGAACCCGTGATCATGGATCCAGTGCAGGGCCTGAAGTTGGGGCTGGCCAAACTGCTGCGCCAGTCACATCGGTTGTCACTGGCCGCCGGAGCGGCACGTCGGCGCAGGGTGTTCGACTCGCACACTGCCGCGCTGGACAACTATCGAGGTCGCGGTGGTTTCAAAACCTGGCCTGAAGCATGGCTGGAAGCCTACGTCCAACACGCCTTCGTGCCGCAGGACGATCAAGTTCAATTGGCGTGTAGCCCGGAGTGGGAAAGTACTACGTTTGCCCATACCGAACACAACCCGTGGCCCGGTATTCGTCGGTTGCGGTGCCCGGTTATTGCGCTGGCTGCAGAACGCGGGTCAACCTTCTCGCCGGCGGCCCGACAACGGCTGCAGACCCTGCTGCCCTCGGCTGGCGTGCGGGTGGTTGAAGGTACAACCCATTTTCTGCCCATGGAGCAGAACGACACCGTTCGCGACGCCATCCTGCAGCTTGCTTTATCCGGATGCCGCGAGAACTGATACCCACACCTGGATTTTGCCAATCAGGACACCTGCCATGCGCTGTATGCTGACACTGTTTATCTCGCTGCTCCTTCTGTCTGGTTGTCAGCAGTCTTCGGAACCGCCCCCAGAGGCTCTCGCCTCTATCCCCTGGGTAAAAACAGTTGTTCTACAGGAACGGCAACGATTCTGACGAAATCCTCCAAAAAGCCCGTTAACCATCTGTTTTACAAACCCTAAACTATCGCAGCCTGCCAAAGATCACGGTAGACATCTAACTTCTCCTTGCGCGAGTGGCATTGCTTGCAACTCTCAGGGCTGATCGGGCCGTCAATCACCGGCTATTTAGCCAGGCTTGTTTGAAGTTGTTTCAATTGACCCTGGAGGACAGCTTTCTCCTGGAGTAATTCGCGGTTCTGATCGTTGAGGAACTGGTTTCGGTCGTCAGCCGCTGCCACGCGCTCTCTGAGGTCGGAGATCCGCTGCTGGCAGGCCGCGAGATGTTTTTCAGAATCCGTTAGGGCCGCACCAAGCTTCTCCCGGTGTTCGGCGTCGCTATCTCGCTCCAGCTGGAGGCGGTCGACTGTCGCTTCCAGCGTTTCTGTTCGCGTTGCCCATTGTGTTATGACGGCCTGGCTCGCGTGCAACTTTTCTTTCAAGTTTTCAGCGTGATCCTGACTGGCCTTATAGCGCTGGTTTATTTGGTCGCGATGTTGTCTCAGCGTGTCGCGATCCTGTTCGCTGGAACGGAGCTGCTGCGTCAGCTGATCCACCTGACCCTCCAGTCCTGACTGGGTCCTGTGAAACTGATCCCGTTCATGACGGCGATCCTCGGCAATCTCCTGCTGGTAGTGCTCGAAATGGCTGCGGATATCGCGGTTTTCCTGCTTCATCTCTTGGACGGTTGCAGTGGTCTCACTGAGTTTCTCCTGACTTGCCTCCAGTTTGGACGTGAGTGAGGCCGCCCGGTGCTGTTCCTGTTGCAGAGCGTGGGCCTGGGCATCGCTTTCGTTGCGAAGCGCTTCATTGGCCTTCTCCAGTCCGCAGCGTTGCTCTTCCAGTGACTCGCACCGCTGCCGCACCTCTTCCAGCTCGGTGCGCCATTGCTGTTCCAGCGTCTGGTGCGCTTCGCGCTCCTGCGTAATACGTTCATCGGCCGCGTATTGAGCTCGCTCATGCAGGGCTTTCACGGCGGCCACCAAGTCAGCCGGGAGTCCGTTCAGATGCGCTGCGGCTTCGCTGCCTGTTTTCCAACGTTTCAGCATTGGCCCAAGCGTGCTGCGACTGCCGGTACCGAGTTCCGATCGCACCCGGTCGACAGTAGGCTCGTCACCGCGTTGGCGGACGCGTTGCGCAGCGTTGGCGACATCCTGGTAGGTAATTCCGGCGCGGGCCATGACATGCCTCATTTTTTTCATATAACGTGATATGTAATATTACGTTATTTATGAGATAATTAACAAAGTTAATTTAAGAAACATAACGCACGTTAAAGAGCATTAACGTGCGTTAGTGTGTGGTCTGTTCTATCCTGCCCCTGTAACGCCGGTACATCAGCGGCTCTTGAAAGCACGCCTCGAATTGGAGCGGTCATGGATCCAAAACCCACCGCCAGGTCCCCATTACGTAATGCGGACAAGACCGTGTTGGCCGATTCGGCTAATCGGTACATCCACATGGCCACCACCGACAACACGCGCCGGACCTACCGTGCGGCCATTCGCAGCTTTGAGCGCTGGGGCGGACGCCTCCCGACACAGCCGGCGACCCTGGCGGCCTACCTGTCCGATCAGGCCGCCGCGCTTAATCCTCGCACGCTGGATGTCTACCTGACAGCCCTGGGGCGCTGGCACCAGACTCAGGGATTGCGTGATCCCGCTAGGGACCCTGGCGTGCGCAAAACATTGGAAGGGATTCGTCGCGCCCATGGCCGGCCGAAACGGCAAGCCCGGGCGCTGCGCCTCGAACACATTGCGGCCTTCCTGCAAACGCTCCAGCAGCAGCCTGACTCGCTCAAGAAGCATCGCGACTGGGCCCTGCTGCAGGTCGGTTTTTTTGGGGCGTTTCGCCGCAGTGAATTGGTGACGATTGAGGTGAAGCACTTGTCGTGGGAGCCGGAAGGACTGGTGGTGACTCTGCCACGCTCCAAAACAGACCCTCACGGTGAAGGCCTGAAGCGGGCCCTGCCTCGGGGCAACGGACCGGTCTGCCCGGTCAGTGCCCTCGAAAACTGGCTACAGCATGCCGATATTCATGAAGGCCCCGTCTTTCGAGCCGTCAACCGCTGGGATCGGTTGCAACCCCACGCCCTCTCAGGCGGGTCGGTGAACCGTATCCTGAAGGCGCTCGGGGGAACCTGCGGCCTGGACTTCGTGCCGACCCTGAGCAGTCACAGCTTCCGGCGCGGTCTATCCACCGCCGCCGCGCGGGAGAAGGTCGACTTTGCGCAGATCAAGCGCCAGGGCGGCTGGAAGCATGACGGAACGGTGCGGGGCTACATCGAGGAAGGGCAGCAATTTACGGACAACGCCGCAAGCACTCTACTGACCAAAGTCGCCAGGTTGATCCGGGACACCGACTAATGGTTAGCGTGGTCGCGGCTGGCTACGCTGCCCGGAAGCACTCAGAGCACGATGGACAGGTATCTGTAGTGGCTCACAAAGCTAATCTGTCGGGCCCGCAATTACCCCGAGCAGTGGGACCACATTGGGTGAGAACGGGCACCCGGTTGGGCCCAGATTAGCTGCGAACCGGCTCACCTCTGATGCCAATGAGCTCGCAAACATCGACTTCGGCCCACGCTTTGTGAGAATTAGGGTTGGATGGCATGTGGCGGATTTTCCACGTTTGTCTGCCAACCCTCGAAATCAACCAGATACTCCAGACACTCAACAACCGGATACCCAAAAATACTAATAGTCAGGTTCTCAGCAGGGTTTTTTGCAGGTTGGTGGTGATCATAGGCGCGAGGCGTCTGGCCCGATCGGCGATGGTTCCGCTGAAGCGCTCGTCCACGGTGTCGAGAAACAGCGCCAACCATCTTTGAAAGTGCTGATGCTGCAAGGAGTGCCGGCTATGGAGCGCCTGGTGCCGGGCGATCATATTACGTCGGTACGCGTCATGCTCGCCGAGCAACATCTTCCGCCAGTAGGCGTAAATCTTTGGTTTGTGGCGGGGCAGATCGATGCCCTGGAACACCGGCGCCAGTACGTCGTCAGCCAAGACTTTTCCATAGAAGGCATCGACGAGTTCGGTTATGGCATCGGGCGAGTTCAGTTCACGCATGCGGTGGGCACTCCAGCAATCAAGAGATGATCGCCACGGTTGTTGTGCACTTTACCCGTGATGACCATTGAAATAGCCCTGGGTGCCCTGTTGCGCCATGGCATCCACAATCCGCCCGACACCCTGGATATAGGCGGCTGTGCGCAAGGGTATGGCTTTCTCCTCCGCCAGGTTGAAACAGGCATTCGCTTCACGCTCAAGACGCTGCCTGAGTTGCTTTTCCACGGCTTCGCCTGACCAGTAATCGCCCATCCGGTTCTGAACCCATTCCAGATGGCTGACGATAACGCCGCCGGCATTGGCGATGATGTCAGGAATCACGGGGATATTACGATCCTGCAGGACGCGGTCACCGCCGGTGCTGATGGGGCCATTCGCGATCTCCATGATCGCCCTGGCCCGGACCCGGTCCGCGTTGGCGTCCGTTATCTGGTTTTCCAGCGCGGCCAACACCAGTACATCGACGTCCAGTTCCAGCAACTCATCGCCATTAAGGGGCTGCGTCTGCGCGGCGTCACACACGGAATCGTCGCAATAGACCATGCCCTTGAGTTCACGGGTACGGTTCTTGTGACGCAGGATGGGCCCAGGGTTCAATCCCTCTTCACTGTAGATGGCGCCCCGGGAGTCGGACAACGCGACAATATTGTAACCGGCATGGTGCGCCAGGCGCGCAAAATGCTGGCCAGCGTTACCGAATCCCTGGACAGCCACTCTCAGATCTCCCGGTTCCTGGTGCTGCCGTTTTACCCACAGGTCCAACACCTGCAACGCGCCTGCACCAGTGGCTTCCTCACGGCCGATGGAGCCTCCCAGTCCCAGGGGTTTACCGGTAATAACTCCAGGCACGTGCCGACGTTCGATCTGGGCGTATTCGTCCACCATCCAGCCCATGACAATGGCGTTAGTGTTGACGTCGGGGGCCGGAATATCGCGCTCGGGACCAATTACATCGTGAAAAGCACGGATATAGCTACGGGACAATCGCTCCAACTCCATACGGGAGAGGGTCTTCGGATCGACACAGATACCCCCTTTGGCACCACCAAACGGCAGGTCGACCGCAGCACACTTCAATGTCATCCAGAAACTCAGTGTCGCGACCTCATCCTCGGTGACATCGGGGTGGAAGCGAATGCCACCCTTGGTGGGGCCACGGGTATCGTCGTACTGCACGCGCCAGGCTGGAAAGACACGCAGCGAGCCATCATCCATGCGCACCGATAAACTGGCCTGATGGATGCGTTTAGGTTGCCCCAGGCGGTGGCGACTATCGTCAGCCACCTCCAGCCACTCGTAAATGTCAGCCATTCGGGATTGGGCATCTTCGAGTAAGTGATGGGTATTGCTGCTCATGGTTACCTCAATATCTCAATAGGGAAAGTAAGGTGTAGACAGCCGTGTCTTTTCTCACCGCCCGATGTCGGCCGGCGTTGACTTATGGCCGGTCTGAATCACTTACCCCGGCTCCAGGTTCGGCCTTCGTCAGCACTAGAGTACACCGGAACAGCGCTTCCTTAGTGTGGCACATCGCATTGACGCTTTACCGGGCGGATCATGTTCCAGACAGAAGAGACAACCATCAACACAAGGCCGGAGTAAAAAACAAATTGTGCATAGGACGCGTATTGGCCTAACTTAAGCTGGAAAGGGAGGACACCGGCAAACACCAGAAGCGGCCCCAGAACCCCCAGAATCCCGCGGCCACGCTGCCGGTGGATGCGCCACGTCATGCCATTGGCAACCAGAGCGATGAACGCAAAAATCGGGATCAGAGTCGTTATGAAAACCCGCTCCCATGACGCCAGGAAACCGAGGCCCAACGTCGCCCCGATGCCAGCCAATGCGGGAAAACAGACGGCGCAACCCATTCCGGACACAACGCTGCCGATGGAACCTGCTTTATCGGCAATTCGCGAGATCAAATCCATGTTTCTACTCCTCTGCTTTCAATTCTGACTTTATAAATGGTGCCCGTTTCGAAAACCGGCAAAACGGCTGTAGCAGTCAGTTATCCGTTCAGATTCAGCCGCTTCATGCTGTCACGCAAGCCATTTCCGGCTGCCTTGCCTATCCCGCGCAGCAGGATAGTTTTTTGACATCCCTGGTAAAGGTTTGAGCACACAGCTTCAGACCCTCAACCACCGTCAGGTACGGAAACAGCTCATATTGCAACAGCACCTTTTATGGACTTGTCCGACAGGCTAACCTTAAAGCCGTAGTCAACTACGGAGTCAAGGCAAATGTCGGAGGAAGCGAATTCATTTACCATCGGGAGCCTGGCCAAGGCGGCTAACGTCCCAGTCGAAACCATCCGCATCTCTTGTCCTCTAATTCAGTCATTGCATGAAGGTGTTGGGCCAAAGAGTCAAGAGGTAATCGAAGACTGACACGAACAGATACAGTGCGTGACGTTTAACTTATGCGCTGTGTCTTCAGTTCATCAAATGTGCTGAGCTACGCACCAATTAAAAACAATGCGTTAACTGGCGAGGCTGCTTCTTCTGTTCATGAAGCCTGTTCATATGCAGTATTTGAGAATAAATCCATGAACCATTCCCTATAGTTTGGCTGCGGTAACTCAACCAAGCTTTCCGAGAACTGGAAACATCGACAACATCCATGACGTGAATAGAGTCATCTGGCCGGTGAGCACCAACACTCCCATGACAACGAGCAGCAGGCCTGCAAACGCTCTCAGCCATCGACTCCAGCGACTTAGCCAGCGTACTCGTTGGCGAAAGTGTTCAATGAACAGAGCGGTTCCGAGGAAGGGGAGAGCTAATCCCAGCGAATAAACCGCAAGATACAGCATGCCCGCTTCAGCACTGGACTCGGTGGCACTGAGCGCCAATATGGCCCCGAGTATGGGGCCTATGCAGGGTGTCCAGCCAATGGCAAACGCTATGCCCAGCATAAATGAGGCAGTGGGGCGCCCACCTTCAAGTGACTGTCCAATACGCCAGTCCCTCTGTAAAACCGGCAGGCTCCACCAGCCCAGCATAAACAAACCCATCAGCACGATGAGTACGCCAGCTACCAGGTTGGCCTCTTCACGATAAGCCATCAACCATTGCCCGAGAACACTGGCGCTTGCACCCAAGGCAACAAAGATCAGGCTAAAACCCATCACAAAACACAGGCTCAGCCAGAACGCCTTCAAGCGATTCGAAGCCTCGGTCAGCGCACCCCCGGTAACAACCGACAGGTAACCGGGAACCAGAGGCAACGTGCAGGGAGAGAAGAACGACACGAGACCACCGGCAAACGCGGCGGCCATTCCCCAGGTCGGAAGATCAAGCATTTAGCCTCCTGGCATTTTGCCAGTAGCGCACTCCTGCCGGATGATACTCCTCTGGTAAAAGAGCTGGCATAACGGCTGTGATAGCCACCAGGGCACCGTTACCGAATCCCTGGACCGCCACTCTCAGGGTCTCCCGGTTCCACGCTCTGCCTTTGTCAGCACTTGGGTACAGCGATGCAGCGCCGCCCATTTAACGGCAATCGTATCCTGTATTTGCCGCTTGGCTGTGCGGCACTGCTGCTCATCCCCGTTGTCGAGCGCATGAACAAACTCGGCGATTTCCGGAAGCCCCAGGTCTGCCTCACGACAAGCCCCAATGAACTTCAGCCGCTCCAGACAGCGGTCATCAAACAAGCGAAAGCCCCCCGAGGTTTTTCCGCAGGCCTGCACCAGTCGCATATCCAGGTATGTCCGAATCTGAGACACCGACAGGCCACAGCGGCGGGCCGCCTCGGAAATGACATAGCCCTGGCTTTGTGTTTCCGGCCCGCGTTCAACGTCAGGTTCCGCTATTAGGGTATTCACCGTCATGTCAGTCACTCCCTGCTTTGTCGAGCAATTGCCGGGCAATAGCCTGACCCAGTTCGAAACCTTCCTGAACAGTCACAATGCTTGAGTGCGGTTTGTTCCGGGACCACGCCTCCCCGGCAGATCGAGAAGCAAAAAAGTGAACATCGCAACAGAAGGCACTGCGAATGTCGCCCTCCGTGGCCACGGAAACCAGCGAGAGAACCGCGTCCTCTGGCTGGAGCGAAAGCACTTCCTGTGGCGTGACCGTCAAGGTGACCGGCTTGTGGGTGTGGGGACAACGCGACCGAACCTGTGCGGGTTCGCCAATGACAGCCGGAAACATCAAGGCGTCGAGTGCACACCAGGTGTAGAGCGGCTGATCGTTTACTACAAACGCATGCGGCGTTTCACGCAGGGTGATGCCGGAGCCGACCAGCCGTCCCTGACCGTCATACTCGACGGTTCCGCAAGGCAGCTGTTCCAGCACCTGCACCACCTGGTCCGTCGTCCAGTTGAGCGACGCTGCAAGCCGCTCAAGAGTGACCGGACGACCCTGGACCAACTCGCGCAATAGCGCCACATGAAGCGTGGCCTCCGCTTCTCCGGTCAGGCCCAGCCGATTCACGATTTCACGCATATCATTCACGGGGCCTTGCCTTATCCCGCGCAGCAGGATAACTGTTTGACATCCTTGGTAAAGGTTTGAGCGCACAACTTCAGACCCTCAACCATCGTCAGGTACGGAAACAGCTCATCGGCAATCTCGTTGACGGTCATGCGCGCACGTAGCGCCATCACCGCAGTCTGGATCAGTTCGCCGGCCTCACCCGCGACGGATTGCACACCCAGTAGCCGTCCACTTTCCCGTTCCGCGACCATTTTAATGAAGCCTCCGGTATCAAAGTTGACCAGGGCCCGTGGCACGTTGTCGAGGGTCAGGGTACGGCTGTTGGTGACGTAGCCTCTTGCCTCGGCGTCGGCCTCGGACAAACCGACGGTCGCAATCTGCGGCTCGGTAAAGACCACCTCCGGCATGGCACTGAGATCCAGGCGGGCATCGCCGCCGGTCATATTGACCGCTGCCCGACTACCACCCGCGGCCGCCACATAGACAAACTGGGGCTGATTGGTACAGTCGCCGGAAGCGTAAATGCCCGGTACCCGGGTCCGGAGTTGCTCATCGACGACAATGGACCCGCGGTCCGTCTCGACACCGACCGCTTCCAGATTCAGCCTGTCTGTGTTCGGTGTGCGTCCCACGGCCACCAGCAGCCGATCGGCCCGCAGTTCCCCCGCGTTCGTAGCGAGAACGAACTCCTCATTGGTATAACTGATCTGGCTCGCCTGGGTGTCATTCAGAACCTTGATACCCTCGGTTTTGAACGCGGTTTCAATGGCCTCGCCAACAGCCGGGTCCTCACGGGAAAACAGCCGGCTACGCGCCAGGATGGTCACCTCGCTGCCCAGCCGGGCAAACGCCTGTGCCAGCTCCACTGCCACGACAGACGCCCCGATGACAACCAGCCGGTCCGGAATGGTGTCGCTGGCCAGTGCCGTGGTGGACGTCCAGTACGGCGTATCGGACAGGCCCGGAACCGGGGGGATGGTAGGCCGCGCACCGGTACCAATGAACGCTCTGTCAAAGCGTATCTCGCTTTCCGTGCCCTCGGCTCCCGTCACTGTCAGCGTATTGGCATCGGCAAAACGGGCCTCACCCCTCACGACAGTAATCGCCGAATTGTCTTCGAGAATGCCCTCATACTTGTCGCGACGAAGCTCATCGACCCGGGCCTGTTGCTGGGCCAGCAACCGGGGCCGGTCAATGGAGGGCTCGCTTGCCTCAATACCGTCGTCGAACGGACTGGTGCGGCGCATGTGAGCCACGTTTGCAGCCCGGATCATAATTTTCGAGGGCACACAGCCGATATTGACGCAGGTGCCACCGATGGTGCCACGTTCGATCAGCGTGACCCGTGCTCCGCGTTCCGTTGACTTCAGGGCGGCGGCCATGGCAGCGCCGCCACTGCCAATCACAGCAATATGCAGGTTGTCGTTACTCATTCATGTGACTCCTTGGTAGATGAGTTATCGCAGCAGGCGTCGTATTTCTTTTTGCGCCAGACGGCGTAGCAGGTCAGGCCGATAAAAATGGCGAGCGTGGGCAACAGCACGTAATCCAGGTAGCCGGTCAGTGCGGCCAGACCGACGGATCCGAGTAAAACCACCAGAATCGGCGTGAAGCAGCACAGCGCGACCACGACCGTGCCAATTGCACTCGCTCGCAACAGGGTCTTGGGATCTTTCATGGTTACTCGTTTGTCGTCCCGGTTTATTTCAGGGTGGACGGATAACCCGCGTTGGTGGTGGCCTGAGTCAGCGCCTCAACGGAGGTTTTCTCATCGTCAAAGGTAACCGTCGCATCACGTTCCTCATATCGGACATCCACAGCGCTCACGCCGTCGACCCGCTTTAGGGCAGCTTTAACCGTAATCGGGCAGGCCGAACAGGTCATGCCTGGAACGGACAAGGTCACCGTTTGTTGCGCCGCCAGGGCAGGCAGGCTGAACAGCGTAAACAGTACGGCAGCAATCAGGGACTTTTTCATGGTGTAGTGCCTCTCAGTCAACATAGTGGATCAGGTTTCAGTAAAACAGCGGTAAGACGAAGGGGAACGCCATCGCGGTCAGTATCAGCAGCGCAACGATCCAGAACACGACTTTATAAGCAGTGCGCACTTGCGGTACCGCGCAGACCTCGCCCGGTTCGCAGTCCTGCGCCGGCCGGTATATCCGACGCCAGGCAAACACCATGGCCACCAGCGCAGCACCAATGAACCACGGACGGTAGGGTTCCAGAGCGGCCAGGTTGCCGATCCAGGCACCGGAAACACCCAGGGCGATCAGGACCAGAGGGCCCAGACAGCAGGCCGACGCGAGCAGCGCTGCAACCCCGCCTGCGATTAACGACCCGCGACCGGATTTTGACTCTGAATTCAACTCTGACATTGCGATTGCACCTTTTATGGCCTTGTTCGATAAGTTAAGCTTAAAGCCGTAGTCAACTACGGAGTCAAGGTGAATGTCGGATGAAATGAACTCATTGACCATCGGGGGGTTGGCTAAGGCGACGAACGTCTCAGTTGAGACCATCCGCTACTACCAGCGACGTGGGTTAATACCTGAGCCCCAGCGTCCTCTCGGGGGTATTCGGCGCTACGGTGCCAGCGATATTGGCAGGTTGAGCTTTGTGAAAACCTCGCAGCAGTTAGGCTTTAGTCTCGATGAGATACACGACTTGCTTCAATTGGATGATGGTACTCACTGCCTGGAAGCCAGCACTCTCGCGGAGCGTAAGTTGCACGACGTACGTGGGAAGCTCGAAAAGCTACAGCAAATTGAGGCTTTGCTGAGCGACATGGTTGATCGGTGCTGCGCCTACGAGGGCAATATCTCGTGCCCCTTAATTGCGTCATTACATGAAGGAGTTGGGCGAAAAGTTAGTACCTACCCTAGCCAGAGTGGGACCCCTGCCAAACCTCAGTGACAAAAGGGCGGAATAGCAACCACGCAGGCCCTCAGAATGTCCAGTGTGACCAGCAGAGTACGGCGGGGAAGTTTTTGGGTAACAGCCCCAAACAGAGGCGCTATTAGCACGTAGCGAGCGACGATCGGGACCGTGGCGTTCACGAAATAAGGGGCGGTTCCTTTGGTCTTGACGAATTGCTGCCTACTATAAGCAATGCCTCCTTCAAGAGCGAACGTACTGTGAGTTAACGCCTCTCACTGGAACCCCATAGCAAAGGACTGCGTATGAGTAGTCTCCATGAAACCGCCTATCCGCGATTGAAGGCGGAGGTCTCGGATCAAGAACTGGCAGAAATTTATACACCCTCTGCCCAGGAACGATCCTTTGCCCGAAAGCACGGTCGAACTCCGGCTGCTCGTGGCGCCCTGCTCATTCTCCTGAAAACAGTGCAGCGCCTGGGCTACTTTGTCCACCTCATAGCCGTTCCCCAATCCATTACAACGCACATTCTGGCGTGCGACGACCTTTCACATCTCGCAGCGAGCCAGCTCAGGGTCTACGACCGCAATGGCGGCGCCCGTCAGCGGATGTTGGACACGGTTCGTCAACAGGTGAACATCAAGGCGTTCACCGTTGAAGGCAAGGCAATTGTACGGGAACTGGCGCGTGAAGCGGCCACCACCAAGCAGGACCTGGCGGACATCATCAATGTGGTGATCGAAGAGCTGGTGCGCCAACGTTTTGAGCTACCGGGTTTTTCAACGCTGCAAAGGTCCGCGCGTCAGGCTCGCAGCACTGTTAATACCAGTTACTTCCGGACGCTCAATGCGGGTTTGACAGCGCATCAAAAAAACGAATTTGACCAGTTGCTGCACGTGCCGGACGATTCCCCTCACACCAGTTGGCATATGTTGAAACAAGAACCCAAAAAACCGACCAATACAGAAGTGAAGAAGTATCTTCAGCATCTGGAATGGCTTCAGGGCTGGTGTCAACGATTGCCCGCTGTTGATCACATTCCTGCCGGCAAGTATCACCACTTCATACTGGAAGCACGAGCGCTGGGCGCGGCCAACATCAAGGCCATGCAAAGCACCAAACGCTATGCCTTGATGGTTCTGCTGGTCCATGCCCAATTGCGTCGCGCGATGGACGATGCGGTCGACATCTTTGTCCGCAAGATGCGCAACATCAAGACCAAGGCAGAAGCCAACCTGAACCAATATCACCTGGATCATATGAAGCGCATGGACAAGCTGGTGGCTCAACTGCGTGACGTACTGACCGCCGTCCAGGAAGCGCCAACGGATTCTGAGCGAGGTGCCCGAGTGGCGGCTGCCATCCAGAGTGATCCTGATGAATTACTGGCCGAGTGTGAGGAACACATGGCCTATGCTGGCAATAACTTCATCCCGTTCATGCTGCAACCCTACCGCCCGTTACGCCCCCTGTTATTCAATTGCCTTGAACTACTGGATCTGGCGGCAACCAGCCACGATCAATCCTTGATTGAGGCGATTGCGACTCTGAAAAAGCACCGGCACAGCCGTAAGGAATGCCTTGTGCTCAGCACTCAACCCGTCGACGTGTCCTGGCTACCGGAGCGTTGGCGCCGTTTGGTATTGGGGGCGGGGCCAAGCCAGCTACCGCCCGGCATGGTCTACCGGAAGTATTTCGAGCTGGGCGTACTGACACAGGTGAAGCGTGAACTGATTTCCGGCGATCTCGCGGTCGCGAACAGCGACCAATACAGTGACTACCGCGATCAGCTGGTGGATTGGAGTGTCTATGATGCCCAGATAGCGGACTACAGCGCGATGATTGATATCGAATCCGACCCCGCCGCTTTTGTGGCACAAGCCCACTCCCGGTTGAGCGAAACGGCCGACCGCATTGACCGTGGCTTCCCGGAGAATGAATACGCCGTCTTCCATGGTGAAGAGCTGGTGATCCGGAAGCACCGTCGCCCAGCGCCTCCGGATGGGTTAGCTGAGATTGATAAACAGTTATCCCAGAATTTGCCCGAAAAGAATATTCTCGACATCCTGGTGGAAGCCGAAAACTGGCTGGGCCTCCACAAACGCTTTGGGCCACTTTCCGGATTTGAGGGCAAGCTGGACGACCCCCGTACCCGCTTTGTTTCGACCTTATTTTGCTATGGCTGCAATCTCGGGCCAACTCAGACCGCGCGATCCATCACGACGCTTAATCGCCGGCAGGTGTCCTGGCTCAACCTGCGGCACGTCACCGAAGAGCGCCTGGAGCAGGCGATTGTACAGGTTATCAATGCCTACAACCGCTACCGGCTGCCGCGACACTGGGGAACGGGCCAGCGGGCCGCCGCCGATGGCACAAAATGGAACCTGTACGAACAGAACCTGCTATCGGAATACCACATACGGTACGGTGGCTATGGCGGGGTGGGCTACTACCACGTCTCGGATAAATACATCGCGCTGTTCAGCCACTTCATTCCTTGCGGCGTTTATGAGGCCATTTACATCCTTGATGGGCTGATCAAAAACGATTCCGATATCCAGCCCGACACCTTGCATGGCGATACCCAGGCGCAAAGTGCGCCCGTCTTCGGGTTGGCTTATCTGCTGGGTATCAACCTCATGCCCCGAATCCGGAATCTGAAGCAACTGGTGTTCTACAAGCCCGATAAACGCCAGCGGTATGAGCACATCAATGCCTTATTCAGCGAAACCGTCAACTGGAAACTGATTGAAACACATGTACCCGACATGCTCCGGGTGGCGCTATCGATCAAGGCTGGCAAGATCGCACCCTCCACGATACTGCGGCGCTTGGGTACCGCAAGCCTCAAGAACAAACTCTACTTTGCTTTCCGGGAACTGGGGAGGGTTGTTCGGACGACCTTTCTTTTGGATTACATTGGCAACGTGGAGTTGCGGCGAACCATTCATGCGGAAACGAACAAAACGGAAGAATTCAACCAGTTCGTGAAATGGCTATTCTTCGGCGGCGAGGGGGTGATCGCCGAGAATATCCGCCACGAGCAACGGAAGGTGATCAAATATAACCATTTGGTGGCCAACCTGGTCATTCTTCACAATGTGGAGTCGATGACGTTGACTCTTAAAGCTCTCAAGGATCAAGGTCATCATATAGATCACGATATTCTCAAAGGGTTGGCCCCATACCGCACGGACCATATCAATCGATTCGGCGATTATACGCTTGATTTTGATCGGCAGGTTTCACCCATGAGCTACAATACAAAAATAATTTAAATCCAATAGGTTAGTGCACTTTCTGGAGGATTTCGTCAGAATCGTTGCCGACCCTCTTCTAAAGGCGGCAGACCCAACAGCGCAGAGATTTTCCGGAACCCTGCGAGGCCGCCACGAAGTTCCTCAGGCCTTTCAGATCTCCGGCCGGATTCAACAGCGTTTTATCGATGCCGGTCAGCGCGTGAAAAAAGGCGACTTACTGTTCAAGCTCGACACACGAGACCTTGTGGCAACGGCGGGGGGAGCTGCCGCGGAACTCAAGCGATCAGAAGCAGCCCAGGCCATTGCCACCAATGAGCTCCAGCGTCAGCAGCAACTCGTAGGACGTCAGTTTGTCAGCGAACAAACCCTGCAACGCCTTGAATTGGCAGAGCGCGAGGCGCGCAGCCAGGTGGAAACGGCTTCTGCGCGCAATCAGCAGGCTCAGAATGCTCTGGGGTATGCGGAACTAAAAGCGTCCAACACAGGTGTGGTCACTGAGGTCATCGTTGAACCCGGTCAGGTGGTGGGGGTCGGACAAACACTTGCCGTTCTGGCTGAAGATCAATCGCTGGAAGTGGAGGTTTTTTTGCCAGAGGGCAGTAACCCACCCAGGCGCGGTTATATTCCTTTACCCACTGGCGAACAGCTTGCTGTGAGTCTGAGAGAGATTGCCGGGGCTGCCGACCCCAGAAGCCTGAGCTGGCGTGCCCGATACAGCCTGGAGGGGCCCTACCCCTCATCTTTAACCCTGGGATCGGTGGTGAGTGTCCGGTTAGCACAGAAGCAAACCGCGCCCAGCCATCGCGTACCTCTGGGTGCCCTGGATGAGAGAGGGCAAACGCCGCAGGTCTGGCTGGTCTCCGACGGCACGGTGAACCCCCTTGCGGTCGAGGTAATCGATCTGGGCGAGGAATATGCGCAGATCAGGGCCGATATCAATGCGGGAACGTCCATTGTCGCGTTGGGGACACACCTGCTCACTCCTGGCATGGCGGTGCGGGAGCTGGCGCGATGAGCCTGCCTAATCTCTCCGCGCTGGCAGTGCGCGAGCGTTCGGTCACCCTCTTTTTTCTTTTGCTGTCCGTTGTTGCCGGCTTCTATGCGTTCTCGTCCCTTGGTCGGGCGGAAGATCCTGCGTTCACCGTCCGGTCGATGGTGGTCTCTGTGGTCTGGCCAGGAGCTACACCCGAAGTGCTGCAGAATCAGGTCGTGGATCGTCTGGAAAAGCGAATTCAGGAGGTGGCCTATTTCGATACCGTTGAAACCACTATTCGGCCGGGACAGGCCTCCATGCTTATCCGGTTCCAGGATTACACCCCCAGTGAAAAAGTGCCTGACCTCTTCTACCAGGTTCGCAAACGCATGTCCGATGAGAGGCCCAACCTGCCCCGGGGCGTGATCGGGCCTATCGTTAACGACGATTTTGCGGATGTGTATTTCTCCCTGCTGGCCCTGACGGCACCCGGCATGCCAATGCGTGAACTGACCCGCGAGGCAGAGTCGATACGAGATCGCCTGCAGCGGTTGCCCGGCTTGCAAAAAGCACAGCTCCTGGCGGAGCGTCCTGAGCGGGTGTATCTCGAGTTTGATCAGGACCGGCTCAACAACCTCGGTTTGTCGGCAGAAGACGTGTTACAGGCGATAGAGGCCAACAATCGTCTTGAGCCTCTTGGCTTTGTTGATCTGGCCGGCCCGCGGGTTTACATCCGCAGCAACATCGACCTGTCTGACCTTGAGCGCCTCGCCTCAGTACCTCTGCGTATCGGAGACCAGCTTATCACCGTGTCTGATCTGGCCGAGGTGCGTTTGGGCTATGAAGATCCGCTGAACTACATCGTCCGTTCCAGCGGTGAGGATGCGATCCTCCTGGGCGTCGTCATGGAGGCGGGCGAAAATGGCCTGGCGTTTGGCGAGCGCCTGCGCGAGTTTGTCAATACTGAACAGGCCAGGCTGCCCCTGGGGATGTCAATACAGACCCTGACCGACCAGGCCGAAGCCATCACTCAGGCGGTTGATCTTTTTCAGGTCAAGTTTCTGGTGGCGCTGGTCGTCGTGATGGGGGTCAGCATACTGGCGATCGGTCTGCGCGCGGGTTTGGTGGTGGGCATCGCGATTCCCGTCACTCTCGGCCTGACCTTTTTATTGATGAAAATGGCGGGCATTAACCTGGACCGCATCACCCTGGGCGCGTTGATTATCGCATTGGGCCTGTTAGTGGACGATGCGATCATCGCCATTGAAATGATGATTGTTAAAATGGAGAGCGGCTGGGACCGGGTACGGGCCGCCAGTCATGCCTGGAGCGTAACAGCTGCTCCCATGCTGTTTGGAACATTGGTGACGGTGGCCGGATTTGTCCCCATCGGATTTGCCCAGTCCGGTGTCGGGGAATACACCGGCAACATTTTCTGGGTGCTGGCTTTTTCGTTGTTGATTTCCTGGGTAGTGGCGGTAACCTTCACGCCTTATCTGGGCGTCAAGCTTTTGCCCAACTATCCCGGTCATGGTGGCCAGGACCTTTACCAAAGCGCTTTTTATCAGCGGTTGCGTGGGGTCATTGCCGCGTGTGTACAATACCGGAAAACCGTCGTTTTTATCACGTTGGGTTTGCTGGTGATCAGTGCTTTCGGTATGGCAACTCAGGTGCAGAAGCAGTTTTTTCCGAGTTCTGATCGCCCCGAAGTTTTGGTCAGCGTCTTTGCTCCACAGGGAAGCGCTATCGCTACCACAGATGAAAGTGTCAGACGCCTGGAAGCGATATTGATGGACATGCCGGAGGTGAAAAGCCTTTCCGCTTACATCGGTGCCGGTGCCCCCCGGTTTTTCGTATCTGCCAACCCCGAGCAGCCGGACCCGGCATTTGCCAAGCTGATTGCCATCGGGCAGGACGTTGAAGGGCGCGATCGCATCATCTCGGCGCTGGAAACCAGAATCGCGGTGGGTGAGTTTCCGGAGGCACGAGTGCGGGTAACGCGTTTGCTGTATGGTCCCCCGGTGGCCTGGCCGGTCAGTTTTCGAGTGTTGGGCCCGGAACCAGATCAACTCAGAGAGATCGCGCACCAGATCCGGACTCTTATGACCGGGCATCCGAATATCGTCATGCCGCATCTCGAATGGGATGAGCGCGTACCCACTCTCTATCTTGAGTTGGACCCGGAAAACCTGGGTTGGATCGGCCTGACCCCGGCAGAAGTTGCCCGGCAACTGCAGTTCCAACTTCGCGGAGTGGCCGTCACCGAGCTACGTCAGGGAATAAGGAGCGTTCAACTGGTGGCGCGTAATGCCCGTGGCGAAGTGATGATGCCCGAAGATCTTGAAATCAAGACCCGCGACGGCCGCAAACTTTCCGCACAGCAACTGGGCAAGTGGCAGGTTCGCTATGAGGAGCCCGTTATAAAGCGTTACAACCGTGACCTCTTCCTGGCCGTTCAGGCCGATGTAGAAGGTGCCCAGCCACCGGATGTCACCAAGGAGATCTGGAGTGCGATGACTGGCCTGCGTGAACAGTTGCCGGAGGGTTACCGTATTGAAATCGGCGGTACGGTGGAGCAATCAGCCAAAGCCAATGCGTCCATCCAGACATTACAACCGGTGATGTTGGCGTTGATGCTGATCTTCATCATGCTTCAGATGCGTTCCTTTATCGGCACATTGACCGTTCTGGCCACCGCGCCACTGGGGCTGATTGGCGCTGTGCTGGCTTTGCTGCTGTTTAACCAACCCTTTGGCTTTACCGCGTTGCTGGGACTGATTGGCCTGGGCGGCATCCTGATGCGAAATACCATGATTCTGACCCAACAGGTGCAGGACAACTTCAAAGCAGGGATGGTTGCCCGGGAAGCCGTGGTCGAGGCGGCAGTCCAACGCGCCCGCCCCGTGGTGCTCACTGCCCTGGCGGCCGTTCTGGCGTTTGTACCTCTGACCTTTGACCTGTTCTGGGGGCCGCTGGCTTATGTCCTTATAGGGGGCGTGGCGGTCGGCACTCTGATCACGCTGTTGTTTGTTCCGGCGCTTTATGCACTCTGGTTTCGCTTACAGATAGAAGATTGAAGTAGTCACGGACGTTTACGTGTTGACAGCATAGGCCACTTCTCAAGTTGAGCGGCTGCGCCGCCGGGGCGCAGCGCGATGTGAAGAATCAGGACTCAGTAGAGTCCCTATACCCGGCCATCATTTTCATCATCCAGCCCGGATACTCCTCCGGTATACGGCTCACCTCGTCGAGCGTATTAAGTTCCTCGCCAGACAACCGGATCTGCGCTGCCTGGATATTGGCTTTCAGCTGCTCCGGCCGCTTGGCGCCAACGATAATACTGGATACAGGCTTCTGGTGTAGCAGCCACGCCAGGGCTATTTGGGCCACGGTAACCGGCTCGCCGTCGATCTGCTTTCCGCCGGCAATCTCCCGCATCACCTTGATGACGTCGCTGCCCCGCTCACGGTCGACAGGCGGAAAGTCAAACTTGGCACGCCGGTTTTCCTCGGACACGTCCGGCCCCTCGTATTTACCGGACAGATAACCGCCTGCCAGCGGGCTCCACACCATCAGACCGACGTTCTCAGATTCCAGCATCGGAATAATATCCCGCTCCAGGTCGCGACCCACGAGGGTATAGTGGGCCTGCAGGGATATGATCGGGCACAGGTTGCGGGCCTGGCTGATGCCGATGGCTTTCATCACCTGCCAGGCGGCCCAGTTGGACAGACCCACGTACCGCACATGGCCCTGTCGCACCAGGGTGTTCAGTGCCTCCAGGGTTTCCTCGATCGGGGTGGCCGGGTCAAAACCGTGGATCTGGTACAGGTCGATATAATCCGTTTGCAGGCGCGCCAGGCTCGCCTTGCATTCATTCATGATGTGGCCGCGGGAAGCGCCACGGGCATTGGGGCCCTCGCCCATCGGGCCGAGCACCTTGGTGGCCAGCACGACATCTTCCCGGCGAACGCCGAGGTTCTTCAGGGACTGGCCGACGATGCGCTCGCTGGCCCCGAAGCCATAGATGTTGGCGGTATCGATAAAGTTAATCCCCGCTTCCAGGGCGATCTTCACCAGTTCGTCGGCCTGTTCCTGCTGCAACTGGCCGATCAGCCCCCAGATGTCCTCATCACCGCCAAAGGTCATGGTGCCCAGGCACAGTTCGGAGACGAACAGACCCGAGTTGCCCAGCGACTTGTAGCCTGGACGATTGTCATCATTGAACCGCGGTAAACTCTCAGTTGCCATGTTGCACCTCCTCATGCATTTCGGTTGGTATTCCAGAATTCACTGTAAATACTGCCGGTTTCGGTTTTTTTTGCATGCGCTTGTGTTACTCGGCGAAGATGGCCTTATAGAAACGCATAGCGCCCTCCCAGGAGCGGGCGGCAGCCTCTTCGTCGTAACCAACCGGCATACCAAACTTTTCGGCGATCCTGTCGGCGCCCGGGTTGGTGAATGAGTGCAGCACTCCGGGGAAGCTCACCAGTGTCAGATCGACTTCGGCATCCTGCATCTCTTTGACCAGGCTCGCCACCTGATCCGAGGGGACCAGCTTGTCGGCACCGCCGGTATACACCTGGACCCTGGCTTTTACGGACCCGGGTTCAGCCTGGAGGAGGCTGCCGAGCGCACCGTGGAAGCTGACAACGCCGTCCAGATCGACACCCATGCGCGCCATGTTGAGAACAACGGCACCGCCAAAGCAGTAACCTTGTGCTGCAATTCGGGACCCATCAACACTTTCGTGGTTCTTCAGGATGTCCATCGCCTTCATGAAGCGTGCCTTAACCTGGTCCATGTCCCTGGTGGCTTCCTGCATGAATTTCTGGGCAGTATCGGGATGGTCGGCTTGTTTGCCAGAGCCATACATATCCAGCGCAAACGCTGTATAGCCGGCGGAAGCAAGCCGTTCCGCCTGATTCCGGGCGAATTCATTGTGCCCCCACCATTCATGGACCACCAGAACCCCCGGGCGCTTTTGCCCGAATTCATCATCCCAGGCCATGTAGCCGGTAAAGGTCTCGTCGCCGACTTGATACTCAATGGTTCTGGTTTGCGTTTCTGCCAGTACCTGCGTACTGGCAACAGTGAGTGACAGCGTGGCTGCTGCCAGTGCTGTTTTCAGGGTGCTCATCATCTGTTTGCTCCTTTTCGCTCGTTATGAGTCAATTTGCGTAGCGATTATGTACGGGTAGACATCGACCAAAGCTCACAGGAAATGTCGCCACGTGAGCGAACACGAATTTAATCGCTCGCTCAAAGCGCGATTCCTGTCCCGTCGTTACTGGCAGCGGGCGCGCAGCAGTCGCGTTGCGGCATCAAACACGGCGAGGTCTTCTTCGGTGCGCGCGGCAAGGTGGGCTCCTTCCAGCATCGCCAGGGTCGCCTGCGCTTCATCGGCGGGACCCAGGATGGCCGAGACGGATCCATCCCTGTGCCCCAGTTCAAACGTTGCCGTAATCCACTGCAGAACCATTGCGCGAACGGCGCCGACTCTGGCAATGACGGTGTCGGACAGGCTTTCGCGGCAGGTCGAAAAGGCAACACACAGACACACGGTCTGGCCATCATGTAAGGCCCCGCGGTACAGGGCAATGAGTGCCTTGAGGCGCGCGCCGGCGCTGGCATGGGCTGCATCTATCTCGGTCAGACCCTGCTGCAGACTGGTCTGATAGCGCTCGATCAAGGCTTCGGAGAGCTTCGCCTTGGTGGGGAAATGATAATGGATCGAGGCCTTTCGAATGCCGATGGCCTCAGCCAGATCCGCATAGCTGAACCCGTCAAAGCCCCGTGACCGAACGGTGTGCTCGGCAAGGTCCATCAGGGCTGTTCTGGTATCACGGTTCATGGTTATTCACCTGTTTGCCTTTGCAATCCCGCTATTGCCGGGCCTTATACCCTCGGTGCCCCGGCAAATCGCAGGTGCCCCGTTTTCATCCAGATCTTGGCGCCGCCGTCCCCGGCCGCCACGGACAACCTGTGTCCTTCAGGGAGGCGCAGCCAGTCATGCCTGGCCAGCATCTCGCCATCCCTGGTGACCGAACCTTCGATCACCAGCAGCTCGATTCCGCCGGGCGCCTCAGAGGTCAGTGTCGCCCCCGCATCGAGCTGGCTGTAGGTCACGATCTCACGATCGTCCTCATGCAGCTTTGTGGTGGCAACGCCGCCCACCGGGACCCCCAGCCCGGCCTCCATATTCTTGCTCAACTGGGTCCGGTCGGCCAGGTCGAACTGCCACAGTTTCACAAATATCGTGCAGCCCGTTTCAGAGCCCGGAATATGTGACGTGGTTGGGGGGTTGCGCACATAGCTGCCCGCTGGGAAGTCACCGTGCTCGTCCTGGAACACGCCATCGAGTACGATGAATTCTTCTCCACCGGTGTGGGTATGTGCCGAGAAATGACTCCCCGGCGCATAACGAACGATGGTCGTGGCGCGGGCAACTTCCTCCCCGATCCGGTCCAGCATGCGCCGCTCCACGCCTTTCATGGGCGAGGGCTGCCATTCAATCTGGTCGGAATGCATAACCACCGGTTTGGAGAAATCTGCATTAATCTCCATGATATTCCTCCCTTTTTGGCCTTCATGTTTTCCGCGCTTGCATGAAACCCGAGGGTATCGGATCACCCGGCAATTGAAGGACGGGCTGCGACTTTTGCGCGCCAGGCCTGGAGATTGGTCAGGGACTCGGGAATGTCAACCTTCGCGAAATCCGCAAACCCCAGGCCGGCAAAGGCGGTGATGTCTGCGACCGAGAAGCTGTCGCCTGCGAGAAACTCATTGTCCGCCAGAACGCTGTCAAGGTAGGCCATGGTTGCGCTGGCAATTTCTTTCTGTTTATTACCCCATTCAGCACACTGCCAGGTTTCCAGATCCGGACCAAGCCCCGGGGTCGCGTGATGGAAATAGGCACCCACGGCATTCATCAGACCGTTTTCTGCCCGCAGATTCATCATTGCGATACGGGCACGCTCCGCTGGGGTTGTACCCATAAGGGACGGACCATCAAAGACACCGTCGATATATTCAGTGATGGCATTGCACTGGGCGATGCAGGTGCCGTCGTCAAGTTCCAGCATGGGCACGGTGGCATCCGGGTTTTTCGTCTTGAACGCATCGGAACGGTGCTCCCCACCCATGACATCGACCGGGACGAATTCCACCTTATTCGTTGCGCCTTTTTCTGCCAGGGCGATGCGAACCCGTAGCGGGTTGGGAAAGCCTTCAGTGTCGTAAATTTTCATTGATTACCTCTGTTGGTCATTAAGCATACGACACGTAATTTACCTATCAGTAGGTAGGTTTGCAAGAGACAAATTGACGAGCCTGCTTTGTTTAGAACCGTTGACAAGGCATTCCAAACGGTGAGAACGGTCCAGGCCCTCCTTTCAGTAACACCGACGGGGGTTGCTCTGACATAGCCAGCGTTTCATTCAGGCCCGGATGAAGCTCGAGCCTACTCCTTTGGTTTTATTTTGTTTTATGACCTCGGACTTGAGATTTCAGCTGCTTCAGAAGGTCTTTGGAGCTCTCATAATACAGAGTGTAGAACTGATCGAGATCAGTCAGCTTGGCAAGCGTTTGTTCATTGGTAATGGTTGCCTTGGCTTCGGCAATCACCTCCTTTCTGGCCTCGAGCCGTTCTATCTGCCCTTCCACCAAGGCAGCGTAAGGATGGGGACGAATCGCGAAAAAATCCTGGCGTTCACCCGGCATTGTTCGACGTTCAACAATGCCGAGTCTTTCAAGAAAGCACGTATTCGTACTGACGCTCGCCTTACTGACGCGCAACGTATCCACAAGCTGCGATGAGCTGACGGGACCATCCGACACGATAAGTGTCGCCCAAAGTTGGCCAGCGATGCGGGAAAAGCCTTCAGATTGAGCCTGAAGACCGAGGCGCTCAATAAAACGCCTGTCTGAATCAGTCAGTGTTTGCATAATCAGAAGATTGTAACGAACTCTGCCAACCCCCGCCCAGAGCTCGATACAAATTAACCGTTGACTGCAATTGATCACGCCGCGTTTCCACGAGATCAAGTTCGGTTGTAAACAGGCTTCGTTCAGCGTCCAGCACCTCCAGGTAACTGGACGCGCCCCCCTCAAAGCGCAATCGCGCAAGTTTAGTTGTGCTTCGCAGTGCTGCTACCTGCCGGGCCTGCGCTTCCAAGCGATCTTCGGTACCACGCACCCCGGCCATAGCGTCGAGCACCTCCCGAAACGCCACTTGAATGGCCTGACGATACGCAATCAGGGCCTGGCGTTGACGCGCCTCCGCCTGATTGACCAGTGCCTCGGAACGCCCAAAGTCCAGCAACGGGCCGACTAACGAGCCGCCCAACTGCCAAGTGGATGCGGAGCCCTGGAACAAGTCGCCACCGGAGGCACTTCGCAGGCCCAGCAGGCCCTCAAACGAAATCCTGGGCAGGAACGCCGCCCGGGCAACACCGATTTCGGCGTTGGCCGCTATCAACTCCTGTTCGGCTGCCGCAATGTCAGGTCGGCGGACCATCAGATCCGCCGGCCGGCCGGCAGGGACGCTGCCCGGAACATTCATCTCACCAATGGTATCCGCCACGGAAATATCACTCCGTACAATCTGTTGTGGATCTCGCCCCAGAAGCACTGCCAAGGCGTTTCGCTGAAGGGCGTGCTGCTGGCGAAGCCTCGGAAGTTCGGATTCAGCGGCTGCAAGCTCGGCTTCAGCCTGCCGCAGGACCAACTCGTTAACCTCGCCTCCTTCGGACCGGGCCCGTTGCAGGGCGACCGATTCGCGGCGGGATGACACGGTGCGTTCGGTGATGTCGATCTGACGATCAAGCGCACGCAAATTGAAGTAACCATTGGCTACCTCACCAATCACGGCTAGTCGCACGGCCTCGCGATTCGCTGCACTGGCCAGGAGACGCGCCCGGGCTGCTTCGCTGGCATTCGCAAGCCGCCCCCAAAGATCCAGCTCGTACGATAGCACCCCACCGACCTGGATATCGTTGAAGGGTTGACCACCACCAGCGCTGTTGACCACCTCCTCACTCGGCCCCTGGCGCACCGCAGAGCCCTCTACCTCCAGAAGCGGATATTGTTCCGCCTGCTGCCCGGTAAGGCGCGCCCGTGCTTCGGCGACCCTGGCAGCAGCAAGTTGCAGGTCGCTGTTGGCACCAAGCGCCTCTTCAACAAGGGTGACAAGCGCCGGATCGCCAAAGCCACGCCACCAATCCAGGGGGAGTTTCTCGTTCGCCGAAAGTCGTGCGGAAGACCAGTTTTCCGGCACCGACGGCTCGGGTTTCTCAACAGTCGGCGCGAGTGAGCAGCCACCAAGTGACAACGCCATCACAGTGGCCAGCAATACCTTAACGGTCATCAGCCACACCTCCGTCTGCACGTCCGGGAGCGGCCGCAGCCGAGTCATCCTGGTCTCTGGAGCCACTCAGAAAATCCGTGATACGGCGGACCACCACATAGAACAGTGGAATAAAGAACGTCGCCAGTATCGTTGCCGAAATCATGCCGCCGAGAACCGCCGTTCCTATCGCAATACGGGTGGTTGCACCGGCTCCACTGGCGAAAGCAAGCGGCAACACACCCATGCCGAAAGCAACCGATGTCATCAGAATCGGCCTCAAGCGCACTCGCGCCGCTTCCTTGGTTGCCTCAATCAGCTTCATTCCCTGCTCCTCGAGTGTTCGGGCGAACTCCACCAGAAGTATAGCGTTGCGCGCAGTCACACCAACGGTGGTCAGAATGCCAACCTGGAAGAAGACGTCGTTAGGAAGCCCGCGAACCATCGCTGCAAGTACCGCCCCGAGTACGCCCAAGGGCACCGCCAGCATCACGGAAATGGGTATGGTCCAACTTTCGTAGAGCGCGGCGAGCGCCAGAAACACCACCAGTGCCGACAGCGCGTAAAGCAGGGATGCCTGGGCACCGGCCTGGCGCTCCTGATAGGACAGGCCGCTCCAGGCTCCGGCCACACCGTCCGGGAGTTGAGCGATCAAACGTTCGACCTCCGCCATGGCCTCACCGGTACTGTACCCCGGTGCCGGCTCACCCTGAATCTGGCGGGACGGAACACCGTTGAAACGCTCAAGGCGCGGTGAGCCATACTCCCAGCGTCCGTTCGTCACTTCGCTCAACGGGGTCATCTCTCCGTTAGCGGCTCGCAGATACCACGCCTCAAAATCCTCAGGCAGCATCCGGAAAGGGGCATCACCCTGAACATAGACCCGCTTGACCCGCCCCTCATGGAGAAAATCGTTAACGTATTGCGAGCCCCAGGTCACCGACAGAAGTCGACTGATCTCGGACAACTCTATGCCAAGGGCCTGTGCCTTTTCGTGATCAATGTCCACTTTGTAGCGGGGATTGTCCGCCAAACCGTTGGGACGCACACTCGCCAGCACGGGGCTTTCGGCCGCCAACTGCAGCAATTGACCTTGCGCTGCCATGAGCGCTTCATGCCCGATGGCACCCCGATCCTGTAAGCGCAATTCAAAGCCCAGGGCCTGCCCCAATTCCGGTATCGGTGGCAAATTGAAAGCAAAAGCCCGCCCATCACGCACCAGCCCGGCAAGCGCCCGGTTCGCCCGCTGAATGATGGCGCCGGCGCTTTGCGTCTCGGGATCGCGCTCACTCCATGGCTTGAGATTGACGAACGCCAGTCCCGCGTTCTGCGCCCGGCCAGCGAAGCTGAAACCCGCGATTGTGAAGAGGCCCTGCACCTCATCCTGCTCCATAAGGTAATCTTCGATAACCTCAATGGTATCGATTGTGCGCTGCTGGGTCGCACCGGAGGGCAACTGATACTGCAACACGACGAACCCCTGGTCCTCCGCGGGCAGGAACCCGCCGGGCAACCGCACAAAGAGAACGGCCACCAGGACAACGATGCCCAGGAACGCCAATGTGTAGAGCCAGGCGTGGCGCGCCGTATGGCCAACCAGCCGGACATAGCCCCGGGTCAGTCGCCCCAGGCCTGCTTCAAACCAGCCGAACAGCTTTTGCAGCAAGGTTCTTTCGTGCGTGGGCTTGAGTATCCGACCACACAGCATGGGGCTCAGAATCAGAGCCACCAGCACCGAAAGCACCATGGCACCGGCAATACTCAAAGAAAACTGTCGATAGATGGCCCCCGTGGAGCCCGGAAAGAAGGCCATCGGAATAAAAACAGCAGACAGCACCACACCGATGCCAATCAGCGCGCTGGCAATCTGCCCCATGGACTTACGCGTCGCCTCCATCGGGCCCAGGCCGTCCTCATGCATCACCCGCTCGACGTTCTCCACCACCACGATGGCGTCATCCACCAGAAGGCCGATCGCCAATACGAGACCGAAGAGAGTGAGCATGTTGATGGAAAAGCCGAAGGCCGCCATGATCGCAAACGTGCCCAGCAGCACCACCGGGATTGCGATCGCTGGTATCAGGGTAGCCCGCCAACTCTGGAGAAATACGAGCATGACCAGGACCACCAGGGCGATTGCCTCGATGATGGTTGTGACCACCGCGTCGATGGAGGCCTCCACGAAAGGGGCCGTCTGGTAGGGGTACCGAATCTCCACCCCTTCGGGAAAATAGGGCTCGAGCTCCTGGAGCCGCGCTTTAACAGCCTCTGTGACCGCAAGCGAGTTGGCACCCGGCGCCAGATTGATGCCAAGGCCGGCAGCCGGCTCGCCATCGTAGAAAGTGTCAATCTGGACTGCACCGCCGCCCAGCTCAACGCGGGCAACATCCCCCAGGCGCACCCGGGACCCGTCGGGCATACTCTTGAGCAGGATGTTGCGGAACTCTTCGGTTGAGGTGAGCAAGGTCTGGGCGGTGACCGTGGCATTGAGCTGCTGGCCCTCGACTGCGGGCAGCCCGCCGAGCTGACCGGCGGTGACCTGGGCGTTTTGCGCCTCGATGGCGGCGCTCACGTCGGCGACGGTCAGGCCGTAATTGGTCAACGCCGAAGGGTCCAGCCAAATCCGCATCGCATATTCAGAGCCGAAAACCTGCACGCTGCCGATACCGGTTACCCGTCCGATGGGTTCGGCTAACTCGGAGCTGATAAAATCGGCGATATCCAGCTTGCTGAGACGACCGTCGGTAGAGACGAATGCCATTACCATCAGAAAGCTGGTGCTGGATTTCTCGACGCTGATCCCCTGCTGGCGCACCACTTCCGGGAGTCGCGGTTCCGCCAGTTTGAGCTTGTTCTGCACCTGGACCTGGGCAATGTCCGGATCGGTGCCCGCCGCAAAGGTGAGAGTAACCGTAGCGTGGCCTGAGGAATCCGCTGTCGACCCCATATAGAGCAGATTGTCGAGGCCGGTCATCTCTTGTTCAATGACCTGAACCACCGTATTGGACACGGTGTCCGCCGAGGCGCCAGGATAATCGGCCTGAATTTCCACCGCCGGCGGTGCCACCGACGGATACCGCTGGACCGGCAAAACGAAGATCGCCATGATACCCGCCAGCATGGCGACAATGGCCAGAACCCAGGAAAAAACGGGCCTGGAAATGAAGAAATTGATCATTGTGCGGGGCCCTCCTCGTCGGAGGCGTTCTTCTTCGGACTATTCGTGCCACTGGCTTGCTGGTTTTGGGTGGGATGTAATGGAATATCTGCGGCAACCGGCTTCACCTTGGCTCCTGGCCTAACCTTCTGCAGACCGGAGACGATGAGACGATCTCCCGGTTCCAACCCCTTCTCCACCAGCCAGAATGCACCAATGGCCCGCTCTGCCTCTAACTGGCGGGCGACAACTTCACCCTCCGGGTTGACCAGCAACGCGGTGGCCTCTCCTTGCGGATTACGGCTCACGCCCTGCTGCGGCGCCAGAATGGCGTTCTCCCGAACTCCCTCACTCAGACGAACGCGCACGTACATTCCAGGCAGAAGGTCTTCGTCCGGATTGGGGAAGACGGCTCTCACCGTGACAGAACTGGTGCTTTGGTTGACGGTTACATCCGTAACGTCAACGCGTCCCTTATGCGGATAGGGGGTGCCGTCTTCGCGCAACAAAACAGTCTCGGCTTCATTTGGGCCGGCCTCAGAAGCCGCGCCCTCCTTCAGAGACGACCGAATTCGAGCCAGTTTTTCGACCGGTAGCTGAATATCGACATACATGGGATCAAGCTGCACAACGCGCGCCAGGATCTGGGGTTGATTGGCGGTCACCAGCGCACCCTCCGTGTACAGTGTCGGGCCAATGCGCCCGGCGATGGGAGCCTTGACCTCGGTATACGCCAGCTCGATACCCGCCGTTTCGAGCATCGCCTGGGATCGGGAGACATCCGCCCGGGCTGCCTCCAAGGCCGATAGCGCTTCATCACGTTGACGCTTGCTGACCGCATTCTTCTCAAACAAGTCTGACGTACGTGCCCACTCCCGCTGCGCCTGTCGCAATTCGGCCTGTGCGCGCTCCAGTTCTGCCTGGGCCCGCTGATGGGCAGCACGGTATCGGTTGGGGTCGATCTGGTAGAGGACCTCACCTGCTTTGACCTGGGCGCCCTGTTCAAACAAGCGCTCCTGCAAAATGCCCGTGACTTGCGGCCTCACTTCCGAGATACGGTAAGCGGCGGTTCTGCCCGGCAGTTCCATTGAAAGATTCACACGCTGCGGCTGCACCTCAACAACGCCGACTTCTGGAGGCGGCGGCGCAGACCGTTCAGCCTTTGTCTGACCGGAGGAGTTGTCACAACCAGCCAGCAAAAGAACCGCCAACCACATGGGCAGCATGCGGGCCCCAAATAGACGCACCATCAAACTCTTCTCTGTTTCCATATAACTAACCTCTGAATGGGCCAAAGACTCAAAAACCGTTCGATCCATGCCTTCGTTTATAACCAGGTAGACAGAACGATCGATCCAAACTGATCGACGCCGTCCTTTTCCTTGAATTCTTCGCTTCGCCACAGGTAGGTGTAAGCGATCTGCCAGCGATCCCAGGTCAATGCCGCACCCACCTGGGCGTCGCCAACCCATTCGCGACTATCAACGGAGTGGCTGTCCTCGAAACTGTTGCCGTCGAGCAGCAGGTTGTGTGCCATATAGCGCCCTTCAACGGCAGCGAAGACGTACCAGCTAAAGCCCTGATCCCGCCGAAAAGAGGATTGCCCGCCTTGTGCAGGAGCGACTGACGGAATGCCGAAACTACGCTCAAGCCCCTCTCCCAAACGAAACCCCAGGCCGCCGGAAGCGTAGGTATACAGGTTGCCGAGCGCAAACCCGGCAGACGGCCCATATTCAATGGTCAGCCCAGAGAAGTTTTGCTTCATAAACCAGGCACGTTCATAACCGAAATTGATAACTGGCTCGTTATCAAGCTGGTTATCCCAACCCCTCGGCTTGTCTGCCGCAATAAGTTCATGGAAATTTCGTTGACCCACCTCAGCGCCGGAGGCCGGGCCTACGATGCCCACGTCGATATGCAGGCTGTCTGCCAAACGCAAGCCACCGTGCTCCCTTTCGCTCAGTAGCGAAACCCCGCCAAACAAAAGGCCGGCATAGGGACGGTCATCTTTAATAAGCGCTTCAACCTCTATATCTTCCGGCGTATACATCTGTTGCCCCAGCCGGTACGTTGCGCCGGCAAGACTACTGCCAGACCAGCCCGGAATAATATCCGCAAGACGACGGGTCCAGTGTTGATCGGCGGGCTCAAAGGCCCAGATCACCTCTACGCCGTTGGTATATTGACCATCGCCGCCGGCGGAAAACGCATCGTTTTCCACTTTCAGGGACAGCAGGCCTTCAGCGGAAGCTGATGTCACAAGAGAACCCAGCAACAGACCTGAGCACCAATTCCGGTAACGCTTTCTGCAACATCCAGATTTCACTGAAGATTCCTCTGTCAAAGCTGGGTTGAACCGGATGTAAAAGAACTTGCTCCCGGATGCTGACATACCTTCCGTACGGCGACTTTTTGGTCGCCGGCCAGAAATGATGAGACGGCTGTCCGCACAACTTGTTCAATCTGTTCAGTATAAACTAAACGTAACACAAGTAATGATTGACAGCTAGCCGTGATGGAATTGTCCTGCAACGGTGTAATGTGCAGAACGCTCCAGTTCTAATCTTCTCGCTCGCTGCCTGAAAAATGTCTCGGATTCAGGAATTTTTGAGGTTGGCGGAATTTTCCATAACCCGCTCAAAAACACGCAGGGCGACTTCCAGGTCGGTATTTTCAATGCCTTTCAGCATCTCCTCTCGCAAGACATTCGCCCGCTCATTCAGTTCGCTCATAAAGTGCTCACCGGCATTGGTAAGATAAAGCAGCCTGGCGCGCCGATCACGCTCACTGGGCCGGCGCTCAATCAGACCCTGCTCCTCGAGGCTGTCAAGCAGGCGGACCAATGTCGGATTCTCGATGGTCATCAAGCGGGCTAACTCCCGCTGGGTCAATCCTCCACCACCACGCTGCAGGCAGACCATGGTGAACCAGCGAGCTTGGGTAACCCCCAAATCTTTCAGGCGCTCATCCAACAACTTACGCCAGCGCCTTGCTACCCGGGCATTGGTGAGAGGAAACTGATCTCGAGGGGAGTGCGGGGCCATGTCACTGTCCTGCTATTGACGATTCAGTAACAGTAAATCGCAAGCTAATCATATAGACAAGCGTCAGTTACACATTAGCCAGGTTTGCACCAGATCAATAGGCAACATCACGCGGATTCCGAGGCCAGCTAAGGAACTTCTCCTTTCACTGAGACAGGTAACTCCTCGCTTCTTCAGAGACCGGAGGCCCTCAGCGTATTGTCGCCCTGGCAGACACCCTTGCTGTCTGTTGTGACCGGCGACCGGCTTTTAAAAAGCTGGTGCCGAGCGCCCCACAACACCGTAGCATCTTCACTCGACATCAGCCGGGTCTTCGGCACGGCGTCTTCCAGCCAATCCGCATCCGCTAAGGTCAGTCCCCAGTCGAGTAGAGTCTGCGGGGCCGACAACAAGGCTGAGTTACTTTTATCGGTCAGAATGACATGAACTCGGGTTCGGGTGACCAAAAAAACGGTAGTTCAATAGGTTGGGAGTGTTTTTGGGCTATTTTTCACGTTTGTCTGCCAACCCTCAGATGGGCGCGTAGATCGGGGGATTGTCGGCCGTGGCACAACTCTCGATGCAGGCTATTTCCGATGTCTTGTTGGGGTGACAGAAAAAGGCAATGGAGTAACGGTCCCGAGAACGGTGCTCTGGAGCCACATTGACCCGATGCGGTGTAGAGCAGAAGACATGGTTGGTCCAACGGTGCATCAGGTCACCGGTATTAACCACGACGGTGCCGGGTATCGGCGTCGCAAGGATCCATTCTCCCGAACGAGTACAGACCTCAAGACCGCCTACATCATCCTGGAATAACAGGGTTATGCTGCCGTAGTCGGTATGAGCTCCGGCGCGGCTTTCACCGTTTTCCGGCTCGAATCCTTCAGGCAGTGGCGGGTAATGCAACAGCCGTAGGGTATGGTCGTGTTCGCTGTGGGCATCCTTGAAAAAATCCTCGGGTTGATCCAACGCCAGGGCGAAGGCTTCCAGAACCCGATCAGCGGTATGAATGCATTCCCCGAGGAACCTTGTCATAACGCTCTTGAAACGGGGATGACTCTTGGGCCAGAGATTCTTGTGACTGTCCAGACCCGGCCGTTCCGGCGCCAGGTTGAACGCCTCTTTCAAGTCACCCGGACGGGCGGGATCAAGCTTCTCCCGTTTAATGCCCACATAACCTCGATTACTTTCCGGACTGAACCAGGCAACCCCTTGTTTCTCCACCAGTGGCAGGTCAAAAAATGACTTGGCACCGGAGAATGCCGCTTCCAGCTGCTCCGTTGGCATCCCGCAGCCAGACAGGTAAAAGAACCCCCAGTCCTGACTGGCCCGGCGCATCTGTTCCGCCACCACCTGGCGCTCTGCTCTGGTCCCGTTCAAAAACGGCCCGAAATCAATGACGGGTATTTCCTGGCTCTCGTCCGGCATGCCTTCTCCTGCAAAACTTCTGATTTAGTTATCCAAATGGTCAGGTTATTTGCAACTGACGTGCCATAAAAAAAGCCCTCAAAATGCCCTTAAATAAGCAATCAACCCTATTTAATGCATCAATGAAGTGCGCTCTGCTATTTTATTGACCATAGAGTCAGCCTTTCACCGCGGTGAGCAAGGCATTACTCTTGCATGACCTTCAGCACCCTTTACCAGCAAGAAGATTCCAGCAATGACAGACACCCTTTTACTGAAGAATGCCCAGGTCATCGCCACCATGGACGATGACAACAGAGAGATCGAAAACGGGTATATTCTGATCCACAATAACCGTGTTGAGGCGGTTGGTCGGGCTGCCGACTGCCCCGATTCCGCAGACCGCACCATAGACCTGAAGGGCCATGTGGTGATCCCCGGACTGATCAATACCCATCACCACATGTTCCAGTCCCTGACCAGGGCGCTACCCGCCGCACAGAATGGCGAGCTGTTCGACTGGCTGAGTGCTCTGTTCCCGGTCTGGCGAAACATCACCCCGGCGATGCAACGGGCCGCCAGCCGGACCGCAATGGCAGAGCTGATGCTCTCGGGATGCACTACAGCCGCCGACCACGCCTACCTGCATGTCAACGGCATCACACTGGACGACAGCTTTCAGGCGGCCGCGGAAATGGGTATCCGTTTCCATGGCGCCCGCGGTGCCATGAGCCTTGGCCAAAGCAAGGGAGGGCTACCACCGGATGAACTGGTGGAACAGGACGAAGACGCCATCCTCCGGGATATGTTGAGAATCGTGGAAGCGCACCATGATCACCTCCCGGATGCCATGACCCGGGTAGCACTGGCACCCTGTTCTCCCTTTACCGTAACCACCGATCTGATGCGCGAAGCAGCCACCATGGCCAGGTCATTGAAGGTGGGCTTACACACTCACACCGCGGAAAACTGGAAGGATCTCGCCTTCAGCCAGGAACGCTACGGCATGACGCCCACAGAATTTACGGAAGACGTGGGCTGGGTCGGCGAAGATGTCTGGCATGCCCACTGTGTTCACCTGGACGAACCGGGCATCGCACTATTCGCCCGAACTGGCACGGGAGTCGCCCATTGCCCCTGCTCGAACATGCGCCTTGCCTCTGGCATAGCGCCAGTCCGAAAAATGCTCGATGCCGGCGTAAAGGTGGGACTCGGCGTGGATGGCAGTGCCTCAAATGATAGTGGCAATCTGCTAGACGAGGCGCGCCTGGCCATGCTGTCAGCCCGGGTAAGGGATCAGGAACCCGGCGCCATAACCGCGCGGGAGGCGTTGCGGGTCGCTACCCGTGGTGGCGCAGAGGTTCTCGGCCGGGATGATGCCCTGGGGCGAATCCAGTCGGGCTACTGCGCGGACATCGTGGCCTTCCGTACCGATGATATCGCAATGGCTGGTGGCCAGAGCGATCCACTGGCCTCCCTGGTGTTTTGTACCCCACCCCGGGTCAACTGGAGCATCATCAACGGCCGCGTGGTGATTGAAGAAGGCCACCTGCTGACCCGCTCCCTGCCTCACATCATTGAGGAACAGAACAGGATGGCGGAAAAACTTATGAGCTGACCCCCATGCTGTCCGGTCAGCCGTTCACCGGACAGCAATCGGGCCGCGTCACTTGTCTGTCAGGCGATGGTATCCCCGATCAAAGTAGACAAGGCCACCAACCTCATCCTGTTGGCGAACATGAACGACCTCACAGAAGAGAATATCGTGAGTACCCACGCTCACCCGCTTGTTAACGGTACAGTCGAAGCTTACCAGCGCGCCTTCCAGGACCGGTGCACCGGTGACTGCCGCGCTCCACTGCGCACCGGCAAAGCGCTGGTCCATGGTCGTTTTACTGCCGAACAGGTTCGATAAGTCGGACTGATGCTCTGCCAGCGTGTTGACGCAGACGCTGTCATTCTGCTGAAAAGTGTCGTACACCGAAGCGCCGCGGTTCAGGCACACCAACAAGGTGGGCGGCTCGTCACAAACGCTGCAGACCGCCGTGGCGGTGAAGCCAGCGCGGCCACCAGGACCATCGGTGGTAACAACACTGACCGCTGCAGCCAGGGTCGACATGGCGTTGCGGAACGACTGCTTATCCACGAGCGGCGGCATGGCAAGCACCTCACGAAGTTGCGGTTGAGGTTTCATAACTCTCTCCTTACGCCAATCGGCAGGCGTTGTCGAATTCCAGACGGGGCAAACGGCCATACAACTTTTCCGGGTTGCCGTAGCCAAGGTTGATCAGAAGATTGACTTTCCAGGTGGTTCCGGCGAAGAACGCCTCATTGACCTTTCCGGGATCAAAGCCGGACATCGGCCCGGTATCTAGGCCCAGCGATCGGGCCGCCATTATCAGGTAGGCGGCCTGCATCGAACTGTTGCGAAACGCGGTTTCGTACGCCATTTCCGGGCTGCTGGTAAACCAGCTACGGGCATCGCCATGGGGAAACAGCTCCGGCAGTTGCTCGTAGAACTCTTCATCATGAGCCACGATCACGGTGACCGGGGCGTTCATAGTTTTATCTAGATTACCGCTGGACAGGCAAGGCGACAGTTTCTGCTTACCGTCAGCAGTTCGAACAAACACGAACCGGGCCGGGCTGCAGTTGGCTGACGTCGGAGCCATTTTTACCAGGTCATACAACGCCCGAAGCGTGTCATCCGGGATCGCCTTCTCCATCCAGCCGTTGTGGGTGCGGGCCTCGGTAAACAGGTGGCCGAGGGCCGTTTCATCAAGTTGTTGGCTCATAGGGCCTCCTGAGTGGTTAACGCCTCTGCGGGCAGACGATGTTTTCGGAGGTGGTCCAGCATCAGTTCGTTGAACCGTTCGACCTCTGTGACGTTGACGGCATGGCCACCCTCCGGCAGAAGCCGAATGCCAGAATTGGGCAGACGGCCTGCCAGCTTCTGGGAACAGGTCCAGGGCACCAATGCATCGTCACGAGTCGCAAGCACAAGCGTCTCCGCATGCACCTCAGCAAGTTCCTGCGGAGCCGGCTGCCAGGCCTGAAGCGCTGCCATGCGTCGTAAAACGTTCGCCTGGGACGGGAAACTGGCCAGCATATGGGTCGACTCCTGCTCCAGCCACTCACTGTTAGCTGCTATCCATACGGGTGGAAACAGGAACAGAGGCTGGGCTTCCAGATAGGCCTCGGGGCCGGAATGCAGCAGCAACTTCCGGCGCACCGAAAAGCAGCGGCGGGAATGCGCATTGGGTTCTGACCAGGCGTTGATCAACAGTAGGCTGGCCACCAGCTCCGGAGAACGCCGGGCCAGTTCCAGACCGATCAGCCCGCCCAGGGCATGGCCAATGAAATGCACAGGCTCGGCAGCCTGCTCTTCCAGCAGTTCGCCCAGTTCTGCGGCCATAGCCTCAACCGTATAGAATTCCGGGACGTCGCCCCGGCTGCGGCCGGTGCCGAAGTGGTCATAGACCAACACCCGGTAACGATTGGTCAGAGCTGGCAACTGGGGGGCCCAGTAATTTCCGGACCCGCCAAGCCCGGCACTCAGCACGACGGTCTCACCGTCGGCCGGGCCATGGCTTTCCCAGTAGAGTGGGCTTGCGGCGCCAGTCATCATTTACCTACGTGCGCAATACTGGCGATTTCAACCAGAGCATCCGGCTTAACCAGACCGCATTGAATGCAGTAGCGGGCCGGCTTCTCTCCCGGGAAGTACTCCGCATACACCTTGTTTACCGCTGCGTAGTTGGCCCAGTCGGTAACCATGATCATGTTGAAAGTAACGTCGTCCATGGTTCCGCCAGCTTCCTCAACCACGCTCTTGATAATCTCCAGAACGTGACGGGTCTGGGCTTCTGCATCGCCGACATGAACCACGTTGGTGTCCTTGTCGAACGGCAGGGTCCCGGAAACGTACACAACGCCGTCGGCCATGGAGCCCGGGACGTAAGGGGCCAGTGGTTTTCCTGAACCTTCGGGAATAATGGAAGTTTTTGGCATGGTGTATCTCCGTCGTTTATGCAGTGGTGGTTTCAGTTAGAGTCGTTGCCGCCTCGCCTTTGGCACCGCCGAAGGTCTGGCAGAAATTTTCGGTGGTGGACACCCATCCGAAGAACGTTTCAATGTTGTAAAGCGCCGCCTGTTGAATGAACTCCGGGCCGGCCTGGTGCGTGGCATCCCCCAGCACCACACCGAAGTACTCCAGGAAAAAACCGTCTCGCAGGGTCGATTCAACGCAGACGTTGGTCGCGATCCCGGTAAAAATTAGGTTGCGAATGCCTCGGCTGCGCAAGACGCTATCAAACGAGGTGTTGAAGAAACCGCTGTAACGGGGTTTGGGAATAACAATATCGCCTGGCTGAGGCTGGAGCTCGTCCACCAGGTCATAGTCCCAGGTACCCTTGGCAAGAAGGCTGCCATTAAGCTCCGGATCCTTGCGCATGGTTTTCAGGGCATTGGATTTGTACCAGTTCGGAGAACCGGGGCCACCTGCTTCCACGTATTCGGGATCCCAGCCGTTCTGGAAAAAAATGACCGGAATGCCCGCCGCCCGGGCCACGGTGATCGCTTTCTTGATCTGCTGGATGACCGGACCGGTCGTGGAGACATCAAATCCTGCCCGATCCAGGTAACCGCCGATCGTGGAATAGGCGTTTTGCATATCAACCACCACCAGCGCCGACTCACTGGCCCGGACATTCAGGGGCTCAGGTTTTCCTGGCAGTTCCAGAACCGGTTCAGCACCCGTATTCAGGGCGTAACCCGATTGCTCAGTTGCGATGCTCATACCGCCTGCTCCAGTTCCTGGTTAATGTGTACCCGGGTTTTCATCAGCGGCTGAATGTACTTGCCGAAGTCCTCAATGCCCTGAACGAAATCGTCAAAGGTCAGCATCACCCCACTGACACCCTCGACCGTACCCACTTCATCCAGCATGCGTGCGACGTTCTCGTAGGAACCCACCAGGGTGCCCATATTGATGTTCACTGCGGACGTCGGGTCGGCCATCTGACGGATGTTGGTGTCCGATTTGGACTTTTTGTCTGCTGCACCCTGCTCACCGAGCCAGGCCACGGCTTCTTCATCAACACCGTCCTTGTAGGACTCCCATTTTGCCCGGGCCGCTTCATCGGTTTTGTCGGCAATCACCATGAACAGAGCCACGGAACTGACGTCTCGCTTGGCTTCCTCGGTAGCCTTCACGAGGCGTTCCACGGTGGGTGCGAAGGCAGTCGGTGTGTTTACGCCTTTGCCGAAGCAGAAGTTGTAATCGGCATACTTGGCGGTGAACGCCATGCCGGCCTCACTCTGCCCGGCACAGATAACCTTCATGTCGGCTTGCGGCACGGGGCTCACCCGGCAGTCATCCATCTGGAAGTGCTCACCCTTGAAATCACTGTGGCCGGTCGCCCAGAGATCCCGCAACACCTGGGCATACTCACCAAGATACTCGTACCGGGAGCCAAAGAATTCATCGCCCGGCCATAGCCCCATCTGGGAGTATTCCGGCTTCTGCCAGCCGGTCACCAGGTTGACTCCAAAGCGACCATTGGAGATGGAATCGATGGTGGATGCCATCCGTGCAACGATGGCCGGCGGTATGGTCAGGGTTGCCGCAGTGGCGAATAGCTGGATTTTACTGGTGACAGCAGCAAGACCCGCCATCAGCGTGAAGGACTCCAGGTTGTGCTCCCAGAATTCCGTTTCACCACCAAAACCACGCAGCTTGATCATCGACAGTGCGAAGTCGAAACCATAGCTTTCTGCTTTCTGGGTAATCTGCTTGTTCAACTCGAAGGTCGGCATGTATTGGGGGGCGTTTTTTGAGATCAGCCAGCCATTGTTGCCGATGGGAATGAAGACGCCGATATTCATCTGCTCACTCATGGGGTTCTCCTTGATGTTTCCGGTCGGGTGGCGCAAACCAGAGGCCACCATCGTTGACTCACGTTCCCTGACACCAACGCACAATACCGGCCAGAATGGCTTTTATTGTTTTAAATCAATTTTCTATGATTTTCATGACAACTATTACAGACCATTTGGTCTGAAATAGAGCACTCGGTTTGTGCACGGCGGGCATTTTTGGGGCGATACCGTTCATGGCGGCCAAAAGGCCTATTCAAGGAAAAATCCGGTGCTAGAATGTGCCTGCAGTCAATCCAGCGGAGAGATACGTGAGCGTCACCAGAAAGGGCGAGAAAACAGCCAGCCAGAGCAAACGGAAACCACAACGGGTTCCTTCCGCTGCGTCGCTCAACAGGCGGCTGCGTAACAGTGAAAAGAAACGGGCAACCATTCTTGACGCCGCGCTCAGCACCTTTTCCCAATACGGGCTGCACGGTGCCAGCATCGACCAGATTGCCCTTCAGGCCGATGTCTCCAAGACCAACCTCTTCTATTACTTCAGCAATAAAGAAGAACTTTACGTCAACGTGCTGCGGGAGCTGCTGGATTTGTGGCTCAAACCGCTCCGGGCATTCACGGTCGAGCAGGACCCTGTAGAAGCCATACGGGATTATATTCGGGTCAAACTGGAGTTTTCCCGGGACCATCCCGCTGAATCCCGACTGTTCTGCATGGAAGTCATGCAGGGCGCGCCGTTGATGCTGACCGAACTGCAGCAACCACTGCACGATCTGGTAGAGAACAAAATCGAGGTTATCCAGACCTGGATTGATCAGGGCAAGCTGGCGCCCGTAGAGCCATACCATCTGGTTTTTTCATTGTGGGCGACCACTCAGCACTACGCCGACTTTCGCGTGCAGGTAGAAGCTGTGGCAGGGAAAACTCTGGAAGACCCGGACTTCTTCCAGGAAACCCTCAGCAGTCTCGAAACGATCATCCTTGACGGAATCCGCCCCCGCTGAACGCAGCGGAGCTCTCCCCCCGCATCTCTCCTGCCCCTAATTTGGGCTCAAACTAGAACCATGCGCTCTAATTTAGACCATTTGATCCATATCATTTTTTCAGAATCCGCTAAATAGTTGTTTTTTAACAAAATCGAAAAATGGCACGCTTGCTGCTACGTCAATCAGCGAGCGAGAACGACTCCTTTGCTTTTCTTAGCCGGGCCCTTCTCGCAAAACTGAATTGACGGAGGTTGTGCCATGCAGCTGCAACACGTACCAACGATCGACCTTGCCCCATATTTCGAAGGAACTCCCGAAGGAAAGGCTCAGGTGGCAAAGGAGGTCGACAGGGCCTGTAAGGATATTGGTTTCCTGGTCATTACCAACCACGGAATCCCCGCGGAGTTGGTGGATCGCGTCTATGCACTGAGCCGCAAGTTTTTCAATCTGCCCATGGCCGAGAAACGAAAAGTGGATCGTCCCAGACCTGACATGGTTCGCGGTTACAGCGCAGTCGCAGAGGAAAGCCTGTCCTATTCGATGGATGAAGCCGCCCCAGGTGATCTGAAAGAATCCTTCTCGATCGGCCCCAGCGGCGTTCCAGACGACGATTACCATCTTGGGGAAGACGCGGGGTCTCATTTCGCCCACAACGTATGGCCTGAAAACATTCCCGGCTTTCGAGAAGCTTATGTTGAATATTTTGGTGCCATGAGCCATCTGGCCCGCTCGCTCATGCGCATCTTCGCCCTGGCCCTGAAGCTGGACGAGCATTTCTTCGACGACAAGATTGACAAAGAAATCAGCATGCTGCGGACCCTCAGCTACCCCAACATGGGAACCAACATTGAAGAGGGGCAGATGCGTGCAGGCGCTCACACTGACTATGGCAGCCTGACTATTGTCAAACCCGACAACTCACCGGGTGGTTTGCAGGTCTGCAACCAGAAAGGGGACTGGGTCAGTGTGCCTTACGTTGAAGACAGTTTTGCGGTCAATATTGGTGACCTCATGATGCGCTGGACCAATGACCAATGGATCTCGACCCTGCACCGTGTCGTCAATCCACCGATGGACGCCGAGGCCACCGAGCCACGCCAGTCCATCGTCTTTTTCCACCAGCCAAACTACGACGCCATGATCGACTGCCTGCCCAGCTGCCTGGACGAAGATGGCAAAGGCAAATACCCGGCGGTCAGCTCGGGCGACCACCTGAAGTCCAAATTCGTCAAACAGACCACCTTTGGTGGCACTCAGGAGGTGGCTTGACATGGGCACGCTCTCTTACGTCAACGTTTTCGCCAGAGATATAGAAGCCCTGAGCGTTTTCTACCGGGATCTGTTCGGATTCAAGGAAATCCCTGAGATCCGCTCCCCCATCTTCCGCGGCTTGGATACCGGGCGCTCCTGCATCGGTTTCAACGCGCTGGACGCCTACGAACTGCTCAAGCTCGATGACTACTCGGACACTAAAGGATGCAAGTTCCTGCTGAACATTGATGTGGACAGCAAGGAAGAGGTGGACGAGTACGTTCCCCAAGCCCTTGCCTCCGGTGCAACGCTCATCAAAGAGCCCTACACCACTTATTACAACTGGTACCAGGCTGTACTGCTGGACCCTGAAGGCAATGTCTTCCGAATCAATCACATGATGTAAAACCGTCTTTCCCAACCAAAGGAATTACCAAGATGAAAAAACTCATACTCAGTGCCTGCTTTGCACTGGCCGGTTACCTGGGCCTGTTCAACACCGCACACGCTGATGGCCTCACCCTCAAAGACGAACCAAAGATCGCCATGCTCTATATCTCTCCGACCAATGATGGCGGCTGGACTCAGGCGTTTGATGAAGCCCGCCAGCGCCTGGAAGAGGAACTGGATATCAAGATCCAGTACGTTGAAAGCGTTCCGGAATCTGCTTCCGCCATCCGTCCGGCCGTCGAGCGCTTTATCAAGCGTGGCGCCAACATCATTATCGGTACGGCATTCGGTTACTCCGATACCTTCAAGTCACTGTCCGAAGACTATCCGGACGTCGCCTTCCTGAACGGTTCCGGCACCACCAACGGTCCCAACCTGCTGTCGTACTATGGCCGAACCTACGAAAGCCAGTACCTTTGCGGCATGGCAGCCGGCGCAGCGTCTGAATCCGGCAAGCTCGGCTTCGTCGCCGCCAACCCGTTCGGCGTCGTCAACTGGACAATCAACGCCTATGCCATGGGTGCCCGGGAAATGAACCCGGACGCGACCGTTACCGTGGTCTATACCGGCGCCTGGAACGATCCCACCAAAGAGCGCTCTGCAACCAAAGCCCTGATCGATCAGGGTGCCGATGTCATCGGCCAGCACGTCGATACTCCGACACCGCAACTGGTCGCCCAGGAAAACGGCGTCTACGGCACAGGGCACCATCGTGATTTCCGCGAATTCGCACCGAAGGCCACTGTGTGCTCGTCGGTCTGGGTCTGGGACCGCTTCCTGAAAACCGAGCTGGAGAAAATCATCGCCGGCAACTGGGTACCAACCCCTCATGGTGCGCTGCTGTCCATGAAAGAAGGCGGCACCGATATCGCCTGCTGTGGGCCGAACGTTGATGAGGAAGAAGAAGCCAAGATCATGGCAGCCCGCGAGAAGCTGATGAATGGCAAACTGCAGATCTATGCCGGCCCGCTGACTGATCAGAACGGCACCGTTCGCGCGGCCGAAGGCGAAGTCGTATCCGATGGCGCCCTGTGGCAGATGGACTGGTTTGTTGACGGAGTGATTACGCAGCAATGAGTAAACAGAACGCGATCCAGCTGAGCAGCGTCAGCAAGACCTTCGACGGTTTCAAGGCTCTGTCCGACGCTGATTTCACCGCTAGGTGGGGCGAAGTTCACGCCCTGCTCGGCGAAAACGGAGCCGGAAAGTCGTCCCTGATGAACATCGTGGCCGGTCTCTATGGCCCCGAAGGAGGATCGCTGTTCATTGATGACAACCCGGTAAAACTCAAAGGCCCGAAAGAAGCGGCGAAACTCGGCATCGGCATGGTTCACCAGCATTTCAAGCTGGTGACGCCCTTCACGGTTGCCGAGAATATCCTGCTGAACCTGAGTCATCTCCAGACCAGCGGACTTTACCGGGAACGCCTGCGCCGGGTGTCTGACGACATCCGCGCCATGGCAGACCGCATCGGATTCGGGATTGATCCCGACGCCCGCATTGATCAACTTGCCATCGCTGAACAGCAGCGCGTGGAAATTCTCAAAGTTCTGCTGGCCGGCGCCAAGATACTGATTCTGGACGAGCCTACCGCAGTACTTACCGAGGAAGAAGCCGAACGCCTGCTCACTACCGTGCAGGGATTTGCCCGCGAGGGCGCTGCTGTCATCCTCGTGACCCACAAGATGAATGACGTGCTGCGCTATGCCGATCAGGTAACCATCATGCGTTCGGGGCGAACCATCGAAAGCCTGAAACCCGATTCGGTATCCGTGGATGAACTGGTCCGTCTGACCGTGGGCGAATCGGCCCCGGAACAGAGTGTCTCGCGAGTAGAACATACACCCGGGGCGCCCTATCTGAAGGTCAAAAGTCTTTCCAGCACCGGTGGCCACCGGGCCCTGAATGGTCTGGACCTGACCCTGAACAAGGGCGAGATTTACGGCATTGCCGGCGTCGGCGGCAATGGCCAGAGCGAACTGGCAAACGCCCTTATGGGCATTCCAGAGAATGTCGAAGGCACCATGGAGCTGATCGGAGAGGGTGATCTGGCCGACTTTGATGCCGCCCGTCGCCGCGCCATCGGTGTCGCCGCCATTCCTGCGGACCGTTATGGTTCTGCGCTTGCCGGCCCGCTCTCCATCGCCGACAACTTTGCCCTGGGTGACATCCATTCCGGGCGATACGGCCCGTTCTGGTATCTGAAAACCCGGGCCATCGAAGCGGACGCGGCAGAAGCCGTTCGGCAGTTCGATGTCCAGGGCGTTCGTTCGCTGAAACAGAAATCGGCACTGCTGTCCGGGGGCAACGCACAAAAGCTGGTCATCGCCCGGGAGTTCAGCCATCCCCCCAAGCTCGTCCTCGCCCACAGCCCCAGCCGGGGCCTTGACGTTAAAGCGACCGAAGCTGTCAGGGAGCGCCTGCGTGCGGCCCGGGATAGTGGCGCAGCGGTTCTCCTTATCAGTGAGGATCTGGACGAAGTCATGGCCATGGCCGACCGGATCGGCGTCATGTCCGCCGGCCGTATCGTGGCCGAGTTTTCACAGCCTGCCGATCGTCAGGCCATTGGCCAAGCAATGGTGAACCATGTCTGAATTTGCACTACAACGACCCTTGATCAAGCGCAGGTATACCCTGGAAGTCCGCCAGCAGATGGCCTGGCACTGGCAGGCACTGATCCTGGCCGGCTCCATGATCCTGGGCCTGCTGATTTCTGGCACCATTCTCGTGGTCGCAGGTGTCCCGGCAGGCGAGCTGCTGAACGAGTTTGTCATACTCACTCTGTTCGACACCCAGAGCCTGACCTCCGTGCTCTTTCAAGCCTCACCACTGATCATGGTGGGCCTGGCCGGTTGCCTGGCGTTCCGGGCAAAATTCTGGAACCTGGGCCTGGAAGGCCAGATGATCTTCGGGGCCATTGGCGCCACGGCGATTACCATGTCGGATATCGGCGCCCCGGGCATGCGCCTGCCACTGATGATCGCCGCCGCCATGGCCTGCGGGCTGCTGTGGTCGGTTGCCCCGGTGCTACTTCGGCTCAGGCTGCAGGTCAATGAAATCGTCTCGACCCTGATGCTCAACTACATCGCGATCAACGTGTTGCTGCACCTGATGTACGGCGCCTGGAAAGATCCCAAAGACGCGTTCCCCTACTCTCCGAAGTATGAAAGCTTCGAGCTTTTGCCGGAGTTGGGCAATGGACTCAGCCTGTCGATTCCCATCGCCATTGGCATTGCCCTGCTCGTACTCTGGTTCGTCAACATCTCCCGTGCCGGTCTTTATCTGCGATTCGTGGACAAGAGCCCCAAAGTCGCCAGTGCGGTCGGGGTCCCCGTCGCCAGGACCATCCTGATGGCAGTGCTCTTTTCCGGTGCCCTGGCGGGACTGGCTGGCCTTATGGTCGCTGCGGGCCAGGAGGGTCGCCTCACCCATTCCTTCTACGTGGGCTATGGCTTTTCCGGCATTCTGATCGCGTTTCTGGCCCGGAATAATCCCATTGCGGCCACCTGTGCCGCGTTGCTGATTGCCACCCTGTTCGTCGCCGGTAGAAGCCTTCAGGTGTTCTACCAGATCCCGTTTGCCATGGTGCAACTGATCCAGGCCGTACTGGTGATTTGTGTCGCCTCTTCAGATTTCTTTATTCGACATCGTATTCGCCGCGTGCAGGGGGGAGACTGATCATGGACCTGATTACGAGCTGGATGGGTAACATCCCCGAATTTGCCGTTCCTTTTGCCTTGGCGGCCCTGGGACTGATCATCACCGAGAAATCCGGTGTTCTGGCGCTGGGCGCCGAGGGTCTGATGCTGGTTGGGGCCGTTGCCGGGATCGGTGCCTACCTGACCTTCGAACACACCGCGCTGGCGCTGATCATGGCCATGATTGCCGCCAGCGTGGTCTCCCTGCTGTTTGCTCTGATGGTGCTGGTCATGCGCATGAACCAGGTTATCTCGGGTCTGGTACTGGTGTTTTTCTGCCAGGGTCTGACCACCCTGACCGGAACACTGATGGGCTGGACCAACCAGCCTGTCCCCGGACTTGAAGCCATTGCCTTCTGGCCCCTCTCCGAGTTGCCCTACCTTGGCCGGTTCTTCATTCAGAATCCCGTCGTCTATCTGGTACCGGTGATTTTCCTGGTTTCCGTCTGGGCCCTGAATCGCACCACCTCTGGTCTGCGCATGCGTGCCGTTGGCGAGAATCCACAAGCGGCAGACGCTGCCGGTATTCCGGTACTGGGTTACCGGCTGGCGGCGATCGTGATCGGAGCCGCGTTGATTGGTCTTGCCGGGGCATTCATTGCGGTTCTCAGCACCAAACTCTGGATTTCGAACATGACCGCAGGTCGGGGTTGGATTGCCGTCGCACTGGTCATTTTCGCTCGCTGGTCCCCCTGGAAGGCCCTGGCCGGAGCGATCCTGTTCGGCTGTATCGAAGCCCTGATCCCCCAACTGGCGGCTTCCGGTATCAAGCTCTCGCAGTACTTTGTCTTTATGGCGCCTTATGCCATCACCCTGGGCGTCATGATCTGGGTGGCCGCCTCAAAGCGGGACAGCAACAGCCAGCCCGGCGCCCTGGGGACACCCTTTATCCGCGAAGAACGCACCTGAACCGGCACGGACCGGGCACAATACCGATCAAGAGGAGAATACCTTGAGCAAGACCCTGTTTGTCACCGGTGCAACTTCCGGCTTTGGCGCAGCCACGGCCCGACGGTTTGCCGCTGACGGTTGGTCCATTGTTATCTGCGGCCGCCGGGAAGAGCGCCTGTACGAATTGGCCGATAAACTTGGATCCATGGCCCCGGTGCATCCCCTGAAACTGGATGTCCAGGATGCCGAAGCGGTGACACAGGCGATTGCCTCACTGCCATCAGGTTTTCGCCAGATCCATACGCTGGTCAACAATGCCGGCCTGGCACTGGCGCCAGCGGCCATGCAGGAGGTTGAACTTGGCGACCTGCATACCATGATCAACACCAACATCACCGGGGTGGTCAATGTAACCCATGCGTTGCTGCCGACACTGATCGAAACAGGCGCCGGGGCCAACATCATCAACATCGGCTCCACCGCCGGTGAGTGGCCCTACCCCGGCAGTCACGTTTACGGCGCCAGCAAGGCGTTTATCAAACAGTTTTCCTACAACCTGCGCAGTGACCTGCTCGGCACCGGGGTGCGAGTCACCGATCTGGCCCCGGGAATTGCCGAAACCGAGTTTTCGGTGGTTCGCAACAGCGGTAATACAGCGGCAGCGAATTCCGTCTACGAGGGGACCGTTCCGCTGTCTGCGGAAGACATTGCCGAGCAGATCGCCCACATCGCCAACCTGCCCGATCACATCAATATCAATCGGGTGGAGATGGTGCCGGTACGGCAGGCCTGGGGGCCTTACGCCATTCACCGCGAACAGGGAACATGCCAGGAACAGGAGAACTGAACATGCCGAAACTCAGATACGCCTGGCCGGTGATCACGAGTCGGACCGCACTGATTGTGGTGGATATGCAGAGAGTCTTTTGTGAGCCCGAGGCAGAACTTTACGTTCCGTCGACAGAAGCAATCACGCCACGGATTAAGCGATTGACAGACGTCTGCCGGAATTCCGGAATCCCCGTCGTCTATCTTCGTCACATCGTTCGCGGTGACGGCAGTGACGTTGGACGCATGAAAGATATGTATCCGGATGTCGACGAGGTACTGGCGCGTGACAACCCCATGGTTGAGATTATCCCGCAGCTTGCCCCACTGACCGGAGATGTGATGGTGGACAAACCGTTCTACAGTGGCTTCCACGGTACCGACCTGGACACCATTCTACGCTCCCGGGATATAGATACCCTGATCGTTTGCGGCACCGTCACCAATGTTTGCTGCGACACCACGATTCGCGACGCCGTTCACCGGGAATACAAGGTTATTGCGCTGAGCGATGCCAGCGCCGCTATGCCCTATCCGGATCTTGGTTTTGGTGAGGTCTCCGCGGAGGAAGTACACAAGGTCGCCCTCACTACCTTCGCCTATGAATTCGGGGAAGTTACAACCACCGACAATATAATTGCCCGCCTGGGCTGAGGGCAGCTTTGGCCACCCAGGGTGATCAGGCCTGCTCCTGTCGATGGTCGTAAGTTGCATTCAACCGCGATGCCAGATACTCCGCGCAGGTGATCGGCTGATACATCGGCGCCTGGCCTGGCACGATATCGCGGGGGTCGACAACAGAATCCGGGTTCACTTCCAGGAAGAACGCAATGGAATAGCGCTCTTTTGCGGGTGGCCGGACCCGGTGCGGTGTGGAGACATAGACGTCGTTGCTCCAGCGCATCAGACAGTCTCCGATATTGCAGACGAACGCACCCGGCACATGTGGAGCCTGAATCCATTCGCCCTGCCGATTCAGCACTTCCAGCCCGGCCACGGCATCCGTCGCAAGGATGGTGACATTGCCATAGTCACTGTGGGTTCCGGCGCCACCATCTTCCCGTTTGTTGCTGCCAGCGCTCGGCGGATAGTGAAGCATTCTCAGGGTCGCGATCGGCAGTGTCAGATGCTGGGCGAAGAATTCCTCATCCAGCCCCAGATCAAGACTGAAGCCACGGTGAATGGTTCTGCCCAGCTCCAGGCAATGGTCAAAATAGTCCAGGGCACGCTGACGCCAGCCGTCAATCGAAGGCCAGAAATTGACTCCGCGAAAAGGTTTTCCCGCCAGGACATCCGGGTGATCATCCGGAAAATCCGTACCGATATTGAAGGCTTCCTTCATATCCGCACCGGACTCCGGGTTCAGCTTCTCATCCGCCATCGCCACGTAGCCACGGTTATGGGGTGAACGCTTGATCGACAGTTCTTCTTTCTCAGCTTTCGGCAGCGCAAAGAGCTCTTTTGCCAGAGTGAATGCATCTTCGCAAACCGCCTGCGGGATTCCGTGGTCCGTGACATAGAAAAAGCCAACTTCACGGCAGGCCCGACCCAGCTCAGCGGCGATGGTCCGACGCTGAGCTGGGTCGTCGCTGCGCAGACCGGCCAGGGAAATGATGGGTAATGCAGACATTGTGTTCTCCTGAATATTGTCGCTATCAGAGCATGGACATTCGGGTGTGGGACAGTTTGCGGCAGGCTTCGTGCATTGCCAGTCCCTGCTTTTGGGCATCGGCAACGACAGCCTGCTGGCTGACCTGAACCGCTTGGCCATTCCGCAGAAGTTGCCGGCCGTCCACCCAGACACCGGACACATTACCCGGGCCGGCGGCAAAGACCAGATTCCAGAGCAGGTTCCCGCCCTGCTCGTCCACCGACACCGGTGCCATATTGGCGCCACCCAGATCCAGCAACAGCAGATCGGCTTTCTTGTCCACTTCCAGGGAGCCGATTTCCCGATCCAGGCCCAGCGCCCTGGCCCCGTTGATCGTTGCCATCCTCAGGATCTGATCGGCAGGAAGCACGGTGGCATCCAGCCGCGTCGCCTTCTGGATCAGGGAGGCAAACTTCATCTCCTCAAACAGGCTGAGGCTGTTGTTACAGACCGGCCCATCGGTACCCAGGCCCACGGTGACACCCGCCGCCAGCATTTCCGGCACACGGGCAACACCGCTGGCCAGTTTGGCGTTACTGACCGGGCAGTGGGCGATGCTGGTGCCGGTATCCGCCACCCGGGCAATTTCATCGTCATTGAGCCACACACAGTGGGCCAGCAGGGTCCGGTCCCCCAGAATTCCGTAGTGATCCAGCATCGCCAGGGAGCGCCGGCCAAACTCGGCCGTCACCGCCTGTTCCTCTTCCTTCTGCTCACTGCAATGGGTGTGAATGCCGACACCGTACTCCCGGCTTAATCGAGCGGCTTCCCGATAGGCGTCTTCGGTGCAGTAAAACAGGTGCTCCAGCCCCACCCAGACACGAATTCGGCCATTCCGGGTTTCGTGGTGGGACCGGATCAATTGCCGGTTTTCCTCTCGGGTCGAGAAGAAATCCTTGCCGGGACGGTCGGCCACGTAGGGTGCCAGCTGCACCCGCAGCCCGAGATCAGCCGCGGCATCCGCGCAGCGATCCATATACCGGAACATATCCATCACGCAGGTGGTGCCGGATTGCAAGGCTTCCAGGTAGCACAAACGCGCCGAATGGTAGGCAAACTCTTCGGTCATGGCCCGGTGCTCCAGCTGGTACCAGGGCAGCCACTCGATCAGGGGCATGTTTTCGGTCACACCGCGCATCAGGCTGGAGTGGGAATGGCAGTCGATCAGGCCAGGCAGCAAGGCATGGCCGCCGGCATCGATCACCTCCACACCTTCCGGAATGGTAACCTCCTTGATATCGCCAACCTGGCGGATGACACCGTCTTCGACCACCAGCGCACCATCGGCAATCACCCGATTCGCCGGGTCCACCGTGAAGATCGCGGCGTGACAGAGTGCAAAACTCGACATAGCTCCCCCTAGGTTTCCGAACTCGTCTCTTTGAGCGCATCAACCGCGCGCTTCAGGCCGCCGTATCCGGTGCATCGGCACAGATTTCCGGCTACCGCCTCCTCAAGGTCAACCGCATCACCGCATCGGTGCTGCCGCAAACCGGACACCAGTGACACCGCGATACCTGGCGTACAATAACCACACTGCAATGCGCTTTCGGTCGCCAGTGCTTCTTTCACCCGGATAAAATCCGGGTCCTCGGTCAAACCCTCGACCGTTTCTACCCGGCAGCCTGAGAGTTGCCAGGCCATCACCAGACACCCCGGCACGGCCTGACCGTTCAGCAGCAAGGTACAGGCTCCGCAACGGCCGATACGGCAACCGGCACGGGCAGAGGTGATTCGTCCGGCGTCCCGCAGGATGTCCAGCAATGTGGTTGCCGGCGAAACCCACTGTGAAACGACATTTCCGTTCAGCTCAAACGTTACCGGTTCCGGAGTGCAGGGTTCCGGCTGAGTATTGCGGGTCATGAGAAGTTCTCCTCCTGAGCACAAAGCGCGGACAACAGGTAGCCGGGGTCCACCGGGAGACGCTGAACCCGGATACCGGTGGCTGCCTCGATCGCCGAGCAGATGGCGGGTGCCACCGCTTCAATGCCCAGCTCTCCGACCCCGCGGACCGGAAAAGAGTCGGTCTTCGATGTGTTATCCAGAACATCTACCCGCTGGTCAGGCGCATCGTGCATGGTGGGGATCATGTACTGATCGAGGTTGTCAGCGAGGTAGCGTCCTTCCCGGGTTGGCATGTCTTCGGTGAGTGTCATGCCGAGCCCCATGATGGCAGCGCCCTCGATCTGTCCCAGATAGCCGGAAGGGTAGATGACACGGCCCGCTGCGGTTATGTGGTGAAGGTCCGTAACCTTGACACGCCCGGTCAGGCGATCTACGGACACCCTGGCCACCGTCGCAATCTGCAACTGGAGGTAACGACCCACCGGTTGATCCTGGCCCGGGGCTACAGGAAATGCCTGGCTGGCATCAACAACCATTTCTGCCGGTTGGCCTTTTTTTGCCAGTTCCTGGTAGCTCAGGACCTGACGGCCATCAAGAAACAGGCCTCCCGGGCCGCAATCCAGTTCGTCACGAGGCAGATTGGTCAACGACCTGGCCTGGTCCCGCACAAGGTTTTTCCAGCGCGGAAGGATGTTTGCCAGAACACCATGGACCAGAACAGAGCTGCGAGAAGCACTGGTGGGGCCGGAGTCCGGTCCAAGCGAGTTCCCGAGGACCACGGCGATATCGCTAGCCGTGCAGCCCAGCCCCTCACATACAAGGCAGGTAATGGCTTCGGCAAGGTTCTGGCCATAATCGGCAAAGCCAAATTCCAGGCGGATCCGACCTTCAGCTGTCAGACTCACCCGGCCGCCACCACTGTCAGGGAGGCCGTCGCCGAGTCCGTTACCCTGAGCCCCCATCGCCATGCCGGTACCGGTCAGCCAACGCCTCCGGGCAGCAGCACCGGCGGGCATCCAGAGTGGTGATGCGGCAGCCGCAGCCAGGACATCTGTCGGTGGTGCTGTCCAGCGCACGGGCTGGCCCCGACTTCCGGGCTCATCATCAGTGCGCAGATTGATCCGTCGAAACTCCAGCGGGCACATGGTCAGCTTTTCGGCCAGGGCGTCGAGCTGGGATTCCACGGCAAACGTTGCCTGATTTCCGCCAAACCCGCGGAACGCCCCGGATACGCCGTTGTTGGTGTAGACCAACCGTCCGGAAACGGAATACGCCTCGATCCGGTAGAGCGGGGCCGTGGCGTGATCCAGAAAATTCTCCAGCACCGCCGGCCCCAGGCTTGCGTAGGCGCCTGTGTCCAGCAGCGCATCGACACGGTGTGCCAGAATCCGGCCCTGGCTGTCACAGCCGGTGGTCATCACCACCGACACAGGGTGCCTCTTGATGCCAGCGCGGCAGGACTCGAAACGATCGAGATGGACCAGTACCGGCAAACCGGTCTGTAAGGCCAGGATGCCCGCCACCGGTTGAATGGTCAGTTCGTCCTTACCGCCAAACGCTCCGCCGGTCGGGGTAGCCTCCACCGTAACCTGAGAGAGCTTCAAACCGAGAATGTCGGCCAGCTGTTCGGCATCACGGTGGCCTGACTGACAACCGACCCGAAAGACCACGCCACCGTTGTTATCCGGAATGGCTACACCGCCTTCGGTCTCCATGAAGGCATGCATCTGCCGGGGTGTCTGGTAGTGATGCTCCACAATCACTGCGCATCGGGCGAAAGCGGCCTCACTATCGCCGCGCGTGAGGCTGTCCCGGGCCAGAAGGTTGCTCTCGCCATGCAGGGGCGCCATCTGTTCTGCCGTTTCAGCTTCACCAACGACAGCAAGGGGTTCATAGTCGACATCAATCACCTCGAGCGCCTCGCGCGCCTGGTCCAGCGTGTCGGCGGCCACCGCAGCAATTGCGTCACCCTCATATCGGACGCGATCTTCACACAAGACTGGCTGATCGCGCACAACGATGCCAAAGCGATTCAGGCCCGGTATATCCTGCGCCGTCACCACCGCCCTGACACCCGGCATCGACCTGGCATGGGTCGTGTCCACCCGCAGGAGACGGGCATGGGCATATCGGCTGCGCAGGATGGCCCCATGCAACAGACCAGGAATGTGCTGCTGATCGGTGGCATAGCCAAGCCTGCCCCCAATGCGTTGCAGAACACCGGTTCCAGCCATACCGGGCTGAGCTTTAAGTTCCAAGCGCCACCTCCGACAATAGCTCCGTCGTCATTCGCCGCAATGCCGTGCGCAGATGGGTGTTCTGCCAGCCGTGGTCGACCAGTTCACAATCAAGCACTGCCCCGAAATCATCCGGCGCTAGAGCAGCCCAACCATTAAGAAACGCTTCCGTTGCTGCCAGACGAAGCAGGCCTTCTTCGCCACACACCGCCAGGCGAAGCCGGTAACCATCATGAACACAAGCCAGAGTGGCGCGGGTCGGACTAAACCGTTCCCGGTATCCGAGCTTTTCCAGCGACATCCGCCACCCCCTGCAGTCCGGAATCGTAAAGCCACGCAACAAATCCTCCGATGTCCGCTCCCGCAGCCATTGGGAAAGTGGCAATGTCCGCACGCCTGCGTGACCGACTACGTCCACTCGGACATCAAGGGCCATTGCCAGCGCAGACAGATCACCACCCACAATCAGATTGCCGCCAACCGTTCCCAGGGCCCGGACACCAGGCCCCGCCACCAGATTCAGAAACTTGGCCAACGGCGGCAGATAGTCTCGAACCAGAGGATGCCGTGCCATCTCTGCCAAAGAGGTCATCGCACCAACGGTCAGCCCATTCGGACCGTCTTCCAGACCCCAGAAGCCAGGCCATGATGCATTCAGCGCCACCAGGTTTTCCGGCCAGCATTGATCCCGCTCATAGGCCGGTTGGAGCCATGTACCGCCCGCCGTGTAAGGCGCCCTGCACTGCCTGGCCAGACTGACCGCCTGGCTGGGAGAATCGGGGCGCAGAACCCGTACCGCTCGCCTCGCGGTCACGAAGTTCAGTTCGGATATGGGAGCTGACACAGGGATACCTTAGCCGTCAGCCAAGATGGGTTTAATGGATTGCTGCAGGTCGACCTCATCACAGTTTTGACCCAGCCCCTGACGGTCAACCACCAGATAATCGGCATCGGCCGTCAGGGGCAGCAACGGTGCATGCCATGTGCCGGCATGGTAAGTGACCCCCTGATGACCTTTGACCAGAAATACCCGCACCGCAGCTTCGTCAAAGTCTCCTGGAGGTGCAACGACTGCCAGGTAGTCGACGTTGTTCATGGGTATGAATGACTGACTCCCCAGCGGGTGACGCTCCATTAGAGCTATCTCCAAAGGAGTCAGGGGCTGGCCACGAAAGATCGACAGGATACCCCGGTCTGTCGAACCCGAAAGCTCCACCCGGGACAAGGCATGAAAGCGCTCGGTGCGCCCCTGATTAATGGTAAAGGATTCGGCCCCGTCGGTATCAATCACATCTCCGAACGGCGCAAAGGCTTCGCGGGTCAAAGGCTCGGCAACAAGGCTCCGATAACGGCTCATGGCACGGGCTTTCCGAACAGGCGGACCCGGCTGACACCGCCATCCGGAATAATATTGAAACGGATATGGGTTATCTGCCCCAGGTCCTTCAATTCCTGAAACTGGTGGATGCTGTCAGCCGTCAACGGCTGCTCGTCCATCAAGGAATGCCAGAACATGCTCTGGGTAATCAGGGACTGTGTCGTGCCTGCGCCTTCTTCCACGCACGCCGCCTGAATGGAACAGGCTGCTGGAAAGTTCCCTTTGAAGTGGGCCGTATCCACTTCTATGCGTTCAGCAATACCCTTGTGGCCTAGCGCTAGGATGCACCAGTCGTTGCCGGGCTCGCGCCGTCGACGGGTTTCCCAGCCATCGCCCATGTTGATGCCGCGTCCCGGGCGCAACAGCTTGCGCGGTTCGCCATAGTGGGCGTCACTCCATGCCACCTGATCTCCGCCATTTTCCAACGCCAGCAGATTCCGGCTTTGATCCGGGTCAAGGGTTGACCAGTCACAAAACGGCCGACCATAGACCCGTAATCGCGCCAGCCCACCGTCCGGATACAGATGCAGACGCAAGTGCGTCCATGGCTGGTCAGAATCAATAGTGCAAAACCGATGATCGTTGCCTTTCAAACCGGTGGCAGGCACAAGCAGCTGCCAGAGTGTGTGTTCGTCCGGCTCGCCGCCCGGACTGAAACAGGCTTCCAGGGAGGCCGCTGGTGGAAAATTCCCGGTAAAAAAGCTGGTATCAAAATCGACCCCCATCAGAATACCCGGCATGGCCAGACGGACAATGCAAAAATCGTGGCCCGTTGTTCGCCGGCGACGTGTTTCCCAGCCGTCCATCCATTTTCCGTGATCGTCGAATCGATCGGGGTAGAACACGGGTCGTTCCGGATCAAGCATGCGCTCTCTGGGCGCAAAGAATTCATCCGTCACCCAGGTTACTTCTGCGCCCAAGGTACGATCGGCCAGATTCAGGCCCAGACGGGTAAATTCCGGTCCGTCCACATCAGTGGCCACTACGGCATCAGTCATTCTAAAACTCCGGTATCAATCGGGTTGGTAAGGGTGTAACTGCTTCCAGTGGCGGGCAATATCTATGCGGCGACACACCCATACCCGTTCTTGTTGCTGGATATAGTCAAGGAAGCGTTGCAGTGCGCGGAATCGGCCCGGACGCCCTGCTACCCGGCAGTGCAGGCCGACAGACATCATTTTCGGAGCCTCCGTACCTTCTTCATAAAGCACATCAAAGCTGTCTTTCAGGTACTGGAAGAACTGCTCACCGGAGTTGAATCCTTGAGGGGAACAAAAACGCATGTCGTTGGCCTCCAGTGTATAAGGCACCACAAGATGCGGCTTCTGCTCTCCCGCGCTGGTCTCGACGGTGGTCCAGAATGGCAGATCATCTCCGTAGTAGTCGCTGTCATATTCCAGGCCACCGTGCTCCACGACAAGCCGGCGGGTATTGGGGCTGTCGCGACCGGTGTACCAGCCCAATGGGGGCTGTCCCGTTAGCTGCGCATGCTGTTCGATCGCAAGCTCCAGGTACCTGCGCTCTTCAGACTCGCTCATGTCCTGGTAATGAATCCAGCGTTGGCCATGGCAGGCAATTTCATGTCCATCATCCAGGAATGCCTGAACAACGTCCGGGTTTCGGGCCATCGCCATGGTTACCCCAAAAACAGTCAGAGGCAGCTCGCGCTTTCGGAACTCCTTCAGAATGCGCCAGACACCGACACGGGATCCATATTCATAGAGAGATTCCATGCTCATGTGCCGATCCCGGTAGGCTTCGGCCCCTATGATGTCAGAAAGGAAGGTCTCCGAGTGCTCATCACCATGAAGCACACAGTTTTCACCGCCTTCTTCGTAATTCAATACAAACTGGACCGCAACCCGGGCATTTCCGGGCCATTGGGCATGGGGAGGATGTTCACCATAACCCCGCATATTCCTCGGGTAGAAAACAGAATCGCTCATTTCGGTGCCTCAAGACCGCAGCCCCGAAGGATCACAGCCGTCAGAAAGTCAGCCGCATGGTCGAAGTCACGCTTCTCATATTCAGCTTTATTCTCAACCATCAGTATCTGAACCTGAAAGTCGGCATAGTGTTGTGTGGATGACCAAACAAGGAAAATCAGTTGCACAGGGTCCACCTGAGCCATGCGTCCATCGTCGATCCAGGACTGTATAACCTCAGCTCTGCCCCGGACCCACTCACGCATATTCGTACGTAGGTGGTCCATGAGGAATGGAGCCCCCTGGATGATCTCCATGGCAAATAATCGAGAAGCCAGAGGGTACTTTCTCGACATTTCGACTTTCGTGCGGATGAAGATCGCGAGTGCTTCCGCTGGATCGTCGTCCCGACTGATATCGGTAAACACTTTGTTCCACCGCCCGAGAATGTCGTCAAACATTGCACTGTACATTCGCTTTTTGTTGCTGAAGTAGTAGAGCACGTTGGACTTGGGCAGCCCTGCCCTTTCCGCGATATTATGGATGGTCGCCCCTTTGTAGCCATTCTGGGCGAACTCCTCCTCGGCGGCCGCCAGGATCTTTTCCCGATTTTGTTCCCGTATGCGGCCTGGCCGATATTTACGAACCTTTATCTTCGCCTCTGCTGCATCGGCAACGGATTCATTTGCAACTGGCTTCTTGTTCATGAGCATCTCACTTTTTGTCCATTTTTTAGGGAGTCCGACAGTATGATTCTGCCGGACTCCCGTTAAGGATCAAAAGTGAAACTTCACCAGGGCACTGACAGAGCTTTGATCGTCAATCAGGGTGTCGCCAAGACCGAACTTGTTGTTCCAGTACTGGTATTCAATACCGGCATAGAGGACACCCGGAGCTCCCCAGAAATTGCTCACGTCCAGTTTGACCTGAGGGGTAAACTGGAATTCGGACTTGTGATCAGACTCCGCGGTAGACCAATCGATGTAGCCATCGATAAGGAAACGGGCCGAACCTACTGTAAACGGAGCGCCCCAAGTAACCGTCAACTGGTAGTCATTGTCGATCTGCTCATTATCGACGTAATAAACCGCCGTATTAAAATACAAGAACCCGGGCACATCCCAAGCCAGACCCAAACCACCCATGTAGTTATTAACCTGGGTACCACCACCAAACTCATACTGGCCTGCCAGGAAGACATCCTTGACTGGCCCGAAGCTCATATCAGCACCGGTCAACCAACTTGTGCTGAGCGTAGGCGCGAATTCGCCGTAGACGTTGTCCGTGCCCTCAACATCACCCTGCCCCTGATCACGGTCAATGAAGAAGAAAGTAGTGCCCCAGTTATGAGCTGTAGCGTTTTCGAAGGTGAAGTAAGTGGCTTCGTATTCAAATCCACCGTTTCCGCCGGCGTCGAACTGAACACCCTGGTACTGGTCACTGTGAAGGATGGAAATACTCGAGGAGCCAAAGAATTTCTCCGCCTGGACAGTCGGAGCAAAAGACGCTGCTGCAACACAGCCGGCGATTAGTGTTCTACGGAATGCTTTCATGGTATTACCTCTCAGGTTAACTTCTTTTTGCGTCATTGTTGGTGCAACGTTGATCGTTATTGTTAATGTCCCGGCCGGTATGGCTGGCCGAGGGAAAGGGGGGTATTCAGTCGGGTTCGAGCTGGGTTCCAGGAGAGCAGAACCAACATCAGAATGGTGACTATGTAGGGCAGCATCGCCAGCAGCTCGGTGGAGCTGTTCCAACCAAGTCCCTGCAGAACAAGATGCAAAATACTGGCTGCTCCGAAAAGGTAAGCGCCCAGCACAACCCGCTCGGGCCGCCATGTGGCGAACACGACCAGCGCCAGGGCAATCCAGCCCCGTCCAGCCGTCATGTTCTCGGTCCAAAGCGGGGTGTAGGCAAGTGACAGGTAAGCCCCAGATAGACCAGCCATACCGCCGCCAAACGCGACAGCCAGATACCTCACAACCAAGACTTTAATTCCATTGGCATTGGCGGCTTCTGGGTCTTCTCCTACCGCTCGCAATAACAGGCCACCACGGGTGTATCTGAGAAAAATGGCGACCCCTGCAAAAGCGACCAGGGACAGATACACCAGTGGATCCTGATCAAACAGGACACGCCCAAGCACCGGAATATCGCTCAGCAATGGGATTGCGACACGCGTGAAACCATCGATGGACTGGCCCACGAAGCCTGCCCCGAGGAACGCACTTAACCCGGTACCGAATATGGTCAGCGCCAACCCGGCGGCGTACTGATTTGCAGCCAGGGTCACTGCCATGAACGCGAACAGCAACGACATACCAATCCCGGCCAATATCGCAGCGGCCACGCCCACGACCAGGCTGCCGCTCGTCAATGCCGCGACAAACCCGGCGACGGCCCCCATCAGCATCATGCCTTCCTGCCCAAGGTTGAGCACTCCAGAGCGCTCACAGATCAATTCACCAAGCGCCACCAGTAAGAGCGGAGTACCCGCAACAACGGTGGCAGCCAACACGTTTGTCAGCAGTTCCATTTCAGGCCTCCCCGGCGGCAGTCTTGGCTGCCATTGTGGTTTGCCGCGCCGGCTGTTTCAGACGGATGCGATAGTGGATAAACGCGTCACAGGTGAGCAGGTAAAACAGCAACAAACCTTGGAACAAACCGGTAACAGCCTTGGGCATATTCATGGCGATCTGGAGCATCTCGCCCCCGATAAATGTCAGCGCCAGCAGTGCACTGGCAACAACAATGCCCAGGGCATGCATACGGCCGAGGAAAACGACAATGATGGCGGTGTAGCCATACCCTGGAGAGACCTGCGGAACGAGCTGACCAATTGGCCCAGTAACCTCAGAGGCCCCGGCAAGGCCGGCGGTGGCACCGCCTACCAGGAAGGCAAACCAAGTCAGCCGTCGAGCGCCAAAACCGGCGAACGCGGCTGCCCGGTGATCCTGCCCGACTACGTTGAGCTGAAAGCCTATAAAACTGCGGGCAAACAGCACCCAAACCACCACGGCCGCCAGCAATCCGAAAGCCAGCCCCAGGTGCAGTCGTGTACCGGGAATCAACGCGGGTAACAGGGCCGAGTCGGCAAACATCACAGACTGGGGAAAGCCAAAGCCGTAAGGATCTTTGAGAGGACCATGCACCGTGTATAACAGCAGATTCAGTGCGATGTAATTGAGCATGATGGTGGTAAGAATCTCGTTGCAGTGCAGGTGCGTTTTCAGTCCTGACGCAATCGCCGCCCACCCCATTCCAGCCAGGGTTCCGGAAAGCAGAACCACTGGCAACACCCAGAATCCATCGACATCGACCAACTGTACAGCCACGATGCTGGCACCCAAAGCACCAACCAGGAAGTGCCCTTCCGCGCCGATATTCCAAAGCTTTGCCCGGTAGCAAACGGTCAGTCCCGCCGCACACAGAAGCAGCGGTGCCATCTTCAGCCCGAGTTCGGCCAGCCCAATCAGATCGCTGATCGGTGTAATGAAGAAAAACTTCAGACCTTCCACAGGGTCCTTGCCCATCGACAGAAAGAGAACAAAGCCGGTAATGATGGTCAACACAAGGGCGAGCAATGGCGATGCCCACCTCATCAGAACAGAATCAATAGGACGACGTTCAAGCAGCAGCATGATCCACCTCCGCGGACTCAAACTCTCCAGACATCCATTGGCCGAGCTGTTCGATACTCAGTTCAGAGGTAGGCGCTAGGGGAGAAAGCCGCCCGTCACAAAGGGCGCCCAGCCGGTTGCAGAGCTGGTAAAGCTCATCCAGATCCTCCGAGATCAGCACAATCGCTGCGCCTTCGTCCCGTAACTGAACCAAGGCTTCATGAATAGCCACCGCAGAGCCGACATCAACGCCCCAGGTAGGGTGCGACGCCACCAGCAGCCGGGGATTCTGTAACGCCTCCCGGCCAATAATGTACTTCTGCAGATTGCCTCCCGATAGGCTGCCGGCGGTGCTGTCTTCGCCGTTGCACCGCACGCCGAAACGACGGATAACCGCCCGGGAAAAATCCCGAACCCGACCAAACTGAATCAGTCCCCGGTTTACCAGCCCCTGACCAGAGGCTGTCAGCAGTGCATTGTCTGCCAGGGACATATTTGGAACCGCCCCCCTTCCTAAGCGCTCCTCTGGAACAATCGCAACACCCAGCTTCCGACGCTGATCCGGCGCAAGGCTTTCAACTTGCTGGCCTTCCAGGTTGATAGTGCCGTTATCCACCAAAATCTCTCCAGACAGGGCTTTCAGCAGCTCATCCTGGCCGTTGCCCGCAACCCCCGCGATGCCCACGATCTCGCCCCTGCGCAACTCCAGGGCAACCTTCTTGAGACTGGTACCAAACGGGTCGTTACTCTTCCATTCCAAGGACCGGACATTGAGGAGAACGTCCCCAGGCTCCGCCGCGGTCACCCGGGTTGAAATCGGCGTATCGTTTCCGACCATCAGGCGCGCTATATCGTTCGCCGACACCTCCCCCGGCCGGCAGTCACCACTCACTCGGCCCTGGCGCAACACCGTGGCGATCTGACACAAGTTCCGCACCTCTTCAAGTTTGTGACTGATAAACAGAATGCTGCATCCCTCCTTGGCCAGCTGCCTCAGCGTGGCAAACAGCGAAAACACTTCCTGGGGAGTAAGCACCGATGTCGGTTCGTCCAGAATCAGCAAGGTGCTCTCCTGGATCAGACAACGGACGATCTCAACCCGCTGACGCTCCCCGACTGACAAGGTACTGACGTAACGCCGGGGATCCAGAGCCATCCCATAGCGCTCCGACACGTCACGGATGCGCTCGTCCAGGCGCCTCCGGTCCCGAGCTTCAAAAGGAGGCAGGCTGAGGGCAATGTTCTCGGCCACCGTCAGTGTTTCGAACAGGGAGAAATGCTGAAAAACCATGCCGATCCCCATACTCCGGGCCTGAGCCGGGCTGGTCACCCTGACCTCATGACCATTCCAGAGCATCCGGCCTTCATCTGGCTGCACAACGCCATAGATCACCTTCATCAAGGTGCTCTTGCCGGCGCCATTTTCGCCCAGAAGCGCATGGATCTCGCCGGCTTTCACCGTAAGGTCAATACCATCGTTAGCCCGGCAACCCGGGTATTCTTTAACGATGTTTTCCAGTCTCAGGCGCAACGCCGCACTCATACACAGCCTCTCATTCCGTTACGTACTCCTGGCCAGCCGACGAATAAATTGACCAAGCAATCAACATTTCTAGTGTGAGCAATATGCTTGCCAATAGTTAGTAGAAACGAAAAATCTTCGAAATAAACCAGTTGGTCAGCTTTTTGCAGAAAACCTTCCAGACGCTGCGGAAAACCAGCCTTAAGAGAGGAATGGGGTACCGCGAGATACCGCAAATAGCCTGCTAGCGGAGAGAACCGTGATCGAATTTCTTCTGAACGGCCGAATTGGAAAAGTTGACCAGTTCGACCCAAATTTGAGCATCCTGGAATGGTTACGCACCAAAATGCGACTTACCGGCACCAAAGAGGGCTGCGCCTCCGGAGATTGTGGCGCCTGTACAGTAATTACAGGAACAACCGACCAACACGGCAACACCCGTTTCGATGCAATCAACAGCTGCATCACCTTGCTGGGAAGCCTCCATGGAAAGGAGCTGATTACTGTTGAAGCCTTCCAGCAGGAACCAAGCCATCCAGTCCAGCAGGGCATGATGGAGAAACATGGTGCCCAATGTGGTTTCTGCACCCCCGGCATCGTGATGTCCCTAACGGCCCTGCACGCCAACCGCAAGCGCGGCACGGTCAGCAACCATCAGATTCTTGAGGCCCTGTCTGGCAATCTCTGTCGCTGCACCGGCTACCGTCCGATCATAGAAGCCGGTCAGGACGCCATGGTGAAAGAATGGACGCCGGACACGGAGCATCCTGCCGCTGGCATGAGCCCCAATTCATCAGGATCTACGCTGAGCCGGTTTCACCGGGGCAACATCACCGTTGAGGCCGCCGGAGGTGCCCGTTACGACGCGCCGATCAGCCTTGATGACCTTCGCTCGCTACGGCGCAGCTACCCCGATTCAAGACTGGTAGCGGGTAGCACAGATCTGGCACTGGAAATTACACAGCAGCTGACTTCCCTAGGCCACCTGGTGAGTGTGGAGCGTGTTCCGGAACTGAAAGGCTGTGCCCTGGAGGGCGACGAATTAGTGATCGGTGCTGCCTCCACCTATCAGGAATTCCGGGCGTCATTGTGTGACATTTGGCCGGCGTTTGACGCCATGCTAGAGCGCCTAGGCTCACTCCAGATCCGCAACCGGGGAACCCTAGGCGGAAACATCGCTAACGCTTCACCCATTGGTGATATGCCCCCACCACTGATCGCACTCAATGCCATCCTCGTGCTCGATGGCCCGGACGGACAGCGCTCGATGCCCATTGAGGATTTTTTTCTGGGCTATAAGAAAACTGCCCTGAAATCCGGTGAATTCCTCCACTCTGTGCGTCTTCCAGCACCGAAAACCAACGAAACGCTGCACATCTATAAGGTCTCGAAACGGTTGGACGACGATATCTCTGCTGTCCTCGGAGCCTTCCGGATGACCATAACCGATGGCGTAGTCAGCGACTGTCGACTGGCCTTCGGCGGCATGGCTGCCACGCCCGCCAGGGCACTGCATACGGAGAATGCGCTGAAGGGGCAACCCTGGAACGAAAACACTGTAGCCGATGCCATTCATGTCCTTGGCAGCGATTTTTCACCCTTGAGTGATGTCCGGGCCTCGGCCTCATACCGGCTTCAGGTTGCCGGCAACCTCCTACACCGTGCCCGGCTGTATTCGGACTCACTTCCACGCGAGCAACTAACGGTGACCGACTATGCGTAAACTGCCCCTGAACACACCCACACCGGCCCACACTGCCCAGGGGCTGGCCGGTCAAAGCGCCAAACACGACAGCGCCTGGAAACACGTCAGTGGTCAGGCCCGCTACATTGACGACATGCCCATGCCCGAAGGCACCCTGCACGCCGCTGTCGGCCACAGTCAGCAGGCCCATGCTCGGGTAATCTCCATGGATCTTGATGCCGTGCGCAGACACCCCGGGGTTATCGCCGTGGTAACCGCCAAGGACGTACCGGGCCACCTGGACATCGGCCCGGTGTTCCCTGGTGACCCGGTATTGGCGGATGACATTGTGGAGTTTATCGGGCAGCCCCTGTTCGCGGTTGCCGCGACCTCCCAAGAAGCCGCCCGCAAGGCAGCCAGGCTGGCAAACGTTGAGTATGAACGCCTGGATGCGGTCATTACCGTAAACCAGGCCTTGGATAAGGAACTGTTTGTCCGCCCCACCCAGACCCAGCTCCGGGGCAACCCGGACCAGGCTCTTGCCAACGCCCCTCACCGACTGACCGGCGAGCAGGTCGTTGGTGGACAGGAGCATTTTTACCTGGAGGGTCAGGCCTGTCTGGCAGAACCGACCGAAGACAGGGGAATGTTTGTCCACACCTCCAGCCAGCATCCGTCTGAGGTCCAGAAGCTGGTGGCTGAGGTGTTGGCTCTGCCCATTCACGAGGTCCAGACGGAGGTTCGAAGGATGGGCGGCGGCTTCGGCGGTAAAGAAACCCAGGCAGCCCCGGTGGCCTGCATTGCAGCCCTACTGGCCAATGCGACTGGCCGGCCGGTGAAGTACCGCCTGTCACGTCCTGACGACATGATCCAGACCGGCAAGCGGCATGATTTTTTCAACACTTATGACATCGGCTTTGACGATGATGGCCTGATTCAGGGTGCCAACATCATGGTTGCCGGTCGCTGCGGTTACTCTCCGGACCTGTCAGATGCCATTGTCGATCGGGCCATGTTCCACGCAGACAATGCTTACTATCTGGACCAGGCCCGTGTCACCGGCCACCGATGCAAGACCCACACTGTATCGAACACGGCTTTCCGGGGCTTTGGCGGACCACAGGGCATGATGATCATCGAACAGGCAATGGATGATATTGCCCGCCACCTGGGCCGAGACCCTTTGGATATCCGCAAACTCAACCTGTATCGCCCCGGACGGGACACCACCCATTACGACCAGACCATCGAACAGCATGTCCTTCCGGAACTGTTAGAGAGACTGGAAACCAGCTCCGACTACCGTCAGCGCCGTTCGGACATCACAAGATTCAACCAGTCCAGCTCGGTACTCAAACGTGGCCTGGCGCTGACTCCCGTAAAGTTCGGCATCTCCTTCACCGCCAAGCACCTGAACCAGGCGGGAGCCCTGGTCCACATCTACACCGATGGCAGCATCCACGTAAATCACGGTGGGACCGAAATGGGCCAGGGGCTCTATATCAAGGTCGCACAAGTGGTTGCGTCTGCCTTCCAGGTCGATATTGAACGAGTCAAAGTGTCGGCGACACGCACCGATAAGGTACCCAACACCTCACCAACCGCTGCATCTTCAGGCTCTGACCTGAATGGCATGGCTGCGCTGGATGCCTGTGAAAAGATTCTCGCGGGCCTGACGGAGTTTGCCGTGCAGAAATGGTCAGTCTCACCTGAAGCCATCCGTTTCTCGGATAACCAGGTGCAGATCGACGGACTGCAAATGCCTTGGGAAACTTTTGTTCAGACGGCCTATATGAATCGGGTACCGCTGTCCTCCTCCGGGTTCTACGCCACTCCCAAGATCCATTACGACCCGAAAAGCGGCACGGGGCGCCCTTTCCTGTATTACTCGAACTGCGCTGCCTGTTCTGAGGTGGTGGTGGACACCCTTACCGGAGAGTATCGGGTCCTTCGCACAGATATCCTGTTTGATGCCGGGCGCTCTCTGAATCCCGATATCGACATTGGCCAAATCGAAGGCGGATTCGTCCAGGGTATGGGCTGGCTGACCACGGAGGAGCTGGTTTACAGCGATGACGGCAAACTGCTCACAACTGGTCCCGCCACCTATAAAATTCCAGCGGTATCGGACTGCCCTCCGGACCTTAGGGTGACATTGCTGGCAGACAGCCCGAACCGTGAAGCTACTATATTTCACTCAAAAGCGGTCGGGGAGCCTCCATTGATGCTGGGTATCGCCGTATGGAGTGCTCTGCGAGATGCGGTCTCGAGCCTTACCGACTATCGCTTCAGCCCGCCACTGGACACACCCGCCACACCGGAGCGTGTCCTGGGCGCGGTCACCGCCAGCAAGGCCTGGACCAGCGAGCACAAGGAGGCCTCCTGATGGAACGACGAAAGCTCTGGTATCAGGCCGTTGCAGACTGCGAAGCGAAGGGTGAGCCCTATGTCCTGATTTCTGTGCTCGGGGTGACCGGATCGGTCCCACGGGAGCCGGCCAGCAAGATGGTCGTCACCGGCGAACACAGTTATGACACCATCGGTGGCGGGCACCTGGAGTACAGGATCTGCCAGCAGGCCCGGGAAAGACTGGCGTGTCGGGACTATACCAGCGACCTGGCTCACTTCCCGCTGGGCGCCAGCCTTGGTCAATGTTGCGGAGGAAGCGTGTCTGTGCTGCTGGAAGCACATCCCGGGTGTGAGCAGGAACTGGTGCTATTCGGTGCCGGCCATGTCGCCAAGGCGCTAGTCACCATTCTGGCCGAGCTGCCGTGGCGAATTACTTGGGTAGACGAGCGTTTTGACCAGTTTCCGTCTGATGTGCCCGCCAATGTCCATGTCCACCACACCGATGATCCCGTCGGTGACGCAGTTGACCTGTGCTCCGGCAAACAGGTTCTGATCCTGACCCACAATCATCAACTGGATTTCGACCTCTGCCGCGCCCTGCTGACCGCCGGAAACTGCGCGAGTCTGGGCCTGATCGGATCAGAAACCAAGGCAGACCGATTCCGCAAGCGCCTGGACCACCGGGGCTTCAGTGTCGATGCCATCAACACCCTCCGCTGCCCCGTTGGCCACCCTGATGTCCCGGGCAAACGCCCGATGGAAGTGGCCGTCTCGATCAGCGCCGAATTGCTGGCCCTGACCACACCTCACCAGACAGTGTCCGCTAGGCGCGGCCTGCCCTGGCAGCAACTGCGGGGACTGATCCAGAGCACCGATACAAAAGAGACAACCGAATGACCATTGAAGCACTCAACGCCCTACCCCACGAGGAAGCCGAAGCCCGGTTCCGGGACTGTTGCGCGGCGAACCCCTGGATTCAGGGCATGCTCGACGCACGGCCTTACGGCAGCGCTGAAGCCCTCTTTGCCCGTAGCAAAGCCCTCTGGACCGAACTGACCGAGCAAGATTGGCTGGACGCCTTTGAGGCTCATCCGAAGATTGGAGATCTCAACAGCCTGCGTGCCAAGTACGCCAATACCAAGGCCATGGCCAGTGGCGAACAGGCCGGAGCCAGCGTGGCCTCGGATGACGTTCTGCAACGCCTCAAGGCCGGTAATGACGCCTACCTCGCCAAGTTCGGTTTTATTTTCATCATCTGCGCCTCCGGTAAATCGGCCAGCGAAATGCTGGAGCTGCTGGAAGCCCGCCTGTTCAACAGCCACTCCGAGGAACTTGAGAACGCAGCCAAAGAGCAGGCAAAGATTAGCGAGTTGCGATTGGAGAAATTGCTATGAGTGCCAAAAGCCCCATTACCACGCACATTCTTGATCTTGGCAGCGGCCAGCCTGCGGCCGGTGTCGCAGTGAGCCTCTATCGGCTTCATGACCAGGATCATATCGCGATTGCCAGCGGGACCACCGATGCCGATGGGCGCGTGATGAACTGGTTCGATTCCGCCATTGAGGCCGGCCACTATCAGCTCAGGTTTGCGACCGGCTATTGGTACGAAAGCCGCGGGATGGAAACATTCTTTCCCGAGATCTGCCTAGATTTCCGCGTCAATGATCCGGATGTCCACTACCACGTTCCCTTGCTGCTGAATCAGTGGGGCTACTCAACCTATCGGGGAAGCTGATGACCAACGTGACAGATCCGCACCTGCCGGAAGGTTGTGAGGCCCACCGGGGCACCGTGCTCCATTTCCTGGAGGACCCCGGCAATGAAATGGAGCCGGCTGCAGGCAGCATGGCTCTCTTCGAGGACGGACTCCTGATCGTGCATCGGGATAAGGTAGTTGTGGCCGGTGATGCCAGCGAGTGGCTGCCTCGGTTGCCGGCAGGCACCCCGGTGACCCACTGGAAAGGCCAGCTGATCCTGCCCGGTTTCATCGACACCCACGTACACATGCCGCAGTTGGGGGTTATGGCCAGTTACGGTGCCCAATTGCTGGACTGGCTGGAAACCTACACCTTCCCGCACGAGGCGCGATTCAGCGATTTGGACTGGGCCCGGGCCGAAGCGAGCCGGTTTACCGATCTGCTGCTGCGCTACGGCACCACCTCAGGCCTGGTATTCTGTACGTCCCATCCGGAATCGGTGCACGCTCTGTTCGAGGCTGGCGAACAACGGGGGATGGCGCTAACTGCCGGCAAAGCGATGATGGATCGCCACGCTCCCGAAAACCTTACAGACACCGCACAGGGCAGCTACGACGACAGCCTCGAATTGCTGGGCACCTGGCACAAACGCGGAAGGCAACGTTACGCGATTACGCCCCGGTTTGCCGCCACTTCGACGCCGGAACAGCTGGCGCTCGCCGGTAAGCTGGCCGCTGAGCATCCAGATGTCATGGTGCAGACGCACTGGGCGGAGAACACCGGCGAAATCGATTGGATCCGTGAACTGTTCCCGGAGCGCTTCAGTTATCTGGACGTTTATGATCACTACGGCCTGCTGGGCGACCATACCATTCTCGCGCACGGCATCCATATCGATGACGTCGACCGCAAACGACTGTCAGAGACCGGCACCCGCATCGCCTTCTGCCCCACCTCCAACACCTTTCTCGGCAGCGGACTGTTCGACTTTCGGGAGGCCCGCGAAGCAGGAGTGACTGTCGGGCTGGCCTCTGACGTTGGTGGAGGCACCAGCTTGTCCATGCTGGCCACCATGGCTGAGGCCTACAAGGTTTGTCGCCTTCGTGGCCAGCCCCTGACACCCTGGCAGGCGTTTTACCTCGCCACGCTCGGCAATGCCCGGGCCCTACATCAGGATCAGCAGACTGGCAGTTTCCAACCAGGGCGCCATGCGGACTTCGTGGTGCTTGATCCAAGCGGAACGCCTCAGCTGGCCATGAAACGGCAATATGGGCGTACTCCCTTCGAAACCCTGTTCAACCTGATGATACTGGGAGACGATCGGGCCATTACCGCTACCATCGTCGCCGGCGAAATACGCTATCAGGCTGTGGGCGCAACCATCTCGCCTTCCTCTCTCAAACCCACTCATTTCACTCTAGGAGCCTGAGTCATGGAAGCCTATCTCAGTGAATGGTTGTCCCTTTTGGTCCGCTGGTTTCACGTTATCGCCGGAGTTGCCTGGATCGGCGCCTCGTTCTACTTCATCTGGCTGGACAACCACCTTCGGGAACCACCGGAGTGGAAGAAGAAAGAAGGTATCCAGGGTGACCTTTGGGCCATTCATGGCGGAGGTTTTTACGAAGTCGCCAAATACAGACTGGGCCCGAAGGCAATGCCCCGGGAATTACACTGGTTCAAGTGGGAAGCCTACTCGACCCTACTCAGCGGTCTGGCACTGCTGTTCGTCGTCTACTACATGGGGTCGCCTGGCTATCTGATCGACCCATCCAAAGCGGATCTGAGCATCGGCGCTGCTATTGCGATCGGATTGGGCACAATTGTCGCGGTACTGGTGATCTACGAAGCATTGATCCGAAGCCCACTCGCCGATAAAGGTAAGGCTTTTGCGCTTGTACTGTTCACCATTCTGGTACTGGTCGACTGGGGGCTGTTTCAGGTGTTCTCCGGACGTGGCGCTTATATTCATGTAGGCGCCGTAATCGGGACCATCATGGTCGCCAACGTTTTCCTGGGCATCATTCCCTCCCAGCGCGCCCTGGTCGCCTCGGTCCGGGCAGGGGAAGTAGCAAACGACCAGGTCGCCCGCCTGGCCATGCTGGCCAAGCTGCGCTCCACTCACAACAATTATATGACGCTACCGATCATCTTCATCATGATCAGCAACCATTACCCGCTTCTCTACAGTCACCCCCACGGTTGGGCTGTTCTCGCCGCCATCGGTTTCATTACCGCCTTTGCACGGCACTACTTCAACCTGAGACATCGTGAGATCAACCGCCCCTGGATATTGGTAGTCGCGGCTTTGCTGACGGTCGGGCTTATCTGGATTATCGCACCGACGCCGTCGGTCACTACCGCGGACGCCAACAGCCCTCAGATCAGCGATGAGACAGCAATGACCATCGTGAACACTCATTGCGTGGCCTGTCATGCCAGCAGCCCCAGCCATCCGGCATTCCAGTCGCCGCCAGCGGGTATCAAACTCGAGACCGTTTCGCTGCTGGCTGTCCATGCCGGCAAGGTGCGCCAAGTGGCGGTGGACTCCCACTACATGCCGCTGGGCAACCTCACCGGCATGACGGACGAGGAACGGCAGCAACTGGGCCAATGGCTTCGGGCCAACGGGCCCTGACATTGCTCTGAAAAAAAGGGCCTCCCCAGAGAGGCCCTTTTGGTGGAGGGCATTACTTCCTGTCTTCGGCCGCCTTTTCCACAGCGTCAAAGTTTGCCTGGATTCGCTGTAACAGATAATCACTGGCAGAAATGGGCGGGTATTTCTTTTCCGGCCCCTGAATGATCTGGTGTTTGTTCGCCTGGCAAAAGAACGCCATGCTGTAACGGGGACCGTTGTATTCGCCTGCCTTCGGCATCCTGACCCGGTGCAGGGTGGACTTCAAACGGTCATCGCTCCAGCGCATCAGCATGTCACCGATGTTGCAGGTGATTCTGTCTTCTTTCGGCGCCACATTGAACCATTCTCGATCATCCCCCTTGCCCTCGGCGTCTTTGCCGGGGCTGACCTGTAAGCCACCTTGCCCCTCCTGTTGAAACACCATGGTCAGGCAATCAAAATCCGTATGGGCACCAGCACGCCAGATCGAATCGTCCAAACGAGCATCGTCAGCCATGGGCAGGTAATGCAACAAACGGAGCGTGCTCTGATAATCCTCTTGGCTTCGATCGTGGGCCCGGGTAAAGAAGTCCCGTCCAAAGCCGAGGCGTTCGGCAAAACACGACAGAACCTTCATACCCAATTGCCACGCGCGGTGCTCGAAATCCAGCATGACCCGGTTGAACTCCGGGACCACTGTCTGGTTCGGCCAGAGATCATCCATATGTGGAAGGGTTATCTGATACGACTCTTTTTCATCCGCCGTGCCGGTGGATGGCCGTACCTGTGATTTGAACTCCCATCCAGCATTCAGCCCTTTTTTCAGCGGGAATTCTTGTTTACTGCTTTCCGGCAACGCAAAAAAGCGCTCGGACAAGCCAAAAGCATGCTTGACCAGATCAAGTTCAAGCCCGTGATTAGACAACTGAAAGAAACCCACGTCAGTGGCGGCTTGCCATAGTTGGTCGGTAATCTCTTCCCGGCGATGCTCGAAGTCGGAAAGATCGATAACCGGTATATCTCCTTCGACCTCGCGGCCCATACCGCCAAATGTCGTTTCTAAGTTCAATTCTTTAAGAGCATATTTTTCTGCAGTGTTAGTCATTGTGCCTCCCGGCATATCGTCAAATAATGGAAGGGGTTCCGGAGACGGACAGGGCGGGTATGCGGGAGGCAATGCATTGCCATCGCCGCCAACCATGCCCTAAAGCGCATCCGGTCGACGACTGAGCAATGACCCGAAACCGCGCATTCGGCGGTTCCTGACTGCTTCTACTCAGACTCGCAGGCGATCCCTGGGGAACCTTACCTGCTAGTTAGAAAGAAGCAGAATTTGTGCCATACACCTGAACCAACGACCTCGTTCAAATTCAGCTGCTTGGACCTTTAAGCGGGGTTGAGGCGAACTCCGAGAGAACCATTCGGGTGCACCCGGCGGGTACAGGGCACCAACGTAGTGCCCAAAGTCGCGCAGCTGCGAGCCAATCCCCTAGCCTGACCATCCGGTCAAAAATTGGACGCAATTTTGCATGATAGTCCGGGGTAACCATCAATCAGAAGAGTAGAAGCGGTCAGAGGAACGCGCGATACCGGCAAGACCTCGGGACATTGCTCTTGAACATCGAGAGGGGCAATCATTGGACTACCTTATCAAAAATACTGTCGCAATAGCGTCCACCGAGTTTCCGGATGCTCGAGACCTACGCATCCGGGGCGGATACATTACGGAACTGGGCAACGCCCTGGCCCCGACACCGGAGGACCCGGAAACAGTCATTGATGCTTCCGGCTGCGTGGCTTGGCCGGGGCTGGTAAACACTCACCACCACCTTGCCCAGTCCATCATGAAGGGCGTACCGGAGGGGCTGAACCAGGACCTCGGAGGGTGGCTCGGCAGTGTCCCCTATCGGTTCTGGCCAAAGGTGACGCCAGATCTTATGTACCACGCCGCCCGCCTTGGACTGTTCGAACTGATCCGCTCCGGCACTACTACCTGCGCAGATCATCATTACCTGTATCACAGCACCACCACGCCGGAGCTGGAAGAAGCCGTCTGGCAGGCCGCCGAAGAACTCGGTATCCGGATGGTTGTCTGCCGAGGCAGCGCTACGGAAACAGGCTCTCATGAGGGCATGATCGAACACAAAATCGAGCCTGAATCCGTCGATCAGATTATTCAGCGTCTTGAAGAAACTCGGAAAAAGCACCACCAGACCGGTCCAGACGCCATGAAAAAGCTAGTAGTGGCGCCGACCAGCCTAATCCATTCGAGTTCACCGGAAGGCCTGAAGGCCCAAGCGGAATGGGCAAGAGCAAACGGATTAAAAATGCACTCCCACTTGCTTGAGGTGACGTTCGACGAGACTCAGGCACGCAAAAAGTATGGCCAGAGCGCAATCGATTACGCGGAGTCCTGCGGCTGGCTGGGGCCCGACGTTTGGTACGCCCACCTGGTTCACAGTGACGCTCATGCCATCGAACGCCTTGCTGCTACTCAAACTGGTATATCTCATTGCCCCACTTCGAACTGCCGCCTTGGAAGCGGAATCGCGCCGGTGATCAGGCTGGCTGAGGCTGGCGCCCCCATTTCCTTGGGAGTAGACGGCTCGGCCTCAGCCGAGTCCGGATCGATGTTACAGGAGCTGAACCTGACCTGGCTGATTCACCGCGCGCAAAACGGACCCGATGCCACGACACTGGAACAGGTTCTTGAGTGGGGAAGTCAGAGCGGCGCTGACATTCTGGGTTTGTACAATACCGGCAGCCTGGCTGTCGGAAAAGCGGCGGACTTGGTGCTGTATGACATCGACAAGCCACGCTTTGCAGGAGTGCACGTTCCACTGATGTCACCGCTGATGTGTGGTGAGCCAGTGCACGTCAAAAACAGTTTTATACAAGGCACACGCATAGTCAGTGACGGATGTGTCGCCGGCCTTGATGAAACGGAGTTGACACAAAGCGTTCGGAATAGCGTTGCGGCACTTCTGAACGGAGTCTGAACAAGCACTGCCCAATAAAAAACCGGCAAGCGCTTACCTGCCGGTTTTTTATCAGTAAAACGCAAGCTTTTACTGCGGAAGCGTAGCGCTCATACCTTCAACATACCAGTCCATGCTTGCGAGCTCTTCCTTGGTCATTGAGACACCTTCAGGCACCCGAAGTTCACCGGACTGGTCTTTCAGGGGACCTGTGAACGGGTGGAACTCGCCGTTGTCGATTGACTCAATTACCGAATCCACTTTGGCTCGCTGCTCATCGGTGAGGCGTTCTGAGATACCAACCACCTGAATCACGTCATCAGAAATGCCGCCCCAGTAATCGGCCGGCTCCCAGGCCCCGTCCATGACCGACTGCACGGTATCGATATAGTACGGCGCCCAGTCATTTACCACAGACATCAAGTGCGCCTCACCACCAAACTTCCGCATATCAGAGGCCTGACCGACACCCCAGTTGCCCCGCTTGTCCGCTGCAATCAGCGGTGCCGGGCTATCGGTGTGCTGAACGATTACGTCTACTCCCTGATCCATCAGGGCATTGGCTGCATCAGCTTCTTTGGCGGGGTCGAACCAGGTGTTTACCCAAACGACCTTGAGCTCAATATCCGGATTCACCTCTTTAGCACCCAAGTACACTGCGTTGATGTCGCGAATTACTTCTGGAATAGGAAAAGAGGCGATATAGCCCAGGGTATCTGTTTCGGTCACCAAGCCGGCGGCCGTTCCAGTGACATAACGACCTTCATAGGTGACGGACAAATAGGTGCCAAGATTTTCACCTTGCTTGTACCCAGTAGCATGCAGGAAGGTAATGTCGGGAAATTGCTCTGCTACACGGGCCGTCGGGTTCATGAATCCAAAGGAGGTGGTGAAGATGACATCATTGCCGGCCTGGGCTAGGCGCCGAATGGTGCGCTCGGCGTCAGCTCCCTCATTCACATTCTCAACATAGGTGGTATCCACTTTATCACCAAAATGTTCCTCAAGGGCCAGACGCCCCAAGTCGTGCTGGTAGCTCCAGCCGTGATCCCCGATGGGACCAACGTAAACGAAGCCGACCTTCATGGGGTCTTCTGCCAGTGCGGACATGGACATACTTAGTGTGGCCGCAAGTACCAGGCTAGATTTGAATTTCATGGATAATCTCCTGAGCTTTTGTCTTATTTCGCGTTTTAGTTTAAATCGCTTACCAGACGGATACAGCAAAAAGCTGGCCAACTGCTCAGGTTTTTCAGACCGTTGTTTTAAATAGGATTTATGGAACCTTGGCTTTACTCTTAGAAATACTAGGCACCAACTTGGATCAGTTTTTTCCGACTGCACCTTAACAGCTCATTTACTTTCGTTAGGATGAACGACAACTGAAAGTCGGGCATAGATACGGTTGAAAACTGCGATGTTGAGACAGCAATCTCGGATACGTATTTGGCCCAATTCGACGCCCCAAGAAGTATAGATTTTGAAGGCATGGGTCCTGTGCCTAAATGCAGTTATGGAACATGGGAAATTCTGGCTGAGCAGGAATGGTGGATCGAAGGTGCTTACTCTGGTCAATACCTACAACACGCTCCGATTCGCGCAGATGGTTGCGTTTTCCCCGGTCGGGTACGACTCGCAGTGCAGCGGAAGATGGTAGGCAGTCATGAACCAAGATGCTGAAATAGCGCCTTTAGAAATTGACTAAGCCTCAAGTCAGCGAGCCCTCGTGCTGTAGTAGCCTGCAAGACGGGATTACTAAAGCCCACATGATTACGAGCCTGTTGCATCGGAGGCTTTTATGCAGATCGCTGGCCCCTGCAAATCCGACTTTAACGGGGGGCCGATTTCCCGGCAACGGGTTGCCAGATAACGGATAAGCTGACACCCGAAAACAAGTCCCCTTACTAAGAAACTCTACACTAAGAAAGTCTGAACAAATAAAATAAGCACTAACGGGCAACCAGGTTGTGTACAGTCTCGCAAAAAATGTCAGAATCATCTTTACGAAATTCACGCTGCGAAAGCAGGCGGAGGTCCAGACCAAATGACCATCGAAACCGGAGTTTTGACCGCCATGGCCATCAGCATTATCGGCGCAGCCATCCTCACCGGCTGGTGTCTCTACTCACGATATCAAGAAAAGCAAAACGTCAAGTAAGCCCCACAGAGCAACTTCTTCTCAGGGAACCAACCCAACGTATTTTGATGTGTTCTGCTCATAATTGAACGGCGCCAGCGGATATACGACGGCTGCCCCGGCGTGTGCTCCACTCCAGCATCCAGAGTGTTCCAAATCCAGTGTATTGGGCTTTCCAACTGAGTGGTACTGAATAAAGCTGCGGTAGTCCTTTGCAATCTGCGAAGTTCGCTCAAGGCCTGCCAACATTTTATCTATCTTGTAGGTCGTATCCTGCGGCGGAACATCGCCACTGCAGCGCATTGCGGCCACTTTCCCAGCTCGGGCATCGTAAGTGAGGACAGCCAGGTCTGGTCCAAACCCATTTTTTTGAATCAATTGCTCGCCGATTTGTTCCGCAGCTTGGTAGTAAAGCGCCGCCCTCCAGTACCTGCGATTCCACAGGGAGAACGTACCCTGTAGCGCATAAACCATCAGAGTGACCTTCGATGCGTGCTTTCTCGAAACATACATTAAATTGGAGTAGATGTGGTCATGATCAAGCCACTGGATATACAGCTGCTCCGGATCTTTCGAAAGAGGCAACCGAAACTCATAACCATCGAAAATTGTATCTACCCGCTCATCGAGCGCCATTGCAACAAGCAAGCGGGCCGTAGCATCCCCGTCATTTGCAGCTCGGTCCATAATGTCTCGTGCCCGCGTCTTGTCAAAGTCCCATCCCGACGCTGGGAAGGATACCGCCAGCAGCATGGCCGCCATAATGCCGCACACGCACTTCGTCATACCAATACCTTCTCGTTGCCGCTTTGAAAAAACCAATGTCATTATCCCGCCACCCTCTATTTTAGGTACTTCAACAGCAACTGCTTAAAAATCTCATTTGCATCTGAATCATCTGCTGGATCGTCGTCTAGCAAGTAGCAATCATGTTCGCAGACGTGATTTCCATACAGGCTGAGCTCAGCTTTTACACCATGCCGCATGATCTCTATCACCTCAGCTTCGTTTGCTGCCTCAAACGGAATTTTCACTGTGAAACGTTGCCCACAGTAAACTGCCGATGCGCCTTGCTCGACAGAGCCGCATTGCAGGTCGGATTTTCGTTTATCAATTTTGGCGTCACCGCCGACGACATTGCCCTTCGTCAGCGATATCTCCCCTCTGGTTGCCTGTGATTGCTGGTAGCCCGTCTGCGCGGAATCCTCGGTCATTGGTTGAGCGGATACCAACAGGGCGTTTTTATAGAGAATGAAGTTCGAGACGTTCCTGCCAACTGATAGGCGCACCGGTAGAGGGTGAGCGAGATCGTATCGCAGGCTTTTATCCACTCGTCGACTCGAGACAAGATTCACGGCGGCAGTATTGTTGAAAACCTTCAGGGGGCCTTCCGGTATTACCTGACTGCCCTGAGGAATAAGCGTATAGACCAGCCGGGAGTAGGTGTCCCACCAGGACTGATTCACGATGATATCTACATAGATATGGCCTTTGATCTGGTGAGCGTCGACAGCCGAAACATCATAGGATCGGAGAACGATGGCATATCCAGCGTTCAGTTGATGCCGCGGGCCAATCAGAAACTCGTCCAGGAGACGCCGATACTCGCCGACCGACTGCTGAGCCTGATCCCAACTCCGCACATCCTCAATTCGCTGATCCCACGTTTTTATCTCCTCCGGTACGATTCCGGCGATATCCTTTTCAGCCAGAGTCACCTGCAGACGCACATGCACCCCATCAAAGATTTCACGCTCTTCTAAAAGGTCGTAGCTGTGGACCCGGCCACTCGTAACAGCGGTGGCCATTGAATGAAACTGGTCGTCATTCATTGTTGTCACGGAAAACACCTGACTACCTAACGTCTCGACCAAGGCCTTACTCAAGGCCGCATCAATAGCGGAGTCCCGATCCGACCCTGTAGCACCCACGGTTACAACGGTGTTTGCAACAGCGAAAACCGGCGGGATGAGAGCAGCTGCCACGCTGATCAGAAATCTCAACATCACATTCATGAATCAGCCCCCTTTTACCCAGCCGAGGAGGAAGCTCTCAGCAACTGCTTCCTCGCCTTCCCACCAAACTCGTTCAGCAACAACTTCCGACCGCACGAATCCTGTGACGCTGGAGTGACTCATGTTGACTTGTTGACCGGACTGCGCTGCAACGGCTCTTATGGACGCGCCTTTCAAACGATTGACGAGAGCAACTCTTCCCGCATGCCGAGCCTTGCGTCGCGCTTCGTATTCCACAGAAATTCGCAGTTCGTTTGATCCGCGCTGGGCGGACGCTTGCTCCTGAACAACCGCGTAACGGTAACCGTTGACTCCATTGCGCCTCGAGAGCGCTGCCAATCGGTAAGCCTCAATCTTGCGGAGAACTTCTGCCCTATGGGCGCGAGCCACTTCATCACGCGCAGCCTCAACAGACTCGATCGGAAGGCTCAAGCGGAAATACCCGTTCACAGCATTGCCGGAGGAGTGAGCAACAAACTCTGAATCACCGCCCTGAAAGAAACTCTGCGAGGCACTGTCGGTATAGCGTTCCCCCGACACTGAATACTGAGCGATGCCGCCTTCACCTGTCTGTGAGGACTCCACGAGCTTCTGGCTAGTGATCACCACGCCGCCGACAGCCAATAGAAACTGTGCTTGGGCATCACTTCGTGCCCGGGTCTTTGCCTGCGCTATTGAGTCGCCCTGCCCTATTCCCACAAACACCATCCGCCTGCCACCAGGCTCCCGAAATTGAGTTTTTGAGGTCCACGATGGAAGCTCAGCGGACTTCAGCACAGGTGTATCGTTTGCGCTGGCCATACCAGATGCCATAAAGAGAAGACTGATCCTGATGTGAAGAACACCTCTGTTCATCATTCGTCCTCCTCGAACCGACGCATATCTTCCAATTCACCGGACCTTCCAACATGAAGCGAATTCATCGTCATGGCGGCCTGAACAAATGCGTTGAAGAAGGTTTTGCCGGTTCGGCTATCCAACCATTGCTCAAATCGAGAATTCTCCACTGTCATTGAGTTCACGGCGTGAACAGACAGCTGCTGTGTAATCCGGTTCAGCTCCTGCACTGGGTCTTGTACCCCACTCTGCGTATTAGCTCCGCTTTCAATTCGCTCGACCTTGTCCTCCACCTGGCTCGAAAAATAGTTAGCGATCTGGCGGCGTGCATCATCCATGGCAGCATCTCGCGCGCCCTTTTGCGTGCTGTGCCGGTTACTCATCCCAATCACACGGACGGCCTGGTCTGCTGAATCCTGTCTTGCGACCGGCATAAGTGTCCACGCTGGGCGAGCGCTTTCTCCGTCAGATGTCCAGATAAGCTTGTCGGCGACCACGGGAGGCTCGTAGGTAGTAGTGCAGGCGGTCATAAAAATGACCAGAGAGAGTGTCGCAGAGAGAGGAATAGTCAGTTTGAAATTTACCATTTTGCACCTGTGTCGCAATTGAGGGATCGGCTTCTATTTTCCTCATGAATTACGATCTGCAACCCGGTCACTTTCAAACTGAAAAAGAACTACTCATGTGTATTGGGTGGTCGGGGAGGTTCGCCGGCTCTTCCCATAATTTCCCATAAAAGTCGGATAGCGCTGTCATAATCTCTGGCCGTCGTCGGCGCGAAATCGTGAGCTCTATAAAACTCATGAATCTGCCTTCGGCCAATTTGTTCTGGCGCCCTGCCGCACCACTTAACAAATCGTTCTACACGTTGGAGCTGGCGTTTCCTTGCAACTTTCCCTCCTCGACGGGCATGCTGATGCAGCTTATAAAAGAGTTCTTGATTCATGGCCTGCCTCCAATATAGGAACTCACAACGTCAGTCCTGCCGTGTCCCAGTTCGACTGCAATCACTTTTCGCGCCGCCATATCGTCCGCTTTCGATGCCTTGCCGCCATTAAGCGGCGGAAGTTCACCGGTAAGCTTCTGGTAGCGATCGCATGCGTACCCAGCTCGAAGGTCGTGCAACCCGGTCATTCCGTGGGCCTGGAGAATCTCTCGAGTATCTCTCAAGTCTCCCTCATAGAACTGGGCCCAAGTTTGATCCTCTGGCACTAGAGAGCGAGCCTCACCTTGAGCCGCAGAGGAAAGCTCCAGTGCCGCCAACTGTTGTTCAGTAATGATCGGCACTTCCCGTTTTCGGCCACCCTTGGTGCCGTGAATGATCGTGACCTTTTTACTTTTCTTCGCTTCTGTAAAAGCGGCTTTTGCATCAATCAGGCTGCTTTCTTTAGATCGCAAACCAAGGTCTCGAGCCAGACACGTGATCGCACGTCCTCGTTCACTCATGGCAGCCATTGCCGCGTCGACCGAACCGCGGTCTTTCGATGCAGGGGTGTTTTCACGCACGTGACACCGCTGAGGTATTTTGCAGGTCTTGGTCGGACTCACAGATTCCCAAATACCTCTTGTGGCCGCTTGCATAACGGTATTCACCGCGGATACAAGATTCTGGGCATAGGCTGCAGACAGATCACCTGCCTCAACCTGACGAGCTAGCCCCTGACCATAATCAGCGACGAGATCAACTGTAATTTCCTCAAGTCTTCTCAGCCCCCTGTCTTTAGCGAACTGAAAAAAAAGATTGAATCGATCCCCAATGGTGGCTGCCGTCGAAAAACTGGCATTGCCGTCGGCCACCTCCCGATTCATGGCAAAGCGCCCGGCTTTGGCCATGTCACGAGTTTTCAAACCAAAATTATTTCCTCTCATAACTTTTTCCCTGGCTGTTAAGTGATGCGCTGTGCTTCAGGTGCACGCAAACCCTCTGAGAGAAGACGCTTTGAGTGCCGGTGCGTCATGCCGGAATTCTGGTAAGCGGTGCTCTCCATTGCGGATTCGAGTGCTGTGGCGAGGTAAGTCGCGCGCGGTACCGACCCCGTCGTGATAGGACATTGGGTAGCACAGCCCCGGCGTAGGCATTGAGCCCCGCGCTCCAGGTGGCGCGGCTCGAGCAATGGAGAGGGTAGTTAAAACTGAGAAAACCCGGCCTGAAGCCACTTTTTCGTCCAGTTTCGTCCACCGAAGTTGGCGGCTAATCCCGCGCGTAGCGCGGCCTAGCATTACATCGCTCTAACCTGTCTCTGTGTGTAATGATTTTTTTAAAAACAGTAGAACGAGTGACAATGCCCTAGTGGTGGCCTTATAAATCAGCCAGAACTATTCCACGTACGGCGAAGTCGAGTCTAAAAATAAACGTTGAGGTTGGTTTGCAACAGCATTGCGGCAAAACGCATGCATGCGGCAAAAAAACTGAACGGAAACTCTCCGGGGGGATCATCAAATCCCTACTGAGAGGCTGAAACCGGGAGGTCCGGTACAGCGGTCTGAAGTGACTCAATGTTGTGAGCCTTTGCGGTACTGCCGATTGGCAGGCGGCTTACCATCTAGTTCGAAAGCGTGGCCGCAGCTGTTCGAGGCCCAGCTAGCACTATTCCGCTATGCGTCGCGGACAGACGTCGAATCAAATGTTTCCATAATCTGAATGAATCCGCAAGTTCTGGAAACAAACCTACTATCATTCTCAGCCCTGTTTTTTTCAGAGTTTTGACTGCGAAGTGTCAGGTGTACCCCTGGAGAACCTACAGGTTCACCAGCGGTACCTTGGCGTAGATATCAGTCGACGTCACCGAAACCTGTGTACCCAGAGGTTCACCCACGGTTCACATGAGAAAATGGCCTACCGACGCTCATCCGAACGAGTGTACCCACAGGTTCACCCAAGGTGCACTGATTCAGAAAGCAATCTGGAGCCGTTTTTTCCATGTGAACCCATGGGTTCACTGGCGGTATACACGAAAACTTATCCTTTGGCTCCTTTCTAAGACTTCTCGTTTCAATCGAACTGCCGGGCTGCAAAACGAGGCGCAAAAACTGTCGTTTTGTTGCGAACAAGCGAATTTCCAATCGGATATCTTGGTTATGTAGGGCTAAGGGCCCTTCAACCTGGAAATGCAACTTTCCCTCAGTAATCCGAGAAAGGATCAATTAATGACCGATTCAATCGATGACATCCAAGAAAATCATCCACTGACCGATGAAGAAATTGAGGAAAACCCGGGGGTTTCCTTAATAGCGCTAGTGATTTGGAAGGCACTTCTTGAGTGGGACTTTGAAAACTTTATCACGCCCCGAAGCGTTCGGAAAAATCTTGGCCTTACGCCCAAAGTACAGAAAGAAGCTTTTGAGGAACTTTCTGCGGCTGGGCTTCTGGTTCATTACCGCACCCAGGTTTATAAGAACCGGATCGAAAACTGGGTGATGGTTTTCCGTCGTTCCTACAAGCGCCTCTAATATGACGTTTTAACAGGTAGGAGGGCTGAATGCCGCTGATGTTGGTCATCACGCGGCTTCAGCCATCAAATCAATCTTTCGCCAGGAACATCATCAAGGATCAACCCTAAGTGCATAGGGTTCTTGTCCCCCCCCCCCAAAAGTATGGGTCAATTAAATCCCCTGTCCCGGGGCTTTTAAGAATCAGTCCACACCCAACGCCTTGAAAACAGCATCCACCGGATCCGCATAGAAACTCGTCTGGAATTTAGTAAACAACTCCCCAGGCACGGTCGGAATATCCCCAGCACTGGTAATCGGCAGAGCCACTCGCTTACCACCACCATCAAAGGCAACCTGCAAACACTCAGCGAGACTCTGCACGGCGTTCACACTGCCACCCAGACTCATGTCACCAAGTACGACGAGCTGTGCCTGGGCTGGTCGCCCCATGATCCCGGAAGCAAAGGCCACAAGGCTGGGAATGGATAGCGACTGGATGGGGCCGCCGTTTTGCAGATCCACCACGTGCAGGTGGAAGTCGTGGTCCATTACCTTGGTCGCGCCAGAGATACGTGAGATATTGGCCTTAAAATAGTCAAAGGCCATTTTCACCTGCTCTTTGGCCGCAGGGTTGGTAACCTGGCCTGAGGTGGCCAGTTTGCCGGAGCCTTTCGTTACCTGAAGCTCGATGCGGTAAAGGGTCGGAACCCCTTTGGCGCTCACACCGATCGTATGTACTACTCCCGGTTTTGAAGGGCCTTCCGGTATCAACTTGCCACCACCCTGCTCTTTGACAGTGACAAAGTGTTCTTCCAGATCTTCGTTGTCGATGTAGCTGAAATGCACATCGTAAAATTCCATTCCACCGATCTTCTTGAGCTGTTCCTTAACCCTGCGACGCACTTCCAGAGCGTATTCCAGGCACTGGCGCACGGCTTCCTTGTCAAATTCGCCGTGGGGGTACAGCAACTTCAGCAGGCCGGAAACTGTCTTCCGCACGGCAATCGTATCCCGCTGATTCAGGTCCCCACCCAGCTTGAAATATCTATCCAGAGCGTCAGCAAAACTACGCTTGCGCATCTCCCGATAAAACTCAGCCAGGTAGTCCACAATCAGCCCGTATCGGTTGGTGAAGAACTCAGGCCGCATTTTGGGAATTTCCCAGCCAGGGATATAGGCATGGAAACGGTCAAAGAAAGCGGAGTCGATCATTTGTTCCGGGAAGGGAGCCAACAGATGGCTGGTTTTGACGAGCGACTCTACAGACTGATTGATGTTGCCCACAAACACCATGGAGGCATTGGCTTCCATCTGCTCACGGCCGCGGGCGAAGGAGCCGGAGGCCATGTAGTCCTTCATGATCTGGACGCCATCCTTTTCCTTGAAGTTGATGCCCGCCACTTCATCAAAGGCCACAAGGTCCCACATGCCCACCAGGCCGATTTTGCGGCTGCTCATGTTGTAGAAAAGGTTCGCCACCGTCGTCTGACCACCGGACACCAGAATGCTATTGGGTGAGCACTCTTTGTAGATATGACTCTTGCCCGTGCCCCTCGGGCCCAGCTCACATACATTGTAGTTGTTCTCGACAAACGGAATCATCCGCGCCAGCAGGTGCCACTGTACCGACTCGTCCAGCGACGCGGGCTCCATACCAATTGAGCGAATCAGCGTCTCCCGCCACTGATCAACCGTCAGTGCTGCCCGGCCGGCAAATAGCTCGGCCATATTCATGTTGGGCATCTGAATCGGCTTGAGGGTGCTTACGCCAAAAGGCGAACCCTTCTGCCCCTCTTCGTGGTAATAGCTCAGAGTCGCGATCACCCAGATCCCGCCGACCAGCAGCTTCTCGTTTTCTTTGACGATGCCCGCCCCGATCTCAGCATCCTTGATGCCCAGATTAGAAAAGGCCGCCTCATAGCAGTCTTTCTTCTCGTTCAGGCGAACGGTCACCCGGTCGATCACCTTGTAACTGCCCCGCTCACGCACCAGGGATTTCACCTTCTCCGCTTCATCCGGGCGCACGTAGTTCTCAGACAGCACCGTTTTAACGTTACGCAGGCCCGTCTCGATGACTTCCGGGTCATCGGAGGCGCAATACATACCCAGCAGGTACTCCAGCACATAGACAGGCACGTTCGCGCCCTCTTTGATCTGCTTGGTCAGATCCTTACGCACCACCCGGCCCGCAAAGTGCTCATTAAGTAACTGATCCAGATCCTTATCTGACTGCATGGCCCCTGCCTTAGAAAAAGTCATCGGTAAACGCCAGGTCAATCACCACCCGGTAACGTTCGATCTCGGTGTTCAGGTCTTTGTCTTTGAGTATCAGGAAGTAATCCCGCTTGCGGTCAAAGTCCTTACCGGACAACGACAATCGCACTTGTTTAACCCGCTCCGTCATGGAATCTGAAGCGCTATCAAAGGTTACCACCTCTTCGCTGGATACCTTCTCCGCCCCTTCGTAGATCGCGACCGCTATGGTTACTGGCAGCACCTGATCGCTCACGGCTTCCGTCTGCATCAGGTCAAACCGCTGGATGTTATTGACCATCTTCAGAGTCGGCTTGGGCGAGATGACCTCCACCTTACGCTTGGAACGGCTTTCAGCCTTCTCACCGCGCAACTGCTTCACCGTCAGCACCGGCACCACGATCTCCTGCGGCATAGCGCCACCGTGGACAAACCGAGCGCCTCCAACAAAGTGGAAACGGTTGGCCCCTTTGGGAATCCAGAACCGGGTATCAGACGCCGTTCCAGCGGTATGGCGGGTAGAGCCACACCAGGCATCTTTGGCATCCGGTAAGTCGTGGCCAATGACGTAACGCTTTTTACTCTTGAGCGCATTGCTTGGCTTGTCTGCAAGCGAGGTTCTGTCTGCGGCTTCCAGCTTACTGTGCTGGAACAGAAAACCATGGTCTGCGGTCACCAACACCGTGCTGGTATTGAAATGCATCATGATCTTGCGGGTCAGTTCCGTCAGCTCGTCAATGGCGTGTTCCACCGCATTGAAGGTTTCTGATTCCGTCGACGCGCTATCCCCCCTGGCATCCACCACGTTGTGGTAGACATAAACAAGGTGCTGATCCCTAAGGGCCTCGCGACCCTCTTCCCGGCTCCAGGCTTTTACGGTTTCTGCCTGCACCGCCATCCCGTTGTAACTGGCCAGAACCCGATTGCGGTTATCGCTGCCCTTGGTGGATTTGCCGTCTACAAACACGTCATCACTCACCCCCTCCCGGTATTCCAGGGTTTGATGAGGCAACAGAGAGGCCATACCCAGCGTGGTATAACTGGGCAACACCCCTAACTGGCTGGACAGCTTCGCCTCGCTGTAGCGTTTCACATTGATGCGATCCCGCAACTCCACCGCCGCCTCATAGCGAAACGCATCACTGATGATGACTACCAGGCGTTTATTGCGGGCGCTGTCCAGCTTGGGCTTTACCAGGGTGTCGTAGAAGTGGTGCTGATTGGGCACACCACCAATGGCCCAGTGCTCCATCAGCTTCTCGCCTTCTACCAGATCCCCCCAGTTGCGGGCCAGCTGGTCCAGGTACCAGTAGGCATAACATTGCTCCACCGCATCATCCAGCGCCTTCAAAATCTCCACATGGGCCTTGCGGGACGCGGCGCAGTAATGACGGTACTCGGTGTCAAACTGGTACAGGTCACTTTCGTAAGCCTTATACAGCGTCTCAGCACTGGTGAAATGAAAGCCTTCCGGGTGAGCCTGGCGCAACGCAAACAAATCAATCGCAGCGGACAGCGCTGAATAGATGGTCCGGAATCTCCGGCGAACATCATCGTCTTTGTGACGAGACGCCCAATAGCCGTCTAGCCGGTCCGAAATAACCCGGGCGAACAGGTTCAAATCCGCTGGCCGGGCTTCCGGAATGGCTTTCACCAAATCGACGATAATGCGGTTCTCCGCTTCCCGGAAAGTGGCGACATTGGCTAGCACCTCAATCGAGTAGTCCTCAATGCGGGACTTGATATTGAGGGCCGTGGAAACCCAGTCGGCGATCACATCGTAGGCGGGGTAATAGCGGGAGCTATCACGCCAGCGAGACAGCAACGCCCGGGAGGTAGCCCGGGCGTTAGCCGATGAAATGGCCACCGAACGCGCCCAGTCGGGCACTTCGGAAATACTCTCGCAGAACCCCGTCGCCAAAAGCCGGATCAGAAAATGACCGAAGTTGAACGGAGCCTCGCCGTGAAGCTCCTGCTCCGAGGCCGGGTAGCCCACCTCCTCTTGAAACGCCCTGACCAACGACGGAACCAGTCCGTATTTTTCCAGTTCCGTGATGGACTCCGGCACCTGCTCCAGGCCGCCATCTGCCTTCACCAGCTCATCGCCCAGAGTGAACAAAATGTTGGCGATATCCGGCGATTCGGCCCGGGTAACCACGGCAATCATGGCCAGATCCAGCGCATCTTCATCGAAGTCAGGCTGGATAAATCGCTTCAAGGCGGCGAGCCGGGCCTTGCTCAGGAACTTCTCACGCCGGGCAAGGTGCGACCGAAGGCTCTGCTGCTGCAGGCCCAGCTCGTTGAAAATGATCGAAATGCGGTCCGCATGGAAGGTGCGGGAATACAGCTTCATGTCGAGCAACCAGTCGTCTTCCGGCTCCGGCTCTGCGTGGGGGAAGTACAGCAAGTATCTGCTGTTCTGGTCTTCCAGCTCCAGCTTCAGCTTAACCGCCAGAGAGGACTCACCGGCCATGTCCACCACCTGAACATCCGGCAGGTTCAGATTAGACAGCTCGTCACCAAAGCTTTGCTCGGGGTCGTACCAGAACACCAGTCGGTGGTTTTCGGAGAAAAAAGCTTGCTGAAGCCCTTGGGTGAGCTGTTTTGGGTCCATGAACCACGCCTTATTAAAACATCTTTTTATTCAGTAAGTTAGGAATGTAACACAGGTTGGTAAGGTCAAAGGACAACAACCAAACACTTACTGCCTACAGAGACCCCTTTTGATCCAAACATTCTGACTTATGCAGTAACCGGCGCCTCTATAGCCAGCTTTCTGGAAATACTCAGCGACTCCCGATACTCTGCCGCTTCCGCTTTCATGGTCCAGTGTATTTCGTTCATGCCCTGCTGCTCCACCGCCTGGCGAATCTCTGCAACGTTCAGGTTAAAGAATTCCTTCCGTGGGTTAACCTTGTTCACTGATGCCTCATCAAAGCGGCGATGCAGAGCCTTTTCCAGCGCTGGCGCATCGTCACTGTAGATCATGGCATGGACATCAAAGTCGAAGGGAACGGACGCATCACCCAGTTCTTTCACCCGGTCTGCAGGCTCCAGCCGGCGCGTCATACCTATCTTGAATACGTTCTCACCAAAGCTGCCAATGTTACTGATGACATAAACATGGCCTCGCCTGGTCTGTTGCGCCATCGAAATCGCCCGCTGCCCCCGGCTCTCTGCCTCTGCCAGTTTGGATTCCAGCTCAGCGAGCTGGGCTTCGTACTCTGCACGCTGCTCACCGTGAGCAGAAGCCAGCTCCTTACGAGCAGTCTCCATGGCCTTTTGTAGCATGCGTTCTTCTTTTTCGGCCTCTTTAATAGCCTTCTCTATTTCGCGGCGAGCTTTTTCTTCCTCACGCATTTGCTCCCGAATGGCCCGCTGCTCCTCCCGTTCGATCTGCCTCAGCTCGTGAGTGGCAACCGCCCACGTTAGCTCTTCCAAGCGAGCCTCCAGGTATTCCTGGTTAATGCGAGCATTACGAAATGGCATACCGTTGTGATTCACCAGGGCGAACGCATCCAGGATTTCCTGTTTGATCTTGCCGTAGTTGTCGTGCTTGACCTTGGCCAACGCCGAATCGACTTTGCCGTTGAAGGCATCCACGGCGAAATGTATTGCAAAAGCTCGTCGGTTTGCCTCCGCATAATCGCAGGCCCCCGCGTTGCCATTTTTGACCATGTCCCGAACGCGCTTTCTTGCTCGCTTCAATTGCTCGCCGGCTTCCTTATGGCTGTATTCCTCCGCCAGCTCATCCAGAACCGCATGATTAGGAATGATATAGTCATCTTTGTAGCCTTGGATGGTGTTGCGCATGGCAACCACAGTGGCCTCGTACAGGTCAGCCTTCCCCTTGGCCGCGAGCGCGTCACCAGCTACTTCTTCCGCCTGTCGTTTGGCGAAATCGAGTACCCTCTCAGCCTCTGCCCGACCGTCAGCCTCAATCTGATCGGCCTTCAGCCTTGCCTCTCTGAGCGCTGCCTTTGCTTCCGTACTGATTTGACCTGCCTCTTCCGTGGCCTCGCTCAGTCGTTTCTCAGCTTCGGAATACACACGTTCCGCATCATTCCTGACCGCCTGCGCCTGCATCTCCGCCTTACCCAGTAACAGCCGCGCGTGCTGTTCCATATCGGTAATGGGCTTGTATCTGGCATCCAGGTCGGCGCTGTAATTTTCCGCTTCCCTTTTCTTCTCTTCAGCCTGCTTCAAAGCCAGCATCGCCTCCGCCAGCTTTTTCTTCATAGCATTTCGGCTTCGCCTGGAAAGCCACGCGATCACGACCGGAGTAAAGAAAATAAGAAGGGTGACGATGACGATGACGGCGTCAACGGCTGGGGTTGGCTCTTCCATGTGTTTTCCTAATTATCGTTTTTGGTTTTCAGTAAATGCCTGAGCAGCGCAGGCAATGCTCATTTGAGGGGGCGAATAAAGCTGTCCCAAAAGTACTCGGCGACGCCCTCGCACGTGAGCAAACTGTCACGACCGTACCCGGACATTCCGCCCATCATCGAGCGGAACCCAAGCATAGTTCCATCGTCTTCTAACGTAACGGCATCATTACAGCTATTGGTCGAGACCCCCGCTTGGCTGTAACAAATATCTCCCAGCGCCATACCTCCGCCGGTTTTCCATATGCCACAGTGGCAAACTCTTTGCCCATTTTGGTAAAGAGAAGCCTCGAAGCTGTCGGCATCCTTCTGGTGAAAATCCTGCTCCAGCTCGGGATTCCGGGCGCAGATCTCCTTCAAGGAATTTTCAAAGAAACGAGACAGGAACTGAATTCCTTCTCGACGTGCCAGGTCTTTATCCTTGTCACTGAATTCCTTTCGAATGCCCAAATTGCTGCTGCGAGGAGCAGAATCGACAGGCGGTACGAATGATGGCGATGTAGCCGGGCGGGCATTGTCAGTAAGAGAGTTCTGGGCCGTGGCACCCAATTCCTTCAAAATAGATTTGATGGCCTGAGCGACTTGGTAGAAACCATCATCGACGTGAGTGAATTTCGAGATCGGATAACCATCCTCTGGGGTGGCCATCAGCTTTCCGAATGGCAGATCGTGCCAGTCACAGGTTTTCAGAATCACCGGAACCACACGCGCCTCACCTTTATTGTGCCGCTTGAGGGCGTGCTTCACTTCAACGTCGTAGCAATAATCTGAATTGATGAAGTCGGGGCTGATCAGCAAAAGGATGATGTCGGCATCTTCAAAGTGCTGACCTATTTCCCCATGCAGTTCAGCACCAGCTGTTATGCGCCGGTCATGCCAGGTGGAAATGAGCCTTCGCCTTTTGAGGGGCATCAGATGCTTTTCCAGCTCATCCCTCAGAGCCTCATCCACGTGGGAATAAGAGAAAACCAGCTTCGCCATACATCATCCTTAACTTTTCAAAACCTAAACCAGCGATCGCAATCGCTGAAGAAACGCAACCAGCTTACCGCTGTTGAGATCCCCATGGCCCAAACCAAAATGCGACCAGAGATCTAAAACCTGTTGCTCTTTTGGCTTGGGCCGTCTGGAGCCGCCAGGCCCCGCCGGGCATGCTCCCGATGAAACACCAACGTTGATGTCCGGTGTATGCACTCCTACCTGCACACACACCGACTCGCCTGCTTTCTGACGCCGCCTTATTTGTTCATGAAGCCAACTTTCAGAAAGTCCTTCCAGAGACTGTTCCATTCCTGCAACGGTTACTGTGATCATAAATATGACTCCTTCGGTTCAGTTCACCTTGACAGTCTCATGATTATGCGACATTTGGCGTCGCACCCAGCGTCTTTTTACCATCAGAACCGAACAGACATTACGTATCTCTTGCGGGTCTCAACAACCTAGAAACCGCTTCTGACAAGGCTTCTCTAAATTCACGTAATGACGGCATATCAATCTGTAGGACATCAATGCTGCGGTCCTTCACGAGATCTGAAAGCTTGTCTGAAGAAGGATACCCACCCATGGCAGCCTCAAGTTGCTCCTTTAGTGGATTCAAACCTTTGTCATTGCCAGACATTTCCTCCAATGCATCACAGTGTTGATAGGGTGACTGCGACTTTACCGCACAGAGCAGCCAGGCTTCGGATTTCGGGTTGGGCATCATTGGCACACCATAATCAAAACGGGCCGCCTTAAAACCGTTTTCCATCGATTCGACTTTTTTTCGACGAAGACCTCTATTGGATGATGCAGTGCGATCACTGTCCCGAAACAGAACAGCAATAACAGAGTCCTGCACTTCGTCCGCCAGCCTATGAGCCAACTCCCCCAAGCCCCGAGCATTCCGGAAGAAATAACTTGTTTCCTGCCCCGTTTTTTTACCTGGCAGTCGGATCTTCCGGCCGCCACTTGCTTGTTTGCAGTGTTGGCTGAGTGACTTCTCGCTGACAAACCCAACCTGTCCATACTCGATATGGGACATCTCAAAGCCCTGGAGCTGATCAACAAACTGCTCAACCAATTGATCGACGAACCAAGCCATTGGCCCCGGCAGAAAGTGTTCACCTTTACAAATTTCAACAGCTTCAACGATGCTGCAGCCAATATCAGAGGGGCCCTCGCCACTAAGCAACAAAAACATCGTTACTTGTCACCATTAATCTGCCGGATTTCCTCGGCAAGTTCTGACAGCCGGGTATCAACGAATACTTCACCCGGGCCCATTACCGACAGCTTCTCTGCCATGGAGGGAATCGAGAAGAGTGGTATAGCCCTGGTCGCACCCTTGGTAGTTTTGTAGAGGTAAATCACGCCATCTTTTGCGATATCGTCTTCGAGGTAGTTCAAGATCAAAGGGCTGTGTGTTGTAACCAAAACTTGATGGTTACTGCCAACCAGTGCGTCCACCAAAAACTCGACCAACTCCGGATTAATGCCGTTCTCGATCTCATCAAAAATCAGAAAGTGCTGATCCGAATCCAACTGAGAGAGTACCGCCATTAAACGCAGCATACCGTCGTTGATGTGTTCCGCCGAAGTGGACAACAACTGTTCGCCAAAGCGTTCTTTGACACCAAGCTGTTTCCAGCCAGACCGAAGAGATTTCGTATCAATACTCTCAAGCTGCCCATACACACCTTCAAGTCGTTTTCTGAGCGCCTCACGCTTGTCTTTACCCAATTCATGCAGGTACGCGGACAACCGTTGTCCACCCAGACCTAACTGACCATCCGCACTGCGTGTCTTAAGGCGGAGTTGGGCTGGGGATAATAGATCAAGCGAGTGCACCTTCAACATTTCAGTCCGCAATGTGAGCAGCGGACCTTTGATTTGACTTTCCTTAAGCTGCGAAAGTATCGAACCTTGATAGTCAAAAACGACTTTGAATTTTTCGGCCTTACGACCTTCATGAGCTCTGAGTGTGCACTCCCCTTCGTGGACCCTAAGGAGAGGCACCCCGTTAAGAACCACCGTTTCAGTCGTACACTGAAGAGAGTTCCGGTTAACGCTCCCGCTCCATACAAATTCACCATTGGTGGGAATACTCAGAGTGAGCGTGAACTCGATATTCTGGCGCGCAGATAACTTTGAGTTCAGGTCAGCCTTTGACCATCCTCTTTCCTTCAACCAGCTTTTGAGATCGCCCCGCATAAGTTGTGAGAGGAAATCCATAGCCTGAAGCACCGTCGACTTGCCGGCTCCGTTCAGACCCACAAGGCAGCTGAATTTCGCCACGGGCATCCGAAAATCAACCAGGGATTTGAAGTTGTCTATACGAATATGTGTAATCATGTTTGTTCCAATTTCATTTTCTGGCTGACGTACTCCCGGAGTTCTTTCAAATTCTGGAAGTGCCGGTGCTCATCTACGCTTGCAAGTGCCGATTTGGCACGGGAAATTTTTTTGGCCAAACCCGTAGAATTAGTCGAAGCATTACACCTACTTAAGCGCTTTATTAATTTTGGTGATCAATGCCGTCCACTGCTGTCGTTCATCCAAAGTTAAATCGTTTGCATCATGGGTGCGAGCCCAGCGCAGAAATGCCTTTGAGAAGTCAGATATCTCCGCACCGAAGATATCAACAATCGGTCGGCTGTCTTGACGTTCTGCTGTAGCCCTGATATCCCAGCCGAGTTCTTCCTGTGCCACATTGATTAAAGTTTCTCGAAGGAGATCCTCGATTTCTGGGGCATTGACGCTACCAGAGTAAGAATCCTTTGTACGGAGGATCCTTTTGTTTCCCAGTGAGTGGACAAGAGTGTCTTGCTCAGCAGCTTGATTGCCTGCTGTATCCGAGTCGAGAAGCGCCGCGACCTTCAGCTTATTAGCATGCAAGATGGTCGCAAAATACACCACCTTGCCCGCAGTATTCGCTGGCACGATAGCGATGCTCTTGTTTAAGTCAGCCTCTCCCGAATCTCGAAGGAGAAGTGCGACCGCTTCCACGTACCAATAATCGGTCAGTCCCTCAACCACAAGGTTCCGGGTCTGTGAAAATAGACTTTGCGCTAGATCGTAGCCAAGCGCCTCCTGTAGTGGCAGCAGAGCTGCGGGATCGCCAGAGGAAAGATCACCATGTATCTTTGTTCCGTCTTTACGGTTCGTCATGTCCACCACGCGAACCATATCCAACTCGTCCGGACCGACAAGGAATGGTGAGTGGGTTGTATATAGAGTCTGGTTTTTGGCGGCTAAACGAGAAATAGTTTCGCGGAAATCACGTTGCTTTAGCCCATGCAGGTGAAGACCAGGCTCGTCCAACAACAGAACAGCGTTCTCATGCTTGTCAGCGGCTTCCGCAAAAAACACAACGAAGAACGAAACCAACCATTGGAAACCTTCGGATCGTTGGTCTAGCTCAATTTCAACACCCAACTCGTCTTCGACGACAACCTTGAGGTACTGACCGTCCGCCTTTATTTTAAGTTTGCTCGCCTCAGCTCGCTCCGGGTCCGGATTCCAAACAGAAACGATTTGCTCTGTCAGATCAACACTCGCCGAATTTAATTGATAGTCACGAGAGTCTAACTTGTCTTGGTAAACCTTTAAGGCTGCAGCATCATTCTGACCTGGCTTCGCTGCGTTCCCGAGCTCTGCAAGCTCCTCCGGAGTAAATCCAAGAAGTTTGAGCAGGCATAGGTTTCCATAATCGTACTGCTTGTCATCGAGAACTCCGCTCTGGACACGCTGAGCGAGGTGCTCCAAATGAATTCGAGGACGAACCCGGAAATAATTATTGAACAGTACAAACACAGGTAGCCGAGAGTTCAGGTGTTGCAAGACAGAACCACGTTCTTCAACTGCCCGGCACGACTGCATGAGTCGGTCGTATCTATGTTCTTCCGCATCATTCCCTTCCTCAATTAAAGGGAGTGTTTTCTCAAGAAAAGCTTTGAGGTTGCGGACGTGAGTACCGGATAGCTGCGTACCAGAGTTCCAACCGCTAGTAATAGATGCGAGCTGCTCTTTGACGGAAGGCGTTTCTCCTGAACCATGTTTGTCAGCCTGAGCTGCGAGTCTGAGTAAGTCCTTTGATATTGAGTCGTAGGTTGGGAGAGCGGGTCCTCCTTCAATTCGGTGCCAAGCCTCATTATTCAATTTCCGACCGTAAACATAGGTACATTGTTCAAAACCTTCCGGGAGACCTTCCAAGTCAGGCGACTCAAGCTGAAAGTGACCTTCTACGACTGTCACGTCGGAGGCATCAACCAAACCACGGCGGATGTCCTTGTTGTACTGGGATCTGGGATAGTCACGGAGTGGGTCAAACCCCTCCACACCTTCAGGAGCATTCAGCTTTTGAAGTGCCTGAAGAATAACCGTTTTACCAGCCTCATTTGGACCGACCAGGATCGTCTTACCGTTCTCAACCTCAAACTCTCCGGTATCGATCACGCTCCGGTACATTTGGACACGCGCTTTAACTAACCTCATAGTGCCATGCTCCTGTCAATTAGGCTGATCCGAAAAGGTATCCCTTCACTTGGTTACTCACTGTGGCTTCTCGCCCGTCACCGCCTTTACCTCAGCTAACAAATCGCCAAACTTCCCATAATTCACCTTCACACCATCATCCAGATCCAGGCTGATGCGCTGGTCGGCGTAGTGGCGGAGTTTTTCATCGAATTCGGCGAGTTCGACCTGTTGTTTGTGCAGGGTGGCGATTTCTTTTTCCAGGCGCTTGGTTTCAGCGGCTGAGGTACTGGCTTCTTTGTCTTGTTCCAGCTTTTCAGCGTAGGCGTTGAGCTTGGCGCTGAGGGGAATGACGTATTCAGTACGCATCCGTGCCAACGTACCTTCGTTGTAGCGGTGCAGGTAAACCAGGCACTCGAAGGCTTTGTGTTTGCCGGAGCTGAAGAGCCAGTAGATCGGGCGCTTTTTATAGGTGCGCAGGTGATCCTTATAGAACTGGGTGCTCAGGTAGCGGCGGATGGTGTCCATGGCGGATTCGCCTCGCTTGGGCTTGATGGCGTGCAGGCAGAGACTTTCCGCTACAAAATCCAGATTTTCCTGTAGATGCTCATCGCCCCAGACCACGCGGACAAATTCGCGAAAGCGGTTGGTGGCATCGTCGGCGAACCATTCCTGATCATTAATCGGAACAATACCATCATCATCAGGTAGGAACCTTGGAGCTTTCACCTGATCGAGATAGTCTTTTAGGTTTTGATTTTGATTCGCTAGAATCAATCCGGGCTTATCCAGGGAAAAACGCCCCATTGTGCAGCCCATCGCATAACTTATCAGATCTCGGGCAAGAAATTTATCCTCCTTCCTTTCAGTTGACTCGACAACATTTTCCTTTAATGTCAAACCTACTAACTTTTCATAAAACTGATCATTTTCGATTTCGAGATTGAAAAGCGCATTTCTATCTTCCAGAGTATTTCTATCTTTTAAGTCAAATGCTCTTCTTATGCTGACATTATCCAGACCAATAACATCCAAAGTGGAAAAACCATAAGAAGACTCATGAGAGTCATAATTTTTTTTTGACAATGAAACTAACTTTCTGTGCCCCTCTGTATTAAAATTCAATGGAGTTGGTATCTTTGAAACATAACCAACCTCAAACCCAAGAGTCGGATTTATTAAAGAAAGTAGCTTAGCGCAAACAGAGCTATTTAAATATGTCAGAAGCTTTGTGGAATCCTGATCATCAAATATTCCCGGCCCCTTGCTACCAAATATATAACCTTGGCCATACTCCCTAAACGTTGGCTTCCCCTGAGCGATAACCGTCCAAGTAATTCCTGGCCTGAAGTAATACTTTGTATTCTGTATTTGCCGAGAAGCAGACCCATAAAGCTCTTTGTTTAGATCATATATTTCTCGCCCAGAATCCTGCCAATTTATAATATAATCATTATTACCATACCATTTCTGTGAGCCGCCACCTTTATTAAACGGAATCCATTTTTTACCAGAAACCTTCATCTCTTCGTGAGATCCAATTGAAAATCCAATTTTCTCAAAAGAAACCTCATGCCAAAATCTTAAAAATCGCTCATTATCGCTGGTTATGAGCCCCTTCTTAGCCATGAAGTTTTCGCTCAGAGGAGGAAGCTGCTCAAAGATCTTCAACTCTCTTAGAGATGCCCAATACGAAATCGGCATCCCGGGTAATGAAAACAATTTCCCCTGAGGAATCGATTTATAAAAATTCGATTTATTTAGTAGTAGTTGCTTCTTTTCCTCTTCAGAACCATCTACTAGCCTAAAAAACATCGGGTTATATTCAGAAATCATAGTGGATCTCATAATCCAAGCTACAGACTGAACAACCTCTCCAGAAATAGTACCAAATGCTCTAGCACCAAGATGAGCAAGCGTTATTATAGTAGCCCGATCCAATAATTTAGCCCTAAGGGCTTCGAAGGTTGAAAGGAACATCCATGAATGCATATTTATTTGAGCGTTGTAACCAAGAGTTTTGAGCAACAAAAATGCTCGCTCCATAAACATGGCGAAGAGATCTGACTTGCTGTTCGGGTAGGCATCTTTTGCGAACTTTTTCAACGATGCATTCATGCCTTTGCTGCCCATGTAGGGTGGGTTCGCAATAACCGCATCATATCTCTGGCCCAGCATCCAAGCCTGCTGAACATACGGTAGCAACATTTCCGCCGCTGGTTTCTGCATCACGTCACCCATGCGGGCTAACTGTTCCAGCTCATCAACTAGGGCTTTCAGCGGTGCTGCGTCTTCCTCGGGCACTTCGATCAAGGAGCCGAAGGTTTTGGCTTCTTCAAACCGCTCCAACGTGCGTTGCAGCAGTTGGTAGCGTTCATCGGCACTCGCACTGCTCAAGTCAGCCTGCTCACTCTCAAACAGGCTCTGGGAGCTACCCTGCTGCCAGTCGCCACTCAGGTTCAGATCCTGCCAAAGTTGAGGCAGGTTCAGATGGCCGGTTTCCTTGAGGGAGAGCACGTTGAGGGTGACTTCGCCTTCGGCTACCCGGCTGAACAGGCGGCGGTCGTCTTCCCTCGCCAGCATCATCAGGGCGAAGCCGGCCAACTGCCCTGCCCGATCGTCGATGTCCAGGCCGAACAGGTTGTGTTTCAGGATCTGCTGCGGAATGTCCCGGCTGCGGTAGCCACGCTCTTCATAGATGGCTTTCAGGATTTTGTAGGCTTCCACCAATATGTGGCCGGAGCCACAGGCGGGGTCGAGCACTTTGATGCTTTCCGGGTCTATGGCATCGGGTACGGTTTCGGCCAGCTGGGCCTGTACTTCCGGAGGCTGTTCGCCGGGCTCGATGAAGTACGGCATCTGGTCTCGCAGGGGGCTGTCCGGGTAGGTTTGCAGCCACTGGCGGCCTACCGAGTTTTGTACCAGGTACTGGACAATCCAGTTGGGGGTGAACAGCTGGGTGGCAGCGGGAATGTCTTCGCTTTTGACCACCTTGCCGATGACCTGATCTTTCTTTTCGGAGATGTAGAACTGGTAGAGCCAACCGATGATTTCCACATCCTGCCAGTCGTCTTCCGGAATGGCGCTGACCAGTTCACGAATCAAAGAGTCAGTTTTGGTGAGGTTGTCGGGCAGCAGCAGTTCGGTGGCATCGTCTACGGCTTCAAACAGGAAGGGCATAGCCTGGTGCAGGGCGTGGCATTGGGCCAGCAGGAGTTCCCGGTACAGCTCTTCGTCTTTGTTGCCGTCCAGCTTTAGTTCCGCGACTTGTTGTGGGTCCAGCCCTGGCAGGCTGATGTCCAGGCAGTCGTCGAGGATCTGCGGGGTGCCGGGGTCACCGTTTACGGTGCTGAGCACTCTGCGGCCGTGGTCCAGAAAGTCATGGATTTCCATGTAGCGGATGGCGCACAGGCGATTAAACCAGCTGTAGGCGGCTTGCTCCATGGCCTGGGCAAAGCCCATTTGCTCAACCATGCTTTCCAGTGCCTTGCGGGCCGGGGCGATGGCTTTGGGGAAGGCGTTTTCGCCAATCAGGGCAATATCCCCCCGCTGCTCCATGGGCTCGGTGCCTTTGGTGGTGATGCCGTAACGGGCGGCCTGTTTTGTGACCGCCGCGATGAAGTTGTTGCGGGCTTTGGGGGCGTATTTTTTGATGTTGGCGGTGTTCATTATTGCAATCCCTGGTGTACTGCGCAGGTTGATGGGTGCCGTGAGTTCTTCATGATTCGGTTACCACGCTTTGATAAGCCTGTTCTAGCGCGTCAAAGACCTGTTCCGGCACCCTGTACTGATATTGCTTGCGGCGATGTTTGGAGATGCGGCCGTTTTGGTCCAGGCAGAACATTACCAGCCTGGAGAGGTCGGTGTTGGGTATATCAAAGGCCTGGTCTATGCGGCGGTAGATTTCGTCATATCGGGTGAGGAAGACAGTTTCCTCCTTCAGGTGTTGTTCTATGGCCTGTTTGGTTGCCCGGGCCATAAATTCGGCGCAGTGGGTGCCATCCCAGTATCGATAGAGGGTTTCATGGCCTTTAAATTCGAACTGGAACTGGTTTTCGTCGATGTAAGTAACGTCCCAGTACTGCCTCGCTTGTTCCGAAAACGCTTGCAGCACACCAAGATATTCGGATTCATTCTGGCGTAACACTATGGATACCGGCAGCACCAAGCCATTCTGAAGGGCCCCACACTGGCACAGTACCTGGTGAAACAAAAACCGGGACAGGCGGCCGTTACCATCCATAAAGGGATGAACAAATACAAAGCCAAAGGATACGATGCTTGCCAGTACCAGTGGGTCCACCGCTTCCGGTGGCTGGTTTGCCAATGCCATCAGCTGTTCCATCAAGGAGCGTGACAATTCCGGAGCTGGCGGCACATAGGTAACCCCCAGCGCACCACGCAAGCCGTTACTGAGGTAGTTCTGTTCCGTTCGGAAAGACACAGCCTGGGAGTAAACGTTGCTGATAACGGCGTTTTGCAGGTCTACCAGGTAGTCTTCATCCAGTTTACGGGGGCTGTGGGCCTGTTTTAGCAGATTCACGAAACGGGTAGCCTTGTCTTCCGATGGCGCCTCGTTTTCAATGGCGTAGGAATCCCGGGTTTCGTGCAGGTAGGCCCACGCCAGCGTGCGGTTGAGAATGTCTTTCGGCAGTGACTCGGTGAACTCGGTGGCTTTTTGCAGCAAGTGTTCATCAAGCAACGCCTGAAGCTCTCCGGTTCGCCGCACTGTGATGCAGTAATCCAGTGTGCCCAGGCCATTGAATATCACTCGCCATCGGGGATTCTTCTGTCCCTGGCCGGTGATGTAGGCTTTGGGGTTAAACAACGGCACGTAAGCCTGCTGGATGCTCTCCGTGGCGCGTTGAATCGTCTCACCGGTAAAGTGCTCCCACAGGAAGCAGGCCTTGCGGAGGTATTGGCTGTTTGGGGCGGCATCAAAGGCCTGCCGGATCTCAGGTTCTGGGATAGCCGGTAGCGCCTGGGCCAATACCTGCAAGTTGATGCCTTCGTGTTTGATGGCAAACAGAACGTGCCCCAGGCGATCGTCCGGGGCCGGGGCCAGCTTTGCGGGCACGGCAATGGTCTGGCCAATGGTTTCCTTGCGGGTGACCGAGCGCACTTCCGCAGATATCGCCGGCGCTATGGCCGAGATACTGTCCTGATTAATAAGATGTGCGTAACCTGCGTACTGCATGATTTCCCTTTCTTCCGCCCGCCAGAACTTTATTTACACCAATCTCACTTTATTTACACTTTTGATGATCTCACCAATATTTTTTACAGACAAGGACGGGCGCTCATTTCAACCGTACCCGCTTGCCCGCCGCAATGGCGGTTTGTAGTTCGTCTTTCAAGGCGTTGACGAAGTTGTCTACGTCTTCCTGCCTTTCCAGGTAGATACCGCTGGCCAGTGTGTTGAACACTTTGGTGGCACTTACCTCAACCACGGGTTTGGGCATGGGCACCGGCGCGGGTTTGTCCGCGGAATCAGCAGAGGGCGCGGCAGTCGGCTTGCTGGCATAGTCACCGGCGTCCTCCTGAGCGTCTCTCTGGGCCTTGGCCTGCTTCTCTGCTTCCAATTGTATAGCCCGCTCCAACTCGAACAGGCTGTCTTCAAGTTTTTCCTGAGCCGTCTGGGTTTGCAGCATGAAAATCTGGGCGATGCCGGTCTCGACGGCGAGCTCTTCTTTGATCAACTGCAGGGGCCGCAATAGGCGGTTACTCAAATCCGGTGTGGCGATGCCGCTTTTTAGGATTTCTGCCTGTAGCTGAGCGATTTTTTCATCTATCCGGTCACTGGCGTGGTTGCGTTTTTCGTCGAGAATCCGGTTGTTGGCCGTTTCTACGGTTTCAACCAGGTTAGCCACTTTGTGCAGCTGGCCATAAGGAGCGTCGGCCTCTGCAATGCGCCTCATCTCAGCCAATGCCTTGCGGGCTGCATCGTCCTTCTCCAGTGCCTGCCGGTTCTTCTCGAAATGGGCGAGGCCTGTTTGCAGCTGCTGCCAGCTATGAATCTGCTTGGTGAAGAACTCGTGGACGTCCCGATAGTCCTCTTCCAAGTCGAGCAAATCGTCTTTTCTCTCGATCACCGCCTTGAAGAAATCGTAGCTTTCCCGGTTGGCCAACAGGCGTTCAATGGTGAGGATGGAATTTTCGATGACTGGCTTGCCGGGGAATCGGCCTACATCGGTCTTGCTCTTGTAGCTTTTCAGATTGGCCAGCCAGTCGTTCAAATGGTTCTGGTAAAACTCGAACAGCTCTTTCTCGGTGTCCGGCCCCAGGGCGTTGAACAGATCCCGGGACAGGTCACGGGCTTTCTTCAGGATAGCGTCGTCTGTCTGGCGCTTTTTCTGGACGGAGATTTCCCGGCGACGGCGGCTGTTGCTGAGGTAGTCGAACACCTCATTGAGCGGCATGGACGGGCCACCGGTATGAAATGAGATGCGCCCGGAAGCGGCTAGGCGGCCCAGAATCAGCAGGATTTCACCATCCGGCCAGCCATAGGGGCGCGCGGCGAAGCGGTCGATGATGTCGCTCACCAGCAGGCGATCGTTGCTGCCGGCGCGGAGGGTGATGTACTGCTCTACTTCTTTAACGGCCTGGGGGTTGCCCTCTTCGCCATCCAGCGCCATGCCCATCTGGCCGATGTCGTCCACAGTGAGCACAGCACTGAGTTCCCGCATCGGGTCTTGCTGGAGCACCTTCAGGAAGCCGAGCTTGGTGTAGGTATTCTCCAGCAGGTATTCACAGGCCTCATCAAAGCGCACGGCAAGGCTGGAGGTAGACAGCTTCAGGTGCTGGCCCAGAGCATAGCATTCTGCCCGTAAAAGCATGTCTTCCAGGGTGTGGCGTAGGCGTTTGCGCCGTTCCTGGTTCTCCCGGCCACGGTCGGCCAAGATGCGGGTGAGGTCTGAGTTGGTGCCATCATCATTCAGGCGGATGAATTTATTGGTTTTGAGCCAGGTGCGCAGTTCCTGGAAGAAGGTCTTGTCGTCAGGCAGTTTGATCACAGCCTGCCCGGCAACGCCTTCGCTGGATTTGTTGATGCAACCGGCTTCGGTGAGCTGGCTGTAGTCCAGGTCCAGCGGCGATACCACTTCCACCCGCAGGTCGGATTCGTAACGGCCATCCAGGGTGTGGCCATCCAGGTAACGGCCGATGCTGTAGTCGGTTTTGTTGATGTGGTAGCGGTACTTGTTTTTGTCTTTCAGCAGATCTTTGAAGATCAGGCTGGTCAGTTCCTTGTTTTCATCGGTGCTGGCGATGTCGGTGGCTTTGATCTTGCGGGTGATGTCCCGCTCTTCGTTGGTCAGGAACAGAAACTCATCCCCGTTGCGGGTGATCAGGCTTTCTTTTTCCAGTCGGTGCAGGGTTTCCTCGATGCGCTTGCGCAGGGCCAGCTTATCTTCATCTATTTTCTCGATGGACAGGGTAACGAGGTTGTCCAGGGTACCTTTGATCAGGTCCACGTAGCGGATCATGAACAACGTGCGCAGGATCTTAACGTCAAAGTCATCCAGGCTGGCGTTTTCACTGGCCTGGTCGATGGTGCGCTTCACCGCCGTATCCAGAAACCCTTCCACGGAGCGATAGAAGGCATGCATGGGCACCAATGCGCCAATGTCTTTGCCAGCCACGCTCATGGCTGCCATCTGAAAGGCGTCGAGCATGGACCGCTCACCATAGGCCAGGTGGGCACCGGTTGCGCCTACCTTGCGGATTTCCTCGAAAACCTTTTGCACCAACTGGAAGTGATAAGGCGCAAAGGGATAGTTAGCAACAAAGCTGTCCGGCCCATCGAAGTTCTTCAGTGTGGGGCCGGAGCGGTCAAAGGTGATCTGGTTGCGGAGGATGTCGCCGTTTTGGTCCCAGGCGGCCCTCAGATCCGCTTCTGCTTCCGGGGTTTTGCGTAGCAGACGTTTCTGGATGACTTCGTCAGTGTTCGAGCTGGACAGGGAAAGCCGCGTCTTGAACCGACCGGCGATCTTGGAGAAGTCGTTGGCTTTGGATGAAGTGAGGTCTCCCAGTATGGCTTCCATATCCGCCTGGGAGGTAACCACAATCCATGCCCGGCCGTTGCAGATAGTACCCAGGTTCTCGGTGATGGTTTGCAGCGTGAGCATCAGCTTGGTGTCTGAGCCAATGAACTGCCCTACTTCGTCCACCATAAAGATCATTCGGTTTTCCGGGCCTTGGGAGTCCAGGTATTCTTTAACCCAGCGGCAGAAGTTCTCCACGGAAACGGAGAAGGTTTCCTCGGACTCTTCAAACCATTTGTGGGCGGCATCGGGCGAAAGGTTCAGCGCCTTGGCGATGGCGGCCTCGATTTCGTCCTGATAGAACTGGTAGCCGTCTCGCTCCTCTTCCCACTCTGAACCTGTGGCGTCTCGGAAGGCATCCTTGAAGGCTTGATAAACGCCTTTTTGTTCCAAATGGCGCTCCATGTGGGCAATGTGGGGGTGGTCGCCACTAAAGCCCTGATGCTCGTTGAACACCCGCAGAAACACATTGAGGATCGGGTTACCGGAGTCGTTGGAGCTGGCTTTGGAGTCAATGTTAAAGAGGATGACATCGGCCGGGGTAGACGCGGCTTTCTGCACATCGGCGCGGATCATGGCGTCGCGCAGTTTGTGCTCATCAAAGAACTCGACAGCCTGCCTGGTGTTGCCCTGCCCATCGTGAGCCTCTTTGTTCTCCATCAGGTAGGACAGAGCTTTCAGGAAGTGGGATTTACCTGAACCAAAAAACCCGGAAATCCAGATACCCACCCGGTTGGGGATGGACGGGTCTTTGAGATCGGTGCTGTAACTCTCGAAGAAATCCCGGAAATGTTTTTCCAGCTCGTTGGTGACAACATACTCTTCCAATTCCTGCCAGACGGTGGCGTCATCCGACTGGTCTGCTTTGACCACACCATTGATGGAACGGTCCAGCGGTTTGAAGAAGAGGTCTTTAATGGTCATTGCTGATCATCCTTGTAATTCGGTCAGGTACTGCGAATCAGGTACGGGGCACCAATGAAAAGGCCCGGTAATAGTTGTTGCTGGGGATGCGATTAAACAGAGTCAGGCTCTGGCCGGTGTATTCACCCGGGTAAAACAGCACAACCGGCTTATGACCCAGCAGGCCGTGGAGTTTATTCAGCAGGTTGTGGGCCCGGAGTACCGGCCAGACGGAGCCAACGCCATGTATGAGGATGATGTCCTGCTCGGCGGCGTTTGTCTGTTCCATCATGTAAGGGGCGAACTTGTCCATATGCATGGGGCCGGCCAAGGCTTTTAGAAGGGCTTTATCGCCTTTCTTGACCTGCATATCGCAGGCCTTATCCAGAAACTTGCGGTCGGCTAGGTAGTCGCGCATGACTTCCAACAGGTTGATGCTGGCGACGTTCAGGTGGCTGTGCTTTTTAGACAGGAAGTTGGTCAGAAAACCCAGGTATTCGCGCACCTTGAGCTCTTCTTCCGGCGCATAATCGAATACCCAGAAGCCGATTTCGTTGCCCAGGCCCTGCCCCTGAAGGAATTCTTCGGAAAGGATCTTGTCCGGAATCTGATTTAGCCGGTCCTGTAACGGCTGACTCATGCACGCGCTCCATCGATCTGGTTTTTCTATTTATGCCCGTTAAGTCGGGTTTGTACTGGACACATTCAGACACGCCTTGAGGCGGTATCGGCGGCTGTCTTCCAACAGCACATTTACCTCGGGCCGCACCAATATGTTCTGCAATCTGAGGCTGCGGGTACTTTGCAACAGCCCCACTTCGGCCAAGATACGGAATGCCACCTGGCCCATTTTCTTTTTGGAGGACTCTGTCCAGGTCCCTATGGCTGGATCTCGGTGGGCTCGATCCTCCAGAAAATCCATCCACTGGTACTGAGCCAGTTTCTCCGCCCTAAGGATGAAGGCATCCTTAAGAACGGTTCCCACAAACTCCGCTAACAGCAGATTCCTCTCCAGCGCGGCCACAAAAGCAACCTGTGTGGCCAGCTCGTCGTCACCATCCCGCAGTGCCCGCCAGAATGGCTCATCCAAACGTTCCAGGCGCTTGCGCAAGGCACTGGCCTGGCGTTTGGCGGTGGCCGGACTGCGCTTTTGCAGGCGGTTTTCCGTTTGAATCACTCGTTTCCACTCTGCATCGTCTGCCTTCGACAAGAGCAAATCGGCAATAACGCGGGCTTCTCTCACGAAGAGAGAGCCGCCGATCAGGTCACTGTCGTAGCTGAATTCACGCATCTGGTCGTCGGAGTTCCTTAACGGTTTAAGATGCGTTGTATGCTACACGAGTTTCGGCTGATCGTGGCAGTATCACTGGGATTTGCCTGGTAAATCAGAACACCTCTTCATCTGGAGCGAAGTTCTTTGGACGCTGCGCATCCTGGTCGGCTTTGATCTCTGCCAGTAGCTCGTTCAAGTACCACTTACTGTGCATATCTCTAAAGTCTTCCATTTGGACTCGCAAAAGGTAGAGCAGCCCTCCATCGCGTTTCGGGTATGCAGATTGGCCGCTCATGTCCGTAAGCTTCTCAGGGAACGTTCTGATCGTGTAAGCCGGGTTTTGAGTGCCGTAGTCTTCGCCAAGAACACGGAACTCATCACCACCGAGGATAAATTGATCTTCTCCTCGAAAGCAGAGATTAACGGCTGTGTAGTTTTGATCTTTCAGCTCAACAGCAGACTGCAAGAATGTTCGGAAGACATCCATTGGAGAATGAGTGCTTCGGATATTATTAACGCAAAAGTGCAGCTCGCTGCCGCTCTCGAAAATTGCGATTTCGATACCCTTGTTTCTCGGATCGCTTTCAATGACTTTGCTTGCAACGGCATCCAGGTTTTCTGCCGATGCTCCCTGAATCCCCGAAAAGACCAACACAAACGCAAGCCAAACCAGACGCACATGCGGTAGATAATTATGAGAATTACTCATGATTCGCGCCTTGATCAAAACGCTTCCGTATCGGATTCAGTGTTCGCGCTACTGATGTCAGCTTTGGCTGCACTGAAGTAAGGACTTTCATAGCCCACTTGGAGATAACCTTGCCCACGACGCTCACCTTCTAGTCTGATCCCGATGGTTCCCCCGTTGAATTCATAAATACTCAGGTAATTACCACAGCCGGAGTAATCCAGGCATTGGTAAAATTCATCAGGTTCGTCATATAGCGAATTGCCAACAACTTCAAAGCTATTGGTGGGCGTACCGTACTTCTCGGTGAGAATTGCCTTCATCTGGTTATAGAGTTCCTTGCCCTCTGAGCCGTAAACGTCGTCTGTAAAAGACTTTGAGACGGCTATGGCTTTGACCAACTCGCCTTCATAAGTCACTGCGTAGTACTTCTCAGCCTTGGACCAGGCTTTCGGCGCTGAGAACGACTGCATGATCTTTAGCCCCCCGGTATTTGACGCATCACTAAATCCGTGGGATCGAAGTTCTTTTTCACTCATCTTCCAAGTGAGGCCGAAGGGAGCTGGAAACTCCTCGCTGTATGCCGGCATTGCCAGGAGAAGTGCGGTGAAAAACATCAGGTATCTTTGCATTGGTGTTCCCTCTCAATTGATGATTTCTACCCAACCTGTAAAACCGGAAGCCTTACAGATTCTCTTGGGTATGGAGGGAAGGTACCCATTGCCAGCGACAAGATTTGTCGCGAAGCGTAAAAAAATGGAATTTTATTTGGGCTGGCATTGCCAGTTACCAAGAGAGTCTTCACGGCAGGTTTGCTCACTGCTCTGCCAACGACCGAGGGAATCCTTTCGCCAGACTTGCTTCCCATCGTCCGATTCATAATTACCAAGGCTGTTTCGTCGATAGGTTTTACCGAAACGGCTATCCTGGAACCGGCCTAGCGCATCTTTGCGTAGCCTGCCTTCATCCCCCTCTTCGCATTGATAGCTGTAATCACCAAGTTCACTCGCTGTCGATATACAGAATTTTAACGGCACATAGCGACGCATGGTGTCGGCAACGGCGTATTCAGGAAGAGAAATATTCAACTGGTTGCGACTCTATCGAGCCCTCGCGAGAGAGCTGCCTTGATTTCTTCTTTCAGCCACAGAGGTTGCAGGATATCGCAGTGCATCGCCTGAGCCGTTAACCACCACCGCAGATCCTGCGTGTCTCCGACCGTCACGGCGATTTCGAAATTGTAGTCATCAACATGTGTTGCCTGTTGATCGATCCCGAGCGGGGATTCCAGAAGGTGGTTGAGGACCGGTCTATCGCATCGCAGGTGGAGGCAAACCGGCTCTTGCGATCTGAGGATGCCCATGGCACCAGAATGAATGTAAAGATCCAGATCAAAACCTTCGGGGCGGTCCACGGGCGTCTCAAGTAACTCACCAGTCTCTGCACGATGCAGAACCAGTTGCCGAATTCCTTCCCGGCCGTCGATAGTGGCAATCAAATACACGTTCGGATCTCGGAATATTAATCCGAGAGGATGGACGACAATGTCCCGCGGCTCCGGCCAATTCCGAGCCTGGTACCTTAACCTGCACTGATGCTCACGTAACAGCGCCTCCGTTACGGTTTCCAGAACATCTGCGTCAATAGCAGGACGTCGGCCGCCCAATCCGCGGTTTATCACTCGCACATGGTTTGGCCATTGCCCCAGTGCCGACCTTTCACGAAGTAAGGTTCTATGTGCCTCATCGAAATGAGGCCGCAAATGAGCAAGTGCGCGAGGAGGTAAAACAGGGCTAAGGTAGGCGCGCGCAAGCTCGAACGTCAAAGCCGATGGCAGGTCCAACGCCGGAATGATATCCATGGTGGCCTCGCGATCGAAGGACCAATGGAAGGGTCGGCTTGTTTCATCAACCAGTAAGGGAAAATCAGCACTCAGTTTCTCCAGGTCTCGCTGGATGGAACGCATCGTGACCGAAAAACCCTGCTCTTCCAGCCGGCTCGCGAGTTCTGTTGTGGTTATTGAGCGAGGTGAACGAGGCACCATTCTGAGCATCGTGATGTAGCGAATGGCGGTAGTAGACATTGGCGTTTCCTTGCCTCGCTTTATGGGACTTTTTAAATTCGCATGATCGCTGAACTCTACAGCACACTAACCAATTGCTTCCAGCACCTGGTTAATAGGCGCCCCCTATTACTTGTGCAAAACGACGGCATTTTTATGCAGTCGTTCTGCACTTGCTCCTCCCAAAAAAAACGTAGAGTAATCTCAATGTCTGATCAAAAGTGCCTCTCAAACAGCACGCTTTTGGGGATCAGATGCGTCCAAACCAGTAAGTTCGGGAGATTGCCATGCGTCCGGTATCGATTGAGGATTTTATTAAGGTCGTTTTTGAATACGACAGCACGCCACCTGCCCCATCAACTATTCGTCGACTTTGTGCTGCGAGAGACGAGTGCGGACTGGCAGTTATCCCGGGTGCCTTTAAATTGGGGAAAGCCTGGAAAATTGACCTGGACGGGTATTTTCGGGAGATGGAGCGTCGGGTGTCCGGATCGGACGCTGCAGAAGACGCCTTTATCCATGACTTGGCAAATAAACTAGCTTCCTAACATGGCACCAAGATACCGCTCTGAAAAACACTCATCGCTGCACAGATACCCTGGCCTCTATCAGAGCGAGGACGGTGTCTACTTCGTTATCCATCCCATTACGAAAAAACGCGGCACCCTGGACACCAGGGACAGGAATCAAGCGATCCGACTGTGGTCAATGCTTAGCCATAGGTGGGAGGCCGAAGTCCAAGAACGGAAAACCAACGCCCTGGCTGAAAAATTGGATAGCCTCTCGATACCAGCAAGCAAGGGGGATCACATCCTTCTCCAGGACTACTTGAAGAAATGGCGAACGGAGGTCCTCGGTCATCAAATCAAGGGCAAGAGCATAGTTTGGTCGGAGTGCCGAGTCCTATCCCTACGAGGACCGAATAAAGGCGCCCCTATCGCTAAACCAACCCGTGTTGATTACGCGAGCGATGCCCGGCAATTGGAGCAGAGCGACGATGCAAAATTCCCGCTTTCTGATCCGCAAATCCTTCGCAAGATTCGCAAACTGCTTTCCCCATGGCTGCCGATGCCGACCCATTACAACGGTCTCAAGAACACGTTGAACCGGGTGTTCCTCCATGCGGTTCAGGAAGGTCTCATTGACCGAAATCCGATGATCGATATACGTAAAGCCGCCGAAGAAAAACGCCAAGTTCTCATCCCTGATGAGGCCTACCGGAAGATAACTGAACACCTATGCATCCATCGTCATAACAAGCGAGATATGGACGGCACGTGGCGTGCGAAGATTTGCGATCTCATTTACATGATGAGTCAGCAGCCAATTGACGTTTTCAATTTGAAGGAAAGCCAAGGTGAGCTCTATGACAAACCCATCGATCGCGGGGACTATTTCGCCTACGGAGTGATCCGCTTTGCTCGCCACAAAACTAAAATCGGCATCGAACTCGAGATGAACGAGGATCTTGCCGATCTGTGGAAGTGGTTTGTGGAGTTCAAGCGGAAGGAGGCCATCATAAGCGAATACCTCCTAGTATACCCACGCTACTTCGATAAGCGCTCCAGAGCTCAACAAGTAAAACACAGAACTATGCAGGCCGCCTGGCGAGATGCCTGCAAGACAGCAGGCTATGGAGGCATGTACCACCTCAGAGACCTCCGCAAGAAAGGACTGACCGAAGAATTCCTGAGCCAAGGAGAAAACGACAAAGGCGGACATGAAACGCAGGCCATGCGGAATCATTATCGGTTGATCAAGCCGCCTAAGCGGGCGAGGACAACGATCAGATTTGAGCGGGAACAGAAACTTTCTGAGTGAGTTAGATAAAACCGAAAAATCTCCAACGGACCTGATTGCTATAGAACTTCTACTGAGAGTACACTCATTGTGTACACGGATAGGGTGAGAATTATGCAAACGATCAATGTTCGAGAAACTCGGGAAAAGCTCTCAAATCTTCTGGACGCTGTGGCCGCGGGAGAAGAGGTTGTAATTCTGCGCCACGGTAAACCTGCCGCACGCCTAACCGCGGCCTTGCCCGAAAAGATTCATTTTCCAAACCGTTCGGAACTCAGGGCATCTCTGCCACCCGTCCGGGAAAGCTCTGCCCATGCGGTGCGGGAACTCAGAGACGAAGAGCGCTATTAATGTTGTACTTCGATACCAGCGCCGTTCTCCCCTACTACAGACAAGAGCAGGCTAGCGATCGAGTTCAGGCATTGCTTGAGTCGCAAACCCACCCTGTTCTTATTAGTCATCTGACGGAAGTCGAGGTGGCAAGCGCACTGGCTCGGTGGGTTCGGATGGGAGAGCTCAGCGAACCCCAGGCGAACCGGATCGAAAGTGCATTCCACGATGATGTCAGCCATGGGCGCTTCAGCCTGTGCCCCATTGAAATGGCCCACTATAAACGGGCCAGCCACTGGATTGGCACAAGGAAGACAAGCTTGAGAACGTTGGATGCACTTCATTTGGCATGCGCAGAACATCACCAGGCTCAACTTATCAGTGAGGATGAAGCGTTGGTGAACGCGGCGGTTTTCTTTGGCATAGACGCCAGACTTGCTTCAAAGGGCGACTGAGCACCATGGCTAGCCCAAAACACCTCACTCGAACACTTTTTGAGCAGTGGGAAACTGTCGAGGCACTGGTTCGGGCCACCCGGGAGATGCCGGCGTTCTCCGAGGAACAGGTTCTTGCTGCCATTCGCCAGGCTCAACCGGCCCTGGACGACGTTCAGGTCAGGGAGGCTCTCCGTAGGCTTTTGGCAAGTGGCGTACTGGAGGTTCAAAGTCGCTCTGAAAGCTTCGTGGTCAATACCCATGTACTTGAGTTTGTCCGTGGCCTGACGCATGAACACGAACTGGGACTGTCATCAGTCATTCAGGCGCGCATCGAAGCAATTCGTGGCGCAACAGAAACCCTCACCGCAGGTATCGAAGCCGGAGATACCGGTCAGCAGACCCAGGCCATTAACCGACTATCTACCCTGTTCAGAGATATTGCCCGTCAGCTCGAGCAGGACCGCCATGCGATTGCCGAGCTGGCCGAGCAGGCAAAATCAGCAGACACTCGGGCTCCCATAGCAAAACGCTACAAGTCCGTCCTCGACGCCTACGATCAGTATGTTGAACCAATGAACGAGATGATGGATTCCGGACCTTCCGGCATTTTCTACCACCACCTCGCCGCAGCGGAAGACGCCCTCGACCTGGGCTACAATCGCCTCGTCACCAAAGGCGCGCTCTACAGCCACCTCAACCGTCTCCGGCACGTTGGTTATCAGGCTAAGGAACTTCGACGGCTTGGGCGAATTACCGCTCAGCAATGCGCTGATATTCTGTTTCCGCTGCGAGAAGAAGCGCGCCAGCATAACAATCTTTCCTCAGCCATCAGCCGATTGCTGGGGCAGGTTCGCAAAAAAGGGCTCAACCGCACCTTTCGCAAACGCCAAGATCAGTCCTGGCTGCCGGTGTGGCGCGTGAATCAGAGCCGCAGTGTGTCTGTAGGCGACGAGGTCAAAACAATCATGGCGGAAGCGAGGAACTTTGAGCCTACTGAACGGGAGTTTCCAGGCGAAGTGGATGCGGCGCCCATAACCATTGCTGAGTGGATTGACGAAGAACAGCTCCGGCAACGGTTGTTAAAGGACCTCCCGGTCGGCAACCTTTTGGAGTGGCTGAAGCATCACTACCCCTCCCTGCCTGACCAGGTTCTTCTGCGGCTCTACCATGACCTGGCACGAGAGGATCAATGGGAGTTGGAACTGGACGCACAGCCCAGAACATCTAACCTTTCCCGGGTTTCAGTGCATTACTGGCCCTACCGTCTGACACAACCGGTGAATGAAACTCGTGAGTAACACCAGCCAATTCCAGCAAATCGCCAGCAACCTGCCAAACCTCGCCCATCTTTTTCGATGGTTCAACCGGGGCCGGCATCTCAACCGGATCTCAGAACCAGCATTGTGGGAAGAGCTTGAACGCAACCTCGACGATTATGTGGCCATTTTTACCGCACTGGGTTTTGACCTTCGCCTTGATGGCCGGGGCTTCGCCTGGTTCCATCAGGACGACGGCAGCAGCAATACAAACAAAGCCACCCGGCAACTGGCCTTGTTGTTCATGGTCATCTTTGATACTCAAGCGGATGCCGGCATTCCGCTGATGAAATTCGAGCATTGGCGAATCGATCAAACCCTGCTGACAACGGTTTTCGAGCAACACCAGGACTTGCTGAAGGCAGAAGAGCTGGATCTGTCCGGCCTGGTGAGCCTGATGAGAACCGCAGAAAACTTCGGCTTTGCCCGTTACGATAGCGGAGCTTGGCAGCTGTTGCCTGCTGTGTGTCGTTACCTGGATCATTACGAAGAACTGGCCAGCCAGGTGGATCAGGATGAAGATGTTTCCTGGGCTGGCGATCAGGATGACGAGGATAATTCCCTATGAGTTCCGATTACGGCTTCCAGCAGCTGGTACTTCTCAACAGCGCCGGCTATGAGCGCGCAGAGCTCCCTCTGGATGAGTCAGTTTCTCTCATTGCCCCCAACAATACTGGCAAGACCAGCCTGATTAACGCACTGCAATACCTGCTGATTATCGACAAGCGGCACCTGGATTTTGGCGCCCACGACAAAGACAAAGCGAGACGTTTCTACTTCCCATCTAATAGCAGCTATATCCTGCTGGAAGTCACTTTGCCTGAATCCGGCTCAGTGGTGCTGGGGTGTGTGGGCAAGGGGTTTAGCCATGACTACGCCTATTTTGCTTATCGGGGCCCTCTGAAAATTGAGGAGTACAGGCTGGACAATGGCAAGCTGGTGACTCAGCCACAGCTGTTGGAGCAACTGGCTCAAAACGGGCGAACGGCCAATTTCTACTCATCGACTGAGTTTGCCGAAATGGTCTACGGCGGTGCCCGTAAGCAGGGACAGACCAGCTCCGAATTTACCGTTTTCCGGCTGGAGAACCGCAAGGATGCAAATGCCTACCGTCAGGTTCTTACTCGGACCCTACGCTTGGACAAACTCAGTTCCGGCGAAGTAAAACGTCACCTGCTCCAAATATTCAGTCGTCAGTTGCCGGACTCCGTGGTGGATTTCAAACAGGAATGGGACAAGGCCTTCGCCGAGGTCAACCAGGATCGGGAACAATACCGATCCGCCAAAAATCAGCAAACACTGATCGACGAACTGGAGCGCCGGCAGGAAGAGCGCCTCGCCATCCGAGGCCGGATCATTGCCCGACGCCCGCTCATCGACGATGGGCTGGAGCGCTGGCAGAATCACTATCAGACACAAAGCAAAAACCTCCAACATCAACATGATAAGTTGCAGGAGCAAGAAGCAGACCTGCTTGAGAGGGACAGGGAACAAACCCGTCGCCAGAGTGAGCTCAACCAGCAACTGGAGGCCCTGAATAAAGATGAGCACCGTCGTCGCGAACTGGAGAACCGGCTCGCGCTGATTAATGAACGTAGCCAGCTTGAGCAACAACTTGCCAGCACCATCACAGAACGCAACCGCCATATCGCCTTGCTCGACAATGCCTGTGGGCAGCCTGCTCCTGCCATTGAGCACCAGCTGCGGCGGGAGAACCAAGAGCTATCAAACCTGCGCAAGGAACAGGAAACGCTCTCGGACAATCTTTATCTCACACTGAAACAGCAGATCTCAGCAGAGCAACTCAGCATTCTCAACCGAGGGCTCAACCGGCAACTGCTCACTCTGCCCCCTGGGGACTATCAACTCGAGTCTCAGCAGCTTCTACAGTGGCTGCAAGACATGCCCGAAGACTGGTTTGAACTCCCCGGGCTGAATCTGTCTGTTGCAAACCAGGCACCACAGTATGAACAGCGATCAGAAAAAGAGGTTGCCCAACTGATTGAGGATTGCCGGGGTCGGCTTCGGCAATTGCAGGAACAGAAGGCCGCCACCGAGCAATTAGATACCCAGAAGAAGCGCACGGAAGAACTCGAGCAGGAAGTAAAAAGCCTAGAAAAGGATCTGGAACAGTTTGACGAGCTGGCTCAACTTCAGAAATCGTGCCCGGATCGCCTGAAAGCAATGGAGGCAGCCAAGCAGGAGCTGGCAGAAATAGAGCACGCCCAAAAACAGGCTGGTGCCCAGCAACAAGCATTCAGGGAGCAGATTCAGGAAGTCGCCAATCAGCGGCAAGCACTGGATGCCGAGCACCAGGAGATAGATGGCATTCGTCAAAACCGTGGCGACACCGACGATCAGTTCAACTGGCTGGCTGACCTCCCCCACACGCCATGGGTAGGCGACCCCTTGCTACCGCTCGACCAGCTTGCGAAAACGCTGCGGGACTATCAGCGGGACTGCTACCAGCTGAAGGAACTGGACCGGGAGCTGCACCACCAGCGCATAACCCTGCACAGCGGCGGCCTGACCAAGTTCCAGTATGCTCCCAGCCCGGAAGAAGAAATCCGGTTGATGGTGGAGTTCCGCCATCATCTTGTCCGAGAGGCAGAAGCACTGGAAAAGAAAGCCCGCAGTGCCGTGGTCACTGTGACGGCCAGCCTCCGGGATCTTCGAGGCAACCTGCAGTCATTCGAGAATGCCATGCATGAATTCAACCGGCTGATCAGCCGCAGGAAGTTGTCAGACCTCAAGGTATTCCGCATTCAGCCCGTTCACGAGAATCACCTTGTCGAAGCGATCGACTTGCTGATCCAAACAGCAGAAAAAGTCGAGTCCGGTGAATCCTTCGAACTGTTTAACCAGTCCAGCGTGCTGGACGACCGACAGCTTGACTACGCGCGCCAGTTACTGATAGATGAAGGTAGCGCGCGCCACGGGCTGAAGGTTGCCGATCTGTTTCGCCTCACCTTCGAGCTAGCCAAGGAAAATCAGGACGTGGAAAGCTTTGATGACATCGACAGCGCAGCTTCCAACGGCACCGTGCTCATGGCCAAGTTGGTCACCGGCCTGGCTATGCTCCATCTTATGCAGGACAAGCGCCGTAGTGTTCAAGCTCTTTGCTACCTGGACGAAGCCCTGGCGCTGGATGCTGCAAACCAGAGAAGCCTGATCAAAACCGCTTCCGAATTCGGTTTCGCGCTAATGTTCGCTTCCCCTTCACCGTTGATTACCGCCCATTACTGCGTCCCTATTCAACAGATGAGCAACGGCAAGAACCACATCAGCCGCAAGCACTGGCAGATTCTGCAGCCACTTGAAGCCATCGAGGCATGAGCTCCCCCTAATGAACAGATCGCTCAGAGAAGCATTGGTCAAACTTGAGGGTTCCGGCGGAGAATGTCTTGGCTCACGGTTCACCCCCTCACAAAAACGGGTGCTTGATGAGTTTTTGCTCAGGACCGCGTGCATAACCAAGATGCGCAAGGGCAATGGCACCGTCTATCGAGTCAGCAACTCGCCGGTATTCAAACAGAACCTTCAGGAGTTAAGACCTGATCCGGAATCTGGCGCTCAGGCTCTGCCGATTCGGGCACAAAACCTTTCGCTTACCCGGTCCTCGAAAGGTCGAAAGAATTCGCACGAGGCCTCTTACAGGCTACTGAAAGCAACGACCCCGGGCGTAACCTGGAAGTGTGACGGAAAGGCGCTTGATTTATGGCATCTGACATCCATCGCCGGCGCCCTCGCCGTCGATATCAGCCAGAATGAAACGCCTCTGGCCACCGACAGCGTCTTATGGCTGGTGGAAAATCAGGGCCTGCTGGATGACATCAGCTGGGTGCCTGAAGGCTTGCACGGATCTGTACTCTATTATCAGGGCCAGCTCAGTGAACGGCTGATAGAGTGGCTATGCGGGAAAAAACGAAGTCCACGGATTCTGATCTTTCCAGACTACGATGGCGTCGGACTCGAGAACTATGCCCGCCTGCGCAAAGCGCTGGGTGAGGACGCCGAACTATGGCTAATGCCTGACTGGAAACGCAAACTGGAGCGCTATGGCAATTCTGAGGTATGGCGAAATAATCTCAAGTATGTCGCCAATGCCGAGGCAAGTTTAAATTTGGATCAGGAACCCGATGAGGTGCTGGAGCTTATTGAGGCCCTTAAGCTGAGCGGTAAGGCGTTAGAGCAAGAGGCTGTGTTTTTGGTCGCAACAGACAGCTAATCGCGCTTGTTCAAGATGCCCTGCACATTCAATCGTCCGCTCTTCTGCCACGGATTGAAGCGGATAATATTTTGGGTTTAATTTGGATATTTTTTGGGTGAGAAAATCAACTAAATGGAGATGAGGTAATTCGTTGATTTTAAAAGGTAAAAATGGAGGCGCGGGTCGGAATCGAACCGGCGTACACGGAGTTGCAGTCCGCTGCATAACCACTCTGCCACCGCGCCGGGAAAAGTTCGAAGGGGATTCGATACTTTTATGCTCTCAGGTGG
>Ga0208030_1000033_pt1 | contig 97654 bp, 98 predicted proteins | sample MalvirDeepMed_M9_FD_184246 | JGI IMG/M metagenome (GOLD analysis project Ga0208030, IMG submission 184246) | Marine viral communities from the Global Malaspina Expedition - Malaspina viral metaG DeepMed_M9 (SPAdes) (version 2) | ecosystem: Environmental > Aquatic > Marine > Oceanic | place...
CATCGACCGAGTGGAAGCGTTCGGTCCGCGAATGGCACGCTGTCAGATCTCAGCTTGCCATCATGTTCGAAGACCGCTTCCCGATGGCGTAAGAAAACGCGTCACGCACAAAATTCTGCACAGTCTCACAGAAGATCGGACACTCTCTGTCCAGGATGACCTTCCCACTGTCGGTGGTCACAGTCTTCTGGCTGCTGCCATTACGACGATTGGGCGGATGGTTCTTGCCCTCCGCGACACCTTCTGCGCGCTCTCCCCCAAGATGTTCCTCCATCTCAGCCGTTAAAGCGCGTTCTGCCAATGCTTTGGTCAACTCAGCAAGAATGCCATCCTTGCCGAATAGGTCGCCAGACGACCGGCCTTCCATCAGTTGGTCTAATAGTTCTTTGTCGATGCTCATACGTGGGTCTCCTTATAGAGAAGTTACCACGCCAGAGCACAAAATTCAGGACAGTCCCCCCGCACGCCACGCATATATCTGGCACACGGAAACCCGTGAGGTTTAGATACCATCGGACCACTCACGCCATCCGCCCAGCTTTCTGCGACAAACCGCCGCTTGAAACTGTCCGAATGCTCGGCGTTAAGTAATCGGTCCGATCCGGCGCAAACTCGGGATCACGCAGCCATTTGTGGATCAGATTGGTGTTCTTAGCGTACCGGCGCGCGACCTGCGCCACCGATACACCCGGCGCGCATGTCTGCGCGCAGATCGACACCTTCTCCTCATTCGACCAGAACCGCTTCTTCTGACCCTTATTGCCCGCCATATCCGTCCTCAAGATGTCCACTATCAATGGTGGACACTTATCAACACTCTTTAAGGCGTGTCAAAACAGGCAGGCCGGACGCTTACTTTCAAAAACCGTTCTTCGCGCTCGCGCCACGAGTATAAAAGTTCTGAAAGCGTGCGCCTGTGCCTGATTTCGCCCGAGATGTTGTGCCCAATTTGGTCCATTTGGTCAGAAATAAACCTAGAGTTAACTTCGTTTTATGTCTGAGATATCTCAGCGTTAGTCGAAAGTTAGGCTTGGCTTGTCGAACATTTACCTCGTACTAACCGAAGAAACTCTCTCTAAGGTGCCTTCCATGTGATTGAAGTAAAATCTTAAACTTCAGACGCCGCTGATTCCCCGCCGTCGTTTGTTGAAAGGCAATCTGCGATACCAAATTGGAACGCTGCATAGTCTCAATCTTAATGTGAAGAAAATTCACCATAGATATTTTTCGTTCCCGCAACCTTGGTTTTATTGTTCCTAAAACAACCGGTTCGAAAGCTGCCATCGCGAGCAGCATAATCGGCGGTTGGCGCTGTCCCTTAAACCGCACCCGTGCTTTCGCGGCAAATTCAAACCACCGCAGATCACTGTCACAGTCGTCACACTCCTATAGGAGTGTGTGACGCTTGTGACGTTGGGCTGATCGAAAACAGAACGTTACATGTGACGTGATGTAACGCTTTGTAACAGGTTACTCACCGGCGGACGTCCAAGCAACATAGTCCCCATGGAATTGCACAATCCCTTTCTCTTGCAGTCTATTCTTTGCACGATGAAAAGCTGTGCGTGCAGCGCTGGCACTTCCACCATTACTCAGACCGCGACGATTACAATGTTCGCTCCACTTCTCGACGGAAACCCATTTACGATGATCGGACTGGCCTTCATCCGGCTTGGTCTGGCCATGAGCAGCCAAAGCGTCCTCTAACGCCAGGTTAGCAATCAATAGTTGACCCCTGAGCTGAGTTCCCTTTTTCAAAGGCTCAGTGATCTCGACAACAGCAGATGTCACCGCGTCACCGTCTTCGTCGTTGCCGAGGAAGACGCTTTGCAGCTTATAGGAAAAAACGTTACCCTTCTTTTTGTCGCGTTGTTTGCGGTCCGTTGCTGTGATCACGCCACCAGAATGGTTCAATTCTATCTCACTGTCAGCCGCCGCCCTCAGGCTACCGCTTCCACGTGCACCCTTGCTTGTATCCTTGCCACTATGGTGGATAACCATCACGTGCGCCCCAGTCTCTGCCCGCAAACGGGTGCAGTTAGCAATGAAAAGACCCATGTCCTTGGCTGTGTTCTCATCACCGCCTCCAAATGCCATTGCCAGTGTGTCAATGATGATCAACGAAGGAGAGTTACAGTGGTTCTCAATGGCGCCGATCAATGCCGCCGCATCATTACAGCCGCAAAGGTCCAAAATGGTGGGCAGTAGCATAAAATTAGGTTCAGCCGCCGCTGCTAGTGCGGCATCATTCAGGCGGATCGCCGCAAAGCGGTTGTTAAGTCCTTGTCCGCCCTCACACGCCACATACACCACAGGGCCGGCGTGCCTCGATTTGTTTGGAACTTTATGGCCATGCCAATCTCTAGCAGCTGCGATATGAAAGGCCAGATCGATAGCGAAAAAGGTCTTGCCGACGTTGCTTGCTCCATAAACGACCGATAGTGCTGAGCGGTCCAGCCAGCCTTTAACAAGGTAGCGTGATGATAAAACAGGTTTGATGTCATGCAGTGAAACCATTTTGTCCGCTAATTCTGATGCACGGACCTTGATCAAATCATGCGGTTTTACCTTTTTTGATTTAGTCATACTCGGCTCAGACGGCATTCGCATGATCGACGCATCAGCCTCCCGCCCGAAATGTTCAGTGTGATCCCTGCCTTTGGCTTCAGCCACATCATCAGTGCCGCCAGATCTTACGTTTGCCAGCTTTTGACTATTGGTTGTGACCCTCTTGTCACTGCCGTTTCTATCCTCCAATGGACAACCACTATCTGCCCAATCATCAAAAGTATCACTCATCGCTGCACCCTCCCGATTGGGGAAGGCCGACATTGGACCCACTCCTGACGTTGCGACATCGATTCAGGGAGCTGTGGCAACTTAGTCGGCCTTACTTTCCTGATCAGTCTGTGCGGGAAGGCATTCAAGCCAACTAACAGCGTCTGACATGGTGACGATGGTCTTCCGGCCAACTTTGCGGACTTTCAGACGGCCAGATGCCAGCTCGTCATAAAACTTGGTTCGGCCAATCGACGCCCAGTGCAAAAATTCATTTACGCTCATAGCGCCTTTTGTCTCGTTCATGCTCATTCGCTTAATTCCTTCTTGTGTATGAAGGATAATCGCGGACGCAAGCTGAGAGGTCCAAGGACAGGCCAAGCAAAAACTGCTCAAGCTGTCCTTATTTTGCTTTTCCTCTCTCATAAAAGCACTCTTCGACAAATTTTGCGTAAGCCTCAAAATAGCTATGAAACTTTCCCTTTGCCCGATATACGGACTTCGAAATCTGGGAATATTGTACTTCCTCGATCTTAAGCTCCTGACAACATTCAAAAATAAAGAAGACGCCTGCGCAGTTGTATCCATTCTGTGGATTGTGGCTTCCAAATTTGACAGAGCCATAAAGTTCACTGAATAGATCGGGGATCGCGGACCCCATCAGATAGGTTTTGAATTGCATCTTTGTCGGGGCGAAGTCGCCATCAGGGTCCCTGAAGCAAGGCTGGGACTCCTCGAGATTTTTTGAAATTTCATCTGTGTACGAAACCCATTCGGATATGCGTTTTCTGTTTTGTGTAATTTCCCCAGTATCCCGCCCAACCGAAGTGGAGAGCAAAGCAGTCTTGGCTGCTCTTCCAGTTTCACTCGGGTCATTCAGCGTGGCGTCAAGTTTTTGGATCAATCTCACGATCTTGTCGATTTTTCGGTTTGTGGCGTTCGAGTTAGGGAAAGCATAGTCTTGATTGAACATACCTTGTTCCCAACCTGCCTCTTCAAAATCGCTTAACCGCTCAAATAAAGTGATTTGCCCTTCGCGGCATAGCTTTGGCAGATTCCAAGTATCACACATTGCCTCTGAAATTTCCTTGGCAATATCTAGTGAGATCATATGACTTCACCCGTTTTCAAGGAAACTACGTTTGTAGACTCGCCAATCAGCAGGAAATTCGACCAAGCGGTCAGTAGCTCGCGCCGTTTTTCTAAGGCATCTGAGCGCCTGTATGCTTGCTCTGTCGCGTTTCCAATCGAGTGTGCTAAAGCTGCTTCTGCAACCTCACGTGAAAATGAGGTTTGATCTCCTGTCCAGTCACGAAAGGCGGAACGCATGCCGTGAACGGTTTCACTACGCCCCATGCGGCGAAGCAACTTAGTAAGGGTCATATTGCTTTGTCCGCTGCCTTTACGGTTCCCGGGAAAAACAAAATCGGACAATCTTGTTTCACTCAAACGGGTCAGTATTTCGAGAGTTCGAGGTGATAGCGGCACACGGTGTTCCTTCCTCGCTTTCATGCGATGCGCAGGAATGGTCCAAACAGCCTTTTCAATATCAACCTCTTCCCACTTGGCCCCTAAGACTTCACCAGACCTCGAGGCAGTGAGAATGAGGAATTCCAAAGCTAAAGCAGAGGTCATCCCAGAGGCTTGCAGGTTCGAAACGAACTCGGGAAGCTCAGTATATGGCATTGCGGCCATATGGCCGCGAGTGAGCCGCTTTCGTGGGGGCAATATCGCATCCAGATTGCCCTTCCAAAGGGCAGGATTCTCACCTGATCTCCAGCCTTTGACCTTTACAAAGGCAAGTACACGCTCGATCCGTCCGCGAACCCGTGATGCGGTTTCTGGTTTTGATGCCCAATGAGGTTTCAAAACCCTCAAAACGTCATCCAAACCAATATCGTCAACGCTCTTATTTAGAATAGGTTTACAGTATGCTGGGCCGAGCGTCATTCGCCATTGAGCGCGATGCTTGGGGTTGCTCCACTGGCCCTCCATCGAGGCCAAGAAAAATTCTACTGCCTCAGCGAAAGTTGGATGTTCTTCCTTAGGATCGCTTGGCCGCTCAGGCGAATTGCCGAGCGCTACGGCTTCCCGAGCCTCGGTGGCGATTTTCCGTGCAGCTGACAGCGAAACGGCTGGATAGGGCCCGAGGCCAATCTCCTGCCGTTTGTTGTTCTTGTTAAACATAAACGACCAAGATTTCCCGCCGCTAGCTGAGACCCGCAAGTAAAGACCGCCACCGTCACTATGCCGACCCTTTCCTAAAGCTCTCACCTTTGTATCTGTCAATTTATGAAGTGAACGTACCATTGTGCCTACTTTTATGCCTACTATGTGAGGCGGATAGTAGCGGACATCTGCGGTCTTCTAAACACGGAAAACTGATTTATCCATATATTTATATGCAAAATTAAACGTGTGCGAATAGTGGCGATCATTTGTTATACGGACTTCGTCTCCGCCATACACCTAGACATTTTTCCACATACTTGATCAGGTGTTGCGCGGCCCGAGATGGGGCGCGACGTTGCGCTTGGCTTTCCCCTCCGACAGTTTCGCCGCCACCCGCCTTTTGCAAACCTTGCGCCCATGCTTTCGCGAGGAAAGGAGGTGGGGTAGAGGGGGTGTAATACTCAGGAGCGGATCATGGAATTAAAGAACAAGCGTATCATCGTCACTGGTGGCAGTGATGGTATCGGGCGGCATATTTGCCTTAAACTCGCGGCAGTAGGGACGCGTCTGGCCATTCTGGGGCGCGATGCTGACCGTCTGGCTGCGGTAGAGGCTGAATGCGTCGCCGCTGGTGCCAGCGAAGCGATCGGCATTGCGTGTGATATCCAGAACCCGGATGCGATCAGCGGGGCGGTAGAGCAGGTGACAGCCGCATTTGGCGGGCTGGATATTCTGATTAACAATGCGGGCATCTGGCACAAAACCGGCCCGCTGGATGAGATCCCGCCGCAGCTTTTGCAGGCGACCGTGCAGACCAACCTGACGGGCTTGATGCAGATCACGCAAGCCGCCATTCCGGCGCTGCGGGCGAATGACGAGGCGATCATTCTGAATGTCGTCTCCAAGTCCGGCGTCGTCGCGCAGGCCGGGCAATCTGTCTATACCGCCACGAAATACGGGGTGCGTGGCTTTACCGAGGTGCTGAAAGCGGACGAGGAAAACACCGGCGTGCGCGTGGGCGGAGTTTACCAGTCGGGGACAAACACGGGGATGTTCAGCAAGGCGGGGGAGGATGTGCCCAACCATATCTTTACCGAGCCTGACGATCTGGCGGATGTGGTAGTCTTTGTGCTCTCGCGGCCGCCAAAACTGTGGATCCACGATATCCGCATCGAATTGTGAGCCGTGGGCGCATCTGTCGCGCCCGCTGGCAAGACGGGTGCCAGTCCAAACATCGCGTCACGTGAAACATGGGGGCGGGGGTAAAGCCCCGCCCCGCCCTCAAGGCATCAGGTGGTTTTCTTGTCGTTGACGATGTTCATCGACGCCACGCCGCTTTCGCCGAGGTCGACCGCGGCAAAGGGGCCACCGTGGTGCATTTGGCCGGGGTCTTTCAGATCGACCGGTGGTGCTTCGGCAAGGATCTTCTCGGCGAACTGCTCTGCGTTGTCTTTCGGGCGATAGCCGAGGAAGGACGCTTTGGCATTGTCCACCGGTGCGCGGTCGTTGTTGGACACGCCGTAGACCACGCTGAAGCCGACCGATGGCGTATCGATGGCGCGGGTGACCAGCTGGATCAGATCGTCATAGGACAGCCACGATCCCAAGGCGCGGGTGTTGTTGACCTGCGCGCAGCTGAGGATGCGCAGGCACACGGCCTCTAGCCCGCGTTTGTCCCAATACATGGACGCAAGGTCTTCGCTAAAGCATTTGGCGAGGCCGTAGAATGTATCGGGCTTGTGGGGCGCGTCGATGCCGATGAAGTCGGATTTCTTGTGCATGCCCACGGCGTGGATGGAGGACGCATAGACGACCCGTTGAAGCCCGTGCTGATAGGCAGCTTCCCATACGTTGTAAGATCCGACGAAATTCGGCCCCAGCAGTTCCTCGAAAGGTTTTTCATCGACGATGGCACCAAAGTGGACAACCATATCGGCACCCTCCAGCAGCGGCGCGATCTGGTCATAGACGGCGACATCGGCCTTGGCGTAGCTTTCGCCTTCGTAGAGCTTGCCGATGTCATCGACGATGTCGGTGCTGACCAGTTCTTGGCACATTTTGGACAGGGGTTCACGCAGGTAGGACCCAAGCCGCCCTGCGGCCCCCGTCAGAACCAGTTTCTTCATCATGTCGTTTTCCTTCCACTATCGTTTTGCGAGGCCAAGCAAGGCTGCGCGCCCGCAAAAAGGGGTGTTGCCTGGCATGGGTATGTCATCGGGGCAGGGGGATCAAATCACCGCCTTTTCAATCAACGATTGGTTTTCCTCGATCCGGCGGTAGGCGTAGGGGCTTAGGTCCAACGTGCGGTATGCGCCATAGGCGATCCATTCAGCGATGCCACGGCCAAGGGCGGGTGCCTGTTGCAGCCCGTGACCGGAGAATCCGTTCAGGCACAGGAAATTCTCGACCACACTGTGCGGGCCGACAATCGCGTTCTGGTCCAGCGTGTTGTAATCGTAGTGCCCGACCCATTCGTTGATCACCTTGACCTGATCGAACTGCGGGACGCGGGTGGCGATGGCGGGCCACACCTTGTCCTCCCACAGGCTGTGGTCAAAGGCAAAGTCGTCATAGGCGACCGCAGGATCTTCGCGCGGGGGGCAGCCCGCCATGTAGTATTTCCCTTCGGTCCTGAAATGCACCCCCGACGGGTCGATTGTCAGCGGCAGATCGCGGTCCAGCGGTTTCGCGGCATCGAACACAAAGGTATAGCGTTTGCGCGGCTCGACCGGGAGGGTGATGCCGGCCATGCCCGCCGTCGCGGCCGCCCGCGGGCCAGAGGCGTTGACCACCGTCCCGCAGGCCACCGTTGCGCCGGATTTCAGCGTGACATGGGTGACGGATGTGCCATCGGCGGCTTTGGTCATCGCGGTCACTTCGTCGTGCAGGTATTCCACTCCGTTGCGGCGAGCCATGCGCTTGAACCAGTCAAACATGGTGCCGCCGTCGAAATATCCTTCATCCACACGGTTGTGGTTGGCGGCAATGATGTCATCAAGCTGATAGAACGGGTAGGCGGCGGCGACTTCGGCGGCAGTCATGTGCTGCGTGCCCGCCCCCAGTGCCACCTGTATCTGCTGGTTCTGTTGCAGCGTCTGCGCAAACTCGGGCGTGTCCGCGAGGTAGAGATAGCCAAAGCTTTGCAGCGCCAGATGCGGGACCTCTGGATCATCGCCCATAAACCGGCGGAAGTTCTTGATAAACTCGGCCCCGAACTGCGACACCTTCACGTTAATGGCCGAGCTGAACTGCTGGCGGATGCAACTGTTGGTATGGCTGGTGGCGGCGTATTCATAGGTGGGGTCACGTTCCACCACCAGAACCTTGCCGTCAAAACCGGCCATCTGGGTCAGCCACCATGCGACCGACGATCCAAAGACCGCGCCACCGATAATGACAACGTCATAGGTGCTGTGATTGGGCTGCGGCATCGCGATACTCCTTCCACATATGGGCCACATAGGGGCCAGACAGACGGGATGCCGTGCCGCGATGTACAACAGGGCAGCCCTGCCACGACTAAACGCGCAACACCGGCCCCCGTCCATAGCTTGTGAACGCGGGGGGCCATTTCCGCGCCCGCTTGCCGCCCGATATATTACCCATTGGCCAACGCGATGCGCCTGGGTTACACAAAGTTGTCCAATGACAACGCTTTGCTGGACAAATGTAGTGAGTGCCGTAGGTTTCGGTGTAACGCTGGAAACCCGTTCAGGTGGAGAAATGGCCCGTGCAAATGGACCGACAAGAAATCGAAAACTTGATTGCCCGTGTCGCGTTGAAAGACCGCGCGGCGTTTGACCAGCTCTATGATCGTGTTTCTGCGAAACTTTTCGGGGTTTGTCTGCGTGTGTTGAACAAACGCGCCGCAGCAGAGGACGCCATGCAAGACAGTTTCGTCAAAATCTGGAACAATGCCGATAAGTATAATGCCAATGGCCTGAGCCCGATGACGTGGCTGATCACCATTGCGCGGAATACCTCTATCGACCGTCTGCGGGCCCGCAAAAAAGGCCATCAGGACGTGAATACGCCCGGTTTTGAACTTGTCTCCCCCGGTCCCACGCCCGAACAGTACGCCGTTGCCTCGTCAGAGGCGTCGCGCCTGTCGGGCTGTCTTGATAGGCTGGAAGAAGACCGTGGCAAAGCCATTCGGGGTGCCTATCTGGATGGCGAGACCTATTCCGATCTGGCTGAACGCTTCGGCGTGCCGCTGAATACGATGCGAACCTGGCTGCGCCGTGGCCTGATCGCCCTGCGGGAGTGTATGAGCCAATGACCCAAACGCCCGAAACACCCCATGATGATGATCTTCTGGCCGCCGAAATGGTGCTAGGCCTGTCGTCTGACGACGATATGATCGCAGCGCGTCGCCGTGTCGCGACTGAACTTGATTTTGCTGATCGCGTTGTGTTCTGGCAGGAACGCCTGACGGCCATGACCGACGGGATCGACCCCGTCTCGCCGCCCGCGCGCGTGAAGAAAAAGCTGATGGCGCAGGTCTTCCCCAAGCAGCGGGTTTCGATCCTGCAACGTTTGTGGCTCTGGCAGGGGATGGCGATGGCATCGCTGCTGTTTGCGGGCTACCTTGGCGTGCAACTGCTTGAGATCAACACACGTCCGGGCGGCGATCAACCGACCGTTCTGGCCGCACAGCTGGTCAGCGACACCAGCCCGTTGCAAGTGTTGGCCGTGGTCGAACCGATCAAGCACGAGATCGCGCTGCGCCGCGTTTCGGGCGCCGCGAACGAGGGGCGTGTGCTAGAACTTTGGGCGATCCTGCCCGATCAGGCTCCGGTTTCCTTGGGCGTTCTGCCCGACAGCGAGACGGCGCGGATTCTTGTTCCGGCAGAGCTGCGCAGCCAGGCGGCACAGATCACGCTGGCGATTTCGGATGAACCCGTCGGCGGCTCGCCCACGGGTGCGCCTACGGGCGATGTCCTGGCCGCAGGGGCCATGTTTGAACTGTAATCCGGGCTTTATCGGGTTCGCTGACTTTTTAAACAAATACTTCGCCCGCTTTCATGTGGGGGAAGTCTTTGTTTCTTAAGGGTATTTGAGAAAGTTTAATAAAAACTGCGGTTTTTTGCGTTTTCGGTGAAACTTCTCGTTTTCTACTTCCGTGTATTTCCACAACTCAGGCCGACACTGGTTGCAAGCCCATGTCGCTGAGGGACCGTGCCGTGTTTTTGGCGCGGTTTGGTAACGAGTTTGTTGGCGTGGAACCATGCATTCCGCCAACGGGTTTATCCAGTATCGGCACCTCGCGTGCCTTGTAACGAGTACCGCCGGATTTCAGCGCCACGCGCGACGTCCGGCGGCCCTTTCAACAGACATCCAATCTATCCGCAGTACCGCAACCTTAAGGGGGCATTATGAAACGCCGGAATTTCCTGAAATGCACAACGATGACGATGGCGGCCTTGCCGTTTGGCGTAGGCGCGGCGGCGCAGGCCGGGACCGTGGCACAGGGCGACTTTGAAGTCAGCCGCACCCCTGCCGAATGGCGCGCGCAACTGGGCGATGACGCATATGCCGTCCTGCGCGAGGGGGATACCGAACGCGCATTTACCAGCCCGCTGAACGATGAGGTCCGCAAAGGCGTGTTCCACTGCAAGGGTTGTGATCAGGCGCTTTATAGCTCCGAGACCAAGTTCAAAAGCGGCACCGGCTGGCCAAGCTTCTTCGCCCCGCTGGACGATGCTGTCGAAACGATGCCGGACAAGGGGTTCTTTACTACGCGGACCGAGGTGCATTGCGACCGCTGCGGCGGCCATCTGGGCCATGTGTTTGATGATGGTCCTGCACCCACGGGCAAACGCCACTGTATTAACGGTTTGGCGATGACCTTTACGCCCGCCGCCGCCTGATGCAGCGGGTTGAGAGGATTGCGATTGTCACGGGCCGCCTGCTTTTGGCGGCCCTTTTCGTCGCGGGATTTGTGCAAAAGTTCGTGGACCCTGCAGCGGCGCAGGGTTTGCTGTCGGATCGCGGATTGCCCGTGTTCCTCGTCTGGCCCGCGATGCTGTTCAACGGGGTGGCGGCGATCAGCCTGATCTTCGGTCTCTGGCTCGCCCCCATGAGCGCAGCACTCGCGCTTTATTGCATGGCAACGAGCATTTTTCACTTCATACCTGATGACCCGTGGCAGATGTCGATCTTTGTCAAGAACTGGGCGATTGCGGGTGGATTACTGGTACTCGCAGGGCACGCCGCGCAACACCGCGGGGCCTCAGGTGCCGCGCGGTTTGGCCCGTAGCGTCGGATCGGCCTGCGTCGGGTCTTCGGGCCACGGGTGGCGTGGATAGCGGGCGCGCATGTCCTTGCGCACATCGGCATAGGACCCAGCCCAAAACCCCGGCAGATCGGTGGTCACCTGCACGGGTCGCTGCGCGGGGGACAGCAGCGTGATCTGCAAGGGCTGCCCTGCGATCATGGGGTGACGGGTGGTGCCAAAGACCTCTTGCAGACGCAGGGCGATCTGGGGCTGCGTTTCGCTATAGTCAATCGCGATCTTGCGCCCCAGCGGCGTGGTGAAATGCGCAGGCGCGGCACGATCAAGCGCTTGCTGGTCGTCCCAGCTCAGCCGCGCGGTCAGGGCAGGCAGCAGGTCAAACGCCTTCCAGTCGGCGGTGCTGCGGACACCTGTCAGATGACCGGGCAACCAATCCTCCAAGGTCTCAAGCAGGTGATCCTCGCTGAAATCGGGGAAATCACCGCCCATCAGCCGCGCCCGCGCCAGAAACAGCGCCGCCGTTTTGCCGGGCATCAGTCCCAGCTGCCGCACCCCGTCGAGCATGGCCTGCGCGATGTCTTCGGCAGGGGCGTCGGACCACGCCCTGTCGTCCAGCACTAATGCACCAAAACGTTCCTGCTGCCGCGCCAGCACGCGGCCCTCGCGGCGGGACCAGACGCAGAGTTTATGCCATCCGATCTGATCCGCGAAGCTGCCCCGCAGATCGCTGTCGGACAGGCGCGCGGCTTGGCGAATGCGTGCTTCTCGCGGGTCGCCGTCAAGATCGGTCGCCACCAGCAAACGTTCCCCCGCCAGCGGATCGCTCTCGGACAGGATCGCGCCTTTGCCGCCCGACATAACGTATCGCGGCGCGTCGCCCTTGCGCAGCAGTGCGACCCTGTCGGGGTAAGCAAGGGCTGCCAGCACCCCCAGCGTATTGGGGCCGTCACCGGTTTGCCCTCTGGCCAGCCGTTTGGCGTCTTGCTTGATGCGTGAAAGGGCAGCGTGGTTGACCTCGGCCGGGAAGCGCTTGCCCGCGACCGCATCCAGACGCAGCGCCAGATCGACAGAGCCGCCGCGCAAGGGGTCACGCTCCGACAGGATCGCGGCCAGCGTCGGGGCGTTGCGCCCGCCTTTGGCGACCATATGCGCCAGACGGGGATGCAGCGGCATCTTCGCCAAGCTGCGGCCATGCTCTGTGATCCGACCCGTCGCATCCAGCGCCCCCAGCATGTGCAGCACGGCCTGCGCTTCTGCCAGACGGCCTGCATGGGGCGGGGTCACGAACTTCAGTTCATCGGCCTGCGCCCCCCAGACCGCGAGCTCTAACGCGAAGGCGCATAGATCGCCGGCCTCTATCTCGGCGGGGGGGTAAGCGGCCAGCGCGCCTTCCTCGCCGCGGGTCCAGAGTTTGAACGCAGTGCCTTGCGACACACGCCCCGCACGGCCCGCGCGCTGCGTCGCTTCGGCGCGGGTTACGCGGTCGGTGATCAGCCGCGACATGCCCGAGGACGGATCGAACTGCGCCCGTCGCGCGCGACCCCCGTCCACCACGATCTGCACCCCTTCGATGGTCAGCGAGGTTTCCGCGATAGAAGTCGCGAGCACGACCTTGCGGCCTGTTTTGGCCGGTGCAATCGCAGCGCGCTGCTCTTTGAAGTCCATCGCTCCGAACAGCGGGGCGAGCGTGCAATCGGCGGGCAGCCGTCCGGCCAGCGCGCTTTCGACCCGTCGGATTTCACCTTCGCCGGGCAGGAACACCAGCGCCGATCCGGGGGCGGTATCCAGCGCGTGTAACACCAGATCAGCGACTGCCTGCTCGAACCGTTGTTTGCCTACGGGCCGGTCCAGCCAATGGGGCGTCACCGGAAAGCTGCGCCCTTCGGAGGTGACCACCGGAGCCTGCATCAGGGCGGCGACGGGGGCGGCGTCCAGCGTGGCGGACATGGCGACGATCAACAGGTCATCGCGCAGCGCTTCGGCCACCTCTAGGCAAAGCGCGAGGCCCAGATCCGCGTTCAGGGATCTTTCGTGGAATTCGTCAAAAATTACCGCGCCGACACCGGGCAGGTCGGGGTCGTCTTGCAGCATGCGGGTCAGAATGCCCTCGGTCACGACCTCGATACGGGTGGATTTGCTGACGGCGCTGGCACCGCGGACGCGAAAGCCCACGGTTTGCCCCGGTTCTTCGCCCAAGGTCGCAGCCATGCGTTCGGCAGCTGCACGCGCGGCAAGGCGGCGCGGTTCCAGCATCAGGATGCGGCCGTTGGTCAGCCCCGCGTCCAGCATCGCCAGCGGCACGCGCGTGGTCTTGCCCGCACCGGGGGGCGCTTGCAGCACAACACGGCCCTGGTCGCGCAGCGCGTCGATCACCTGCGGCATCACGTCATCAATGGGAAGGGTAAAAGCCATAAGCGTGGTTATGGTCGAAACCCGGCGCGGGGCCAAGACCCGGCCTGCGGTCTGGACATTTGCGCCGCCGGGATCGAAACATGGGCCAAAGGGCGTGAGGGGCAGGACCTATGAACATCGACGATCTGGCAAAGGGTATCGCAGCAGGGGAGCGGCGCGCGCTGGCGCGGGGGATCACCTTGATCGAATCCGGTCGCGAGGATCACCGTGCGCAGGCGACAGAGCTGCTTGCCGCGCTGCCCAAGGGGCGCGAAGCGCTGCGGATCGGGTTGTCGGGGACGCCGGGGGTGGGGAAATCCACCTTTATCGAAAGCTTCGGCATGATGCTGATCGGGCGCGGGCTCAAGGTCGCGGTGCTGGCGATTGATCCGTCCTCTTCGCGTTCGGGCGGGTCGATCTTGGGGGATAAGACGCGGATGGACCTCTTGTCGCGCGAACGCGATGCTTTCATCCGCCCGTCGCCCAGCCAGACCCATCTGGGCGGCGTGGCCCGCCGCACCCGTGAAGCGGTAACCCTGTGCGAGGCCGCAGGCTTTGACGTGGTACTGATCGAGACGGTCGGCGTCGGCCAGTCAGAGACGGTGGTGGCAGAGATGTCCGATGTTTTCATGCTGTTGCTGGCCCCCGCGGGCGGGGACGAGCTGCAAGGCGTCAAGCGCGGCATTATGGAGATGGCGGATATCATCGTGATCAACAAAGCCGATGGGGATCTGAAACCCGCCGCGTCGCGGACCTGTGCCGATTACGCCGGTGCCCTGCGGTTGCTGCGCAAACGGCCACAAGACCCCAAGGGGTTTCCCAAGGCGATGATGGTGTCAGCGCTGGAGGAAAACGGGCTGGACGAGGCATGGGCAGAGGTAGAGGCGCTGACCGAATGGCGCCGCGCCGAGGGGTTCTGGCAACATGCCCGTGCCGCACAAGCCCGCTATTGGTTTGAACAGGCGGTGAAGCAGGCGTTGCTTGCGCAGTTGGAAAAGCCCAAGGCAAAGGCGGCGTTGACCGAGCTTAGCGATCGTGTGGCACAGGGGCTGGCGGACCCCACCAAAGCCGCGCAGGATTTCGTCACCCAGCTGGACCGTTAACTGCCGCCGCCCGCCTTGGGGTGGGCGCGGTTATAGACATCCATCAGACGCGCGGTATCGACAGCCGTATAGGCCTGCGTGGTCGAGAGCGACGCATGGCCCAAAAGCTCTTGGATCGCACGCAGATCGCCCCCCGCATCCAGCAGATGCGTGGCAAAGCTGTGGCGCAGTGCGTGGGGTGTGGCGCTGGCAGGCAGGCCAAGCTGCATCCGTGCATCCGCCATCACCTGCGATATCGCCCGCGCTGCCAAAGGCCCACCGCGCACTGCGCGAAACAGCGGCGCATCCCGTTCCTTCCCAAAGGGGCAGACGCGCAGATAGGCATCCACGGCATCGCGCGCCGCAGGGAGTACCGGCACCACCCGTTCCTTACCGCCCTTGCCGATGATACGCAGCACCTCGGGCAGGGGCGCGTCGGCCCCCTTGAGGCCAAGCGCTTCGGATATCCGCAGCCCGCACCCCCACAGCAGGGTCAGAACCGCCACATCCCGCGCGGCCACCCAGGCGTGACGCGACTGCATTTCCACGCTGTCGATCATCGCCTGAGCGGCATCAATCGCCAAGGGGCGGGGCAGCTTTTTGGGAAACTTCGGCGATCTGGTAGACAGCACGGCGGTAGGCTCGAACCCCTCGCGCTCTGCCAGCCAGCGATAGAACGCCTTGACCGCCGACAGCTTGCGCGCCATCGACCGTGGCCCGACATTCCCGCTGCGGGTCTGCGCCATCCAGGCGCGCATGTCCGAGATGGTGATCTTTGACAGCGCGCCCAAGCCTTGGCTGTCGCCCTTGTGCAGCGTCATGAACGCAAGGAAATCGACCAGATCCCCCTGATAGGCGGTAAGCGTGTTCTCGGCAGCCCCTTTCAGGGCGCGTTGATGGTCCAGCCAGCTTTGCAGGGCGTCCCGCGCGGCGGGGCTGATCAAAAGCGCGTTTGCCCCGCTCAAGACAGCCAGCGGCGCATCGTCCGCTCGAACACGCCAGCGAAGAAGCCCAGCAGATCGGTGCCCTGTTGCGGGCTGAACATATGCGGGTCTTCGGAGCCAAGGATCAACAGGCCCGGCAAACGGCCCGCGCCAAAGTTCAGTTTCAGGCAGGCTTCCGACCGGATCCAATCCGCCGCGCCGCCGTAGATATGTTCGGGGCTGTGCTGCACACCGCGCAGGGTCACCTGACGCACCGTACCGCCGCGCCCGTTCGACAGGTAGTCGTCAATAAATCCCGGTTCGGCGACGTTCAGCACATCGCCCAAGCGTTTGATCGCGGGATCATCGTCATTCTCGGCAGATTCCAGCACCAGCCGCACAGCGTCGACCCGCAGGATATCGGCAACCTCGCCCCCGAGATCCTTGAGGAAGGGTTCGAAGTCTACAGGGTCAAGCATGCGCAGGATCGCGCGGTGGATCTGGTTGGTCCCCGCAAGGTTTTCATAAGCCGCGGCGATCACGTTGCGGTGGGTGTCCTCAAGCCGGTCCAGGCGGGTTTCCAGCCGGTCCATGGCGATGCCGCGCAGATCGACAATATTGCCCCCCATCGCGCGTTCATTCGCGGCGATCAGGGCCTGCATCACGTCGTTGTCGTCAAGGATGACGTCGGGCTGTGAAATAATCGCTTCCCGAAGGGAATCTTCGATCTTGTGGTTACTGCTCATGCGGGTCTCTTTTTATATTTGGCACTGACATAGCATGCGCGTCAGGCTAAATCTGCTTTTTTCTTTTGGCGTATGGCTGGTTTTTCGGCGTCAAACCGCCCGCTCGCCGCGCATGGACGGGGCAGAGGCAGGGCGAAGCTGCTGCGGTTTTCTGCGAGGGCACGGGCCCGCGACGGGCACATGCAGATCGTGGCGGGCACGCGCAGCCTGTGACGCGCGTGCCCCTTTTTCGTCGCCTTAAGGCGAGGTCAGAGGATGTTCTGACCTGTCTTTGCCCAATCGGCCATGAAGGTCTCGAGCCCCTTGTCGGTCAGCGGGTGCGCGGCCAGCTTCTTGATCACTTCTGGCGGGGCGGTCATGACATCGGCACCGATACGCGCGGCATCCAGCACGTGGTTCACGGTACGGATCGACGCGGCGAGGATTTCAGTCTCGAACCCGTAGTTGTCATAGATCGTGCGGATGTCCTGGATCAGGTCCATACCGTCAAGGTTGATGTCATCCAGACGCCCGATGAATGGCGAGATGAACGTGGCACCGGCCTTGGCGGCGATCAATGCCTGGTTCGCCGAGAAGCAGAGCGTGACGTTGACCATCTTGCCTTCGTCCGACAGCACTTTACAGGCTTTCAGACCGTCCCATGTCAGGGGCAGCTTCACGGTGATGTTTTCCGCGATCTCGGCCAGTTTGCGGCCTTCGGCGATCATGTCGTCCGCTTTGGTCGCGACAACTTCGGCAGAGACAGGGCCGTCGACCAGATCACAGATCTCTTTCGTGACTTCCAGAATGTTGCGGCCGGATTTCAGGATCAGCGACGGGTTTGTTGTCACCCCGTCTACCATGCCCAGATCGTTCAGCTCGGCGATGGCATCGATTTCGGCGGTATCTACGAAGAATTTCATGTTACGTCCTTCAGGTTGGAATAGGCAGCAGGAATGGCTATGTCTGTCGCCTAGGGCTTTAGCGCATCATCCGCCAAGCTGGAACCCTAATTCCCGTAACCCCGTTCCGGAGCGATTGGTGAAACCGCCAGAATTTTTTCATGCAAATGAGCTGGTGGCCGTGATGACCACCCAGCCGCTGGGCCGTGCGCTGGATTACAAAGCGCCCGAAGGCGGTTGCCATATGGGGGCCTTCGTCGAAGTGCCTTTGGGTCCGCGCAAGGTGATCGGTGTCGTCTGGGGCGCTGGGCAGGGGGATTATGAGCTGTCCAAGATACGGTCGGTGATCCGCGTGCTCGATGCGGCCCCCATGCGCGAAGAACTGCGCAGTTTTCTGACCCGTGCCGCCGCCTATACGCTGACGCCGATGCCCGCGATGCTGCGGCTGGCGACGCGTGCGCCGGGGCTGGGCGACCCGCCGTCGATGCGCAAGATTTACCGGCGTGGCGAGGGGGAGCCTGACCGGATGACCGACGCGCGCCGTCGCGTGTTGGAAACTCTGGCGGAGTATGGCGACCTTTCGTTCACGCTCAAGGAACTGGCCGAGATGGCGGGGGTGACGGCGTCGGTGATCAAGGGGTTGGTGGCCCAGGGCGCAGTGCTGGAACAGGACAGCCCGCGCGATCTGCCGTTCATGCGCATGGACCCGAGCTTGCCCAGCAAAGAGCTGACGGAGGATCAGGCCTCGGCCTCGGCGCTGCTGGCGGCGGGGGTGGCCTCGGGCACATATGGCACCACCTTGCTGCGGGGCGTGACCGGATCGGGCAAGACCGAAGTCTATCTGGAGGCCGTGGCCGCTGCGCTGAAATCCGGCAGGCAGGCTTTGGTGCTGCTGCCGGAAATCGCGCTGACCGAACAGTTCTTGCACCGTGTGCAGGCGCGGTTTGGCGCAAAGCCTGCGGAATGGCACTCGGGTGCCACCATGACGGAGCGGCGACGCATCTGGAAAATGGTCGGGCAGGGACAGGCTCAGGTGGTGATCGGTGCGCGGTCGGCGCTGTTTCTGCCGTTCCAGAACCTTGGTCTGATCGTCGTCGATGAAGAACATGACACCTCCTACAAGCAGGAAGAAGGCGTGCTGTATAACGCCCGTGACATGGCCGTGCTGCGGGCGTCGATCTGCGGGGCGCAGGTGGTTCTGGCCTCTGCCACACCGTCGTTGGAAAGCTGGGCCAACGCCGAGGCGGGCAAATATACGCGGGTCGAGCTGACATCGCGCTTTGGGCCGGCGGTGATGCCGACGATGGGCGCGATCGACATGCGCAGCGAAGGCCTGCCGAGCGATAAATGGGTGTCGCCCACGTTGAAGGTCGAGGTCGACAAGCGGCTGGAACGGGGCGAGCAGGCGATGCTGTTCATCAACCGCCGCGGCTATGCGCCGGTGACCCTGTGCCGCGCCTGCGGGCATCAGATCGGCTGCGATCATTGCGATGCGCGGATGGTCGAACACCGCTACCTCAAACGGCTGGTCTGCCACCAATGCGGCGAAAGCAAGCCCATGCCCGAGGTCTGCCCCTCGTGCGAGGTCGAAGGCAAGCTGGCTGCCGTGGGGCCGGGGGTGGAACGTCTGGGCGAAGAAGCCGCCGCCCTTTGGCCCGAGGCGCGGGTCGCGACGCTGAGCTCGGACATGTACGGTTCGGCCCGCGCGCTCAAGGCCGAGATCGCGGGGATTGCTGATGGGGCGGCGGATATCATCATCGGGACGCAGCTGGTTGCGAAGGGGCACAACTTTCCCAACCTCACGCTGGTGGGGGTCATCGACGCGGATCTGGGGCTGATGGGATCGGACCTGCGCGCGGCAGAACGAACCTATCAGCTGATGCGGCAGGTGGCGGGGCGCGCCGGTCGGGCGGAGGCTCCGGGCACCGCGCTGTTGCAGACCTTTCAGCCGGATCACCCGGTGATCCGCGCCATTCTGGCAGGGGATGAGGAGGGGTTCTGGAAAGCCGAAGCCGGAGAGCGCCGCCACGCCGGCGTGCCGCCCTATGGCCGGATGGCGGGCATCATCCTGAGCGGCCCTGATGTGGCCGCGCTGTTTGATGCGGGCAACCAGCTGGCGCGACAGGATGCGCCGCTGCGGGCTGTCGGCGCGCAGGTCTATGGGCCCGCGCCCGCGCCAATCGCACGGGTGCGCGGGCGCCATCGCGTGCGGCTGCTGGTCAAGGCCGAAAAGGCCGCCCCCTTGCAAGAGGCATTGGCGAAATGGGTCGCACAGCTGCGGTTGAAGAATGATGTGCGCATCGCCGTCGATATCGACCCGCAGAGTTTTTATTAGCGGTGAGACGCGCTTGCCCCTGCGGGGCAAGGGCCTTCGGCGAGGATTTTGGGCCATTTGGAAGCTGCGGTTGCGCGGAGCATGGGCGTGAGGCGGGTGATTTGATCTCGTCAAGGGGCAGGAACGGGGGTAAGGAATTGCCCATGACCCAATATGTGACCCTTGAAGATGCCAAGCATCAACCGTTCTGGCGCCGCCCCGTGGCGCTGCTGTTCCTGATGGCGCTGGCGATGCCCATTGCCTTCAACACATGGTCGGCGCTGCTGAATAACTTTGTGATCGAGGTCGCCGGGTTCGACGGATCAGACATCGGCTTGCTGCATACGGTGCGCGAGATACCGGGTTTTCTGGCGGTCGGCGTGATCGCGATTATCCTGTTCGTGCGCGAACAGGTATTGGGGTTGGTGTCGCTGGTGCTGCTGGGGGTGGCGACGGCGCTGACCGCGTGGTTCCCGTCGATGGGCGGTATCCTGACGATCACCATGCTCAGCTCTATCGGGTTTCACTATTACGAGACGGTGAACCAGTCGCTGCAGCTGCAGTGGCTCAAGATCGAGGACGCGCCGCGCATGATTGGCTGGCTGATGGCAGCGGGGTCGGCGGCGACGCTGGTGGCCTATCTGGCGATCATGGCGCTGTGGGATACCTTGTCGCTGTCCTATAACATCGTCTATCTGATTGGCGGCGGGGTGACGGCGGTGATCGCGCTGGTGGCGTTGCTGGCCTATCCGCAGTTCGAGGCCCCGACACCGCAGGTCAAGAAGATGGTGCTGCGCAAGCGGTACTGGCTGTATTATGCGCTGCAATTCATGTCTGGCGCGCGGCGGCAGATTTTTGTCGTTTTTGCGGGCTTCATGATGGTCGAACGCTTTGGCTTTGATGTGCATGAAATCACCCTGCTCTATCTGATCAACCTGATCGCCAATATGATCTTTGCCCCGCTGATGGGCCGTGCAGTCGGCTTCTTTGGCGAACGCCGCACGCTGAGCTTTGAATACATCGGGCTGATCATCGTGTTTCTGGCCTATGGCGGCGTCTATTATCTGGGCTGGGGCGTGGTGGTGGCCGCGACGCTTTATGTGCTGGATCACATGTTCTTTGCGCTGGCGCTCGCGCTCAAGACCTATTTCCAGAAGATCGCCGACCCCGCCGACATTGCGCCGACAGCGGCGGTGGCCTTTACCATCAATCACATCGCGGCGGTGTTCCTGCCTGTGGGGCTGGGGCTGCTGTGGCTGATCTCGCCCGCGGCGGTGTTTTTCCTTGCGGCGGGGATGGCGCTGGTGTCGCTGTTGCTGTCGCTGATGATCCCGCGCCATCCCGTGCCGGGCCACGAGACGATCTTTTCCAATCCGCTGCCGGCCCCGGCCGAGTAGCACCCCCTGACATAGCCGGATGTCGCGCGGCGATATCGGCGATCCTGACGGAGTTTCCCATGCCAACATTCACAGCTTTGACGACCCTTGAAGGACGCAAGCCCGCCTATGCTTTGGGCGAGGCGATGGAGCGGCTGGTGCCCGAACCCACCGGTGTCGGCGTTTTCGAGATGGAAGACGGCTCGGGCCTGTGGGAAGTCGGCGGCTATTTCGAGGAAAGCCCGGATGAGACAGCGCTGGCGGTGTTGGCGGCCTCTATGGGGGCGAAGGAATTTGTCGTGTCAGAGCTGCCCGAAACCGATTGGGTCGCCCATGTGCGCCGCGAACTGTCGCCGGTCGAGGCAGGGCGGTTCTTTGTTTACGGCAGCCATGACGCGGACAAGGTGCCCGAAGACTGCGAACCGTTGTTGATCGAGGCGGCAATGGCCTTTGGCACCGGGCACCACGGCACCACATTAGGCTGCTTGCGCGCGTTGGACCGGTTGGCGAACGGCGGCATGGTCGGGCAGAACGTGGCAGATATCGGCTGCGGTACAGCGGTGCTGGCGATGGCGGCGGCGCGTATCTGGCCGAACCCCGTTTTGGCCAGCGACATCGACGAGGTTGCCGTCGACGTGGCCCGCGCCAATGCGGCGGCGAATAATCTGGCCGACCGTTTGATCTGCGTCGAGGCGGCGGGGTTTGACCATCCCGAACTGGCATCGCGCGCGCCCTTCGATCTGGTATTCGCCAACATCCTGAAAGGGCCGCTGGTCGCACTTGCCCCCGATATGGCCGAGGCGCTGGCCCCCGAGGGCTATGCGATTCTATCTGGCGTTTTGAACGAACAGGCGGATGACGTGATCGAGGTTTATGCGCAATCCGGCATTAATCTTGTCAACCGAGAGGTGATTGGTGACTGGACCACGTTGACCGTCCAGAAAATGCCATAATCTTTGTCACTTTTCGCCACGAACAAGGTCGAAATGCAGAGAATTTGCCACATTCTTGCTTTATTATGATCTTGCGAGAGGTGGGGGCCTTTAGCGACTAGAGGCTGCCATGGTTGATGCTCGTCAACAATTTGGGACACGCGTAAAGAGTTTAGAGAGTAAGAACGTCAAGCTCGCGCGGGGCTATTACACCACCATCCGCGCCGACGGGCTGGTCGTCGCGCGGCCGGCGCGGCGCGGCCTGCAGGTACCGACCAAATTACTGGTCGCGTTGGTGGCCCTGTTCGTCTGCTTCAAAGGGTTCGTTCTAGCGGCGATCGGCCCCACGGCCTATGACAGCAGGCTGGACAGTTTGGCGCAGGGCACCGTGATCGAACAGGCGGGGGCTTGGGTTTTGCAGGTCGATCCGGTGACGCAAACGCTTGCCCGTAAGCTGGGGCCGGTCTTTCGCGGATAGGGACGCTGCGGGACGGTGGCCTGCACCGTCATATTTCACTGTCGTAGAATAAATGAAGCCACGCAGATCATTCAGATGTGCGTGGCTTGTGCTTTGGGTTGGCAGCCCCTTGGGCGCTATGAAACATCGACCCTTAGCGGATGAAGTGATTCATTGCGACGCGTTCGATGTCGCCACGGACCAGACCGATATCATCGAGTTCACGGTCGGACAGCGCGGACAGGGCGTTGCGTGTGACCCGTGCGTCGTTCCATTTGATGATGCTGCCGACAACGTCGCCAAGATGCGCGAAAAAGCGGTTAACAGCTGCGGCGGTGCCGTAGGTGGTTGGGGTATTATAGTAAACAGCCATTGGAGCCATCCTTGAATAAAGAAAAGCCGGATAATCCGGCGGTGCGCTGTGCAATTAGGCAGAATGAAAACACTTCACAACACCCACCGGCGCATGTGTGTTCTGCGTTTGCTGCATAGCAGCATTTGGCGGTTTAACGCTTATGCATAAGGGGTTTGCCGCCATTGACGCCGAGGTCGTTTTCAGCGGCTTGAGCGTCGCAACCCGCCCCGAAATTCAGGCCCTAGGTTGAATTGTGACTTTTATGTGGCGCGGTGCAAAAACCTTGGTGGATGTTCGCGTTTCGTGCTACTGCCTTGGGAAAAGAAAATTCTTGAGGATAATGGGCATATGATACGGGTAATCGGCATTGATCCGGGCTTGCGCAATATGGGCTGGGGCGTCATCGACGTGGCCGGCAGCCGCATCACGCATGTGGCGAACGGCATTTGTCAGTCCGAGGGGGGCGATCTTGCTACGCGTCTTTTGTCGCTCCATGCGCAGTTGACGCGCATCATGGTAACCTATCGACCCGATGCCGCGGCGGTGGAACAGACCTTTGTGAACAAGGATGGTGCCGGGACGCTCAAGCTGGGGCAGGCGCGGGGGATCGCGATGCTGGTGCCTGCGCAGGCGGGGCTGGCGGTGGGTGAATATGCGCCCAATACGGTCAAGAAAACGGTCGTTGGCGTCGGCCACGCGGATAAGGGGCAGGTGCTTCATATGGTACGCATGCAATTGCCGGGGGCAGAGATTGCCGGCCCCGATGCCGCGGATGCTTTGGCGATCGCGATCTGTCACGCGCATCACGGGGGGGCCTCGACCTTGGCGCAGGCCGTCGCAAGGGCAAGCGCATGATTGGCAAGATCACAGGACGCATTGATTATCGTGCGCCGGACCATCTGCTGATTGACGTGCGTGGAGTTGGTTATCTGGTCTATTGCTCTGACCGGACGATGGCCGCGCTGCCCGGCGTGGGCGAGGTGGTGGCGCTTTTCACCGATCTGGTGGTGCGCGAAGACCTGATGCAGCTTTTCGGCTTTCAGACTTTGGCGGAAAAGGAATGGCACCGGCTGCTGACCTCTGTTCAGGGGGTGGGGGCCAAGGCATCGCTGGCCATTCTGGGCGCGCTTGGGCCAGATGGTGTCAGCCGCGCCATCGCGCTTGGCGACTGGAACGCGGTCAAAGTGGCAAAGGGCGTCGGCCCCAAGATCGCGCAGCGCGTGGTGCTGGACCTCAAGGATAAGGCGCCGGGGGTGATGGCGATGACCGGTTCGCTGGCCGAAGCGCATGGCGAGGTCGAGGCAGCAGCAGAGGTGATCGAAACCGCTGCCCCCAAACGCCGCCCCGTGGCCCCGCCGAACCAGTCCGCGCAGGCAGAGGCGCTGTCGGCGCTTGGCAACCTTGGCTATGGTCCGGGCGATGCGGCAGGGGCCGTGGCGCAAGCCGCCGGAGAGATGCCAGAGGCCGACACCCCGCAGCTGATCCGCGCAGCGTTGAAACTGCTTGCCCCCAAAGGATAGGATGCGCATAGCCGCGTGGCCGTCCGTATGAACCTTGCTTGGATATTTGATGATCGACAGTGACCCAACTTTGCGGCCGGACCCGCAGCCCGGTGATATAGACCGCGCCCTGCGCCCGCAGATGCTGGATGAATTCGTCGGTCAGGCCGAGGCGCGGGCCAACCTCAAGGTGTTCATCCAATCCGCCAAGCAGCGGGGCGAGGCGATGGACCACACGCTGTTCCATGGCCCGCCCGGATTGGGGAAGACCACGCTGGCGCAGATCATGGCGCGCGAGCTGGGGGTCGGGTTCCGCATGACCTCTGGCCCTGTGCTGGCAAAGGCGGGCGATCTGGCGGCGATCCTGACCAACCTCGAAGCCCGCGATGTTTTGTTCATCGATGAAATCCACCGTCTGAACCCAGCCGTGGAAGAGGTGCTGTATCCCGCGTTGGAAGACTTTGAACTGGACCTCGTGATCGGCGAAGGCCCCGCCGCGCGGACGGTGCGCATCGAATTGCAGCCCTTCACGCTGGTGGGCGCGACAACGCGCATGGGACTGCTGACCACGCCGTTGCGCGACCGTTTCGGCATTCCTACGCGTTTGCAGTTCTATACCGAGGATGAGTTGTTCATCATCGTCGATCGCAATGCCCGCAAGCTGGGGGCCCCCGCCGATGAGGGGGGCGCACGCGAGATCGCCAAGCGCGCCCGTGGCACCCCGCGTATCGCGGGCCGTCTGCTGCGGCGCGTTGTGGATTTCGCCGTGGTCGAAGGCGACGGCCGCGTGACCCGCGCGCTGGCGGATATGGCGCTGACCCGTCTTGGCGTCGACAAGCTGGGGCTGGACGGGGCTGACCGCCGCTATCTGCGTCTGATCGCCGAGAATTATCAGGGCGGCCCGGTCGGGATCGAAACCATGTCGGCGGCGCTGTCTGAATCCCGTGATGCGCTGGAAGAGGTGATCGAGCCCTACCTGCTGCAACAAGGGCTGATCCAGCGCACGCCGCGGGGACGGATGCTGGCGCAGAAAGCCTGGACGCATCTGGGGATGGCACCGCCCAAACCCCAAAGCGATTTGTTTGGCTGAGGGCGGGGATGCCTTCGGCGAGGATTTAAGACCATTTGGAAGTTGAGATGACACCACAAGAGATCGAAGCGCTGTTTACCCGAAGCGACGACAGCTATGCCTTTGCCCGTTGGGGCCGTCCGTTGGCACCTGTGGTCTTTGGCGTGGATGATACGACGCTGACCGTGGTCAAAAGCGCGATCGAGGCGGTCTGTGAGTTGGCGGGGCACAGCATGTCAGAGACCGACCCCGAGCTTGGCAGCAATCTGATGATGTTCTTTTTCAAGGATTGGGCAGAGCTGTTGGAGGTGCCCGATCTGGACCGTCTGGTGCCTGATCTTGGCCATTTGGTGGAAAAGCTGGATGCGGCGGGGGCCAATCAGTACCGTCTATTCCGCTTTGACGAGTCAGGTGCCATCAAGGCATGTTTCGTCTTTCTGCGCATGGACGAGCAGCTGAGCGCGATGCCCGCGCAGGCCTTGGCACTGGGGCAGATCGTGCAGTCTTTCTTGCTGTGGTCTGATACTGCGTTCCGCGAGGTGTCGCCACTAGCACTGCACGAGGGGGCGACGATCCTGAAGCCAGAGGTGGCGGCACTGTTGCGTGCGGCCTATGACCCCGTGATGCCCGTGGCAGCGCAGGACCCGTCTCATGCACTGCGTTTGTTCGCGCGGGTGGGGGCGGCGCAATGACCCATCATCTGCCGATCCGCGTTTACTATGAAGACACCGATATGGCGGGGATCGTCTATTACGCGAATTACCTGCGCTATATCGAACGGGCGCGCAGTGACTGGGTGCGCGAGATGGGAATTGACCAGTTGGCCATGAAGGCCGAAGGCGTTGTCTTTGCCGTGCGGCGGGTAGAGGCGGATTACATTCAGCCTGCGGTCTTCGACGATATGCTTGATGTAGAGACATGGGCCACGTCGATCACGCCGGCCCGCATGGTGATGGAGCAAGAGGTCAAACGCGGCGATACGGTCCTGTTCCGGGCGGCGGTTACGATTGTTTGTATCGCGGCGTCAGGCAAACCCTGCCGATTGCCAGCGAAACTTCGCTCAATCCCCGTCTAGCAGGCGGATTGGCCCCATAATCCTAGCAATAGATATTGCACTCGGCTAAGCTTGTGCCAAATAGCGCCTTGGAAAACAGGGCCGTTGAGGCAGATGAAGCCCCTTTTGGGCGCAACAAAAAGAGCAGAACCGATGGAAGCAGAAACGCTGGCGGCGGCAAGCGAGATTGATTTCTCGCTCTTGGGTCTATTTCTCCGCGCAACGATTACCGTAAAACTCGTGATGATCATGCTGATCGTCGCGTCCTTCTGGTCGTGGTCGATCATCATTCAGAAGATGATCCAGTACCGCCATGCCAAAGCCGAGGCAGAGCGGTTTGACCAAGCATTCTGGTCGGGCGAGCCGTTGGACGGGTTGTATGACACGATCGGGCCGGATCCGGATGGGGCCGCAGAAAAGATTTTCGCCGCCGGTATGACGGAATGGCGCCGGTCGCATCGCGAGGATGGCGGGCTGATCCCCGGTGCCACCGCGCGGATCGACCGCAGCATGGATGTGGCGATTGCCAAAGAGGCAGAGCGTCTGCAAAAGGGCTTGCCCGTGCTGGCGACCACCGGGTCCACCGCGCCATTTATCGGTCTGTTCGGGACCGTGTTCGGGATCATGAACTCTTTCATCGAGATCGCGGCCCAGCAAAACACCAGCCTTGTCGTCGTCGCCCCCGGTATTGCCGAGGCGCTTTTGGCCACAGGCATCGGCCTTTTGGCGGCTATTCCCGCGGTTATCTTCTATAACAAGCTGAGCGCGGATTCAGACCGTATTCTGGGCGGCTACGAAGCCTTTGCTGATGAATTCGCCACAATCCTCAGCCGTCAGCTGGATAGCTGAGCCATGGCAGGTGGGGTGATGAAAAAGCAGGGCGGGGGTGGCCGTGGCCGCCGTCGCGGCCGTGCGCAGCCGATGGCAGAGATCAACATCACGCCGTTCGTTGACGTGATGCTGGTGCTCTTGATCATCTTTATGGTCGCGGCACCTTTGCTGACCGTTGGCGTCCCGGTCGAGCTGCCCAAAACAGCGGCCACAGCCCTGCCGTCCGAGCAGGAGGAGCCGTTGACCGTGACCGTTCTGGCGGACGGGTCCGTGCAGATCCAGAAGACAGAAACCGGGCGTGATGATCTGGTTGCCAAGCTGCGTGCCATTTCGGCGGAGCGTGCGAGCGACCGTGTGTTCCTGCGTGCGGATGGGGCTGTGCCCTATGCCTCGATTATGGAAGTCATGGGGGCGCTGAACGCAGGTGGCTTTAGCAACATTGGTCTGGTGACTGAAACCGGCGGGCCGAAGTTGGACGGCACAGGCGCGTCAGGCGGGTAACCATGCACAAGGGGCATTACATCTCTGGCGCGGGTCACTTGGGGCTCATCGGCTGGCTATTGCTGGGGAATATCTTTAGCTCGCACCGCGACCCTGTGGAGATGCAGGAGGTGTCGGTCATCTCTGCCGCGCAATATGACGAGATGGTCGCCGCGGCGCAATCCGCGCAGGCGGAGGCCGCAGCGCAGCCCGAGCCTGCCCCTGAACCGGAACCTGCGCCCGAACCGGAACCGACCCCTGAGCCTGCGCCGGAGCCCGAGCCCGCCCCGGAACCGGAGCCTGTACCAGAGCCTGAACCCATCGCACCGCCCCCCTCGGAGGACGTGAGCGATCAGGCCCCCGAACTGCCCGAGCCGCCTGCTGATGTCGCCGTTCTGACGCCAGAGGAGGCACCCGTCGCCGTGCCGCGCCCTGTAGAGCGTGTGGCCCCCGAACCCGTAGAGGCCCCGGATCCCGAGGCGCGCACCGATGATGTGCTGCGCGAGGCCGCGACGCCGGATGCGCCGGCCGAGAAGGTCGTGGAAGAGGCACAGGAAGCCACCGCCCCCGAAGAGGCGACGACGCAGATTGTGACCGAAGCAACGGAAGCGCCCAAAGCGTCGCCGACCCAATCCGCACGCCCTCCGGCCCGCCGGCCCACGCCTCCTGCGCCGCAGGTGGCAGAGGCACCCGCCGAGACGCCGAAACCCGAAGCGCCAAAGCCCGCCACACCGAAGCCGGAAACACCCAAGCCAGAGGCCCCCAAGCCGACGCCCGAACCGACAACGGATAAGGACGCCGTGGCAGCCGCGCTCGCCGAAGCCATGGGAGAGACCGACGCGCCTGCAACGCCGGCGGCACCCTCTGGCCCGCCATTGTCGGCGGGGGAGAAAGAATCGCTGCGTGTGGCGGTATCGTCGTGCTGGAACGTGGGGTCCCTTTCCTCCGAGGCATTGCGCACTACTGTAGTGGTGAGTGTCGCAATGAACCAAGATGGCACGCCACAGACCAATTCGATCAAGATGACCAGCAGTTCGGGCGGATCACAGGGGGCTGCCAATCAGGCGTTCGAGGCCGCACGGCGGGCAATTATCCGCTGCGGCGCGCGCGGGTATCAGCTTCCTGTAGAAAAATTCGGTCAATGGCAGAATATTGAGATGACCTTTAATCCTGAAAGGATGCGCATCAAATGATTGTACGAATTCTGAGCCTCTGTCTCGCGCTTATCGGCGGTGTTGCCTCGGTCGCGCAGGCGCAGGATGGACCATTGCGGATCGAGATTACCGAAGGTGTGATTGAACCCTTGCCCTTTGCCGTGCCCAGCTTTCAGCCCGAAAGCGGGGATGCGGGGCAGATGGCCGTTGATCTGGCGCGGGTCGTGTCCGAAGATCTTGTCGGTTCTGGTCTGTTCCGCGAAGTACCGGCGAGCGCCTATATCTCGACCGTAAGCGATTTTAACGCGCCGATCCAATATGCTGACTGGAAGGCGATCAACGCGCAGGCGCTGATCACCGGTGCCGTCAGTGTCTCGGGCAATACGTTGAACGTGAAGTTCCGTCTGTATGACGTGTTTTCGGGCGCTGAACTGGGGTCGGGTTTGCAGTTTTCGGGAACGGTCGATGGCTGGCGTCGCATGGCGCATAAGGTGGCGGATGCCGTCTATTCGCGTATCACGGGCGAAGGGGGCTATTTCGACAGCCGCGTCGTCTATGTCTCTGAGACGGGGCCCAAGGACGACCGCGCCAAACGGCTAGCCGTGATGGATTATGACGGGGCCAATGTGCGCTATCTGACCGACAGCTCGTCCATCGTGCTGGCACCGCGGTTCTCGCCCTCGGGGGATCGTATTCTCTACACCAGCTACGAAAGCGGCTTCCCGCGGATCTATGTGCTCGACATCGGGTCGGTGCAGCGTCGCGTGCTGGAAAGCGCCGAAGGCACCATGAGCTTTGCGCCGCGGTTCTCTCCGTCCGGCAATACGGTTGTCTATTCGCTGACCCAAGGCGGGAACACGGATATCTACACGATGGATATCAACACCGGCCAGTCGACACGGCTGACCAATACGCCTGCAATTGAAACCGCGCCCAGCTATTCGCCGGACGGCAGCCGGATCGTTTTCGAAAGCGACCGTTCGGGATCGCAGCAGCTGTATATCATGCCAGCAACGGGCGGCGAGGCGACGCGGATCTCGTTTGGCGAAGGGCGCTATGGCACGCCGGTCTGGTCGCCGCGCGGCGATCTGGTGGCCTTTACCAAGCAGAACAAGGGCCGGTTTCACATCGGCGTGATGCGGCTGGACGGGTCGGAAGAACGTCTGCTGACCGCGTCGTTCCTAGATGAAGGCCCCACATGGGCCCCCAACGGCCGCGTCATCATGTTCGCGCGGGAAACCCAAGGGGCAGGCGGGGCGTCGTCGCTGTATTCGGTCGATATCTCGGGCCGGAACCTCAAGCCTGTGCGCACCCAAGAGGGCGGATCGGATCCGTCTTGGTCGCCGCTTCAGAAGTAAACAACAGCCATAGTGCCTTGGTGTTTCCCAATACCAAGGCACTATGGTAACACCGTCACAACAGACACATTAAAATGCTATCGTCAAAAAGGCACAGTCCATGAACCGCATTCTCACCGCAACTCTATTGATCGCAGCTCTGGCCGTATCGGCCTGTACCAACCCTGACCGCTTTGGCGCGGACGGCATGAATAACGGTGCCGCGAATGGCGCAGGCCTGAACGGGGGCATTATCCCCGGCAGCGCGAACGACCCGGCTTCTACGGCATATTTCCAGCAAGCCGTTGGGGATCGCGTGCTGTTCCTGGTTGACCAATCCAACCTGACTCCCGAAGGCCAAGCGACGCTGGACGGTCAGGCAGCCTGGTTGAACACCAACACCGATTATCAAGCTGTGATCGAAGGCCACGCGGACGAGCAGGGCACACGGGAATACAACCTTGCGCTTGGCGCACGCCGTGCCAATGCCGCGCGCGAATATTTGATCTCGCGCGGGATCGCCGCCAGCCGTCTTCGCGTTGTAAGCTATGGTAAGGAACGCCCGATCGAAGTCTGTTCGAGCGAGGCATGCTATGCCAAGAACCGGCGGGCCGTGACCGTACTTGCGGGCGGTCTGACCAGCTAAGTCGTCTACGTTAGGTTAGGATTTTAATATGCGGTTTGCTTTGATTGTAGCGCTTGGACTGACCTTTGGGCCGGTCGCAGCGCAGGCGCAGGATGCGCAGACTTTGGCGGATGTGCGTCAGGAACTGACGGTGCTGAACGTCGAGGTACAAAAGCTGCGCCGGGAACTGTCCACCACGGGCGGCGCGAGCGTTGCCGTGACCGGTGGATCGGTGCTTGAGCGCGTCAATGCAATGGAAAGTGAACTGCAGCGCCTGACCTCTAAAACCGAAGAGCTGGAAAACCGGATCAACCGCGTGGTCACCGATGGGACCAACCGGATCGGTGATCTAGAATTCCGGCTCGTGGAGCTTGAAGGCGGCGATGTGGGCAGCCTCGGCCAGACCTCTACCCTTGGCGGGGGCGAGATGCCCGCGACCATGGCACCCGCCACGCCCGTGCCCGCACCAGCGGACCCGTTGGCCAATACTTCTACCCCCACCAATACCGCAGAGCTTGCGGTGGGTGAAAAAACAGACTTCGAGCGGGCGAAGGCGGCGCTCGCTGACGGTGACTTTCGCAGCGCCGCAGACCAGTTTGCGACCTTCAATCAGACCTATCCGGGCGGACCGCTAGGCCCCGAAGCCGACCTGCGGCGCGGCGACGCGCTGGACGGTCTGGGCGATACCCGCGAAGCGGCACGCGCCTATCTGGCAAGCTTTAGCGCCGATCCCGCGGGGCCTGTCGCGGCAGAAGCACTGTACCAGCTTGGCAGCTCTTTGGGGGCCTTGGGCCAAACCCAAGAAGCCTGTGTGACCTTGGGCGAAGTTGCATCGCGCTTCCCCACAAGCCCCTTCGTCGCGCAAGCCCAATCCGAACGCAGCGTGCTTGCCTGCCAGTGATCCAATGACCGACCCGCTGGCGCAGAGCATCGCCGCCAGCTTTGACGCCGCGCCGCCGCCCGTATTGGGTGTGGCGGTGTCGGGGGGCGGCGACTCTGTCGCGCTTTTACATCTACTGAACGACTATGCCCGCAGCGGCGGGATCGCGCTGCGCGCAGCGACCGTGGATCACGGCTTGCGACCCGAGGCCGCCCGCGAAGCCGCGATGGTCGCCGGCCAGTGTCGCGCGCTTGGCGTTCCGCATGATACGTTGAGGTGGACGGGCTGGGACCACAGCGGCAATTTGCAAAACGAAGCCCGCATGGCGCGTTACCGGTTGTTGGCGGATTGGGCACGGGGGCAGGGCATTGGCGCTGTCTGCATCGGGCATACCGCCGACGATCTGGCAGAGACTTTCGTGATGCGTTTGGGGCGCCGGGCAGGGGTCGACGGGCTATCCGCCATGCCTGCGGTTTTTGACCGACATGGCATGCGTTGGCACAGGCCCTTGCTCAACGCCCGACGCGCCAACCTGCGCGCGCATCTGACGCAACGCGGCGTGACTTGGGTCGATGACCCCAGCAACGAGGATGACAGCTTTGCGCGGGTGCGCATCCGCAAGGCGCTGGCGGTGCTGACCGATCTGGGCGTTGATTCTGCCGCACTTGCCGATGTCTCGCGCCACCTTGCCGATGCCCGTACCGCGCTTGACGCGCAGATGTTTGCCGCCGCACGCGCCCATGCCCACGTTCAATGCGGTGCCGTGGCGATGGATTGGCAGGCGCTATGTGATCTCCCGACAGAGCCACGCCGCCGATTGCTGACCCACACGATCACCTGGATCAACGGGGCCACCTACGCCCCACGCAGCAGCGCCGTGGCAGAGGTGCTGACAGCGCTTGATGGTGCCGGTGCCGCGACCGTGCAGGGGTGCGAGCTGCGGTTAAAACGCGATAAACTGTGGATTTACAGAGAGTTGCAGGCAGTAAGGGCGGTTGATGCACCGGTGGATGAACTCTGGGATGGTCGCTGGCGTCTGGAACCTTGCGGCGATGCTCCCGCGCCCGACACGCAAACCACGATCCGTGCCTTGGGCGCTGAGGGGCTGCGCAGCTTTGCGGATTGGCGCGATTTGGGCGTGCCGCGCGGCGTCTTGCTGGCCTCTCCGGCGGTGTGGCAGGGCGCGGTACTGGTCGCTGCCCCCCTTGTCGGTCGGTCGCAAAACTGGCAAGCAGTGCTCGAACGCGGCGAAGATGCCTTTTTCGCCGCACATATGACGCATTGAACATGCGCCGATCGTGTCTATCTTACACGCATTGGGCGCTGTGTTTGGTGCCGTCCCCCGGATGTAGGAGACTTTCCTTTGGGTAATATGCGCAATCTCGCCTTTTGGGTTGTATTGATGCTTTTGGTTTTGGCGCTGTTCAATCTGTTCAGCGGCTCGACTGGCGGGCTGCAAAGCCGTGAAATCAGCTATTCCGAATTTGTGACCGCTGTCGAAGCAGGGGACGTGCGCAACGTCACGCTTGATGGTGAACAGGTTCGTTTCCGTCGTGCCGATGGCAGTGACTATGTCACGATCCGGCCCGAAGACGCCGAGGTCACCAGCCTGCTGATGTCCAAGGACATCCCTGTGCGCGCTGAACCCCAGCAGCAATCCGGTTTCCAGACCTTCCTGATGTCGCTTTTGCCCATCCTTCTGCTGATCGGTGTGTGGATCTATTTCATGAACCGCATGCAGGGCGGTGGCAAAGGCGGGGCGATGGGGTTCGGCAAGTCCAAGGCCAAGATGCTGACCGAAAAACACGGTCGTGTGACGTTTGACGACGTGGCGGGCATCGACGAGGCCAAGGAAGAGCTGGAAGAGATCGTCGAATTCCTGCGCAACCCGCAAAAGTTCAGCCGTTTGGGCGGCAAGATCCCCAAAGGCGCACTGCTTGAGGGCCCTCCCGGTACCGGTAAGACCCTGCTGGCGCGGGCGATTGCTGGCGAGGCGGGTGTGCCGTTCTTTACCATTTCGGGCTCCGACTTCGTCGAGATGTTCGTGGGTGTGGGTGCCAGCCGCGTGCGCGACATGTTCGAACAGGCCAAGAAAAATGCGCCCTGCATCGTCTTCATCGATGAGATCGACGCCGTGGGCCGGTCCCGTGGCGCGGGCTACGGTGGTGGCAACGACGAGCGCGAACAGACCTTGAACCAGCTGCTGGTCGAGATGGACGGCTTTGAGGCGAACGAAGGCGTGATCATCATCGCCGCGACCAACCGCAAAGACGTGCTGGACCCTGCCTTGCTGCGTCCGGGCCGCTTTGACCGTCAGGTCACCGTGGGCAACCCTGACATCAAGGGCCGCGAGAAAATCCTTGGTGTGCATGCGCGCAAGACGCCGCTTGGCCCTGACGTAGACCTGCGCATTATCGCGCGCGGTACGCCCGGTTTCTCGGGTGCGGATCTGGCGAACCTCGTGAACGAGGCCGCGCTGACCGCCGCACGCGTGGGCCGTCGCTTTGTCGCGATGATGGATTTCGAGGCCGCGAAAGACAAGATCATGATGGGTGCCGAGCGCCGGTCGATGGTGTTGACGCAGGACCAGAAGGAAAAGACCGCCTACCACGAAGCCGGTCACGCCATCGTCGGGATCAAGCTGCCGAAATGCGACCCTGTCTATAAGGCCACAATCATTCCGCGCGGCGGTGCCTTGGGTATGGTGATGAGCCTGCCCGAAATGGACAAACTGCAGATGTTCAAGGACGAAGCCGAGCAAAAGATCGCCATGACGATGGCGGGCAAAGCGGCTGAGATCTTCAAATATGGCGCTGAAACCGTGTCGTCGGGCCCGATGGGCGATATCATGCAGGCCAGCCAGTTGGCGCGTGGCATGGTGATGCGCATGGGCATGTCCGACAAGGTCGGTAACATCGACTATTCGGAAGCGGCGGCGGGTTACCAAGCCAACGGCGGTGCCGGCGGGTTCAGCGTGTCTGCGGCCACGAAAGAGCTGATCGAATCCGAAGTGAAGCGCATCATCGACGAAGGCTACGACCGCGCCTATAAAATGATCACCGATCACGAGGAAGAATTCGAACGTCTGGCCCAAGGTCTGCTGGAGTACGAAACCCTCACCGGTGAGGAGATCAAGCGCGTCATGGAAGGCAAGCCGCCACAAGACCCGGACGGCGACGACACCAGCGGCATGGACAAACCAAGCCTGACCGCGATCCCCAAGGCCAAAGGCAAGAAGACGCCTCCGCCAAGCGGGATGGAGCCAGAGCCAAGCGTCTGACGCCTAGGCATTGATCACCAGAATACGAAAGCAAAGGCCCTGCACCCGCGGGGCCTTTTCTTTTGTCGCGGCTTTGCGCAGGTTACGGACAACGCAGCGCGAAAGGATGCCGGTCATGCCGACGATGAAAGAAACCGAGTTTACCGCAACGATCACATGGCTTGGTGTGGTGCCCAAGCTGGCCAAGGGCATCCGCGCCGAACCCCGGAGCGAAGCTTTCGCCAGCTACGCCGGTTTCGAGGATGACGTGCATGCGGGGCTGACCCGCGCGTCCTGTGTGCGGGTCACGAACCTCTATCCCAAGGGTACCGAGATCCGGAACGTGCGCCAGCTGTCGATCCTGTCCGCGGAAGAAATGGCCCTGATCGCGGCCGACATGGGGATGAAGGCACTGGACCCCGTGCACCTTGGCACGTCGATGGTGATCAAGGGCATCCCCGATTTCACCCATGTGCCGCCCAATGCGCGGCTGCAGGCTGCCTCGGGTGCGACGATCACGATTGATACCGAAAACCGTCCTTGCGTATTGCCCGGTCGCGAGATCGAACAAGACAGCCCCGGCCACGGTCCCAAGTTCAAATCCGCGGCCGAGAACCGTCGCGGCGTGACCGCCTGGATCGAACGCGAGGGGCTATTGCGCGTCGGTGATACGCTGCGCCTGTTCATCCCCGACCAGCCAGCCTGGCAGCACGGCTAGGCCCAATGGGGCGCGGGGTCACAGCGACCCGCCATGCTCAAATCAGCGACACACCCGCCGGATCGCCGCATCAAGCGCCGGATATGTCGGAATTGCCCCCTCTGCCCATGCCCTCACAGGCGTATTGAGGACATAAGAAACACAGAACGCCGACGGCGCATCAGGGAGGACATATGACCTTTAAATCCGACATCCAAATCGCACGCGAAGCCAGCAAACGCCCCATTCAGGAGATCGGGCAAAAGCTGGGCATCAGCAGCGATGATCTGCTGCCCTACGGCCATGACAAGGCGAAGGTGTCGCAAAAGTTCATCAACTCGGTGCAGGACCGTCCCGATGGCAAGCTGATCCTCGTCACCGCGATCAACCCCACCCCCGCAGGCGAGGGGAAAACCACGACCACCGTTGGTCTGGGCGACGGGTTGAACCGCATCGGCAAGAACGCGGCCGTCTGTATCCGCGAGGCGTCTCTTGGTCCGAATTTCGGCATGAAAGGCGGGGCCGCGGGGGGCGGCTATGCCCAGATCGTCCCGATGGAAGAGATGAACCTGCATTTCACAGGCGACTTCCACGCCATAACCTCGGCGCACAACCTGCTCAGCGCGATGATCGATAACCACATCTATTGGGGCAACGCGCTGGAGATCGACCTGCGTCGCGTCGTCTGGCGCCGCGTCGTCGACATGAACGACCGCGCCCTACGCCAGATCACGGCGTCCTTGGGCGGTGTGTCGAACGGTTTCCCCCGCGAGGCCGGATTCGACATCACCGTCGCGTCCGAAGTCATGGCGATCCTGTGCTTGGCCAAAGACCTGAACGACCTGCAAAAGCGTCTTGGCGACATGATCGTCGCCTATACCCGCGAGCGTAAACCGATCTATGCGCGCGATATCAAAGCGGATGGTGCGATGACCGTGCTGTTGAAAGACGCGATGCAGCCGAACCTTGTGCAGACGCTGGAAAACAACCCCGCTTTCGTCCACGGCGGGCCTTTCGCCAATATCGCGCATGGCTGCAACTCTGTCATCGCGACCACCACCGCGCTGAAGCTGGCGGATTATGTGGTGACCGAAGCGGGCTTTGGTGCCGATCTGGGGGCAGAGAAGTTCCTGAACATCAAATGCCGCAAGGCCGGGTTGGCACCGTCCTGCGTAGTCGTTGTGGCCACCGTGCGCGCGATGAAGATGAACGGCGGCGTGGCCAAGGCCGATCTGGGCGCTGAAAACGTCGACGCCGTGCAGGCCGGTTGCCCCAACCTTGGCCGCCACATCGAGAACCTGAAATCCTTTGGCGTGCCCGTCGTCGTCGCGATCAACCATTTCGTCACCGACACCGACGCAGAGGTGCAAGCGGTCAAAGACTATGTCGCCTCGCAAGGGGCCGAGGCCGTGCTGTCCCGCCACTGGGAATTGGGCAGCGCTGGCTCTGCCGAACTTGCCGAGAAAGTGGTCGAGACGATCGAGAAGGGCCAGGCGGATTTCGCCACGCTCTACCCCGACGCGATGCCGCTGGCCGATAAGATCAACACCATCGCCACAAAGATCTACCGCGCGGATGGGGCGGTGATGGATCAGAAGATCCTCAACCAGTTGAAAGACTGGGAAGAGCAGCGATATGGCGATCTGCCGGTCTGTATGGCCAAAACGCAATACAGCTTTACCACCGATCCCGAAGCCCGCGGCGCGCCAACCGGCTTTACTATCCCCGTGCGCGAGGTGCGCCTGTCTGCCGGCGCGGGCTTTGTCGTGGCCATCTGCGGTGAGATTATGACCATGCCGGGCCTGCCGCGGGTGCCTTCTGCCGAAAATATTCGTCTCAATGACATCGGCGATGTTGAAGGTCTGTTCTAAGCGCGTATGAACAGGGCGCGGAGGGTCGCCCCTTCGCGCCTTCGCCTGCTGTGGCAGGTGATAGCAGCGCCACAACAGACAAAGGACGGTCCCCATGACAGCGACGATCATTGACGGCAAGGCATTTGCAGCACAGGTGCGGGGGCAGGTCGCCCAGCATGTCACGCGGCTGAAGGACGATCACGGGATCACGCCGGGGCTGGCTGTGGTGCTTGTCGGGGCCGATCCTGCCTCCGAGGTCTATGTCAAATCCAAGGGCAACATGACCAAGGAAGTGGGCATGAAATCGGTCGAACACCGGCTGGCAGACACCACATCAGAGGCGGAGCTTCTGACCCTGATCGACACGCTGAACAACGATGATACGATCCACGGTATCCTCGTACAGCTCCCCTTGCCCGATCACCTGAACGAAGACCTTGTGATCAGCGCGATTGATCCGGCCAAGGATGTCGACGGGTTTCATATCTCGAACGTCGGTCTGTTGGGCACGGGGCAGAAATCCATGGTGCCCTGCACGCCGCTTGGCTGTCTGATGATGCTGCGCGACCACCACGGCACCCTGTCGGGGATGGATGCCGTCGTGATCGGGCGCAGCAATATCGTGGGCAAACCTATGGCCCAGCTTCTGCTCAACGACAGCTGCACCGTGACCATCGCCCATTCGCGGACCAAAGACCTTGCCGCTGTTGTGCGCCGCGCTGATATCGTGATCGCCGCCGTGGGCCGCCCCGAGATGGTGCCGGGCGACTGGATCAAACCGGGGGCCACAATCATCGACGTGGGCATCAACCGTCTCGACGCGCCAGAGCGGGGTGAGGGCAAGACCCGTCTGGTGGGTGATGTCGACTTTGACAGCTGCGCCAAGGTGGCCGGTGCGATCACCCCGGTGCCGGGGGGCGTGGGCCCGATGACGATCGCCTGCCTGCTGGCCAATACGGTCACGGCCTGTTGCCGTGCCCATGACCTGCCCGAACCCGAAGGGCTGACCGCCTAAGCGGCGGTCGCCGGAACCGGCACCATCGTGCCCTGAAGCAAGGCGATCAGCACCTGCTGGTCGCCGGTTTGGGCAAAGACCTCGGCCGTGACCACACAAAGCCGCTTGCCCGGTTTCACCACCTTGCCAATCGCGATCAGCCGGTCTCCGCGGGCGGGGGCCAGCAGGTTGATCTTGATCTCTGCGGTGACGACCTCGGACTCCAAGGGCAGTGTCGTCAGCGCGGCATAGCCCGCAGCGCTGTCCCCGATAGAGAACGTCAGCCCCGCGTGGCCAAACCCCTGCTGCTGGCGCGTGCCGGGCAGAATCGGTGCCTCGATCCGGATGAGCCCCTTTGATACATCACTAAGTTCAGCGCCGAGGGTCTGCATCATCGATTGTGCGTCAAAGCTGTCGCGGATGCGGGCGATTTCTTGCGGGGTCATAGGGGCTCTTTCAACATGGATAGCCGGCCCCGTGGCTGCGCTTAGCGCGGCATGGGGATCGCGGTGGGCTGCGGTCCGGTAAGTATGGCGCAGGCCTGCGGACCCATCAATGCCTGTAGCACCGGCGCGTCACTGTACAAGCCACCGGTATAGGTGCCAAAGGCAGGCATGATCAGCCGTCGGTCGTCATAGAGGAAGGCCGGACGCGTCACCGACCGCCCGCGCAGCCGCAGCCGAGCCTTGGGGTGATAATGCCCCGAAACCTCGGCCTGCGCGCTTGCCTGCGCGATATGCCGGAACTGCAAGGGGCCGATCACAAGCTCGGCCAGATGCTCCCCGCCCAGTTCGACGGGACCGGGGTCGTGGTTGCCCTCTACCCACAGCCACTGCCGCCCTGCCTGCAGCCGCGCCAGCGTCAGCCGCGCAGGCTCGGGCAGAGCGTGGGCCGCGTGCAGATCATCGAAACTGTCGCCCAGACACATCACGACGCGCGCGGGCACACGATCAAGCGCCGCCGCAAGCCGGGTCAACGTGTCCATCGTCTCGTAAGGGGGAAGCGCCGTGCCGCCGCGCCGCGCAATCCGTTCGGCTTTGCCAAGATGCAGGTCGGACACGCAGAGCAACCCGTGATCTGCCCACCACAAAGCGCCAGAGCCAAGCGCCGTCAGCCGCGCTCCGCAAAAGTCGAATTCATACCCGATGTTCATGCTGCGTTCATCACCAAGTTTGCCCGCGGGCGCAAGGGGCGCTGGCCGATGGACGCGCCTATGGCGGGGCGCAGGAGTATTTGAAAAAGGGTGAAGCGGAAGACGCCCCCGCTGATCCCGAGGGGCGTGGGGGCGTCTTCACCCTTTGCGGTCATCGGCTCTCCAGCCTGTACCGCGGGGTGATCATAGGGCAAAATACCTAAGCGAAGGTTAATTCACCCTTTCAAAAATACTCAGCTGCGCAGCGATTGCCATGTCTAGCGCCGTTTGAGGGAGATGTTATCCGGCGCGGGTGTGATCTGTGCGAGGCCGGAGGCTTCCATCAACCGCGCGGATTCCTCGGCCAGCAGACGCTCTTCTGCCTGCCCCTTGACCGGCACGCGACCCATTTCCAGAAACAGCGGTGCGGACAGCGGGCTGACACGGTCGAGGATACGGTGGTCGATCCGGCCCTTGATACGATGCAGCATTTCCTCGATCCGGCCAAAGTCGACCAGTCCGCGCAGGGCCTCTTCGCGGGTGATATCGAGCAGGAGGTGATCGGGTTCGTATTTCTGCAAGGTGTCATACAGGATATCAGAGCTGAAGGTCGCCTGCCGGCCAGACTTACGGGCTTGGGGAGTGTTCCGTTCGATCAGCCCTGCGATGGTGGCGGCGGCGCGGAACGTGCGTTTCATCACCGCATTGCCGGCCAGCCAATGGTCCAACCCGTCATGCAGGGCTGTGGCATCAACGAGCGGGGCGGGGTCATCGACCGGATCCAGCCCCCAGATCAGCGTGGCATAATCGGTGGCGACGAAGCCCAGGGGGTTCAGGCCCAGTTCCTCCATCCGTTTTGTCAGCAGCAGGCCGAGCGTTTGCTGCGCGTTGCGACCGGCAAAGCCGTAGAAGACCGTCTGGGCGCGGCCCTCATGGGGAAAGCTTTCGATCAGCAGTCGGCCCGGCTGCGGCAGTTGGCTGACTTCGCGTTGCAGGGTCAGCCATTCGGCCGTGTGGCGCGGCAGCTCGGGCCAGCTGTCTTGGGTGAACATGCGTTGCACGCGGGCGGAGAGCTGGGTCGAGGTGGCGAATTTGGTGCCCATGAACGTAGCGACGCGCGGTTTCTTGGCGGCGGAGCGGCTGACCTCTACGGTCATTTCCCGCAGCCCCTCGTATTTGACGATCTGGCCGCCGATCAGGAACGTGTCGCCCGCGCTGAGCGAGGCGGCGAAACCTTCCTCGATTTCGCCCAAAGGGGCACCGCCGCGGTTGCGTTTCATGCGGACCTTCAGCGTGTCCGTGTCCTGAATGGTACCGATGTTCATACGGATACGCTGGCTGCTGCGGGGGTCGCGCAGGTGCCATTTGCCGTCGGTGCACATCAGACGTTGCCATCTGTCGTAGGCGCGCAGGGCGTAGCCGCCTGTGGCACAGAAATCGAGGCAGGCGTCAAAGGCGGCGCGGCTGAGGCTGGCATAGGCCCCGGCCGAGGTCACCTCGGCATAGAGCGCATTGGCGTCGAAGGGACCGGCGCAGGCGGTGATCAGGATATGCTGGCATAACACATCGCGGGGGCCGGGGCCGCGCGGGTCGCCGTCAAGATCGCCTGCCAATACGGCGTCGAGGGCGGCGACACATTCGACCACCTCGAACCGGTTTGCAGGCACCAGCAGCGCTTTGGAGGGCGCGTTATAGCGGTGGTTGGCCCGTCCGATGCGCTGGACCAGCCGTTTGACATTCTTCGGCGCACCGATCTGGATCACGAGATCGACATCGCCCCAATCGATCCCCAGATCGAGGCTGCCGGTACACACAATCGCGCGCAGATCACCGCGCACCATCGCGGCTTCGACCCGTTCGCGTTGCTGCCGATCGAGCGACCCGTGGTGGATGCCGATGGGCAGGCTATCTTCGTTGGCGAGCCAGAGATTGTGAAAGAAAATCTCGGCCTGGGCGCGGGTATTGTGGAAGATCAGGGTGGTTTTATGCTGGCGTATCTGGTCGAGTACCGCCGGAATCGCATAGGCAGCCCCATTGCCGGACCACGGCGGGGCCGCGTCCGTGCGCAGCATCCGGATGTCGGGCGGCGGGCCGGGATCGGCCAGCAGGATCGGGCAGGGGTCGGGGTGACGCGCCATGAAATGCGCGATGGCGGCGGGATCTTCGACGGTGGCGGACAGGCCCACCCGTTTCAGCCCCGGGCACAGACGTTGCAGCCGCGCCAGCGCCAGCATCAGCTGGTCGCCGCGTTTGCTGTCGGCCAGCGCGTGGATCTCGTCGATCACGACACGTTTGAGCCCTTTGAACATGCGCGGTGCATCCTCGTAGGAGGTCAACAGCGCAAGGCTTTCGGGGGTGGTCAGCAGGATATGGGGCGGGTCGGCGCGTTGCCGGCGTTTGCGCGTTTGCGAGGTGTCGCCGGTGCGGTCCTCGATCCGGATGGGGAGGCTCATTTCGGTCACCGGGGGGGTGAGGTTGCGCTTGATATCCGCGGCCAGCGCCTTGAGCGGCGAGATATAGAGCGTGTGCATGCCGTCGTGATCGCCCTCGGCCAGATCGACCAGCGTGGGCAGAAAACCCGACAGCGTCTTGCCGCCCCCCGTCGGCGCGATCAACAGCAGCGCGGGCGCGTCGGCGCGGTCCAGCATGTCCTGCTGGTGGGGGTGGATGGACCAGCCTTTGGTGGCGAACCAGTCGGAGAACTTGGGGGGCAGGGTCTGCATGGGGCGTAAGATAGGCTGTTTGCACGCGGGGGCCAGCCCCCGCACCCCCGGAGTTTATCTGGCAAAATGAAGCGGATGCCCGCAGCCGTTTCGAGCGCGGTGCTACCTGACGATGGTTTCATCCTCGACGAACATATTGGCCCAAGCACGGTCAATCAGATCAGGGCGCATCTGGTGCGGGATACCTTCGAAATCGCAGATGGAAATCATCTGGTCGATCAGGAAGATCGGCTGATAGTTGGCGAAAACATTGTTGATCGTAGGGTATTTCGTTTTCAGCAAATGGATCAGCGTCGCCTCGTCCAGTTTGATGTTTCGTTTCTTTGCGACCATGGCGAAGATCTTGAGGAAGTTTTCCTGATTGGGCCCGTCGATCTTGATCTTGAAGAAGATCCGGCGCAGGGCGGCCTGGTCGAAGATCTCATTGGGGTGGAAGTTGGTCGAGAAGACCACCAGCGTGTCGAAGGGAACTTCGAACTTCTCGCCGGATTGCAGGGCGAGGATGTCCTTGTTTTCTTCCAGCGGCACGATCCAGCGGTTGACCAGCGCCTGTGGCGATTCTGCCTGGCGCCCAAGGTCGTCGACGATGAAGATGCCGCCGGTGGATTTCAGCTGCAGCGGGGCTTGATAGGTCCGTGCGGTGGGGTTGTAGACCAGATCAAGCATATCGAGCGTCAGTTCGCCCCCGGTGATCACTGTGGGGCGTTCGCATTTGACATAGCGGGTGTCAAAGCGCGTCACGCGGCGCAGGGATTTCGGGTCTTGTTTTTCCTCGGAAATGGCGGTGTGCACGATGGGGTCATAGACCGTGATCACCTGACCGGCGTATTCAATCGCACGGGGGACATAGATCCGGTCACCAAGCGCGTCGCGAATCCCGTTGGAGATGCTTGATTTACCATTGCCGGGGGGGCCGTACATCAGGATGGAGCGACCGGCCGTCACGGCTGGGCCAAGGTTACCGATCAGTTCGGACGGGAGCACCAGATGGCCCATGGCGGCTTCGAGCTTTGCGCGGGTGATCTGCATGTTGCGCACGGACTGGCGCTTGATCTGTTCGCGGTAGACATCAAGCGGCACGGGCATCGGGCCGAAGTATTCCGATTGCGCCAAGGCATCCAACGCGCGGGCCTTGCCCAGATCGGTCAGCTGGTAGCCCATTTCATTGCCGTTATTCGCGTTAAGCGTGCCCGTCGCTTCGAGAAGGCGTTGTTCGCGCGACAGATCCACCAGTTCCTGCGTGACCTGAAGCGGCAGGCAGATCGCTGCTGCGAGCTCGCTGACCATGGTGACATTCTTGCGGAACATCGTCTTGATCATGATGTCGCGCATCATCACCACGGGCAGCTTCATCTCTTGGATGGTGCGCGGCGGAGGGGGGGCCATGACGGCGCTGGTTTGCATATTCATGAAGGCTTCTTTCATGGGGACACGGGCGTGCCCCAAGGCGTAGCGGTTGAATATGGCGAAATCAGGCCCCGAAGTAGGCACCGAGCATTAAATATGCGGCAAGCACAGTTCCAAGGGCGAGGCCCATGGGGAATTTCTTGGCTTCGTGCCAGCTGACCCATTGCGGGGCAAGCTTGCGCAGAGGGGAATATTTGGCGGCGCGGTGAATGATATAGGCGGCAACCAGCGTCGCCATGAACAGCGCCATGACAAAGCGCACATCCCCGAGCGCGATAAAGGGCGTGGCGGCGGCGATGAATTTCGCATCCCCCGCGCCCATCAGCCCGCCTGCGTTCATGAAGATGCCCACAACAAGCGCCACCACCATCGCCAGCAGGTGCCAGAGGTAGCTGTCAAAGGGCAGGGCAATCGGGCCGATCAGCACAAACACGGCGGCCAATGCGATCACCGTGACATTGGTGATCCGCATAAAGGCCAGATCGGTGTAGATCGTATAGGCACAAAGGGGCAGCGCGAAGGGCAGAAACCACAGCGCTGCGGAGCTGGTGATCTCCACGCGTTAGCCTGCGTTTTCCAGCGCGCGCAGCGACCGGACGGCGGCCTCGAAGTGCTGCGGGTGGGTGCTGATGGCGTCACGCAGCAACCCTTTGCCGGTTTCAACGTCGCCCTTCTTGATCGCGGAGAGGGCGAGGGTGTGCAACAGTTGCGCACGCTCGGTCTGGTCCATCTCGATCGGGGGGAGGCTGTATTCACGTTGCGCGCCACGGGCGAGGATCAGGTTGTTCTTGGCGGTAAACAGCGTCGAATCCTGTTTCACAGCCTCGCCGAAAAGGCGTTCGGCAGCCTGATAGTCGCCGCGCGTCAGTTTGGAGTAGCCCCAGTTGTTCATGACCGAACCGGGCTTGGTGGTCAGACCAATGGCGATCTCGTAAAAACTGTCGGCCTTGTCCCATTCCTGCTTGCTGTCAGCGACGATCGCCTCAAGCCGGTAGCGGTTGTAGGTTTCATGGGTGGGCGGGACGGAATCCAGCGTCTTTTCCGCTTTGGCCCAATCGCCCGCGCGGATCAGCGCATCGGCGTAGTCAACCTTGTCGTCGGCGGTGGCATCCTTGGAAGCGGCAACTTTGCCCCAGACCGATGCGGCCTCTTGGTTGCGTTTGGCGCGGATCAGGGATTTGCCCAAGCTGCGCTGGATGTCGATGCGGTCGGGGTTTTCCTGCGCGGTGCGGGTGAAATAGCTGACCGCCTCGTTCGGGTCGGCCACTGTCAGCATCACATCGTTGAGGTTGCTTTCATCCACGACGTTCACGTCCTGGAAGGCGCGGGTGACGGTATCCTCGCCGGATTTCTTGCCGCAGCCTGCTACTGCGACGACGCCTGCAATGCAGGCGGCCAATAGGATAGGGTGGCGCATTTTTGCGTCCTTTTACTGCTCTGCCTCGTTATGATGCTGGCCGAACCAGATAGTCGCCCGAGCCGCGCCGCACCAATTTATAACTGTCTTCTTGATCCGGGATCGTAACAGAGTTTTCCGATTTTGCGAGTGCTAAGCGCAAATTGTCACGGATTGCGTCACTTTCGCCATTATCGAGCGCATAGGCCTTGCGAAAGGTCAGCTGGGCTTCGGCGAGTTTGCCGCGTTCCATCAACACAACGCCGAGATTATTCCAGACCTCGGGGTGGGTTTCGTCCTTTTCTACAGCGTCGCGCAGCAGCTTTTCCGCCTGACCCAATCGCCCCAGCCCAAGGTTGGCGCTGCCCAGTCCCGACAGGATTTCGGCGTCCAACTGGGAGGCGAGCGCCGCGCGGTTGAAGGCGCGGATGGCCAGTTCGTATTCGCCCGCGCGCATGAGACGGTGGGCGACCTCTACCCCGTCTTCGGCGTCCTTGCGGGTGTTGACACCGGGGGCAAAGGGGTTGTCAGGGCTGGCGCGCTTGCCCCCAAACGCGGAAAGACCGCCTGCAGAGCAAGCGGCCAATCCGGCGATCAGGGTCATACAAAGCGCGAGCCTGAAGGGTAACGCGCGCTTGGGAATGTGGATCATGCAGAGCCTTACTGACCTAGTTTGGTAATGTTCATCACCGATGGCGCGACCAGAATGATCAGCAGCGGAGGGACGGTCAGCATCATTGTGGCAAGTGTCATCTTGGTTGGCAACTTGTTTGCGGCCTCTTCGGCGCGCATCACGCGTTTGTCGCGCATCTCGGCGGCATAGACCCGCAGCGCGTCGGCGATGGATGTGCCGAAGGCGGCGGATTGTACCAGCACCGTCACAAAGGACGACACATCTTGCACGCCGCAGCGTTCGCCCATGGCGTTCAGCACGCTGACCTTGTCTTTACCGGCCTTCATCTCATAGGCGACGATTTCGAACTCTTCCGCCAGCGCAGGGTAGGAGGCGCGCAATTCGCGGGCCACGCGGACGATACATTGATCAAGCGACTGGCCGGCTTCGACGCAGACGAGCATCATGTCCAGCGCATCGGGAAAACCGCGTGTGATTTCCTCTTTCCGCTCGGCGACGCGGCGGGTCACCCAATAGCGCGGCAGGAAATATCCGATACCGCCGGGGCCCACGGTATACAGCATCATCTTGTTGGTAGTCATGCCTTCGCCGCCGCCAAGGAAGTTGATGTAGACGGTGCCGATCACCAGCCCGGCAATACCAAGCGCCATCTGTGCAAAGTGAAAGAACCGTACCGCATCGCGCGAGCTATAGCCCGCCTGACGCAGCAGCAGCGCCTTGGCGCTGAGCTCTTCCACGTCTTCGGGTTCGAGGAATTTGGCGAATTTTTGCAGCTTCTCGTTGCGGTCCGACTGGCGCAGGCGCTGTTGTTTGCCTGCATCGGCAGCCTCGGTCTGGCTACGTTTGAGCTTGGCCAAAGGGTCTTCGGGCTGGCGCAGGATCATGACAAGCGTTGCGCCCACCATGGTCAGGCCCAATGCGCCCAGAATGGCGATCCAGCCCATGGGACCAAGTGCGGTGTCGAGTGAGTTGAGGAAATTCACAGTGAGGCCCCCTTAGACTTTGATATCGGTCAGCTTGCGCATGACGATGAGGTTAAGCGACAGGAACAGGACAACCGCGATACAGCCGGGGATGAACAGCGGGTGGGTCATGACTTCGTCATAGTAATGCGGGTCACCGAGTTTGATCACGATGAGCGCGAGGATCGGGAAGGCGGACAGGAACTTGCCGGACCATTTTGCCTCGGCGGTGATGGCGCGCACGCGGCGGAACAGACGGAAGCGGGCGCGGATGACCTTGGCCAACCCCGCAAGGATTTCAGCAAGGTTACCCCCCGATTGCTGCTGGATGGTCACAGCCACCGCGAGGAAGCGCAAATCCTGCATATCAAGCCGTTCGGCCATATCCTTGAGCGCCTCGCCAATGTCGCGGCCATAGGCGGTTTCATCGGCGATCACGCCGAATTCCGACGCCAGCGGGTCCTGGATTTCCTTGGACACGATAGAGATCGCGCTGGTGAAAGGGTGGCCCACGCGCAGCGACCGCACCATCAGTTCCACCGCGTCAGGCAGCTGCTCTTCGATCATGTCCATGCGCTTTTTCGCTTTGGACGAGATCCAGAAAAATACCGCCCCGACACCGATCCCGACAGAGATCAGGATGCGCACGGGCACTTCGGTATTGGTGCCGATGGTCAGCCCCAGAAAGGCGACGACCGACAGGCCGGCCATGATCATGATCAGCTGTTTCGGCGCAAAGGCGATCGCGGCCTTTTGTGCTTTCTCGGCGAGCAGGGAATAGACCGGAATGGATTTATTATCCATGTGCTGCTGCATTTCCTTGCGCAGCTTGTCCAGAACCTCTTCGCGGCGGGCCCCTTTTTCCAGCATTTCAAGCCGGCGGTTGACCTTGCTGTTGAGGCTGATGGATTTACCGAAAGCGACCAGATACAGCCCTTCGACCAGCACAAGGACACCGACGAAGATCAGGCCATAGATAATGGGTTCTGCACTCATGATTGATAATCCTTACTTGACCACAACGGGTTCATAGATCGACGATGGCAGGTCATAGCCCCACATCTTGAAACGTTCAGAGAAGTGGCTGCGCACGCCGGTGCCGGTGAAGTGGCCGATGATCTTGTTTTCGGGCGTCAGGCCGACGCGCTGAAAGCGGAAGATTTCCTGCATAGAGATCACGTCGCCCTCCATCCCGGTGATTTCGGTGATCGAGGTCATGCGGCGCGACCCGTCCTGCAAGCGCGACGCTTGTACGATCAGGTTCACAGCCGACGAGATCTGGCTGCGGACCGCTTTCAGCGGCATTTCGATACCGGCCATGGCGATCATGTTTTCCAGACGGCTGACCCCATCGCGGGCAGAGTTGGCGTGGATCGTGGTCATCGACCCGTCGTGGCCGGTGTTCATGGCCTGCAGCATGTCGATCACTTCCTCGCCGCGCGTCTCGCCGACGATGATCCGGTCAGGCCGCATCCGCAGGGCGTTTTTCAGACAGTCGCGCGGGGATACCTCGCCCTTGCCTTCAACGTTGGGCGGGCGGCTTTCCATGCGGCCCACATGGGTCTGTTGCAGTTGCAGTTCGGCGGTGTCTTCGATGGTCAGGATACGTTCATCGTTGGCAATAAACGATGACAGCGCGTTCAGCGTAGTGGTTTTACCAGAACCTGTACCGCCCGAGACGATGATATTCAGACGGGTGGCGACGGCGGCTTGCAGATAGGCTGCCATCTCTTCCGAGAAGGCCCCAAAGCTTACCAGATCATCAATGCCCAGTTTGTCTTTCTTAAACTTACGAATGGAGACAAGGCTGCCGTCCACGGCAATCGGCGGGACCATAGCGTTGAAACGCGAGCCGTCTTTCAAGCGCGCATCGACATAAGGGTTGCTTTCATCGACGCGACGGCCAACGGCGGAAACGATCTTGTCGATGATCCGCAGCAGGTGCTTTTCGTCTTTAAAGGTCACGTCGGTCAGCTGCAGTTTACCCGCGCGTTCCACGAAGATCTGTTGCGGGCCGTTAACCAGAATATCGTTGACGCTGTCGTCTTTCAGCAGCGTTTCCAGCGGGCCGAGGCCGGTCACCTCGTCATACAGTTCAGAGTTCAGTTGAACGCGGTCCTCGCGGTTCAACACGATGGATTTCTCGGCCAGAATCTCGGTCGAGATTTCGTTGATCTCGCTGCGCAGATCCTGCTCCGAGGCATGTTCAAGGGCGGCGAGGTTCAGGTTCTCAAGCAGGGCACGGTGCAGTTCGAGCTTGATGTCGCTCATGCGTTGCTTGCGCTTCACGTCGCGATCCTGCGGGGCAACGGTTGCAGCTTGAGCCACGCGGCGCATGCTGGCGGGTTTGGGCGCGACCGCTTCCTCCGGCTGTTGCTGGGGCGCGGGAGCCTTCGCCTTTGGGGCGGGTGTGGCTACGGCAACGTCACCTGGCTTTTTATACTTCGAGAACATCTGAATACTCTTTCTAAATTATCTGGCGCTTGGGCCGGATCAGGCGGCTTTGGCTTCGTCAGCCTTGAGGTCGTGGATAGAAGACGCGAGCTTTGCGATCTCGCGGCGTAGCGGGTTCTTGGCGGCGGTATTGGCGAGCGGCAGACCGTGGTCGTTGGCCTGCGTCACCTGCTTGCCGCCATCAGGCAGTTGCACGTCGATGGAAATACCAAGGCTTTCTGCCATCCGTTTGACCCGCGCTTTGGCGTTGAGGTCGGTAAATTTCGGCGCGCGGTTCATGACATAGCGCAGCTTTTCGACCGGCAGCTCTTCGGATTGCAGCGCGCGTTTGAAACGCAGCGCGTTTTGGGCGCAGCGCATATCCAGTTCGAGCATGGCAAAATAGACATGCGCATTGCTCAGCACGGTTTCGGTCCATTGCACCAGCGTCGACGGCATATCGACAACAACGTAGTCGAACTGGTTGCGCGCCATATCCAGAATCCGCGTCACATCTTCCGAGGTGATCAGATCAAGCGGCAGCATATCGGCGGGGGCGGTCAGCACCTGAAGCGTGTCTTCATAGGTCAGCAGAGCCTGACCAAAGCTTTCCTCGTCCATCTCGTCTGTCTCGATCAGCATGTCATAGACGACTTCGCGGCGCGGCAGGTCCAGATAGGTCGCCACGGCCCCGAACTGTAGATCGAAATCCAGCAGGCAGACCTTTGGCGGGTTCTTTTTGTCGGAGGTCGCCAGTTCCCACGCCAGATTAACGGCCATGCTGGTCGCACCGGTGCCACCGGCCAAACCATGTACCACGATCACAGCGCCGTCCTTATCGGCACCGGGTTTCAGCTTGGGGCCTGCCTCGATGTGTTCGGCTTTGGGCTCGGGCCCTGCGCGCAGACGTTCGATGGTCGCCGCCAATTCGCCTTCGGGCAGCGGGTAGGGCACGAATTCATCCGCACCTTGACGCAATAGAGAATGGAGCGAGGCCGGGGACATGTCTTCGGCGATCAGGATCACCTTGATATGACGCGATTTCGCCTGCGAGATGATTTCGGACATCATCGGCAGGTTCTCTTCGTCCTCGGAATCAAGCGCCAGTGCAATCAGCTCAAGCGTCGCCGCTTCGGGCTGGCTGAAAAAAGCGAGGCTTTCAGAAAAGCCGAGATCACCCCAGGCTTCGCCCAAAGCTGATTCCATATCTTCGATCAGCAGGTCAAAGTTCTGTACATCACGGCTGACAGTGCAGGCGATGATCTGTGGTGCGTCAATCTGTGGCATACTGCTGCTCATACCTAAACTTCCCCTTCTTCTCTTTGGGGCGCGGCAAGGGCTGATCGGGCGTCGCCCCGTTTTTTGCCTTGCGGTCCCCTGCGTCAGACCACGGTGGCCGGGCGCAACTGTCCTATTGCAGTGAATATCCCTGCCAAGTTGGGCAAGATTGGGGCTAAATAGTTTCTATTGTTTGGTCTTTTGAAACGATCCGCAGGGATTTGCCGGATTGAAACGCAAAAGGCCCGACCGTCAGCGACGATCAGGCCCTTCTCGAGGTATCTTTTATCCGGTTATTCCGTCGCGGTACCCGTCGATGTCGCACCACCCGAGAGCTGAGTCGGCGGCACGGCGCTGGCAACGTAATCGCGATATATGATCTGCGCGTATTTGCCGTCCAGAACGGTGGGATGTCGCCCGACAAAGCCGCTGACTTCGGTCACGGTGCGGCGGTTCGCCCGTTCGCGGCCCTGTGTCACGATCAACGGCTGTGTTTCGCCAAAGGAAACAACGGCCTCAAGACGGCTGCGGCTGATGCCCTGCGTTGACAGGAACGCAACAACGGATTGTGCTCGGCGCAGGCCCAACGCCTTGTTGTAGCTGTTCGAACCGACGGCATCGGTATGGCCATAGACGCGGAAGCGGACCTCGGGGAACTGGCGGATCCATCCCGCTTGGCGCCGCAGCACAGCCTGCGCGGCCCCGTCCAGCTGGGCCGAATTAAAGGCAAAGGTCACCGTGGATTCGACTTCGCCGGCAAAGCGGTTTGCCAGATCGAAGGTGTACTGGCGTTCGCCTGTCATCACCAAACGGTTGTTCAGCGTGGCGTTACCGAAGGTGCCCAGATCGGTCAGGGATCCTGCTTCGCGGTGGAACTGGGTATAGACCGGATCAGGGCTGCTGACGCAGCCTGCTACGGTCATCGCCAAAGCGGCGCATAACCCGGTGATTTTGCCTGTCGAAGGGATCGCTGAAGTCATCTGATCAATCCAATACATAGCCATATGACCCGCTAAAGTCCTGTTTGGCAACCTCGCCAGCCGCCCCTTTGGTGGGCGCTGTGCTGCCTTTGGACGTGCGACCTGACAGGAACAATTCGCTTTCCGTGGGCGGTTTGATCCGGTCGGTGGGCAGGGCCAAAGCCTCGCCGCGGGTGGGGGTCACAAGATGGGCCGTGATAATGATCACCAGTTCGGACTGGCTGCGCTGATAGTTCGCGCTGCGGAACAACGCGCCCAGTACAGGCACATCGCCGATCCAGGGTAGCTGGCTTGAGTTATCGGTGAAATCGTCGGTCAGCAGACCCGCGATCGCAAAGCTTTCGCCGTCGCGCATTTCAACCGTGGTCGAGGTTTCGCGGCGGGTGAAGGCCGAGATGTCGAAACCATTGCCCAAGGACACGCTGTTGCTGGCATCAATCGCCGACACAGCGGCTTTGAGTTCGAGGTTAATCAGGTCTTTATCCACGACACGGGGGATAAAGCTCATTTCTACGCCGAAGGGTTTGTACTGCACCGAAATCTGGTCGCCGGTCTGGGCGACAGGTACGGGGTATTCGCCACCGGCAAGGAACGTCGCCTCTTGCCCGGACAGCGCAACGAGGTTCGGTTCGGCAAGGAAGCGTACGGCGCCCTTCTGCTCCAGCGCTTCAAGCAGCAGGCCGACTTGGGTGGACCCTGCGTTAAAGCCGAACAGTACCGCGCCTGCGTTGCTGTTGGACGCAGGCGTCGTGCCGCCAAGAGAGTTTGCAATCGCGCCTGATGTATTTGTCGTATTGGTCCCGCCGTTGATCGCAAGATCGTTGCCCACCAACCCGTTCAACGCGAGCGACGCGCTTAGGGATTTGGAGACAGATCGGCTCATCTCGGCAAAGCGGACTTTCATCATCACCTGCTGGATGCCGCCGACGCTCATCAGGTTGGAGACGCGTTCTGGCGCGTAGCGTTCGGCCAGATCAAGGGCGCGCTGCAGGCGTTGGGTGGAGGACACGATGCCCGACAGGACGATACCGTCGTTGGCTGTGCGCACTTCGATCTTTTCGCCAGGCAGGATCTGCCGCAGGCGTTCCTTGAATTCAGAGACATCCGCCGCGACGCGCACATCCACGTTGGTGATCAGCTGACCGGCCGCATCCAGCAGGGTCAGCGTGGTCAGGCCAGGGGATTTGCCCAGTACATAGATGGTGCGATCGGAGAGGGATGAGATATCTGCGATCCCCGGGTTGGCGATGCTAAGCTCGGCAAAGGGGATGTCGCTTTCAACCACTACCGCGCGGTTCATCGGGACTTCCAACACACGGTTGGTGCCCTTCTTGACCACACGGAGTGTGTTGGCCTGCGCGTCGATCGGCGCAGTCAATGCAAATGGCATCGCGCCAATGGTCAGTCCCAATAGGGCTGCTTTAATAAACTTATCGATTTTCATGTGACCTGCCTTTGTGATCACGCCTCAAAATAGGGTCTTTGCGCCCGCCGTTTGCGACACTGTGCGGTCCTTTGCGTTTTTTTGCAAGAATCAATGACAGGGGGGGGGCGGGTATATGTGGATTAACAGCAACATATCCGAAATGGCAAAACGCCGCGCAAAGGGATGCGCGGCGTTGCTGAGGTCCGTATTTGCCCTGCCTGACTAGCAGATCAGTTGGTGCAGGGGATCGGGATTTCGACCACTTCGGCACCACGACGGGTCCGGATGGTGCAGACTTTTTCTGTCGTCGTTTCAACTTTGACCGTTTCTTCCGTCAGGCCGAGCAGGCGACGCTGGTCGACTTCGATCTCGCCGGCGACGGTGTCATCCTCTGCCCCGACGAGCGAGAGGGATAGGTCCCCGGTCGATTGCGCCTGTGCCAATGCGGCAACTTGATAGGGCTGAACGGCAACAGTCACAGTATTCGCAATGGCCGCTTCGCTGCGTTCGCCGCCGGCGCTTTGGTCGATCGCGATGATCTTGACGCCTGCCTCGATCAGTTTGGTCACGTCTCCGGTATCGGCGCGGTCGTTGCCGCCGCGGTTGATGCGGCCGGTCCAGTAGACATCGACACGGTCACCGGGGCGCAGGAAGCCCGAGACGCCGCTTGATACATCGACGCGGATCGCGAAAGCACGGCTGCCCCGTTCCAGCTGCGAGGTGAGGCCGGTATCGGCACCGGGTTCGGTCACCTTCACCGCCATGATGGCTTCGTCTTTTTCCATCGCACGCAGTACGACACGCAGGTCATCGCTGTTTTCGGGGAAAAGCGCTGCTTCTTCGATAAATGTGCCTTCGGGGATCGCATCCTCTGGCCAGTTCACCTGCCGCACATCTTCGCGGGTCAGGCGTTGACCGTATTTCAGCGGCCCGTTGGCCACATATACACCAACCGTCGGCACAATCTGTGCCAAAGCCTCTTGGGCCTGTTGGTTGGCGCGTTGATATTCACTGATGCGGCCCTTTGCCAGATACACAGCACCACCTGCCAAGGCGATACCGGCGAGCAGGACCAGTCCAAAAACCATCCGCATGTTACTTACCTCTCTTGAGTGTGTGCCGGTCCCAAGACGCGGCGCGAAACTTATACCAATGGATAGGCGGTGATTGTGTTCAGACTATGGATAATCCGCGGCCAAGCTGGGTCATTATAGTGGTGGATTGGGTTAGATGTCGCCCGGCGTCTGGGTCATCACCCTGTCTGCTAGATCCACAGTTCCGGTAGTCATGCTGACGACAATGAGAACCGCCAGAGATACCACCGTTGCGCATAAAACAACCCAGTCAACTGTGACCGCACCGCTTGGGCTTCGCCAGAATTTGATAAGCTTCGAGAGCATTGTTTTGCCTTGCGTGATGAAGGTCTAAAAAAACTGGCCGCATCCTGTCGAACAGAATGCGGCCAGCGAAATTTCGTGGTGTGACGAACGCTTAGCCGCCGATGCTGCCAGGGTTTTGTGTCCCCATGTAGGAGTTGGTTTTCGATGTCAGGTTGGAAGCGCCTGTTTCGATCGAGGAGTAAGCTGCGACGGCCAGGCCAACAACGGCGGCGGTCAGAACGACCCAGTCAACAGTCACAGCGCCGGATTCGTCGTTTTTGAAGTTCTTGATAAAGTTCATCATGGTATGTCCCTCCAAGGATCATAAAGTTTTCAATCTCAACCCTGTCGTCCGTTTCGATGCTTCTCTCTCAATTCCGCATCTGGCTGACTTGGTATGAGCCTATATAGCCTTGTGAATGGGGCACGAATTTGGCGGCAATTGTGACATTTCGTTTTTCAGGGCCGGTTTTTGGCAAAATTATTGTAGCCCACTGATACGAAAAGATTTTCCATCTTCATTTTTTGTTATCCTTGATGGGAAGCGGGGCAGGATTGCATCAATTATGGCGAAATCGCCATGTTCCCTGCCATGTTTGGTTGGTTTGGCGAGGGTTTCCGTGCGAGATTGCTGAAAAAGAGCATTAAATAATCAGTGCAGGCAGCGATGTTTCGACGAATGACCGTATCTTTGATGGTGGGGATGCTGGCGGCCTCGGCTGTCTGGGCAGACGCGCCCAAGCCGTTTCCCAAGTTCGAGGCAAAACGTGTGAAGCCGCCCAAGCCGGGCAGTACCAATCGGATCAATGTCTTTATCGAGCCCAAGGCCGACGACGTACCCGATGTGGTCGCAACCGACTCCGGTGCCATCGTGCCGGCGTCACCGGGGCAGTATGATTGGTTCTGGGATCGTGTCTCTCCGGCGGTCGAGAAATCTGGTCCGGGCCGGCTGGAGGCCGCGATGGTCACGCTGGCAACGGCCAGCAGCAAAATCCCTGCACCACGCATGCAACAGATGCAAGAGATCGCCAAGGCCAACGGGATCGACATCCTCCGCTCTACCATCGGGACACAGGTGTCACCTGCGCTTGTGCTCGCGGTGATCACGGTTGAATCCGCGGGGCGGCCCGATGCCATCAGCGGGGCAGGGGCGCAGGGGTTGATGCAACTGATGCCTGATACAGCGACGCGCTTTGGGGTGACCGATAGTATGGTCCCGACGCAGAATATCGCGGGCGGCGTAAAATATCTTGATTGGCTGATGGGCGAATTTGACCGCGATCCGATCTTGGTGCTGGCGGGCTATAACGCGGGCGAAGGGTCCGTGCACAAGCACGCGGGCGTGCCGCCTTTTGCCGAAACCCGTGACTATGTGCCCAAGGTGCTGGCCGCTTTTCAGGTCGCCAAGGGCCTGTGCCAGACCCCGCCCGAGCTGATCTCGGACGGATGTGTCTTTGCGGCGATGAACTGACACCAGTTCGGGGCCGAATGTAAAAAGGGGCGCGGCCATCGCTGGCTGCGCCCCTTGTCGTTCATCGCGTCAGCAGATTAGACGATTGTCGCTTCGGTCGCGGCGCGCAGTTCGTCTTCCGTGACACCATCGGCGCATTCAACGATCTTCAGCCCGCCTTCAACGACATCCAGCACACCCAGATTGGTGATGATGCGGTCAACGACGTTCTTGCCGGTCAGCGGCAGGGTGCATTCTTTCAGCACCTTGCTGTCGCCATGCTTGCTGGCGTGGTCCATGACCACCACAACGCGGCCCACACCCGCGACCAGATCCATCGCGCCGCCCATGCCTTTGACCAGCTTTCCGGGGATCATCCAGTTGGCGAGGTCGCCGTTTTCAGCCACTTCCATCGCGCCCAGAATGGCCATGGCGATCTTGCCGCCGCGGATCATCCCGAAGGAGGTCGAGCTGTCGAAATACGAGGTGCGGTCCAGCTCGGTGATAGTCTGCTTGCCCGCGTTGATCAGGTCGGCGTCTTCCTCGCCGTCGATGGGGAAAGCCCCCATGCCCAACATGCCGTTTTCCGACTGCAAGGTCACATCCATCCCCTCGGGGATGTAGTTGGACACCAGCGTCGGAATCCCGATGCCAAGGTTCACATACCAACCGTCTTGCAGTTCCTGCGCGGCGCGTGCCGCCATTTGATTGCGATCCCAAGCCATTATGCCGTCCTCACTGTGCGCTGTTCGATGCGTTTCTCGTGATCACCCTGAATGATGCGGTGCACATAGATGCCGGGCAGGTGGATCGCGTCGCCGCCAAGACTGCCACGGGGAACGATCTCTTCGACCTCGGCGATGCAGATCTTGCCACACATAGCCGCTGGCGGGTTGAAGTTGCGCGCAGTTTTGCGGAACACGAGGTTACCAGTGTCATCCGCTTTCCACGCTTTGACAATCGCCAGATCCGCAACGATGCCGCGCTCAAGGATATAGGTCTCGCCGTCAAAATCCTTGTGCTCTTTGCCTTCGGCGATCACAGTGCCAACGCCGGTTTTGGTATAGAAACCGGGAATGCCCGCACCACCCGCACGCATACGTTCGGCCAAGGTGCCTTGCGGGTTGAATTCCAGCTCAAGCTCGCCGCCGAGATACTGGCGCATGAATTCCTTGTTCTCGCCGACGTAAGAGCTGATCATTTTCTTGACCTGCTTGGTCTGCAACAAGATACCGATGCCGAAATCATCTACGCCCGCATTGTTCGAGGCAAAGGTCAAATCCTTGGTGCCCGCGTCCCGGATCGCGTTCAGCAGCAGTTCGGGAATACCGCAAAGGCCAAAGCCCCCCGCTGCGATCAGCATGCCATCGTGCAGCACGCCTTCCAGCGCCTCGGCAGCGCTTCCATAGATTTTCTTCATTCCGGCTCCTTTCAAGAGAGGCTCACGGCCCTGTCGTATTATCGTTATACGACTTCTATGACGCGGCGTAACGAACGTGTCAAACCGCCGACGCTAATGTCAGCGGTACCAGTGAAGCTTGCCGGAAAATTCGGGGGAATGCGCGCCCACCCTGCATCGGGTGGGCAGCTGTCGTCGCGGGGTCAGTGCAGCCCGCAGCGAGGTCAGACGATGCGTACCTGCGTGCCGATGGGGGCAATCTGGTACAGCGCCTCGATCATGTGGTTGTAAAGCCCGATGCACCCGTCAGAGCTTTGCCGCCCGATCTTGCGCGTGTCATGGGTGCCGTGGATCAGATAGGCGGGCCAGCTGAGGTACATCGCATGGGTGCCAAGCGGGTTGTCCGGACCGGGCGGCATATACTTCAGATCGGGGTCGCGTTCGATCATGCTGGGTGTCGGTGTCCAGTCGGGCCCGACACGTTTGCGCACAATGCGGGTGTAGCCGCGTTTGGTCAGTTCGTCGCTGCGGGGCACGGAGGTCGGGTAAATCTTGTAGGTCTCGCCATCGCCGCCCCAATAGTGCAGCGCGCGGGAAGAGGTATCAGCCACGATCGCGGCTTTGCCCAATGTATCAAAGTGGTCCTGCCAGTTCTGGCTGGAAAATCCGTTGGTGTTATGACGTACCGGTGCCGCTATCTCTGGCACTGGCGTCTGTGCGCGCAACAGGGCCGGCGTGAAAAGCGCTGCGCCCGCTGTCAGGATCAACCCGCGTCTTGAGAATGTCTGCTCTGCCATCTTTATGTCCTTCTACCGTGGCGATTGTCACAGGTAAAAGCAGCAAGGGCAGGGCGGGGCAACTCACATATATGTCATTTCATGAATATGTGAGTTGCGCTCTCACTCTTCCGGTGCGGCGGCCGATTTTGCGGGTGCCTTTTGGGCCGCTGGTTTCTTTGCGGGGGCCTTCTTGGCAGCCGTTTTCTTGGCCGGAGCCTTTTTCGCAGCGGTTTTCTTTGCTGCGGGCTTCTTGGTTGCGGCTTTGCGCTTGGCAGGGGATTTCGCGAGCTTTTCCTCAATCAGCTCAACCGCACGTTCCATGGTCAGATCGGCAGGCTCGACCTCTTTGGGGATGGTAGCGTTGACTTTTTCCCACTTCACATAAGGCCCGTATTTGCCTTCCATGATGTTAACCTCGCCGCCCAGATCGGGGTGTTCGCCCATCTCGCGGATCGGTTTTGCCGCTTTGCCACGTCCGCCACGGCTGGCGACTTTCTCGGCCAGAAGCTGCACGGCGCGGTTCATGCCAACGGTGAACACCTCGTCCAGCGTTTCGAGGTTCGCATTGGTCCCGCCACGGTTCGACGTGCTGTCGGCGTGTTTGATATAGGGGCCGTAGCGCCCGATGTTTGCCCAGACCATCACCCCATCTTCCGGGTGCGGGCCGATCTCACGCGGCAGCGACAGCAGCATGACAGCGCGTTCCAGCTCCAGCTCTTCGGCGGGCCAGTCCTTGGGCACCGATTGGCGCGGCGGTTTTTTGTTCTCTTCGGTGACGGGGCCGCGCTGCACATAGGGGCCGAAGCGCCCTTTGAACACGCGAATCTCGTCGCCCATATCCTCGCCCAGCAGTTTGCCATCGGGCGGAATAGCCGAGGCTTCTGCCTCGGGGTCGGGCGGGCCGAAGGGGCGGGTATAGCGGCATTCAGGGTAGTTCGAACAGCCGATGAACGCGCCGCCGGACCGTGCGGTGCGCATGGACAAACGCCCGATCTCGCAGTTGGGGCACAGGCGCGGGTCGCTACCATCCTCATTGGGCGGGAAGAGATGCGGCTCGAGTACCTCGTTGATCTTCTCCAACACCTCGGTGATGCGCAAATCGGCTGTTTCGGCAATCGCAGCCGAAAAATCCTGCCAGAACCGGCCCAGCACATCCTTATAATCGGCATCCGCCGCGCTCACCTTATCAAGCTGGTTTTCCAGATCGGCGGTGAAGTCATAGCCCACATATTTGCGGAAGTAATTCTCGAGGAAGGCCGTCACCAAACGGCCCTTGTCCTCGGGGAACAGACGGTTGCCTTCCTTGCGAACGTATTCGCGGTCCTGAATGGTCGTGACAACGCTGGCGTAGGTCGACGGGCGCCCGATTCCCAGCTCTTCCATGCGCTTGACCAATGTCGCTTCGGTGTAGCGGGGGGGCGGCTGGGTAAAGTGCTGCTCTGGCGTGACGGCGCGTTTGTCCATCTTGTCGCCTTGGGTGATCTGCGGCAGGCGCTTGTCATCCTCGTCCACGACATCGTCGCGGCCTTCTTCGTAGACACGCAGGAAGCCGTCGAATTTCACCACCTGACCGGTGGCGCGCAGCCCGACCTGTTCGTCCTTGCTACCGATCTCTACCGTGGTGCGTTCCAGACGGGCACTTTCCATCTGGCAGGCCAGCGTGCGCTTCCAGATCAAGTCGTACAGCTTGCGTTGATCCGGTTCGGTCAGTTTCAGCGCGTCGGCATCTTTGGTCATGTCGGTGGGGCGCACACATTCGTGCGCCTCTTGCGCGTTCTTGGCCTTGTTCTTGTAGATCCGCGGCTCGGACGGGACATACTCCGCACCGAACCGGTCCGAGATAGCGTCCCGTGCCATCGTGATCGCTTCGGGGGCCATGTCGATGCCGTCGGTCCGCATATAGGTGATGTGACCGGCTTCATAGAGCCGCTGCGCCGTGCTCATGGTCTGGCGTGCGCCCATGCCGAACTTGCGGCTGGCTTCCTGCTGCAACGTCGAGGTCATGAACGGGGCCGAGGGGTTGCGGCTCGCGGGTTTCGCTTCGACGCTGGTAACCGTCAGATCACGGCTGGTGATCGCCTGCACCGCCATCTCGGCCTGGGTTTCATTGCCAAGATCAAAACGGTCCAGCTTCTTACCGGCAAGCGTGACCAGACGGGCCTCGAACTCTTGCCCGCGCGGGGTGGCGACCAGTGCCTTGACGCTCCAGTATTCGCGGTTGCGGAAGGCCTCGATCTCCATCTCGCGCTCGACGATCAGCCGCAAGGTGACCGACTGTACCCGCCCCGCCGATTTCGCGCCGGGCAATTTGCGCCATAGGACGGGCGACAGGTTGAAGCCCACCAGATAATCCAGCGCGCGCCGTGCCAGATAGGCCTCGACCAGTGGCATATCGACCTGACGCGGGTTCGCCATCGCCTCGGTCACGGCCTTTTTGGTGATCTGGTTGAACACCACGCGGCTGACCGGTGTGTCCTTCTTGATCGACTTGCGTTTGGTCAGCGCCTCTTGCAGGTGCCAGCTGATCGCTTCGCCTTCGCGATCAGGGTCAGTCGCGAGGATCAATGCGTTGTCGTCTTTCAGCGCATCAGCGATGGCTTTGACGTGTTTCTTGCTTGCTGCGGCGACTTCCCAAGTCATGTCGAACCCGTTTTCCGGGTCGACCGATCCGTCTTTGGGCGGCAGATCGCGGACGTGGCCGTAGGACGCAAGCACGGTGTAATCACTGCCGAGATACGAGTTGATCGTTTTAGCTTTGGCAGGTGATTCGACGACGACAACTGGCATAAAATTCGGCACCTTGGATCAAATTAATTCGCGTGGCTTATGCTGTGACATGTGGCGTGAAGCGAAGTTTGTCAATCCGCAGAACAGCGCGCGCCCTTTGATACACGGGTTATAAAGCGCCTTTTCGGGGGTGTTTCACGGTGCAATCCGGCCGCGGTTCCGGCTTCCAGATGGTCTAAATCCCGGGGGCGCTTTGGAGGTTCTCCAAAGCGGGGGCTGGCCCCCGATCTGCGGCCGCGTCACGCTCAGTCCGCGCGGGATACCAGCCCGCCTGCATGGCGCAGGATATGCCCGTTCAACTCAAGCTCGACCAGAACAGGTGTGGCGATCCCCGGTGCGACCGCCAGATCGCGCAGCAGCTGGTCTTCGGCAACGGGGCTGGGGCCAAGGCGTGACAATATATCGGTGTGCAGCGCTGCAATGTCGCGCTGGGGCGCGGGGGCGGCTGCTGGGGAAGTGGGCGGGCAGGTGGCGGGAGCCTTTGCCGGCCCCAGTTGATCAATCACATCTGCGGCATTGCGTACCAGCGCCGCCCCGTCACGGATCAGCATGTTGCAGCCCGCGGCACGGGCATCGAAGGGATGGCCGGGCACGGCAAGCACCTCTCGCCCCTGATCCAGCGCGTCACGGGCGGTAATCAGGCTGCCGGATTTCGCCGCCGCTTCGACCACGACCGTTGCGCGGCTTAGCCCTGCGATGATCCTGTTGCGGCTGGGGAAATGCCGCGCCATCGGTTGCAGCCCCATCGGTTGTTCCGAAATGCGCAGCCCTTGGGCCGCGATATCTTGGGCAAGCGTCGTATTCTCTACCGGATAGATCACATCGACGCCCCCCGCTTGCACCGCGATTGTGCCGGATTCGAGTGTCGCCAGATGTGCCGCGGCATCAATCCCCCGCGCCAATCCCGAGACGACCGTAAACCCCGCCTCCCCCAAGCCGGATGCCAAGGCGCGGGCCATGCGCGTCCCGAGCGATGAGGCGTTTCGCGCGCCCACAATCGACACCAAGGGGCGGTGCAGCAGCTCGATATCTCCGATTGCCCATAGAAACGGGGGGGCGTCGTCAAGCTCTGCCAGATGAGGGGGGTAGGCTGCGCAATCATGGGTGATCAAGCGCGCATTCGCGGCCTTTGCCGCGCGCAACTCTGCGTGCACGACATTCTCGGGGCAGATGCGATAGTCTTTCACACCTGCGGCGCGGGCGACGTCGGGCAACGCCTCAAGCGCGGCACGCGCGGTGCCGTAGTCGCGCAGCATGCGGTAATAGGTGACAACGCCGACACGGCGCGAGCGCAACAGACGAAGCCGCGCAAAGCTGTCGTCTTCCAGGGTGGGTGGGACCAAGGGGGGCGTGGAAGAGGAAGGAGTGTTGTTCCTGTCAGTCATCCCGCGTCTCCGTCCGTTGCCTCACCAGCTTTAGGCAAAGCTGCTTAACGAAACGTGAACGGCGAAGGTTTAATCCGAACTACTAATCTTCTTCGGTGTGCGATCCGGTATCGGATCACCGAAGCACCTGGGTGCATTCCGGTAATCCGGTGTGCTCAGGCGGCAGCGGCACCGCCAACGGTCAGGCCGCCGATCATCAATGTGGGCTGTCCGACGCCAACGGGCACCCATTGGCCCGCCTTGCCGCAGTTGCCCATGCCCGGATCCAGCGCGGGATCATTGCCGATGGCGCGGATCTGTTGCAGCGCCGTGGCCCCGTCGCCGATCAGCGTGGCCCCTTTGACGGGGTCGCCGACCACGCCATTGCGCACACGGTAAGCTTCGGTGCAGGAGAAAACGAACTTGCCGTTGGTGATATCCACCTGCCCGCCGCCAAAACCGACCGCATAGATGCCGTCCTTGAGGTCCGCGACGATATCACCGGGGGCCACGTCGCCGCCCAGCATATAGGTGTTGGTCATGCGCGGCATCGGGGTGTGGGCATAGGATTCGCGGCGGCCATTGCCGGTTGGGGCCACGCCCATCAGCCGGGCGTTCTGCCGGTCCTGCATATAGCCTACCAGCACACCGTCCTCGATCAGCACATTCTTGGCCGAGGGCGTGCCCTCGTCATCAACAGAGATAGACCCGCGCCGATCGGGGAGGGTGCCATCATCCAGCACCGTCACGCCTTTGGCGGCGATGCGTTGGCCCATGAGGCCGGCAAACGCGCTTGAACCCTTGCGGTTGAAATCTCCTTCCAAGCCGTGACCGATGGCCTCGTGCAGCAAGATTCCGGGCCAGCCGGGGCCAAGCACAACATCCATGACGCCCGCAGGCGCGGGCACGGCACGCAGGTTGACGCAGGCGATGCGCAGGGCTTCGCGGGTTTTGGCCTGCCAGTCGGCGGGGTCCAGCAGCCCGTCCAGCCCGACACGCCCGCCGCCACCGGCGGTCCCGCTTTCGCGGCGGCCATCCTGTTCGACGATCACCGACACGTTCACCCGCGTCATCGGGCGCACATCGCGGACAGAGGTGCCCTCGGGGCGCAGAATCTCGACCTCCTGGATAGAAGCAGAGATAGAGGCAGAAACCTGCACGACACGCGCATCAAGGCTGCGGGCGAAATCGTCGATCTCGCGCAGGGTGTCGACCTTGACGGGAAAGGCCGCGCCCGCGATCGGATCTTCGTCAGTATAGAGCTTTTGATTGGTCGCGGCTGGCGCATCCGCCCATGTCCCGCCCCCCGCACCCACGGCCAGTCGTGCTGTCTCGCTTGCGCGGCGCAGGGCGGCTTCGGTGATCTCGGTCGAGTGGGCATAGCCGGAGACATCGCCCCGCACCGCCCGCAAGCCAAAGCCTTCGGAGGCATCGTAGCTGGCCGTTTTTAGCCGCCCGTCGTCAAACACCAACCCTTCAGACCGCCGGCGTTCGAAAAACAGTTCCCCGTCGTCGGCACCTGCCACAGCGTCGCGCAGGATGGACAGCGCGGCGTCACGGTCAAGCTGCGCCTCAAAGGGGTTGAAAGGCGGCTGGCTCATAAAAATGTTCCCTGAATCGTGTCATAAAAATCGCTTCGCGTCCGTTTGACGCAAGCAGAAGTCTTTATCTTGAAGTTAGAATATGATTGTAAGCGTACAGATTACAACGGGACAGCTGCCTCCAATTGCGGGGTGCTGCTGGGATTCGCTTATCAATGGTCACAAGATCAGGACGACATATGAAACATCTTCTCTCTTTTTCGGGTCTCATGGCCGCTTTTTCCGCCGTGCCAGCAATGGCGCAGGAAAACCTTCGCATCGACGGGCTGGAAATCATTGGTGAGCCGGTAGACGGCAAGATGGGCTTTCAGCCAGCCGTGACCCGCGTCGCGCAAGACATCCACGATCTGGACCACCTGATCCTGATCATCATCACCTTGATCACCATCTTCGTGACCGGTCTTATCCTTTGGGTGGCGGTCCGCTATAACCGCAAGCGCAACCCCGTTGCCGCATCCTTCACACACCACACGCCGGTTGAAATCCTCTGGACCGTCGCACCGATCGTGATTCTGGTGCTGATCGGGGCCTATTCGCTGCCGATCCTGTTCCGTCAGCAGGAAATCCCGCAGGCCGACCTGACCATCAAAGCGACCGGCAACCAGTGGTACTGGTCCTATGAATATGTCGACGAGGGCTTTGGCTTTGACAGCTATATGATCGGTGCACCGGCTGTTGGCGGCGAAAACCGCAAAACACCTGAAGTGATCGCGCAGCTTGAAGCGGCCGGCTATACCGAACAACAGTTCCTGCTGGCGACCGATACCGCCGTTGTGATCCCTGTCGGTCAGACCATCGTTGTTCAGGTCACCGGTTCCGACGTGATCCACTCCTGGGCGATGCCCGCCTTCGGTGTGAAACAGGACGCCGTGCCCGGCCGTCTGGCGGAAACATGGTTCACCGCCGAGAAAGAAGGCGTGTACTTCGGTCAGTGTTCCGAGCTGTGCGGCAACGCCCACGCCTATATGCCGATCACTGTGAAAGTCGTCTCGGAAGAGGCCTATGCCGAGTGGCTTGGCAACGCGAAAGAAGAGTATGCGGGCATCCCGCAGACTCTGACCGTTGCGTCCAAGTAAGGCACAATTGCTGATGCGGGGTGCGCGAGGCGCGCCCCGGGTTCCTTTTGTATGAGAGATCGCATGACAGATACCAGCACGACACCTGCGGGCGAGTATGAGGCGCAGTTCGGCGATTATTTCGCCCTGATGAAGCCGCGCGTCATGCAGTTGGTGGTATTTACCGCACTTGTTGGCATGCTCGCCGCGCCGGTGCCTGTGCACCCCGTGATCGGCTTTGCCTCGATCCTGTTTGTCGCCATCGGGGCAGGGGCCTCGGGCGCGCTGAACATGTGGTGGGACGCAGACATCGACGCGATCATGCGCCGGACCCAAGGCCGCCCGATCCCGTCGGGGCGCGTCCAGCCGGGCGAAGCGCTGGCGATCGGTGTGGCGCTCTCGGGCATGTCTGTCGTCATGCTGGGGCTGGCGGCCAACCTGCTGGCCGCGGGCATGCTGCTGTTCACGATCCTCTTCTACGCCGTTTTCTATTCCATGTGGCTTAAGCGTGCGACGCCGCAGAACATTGTCATCGGTGGTGCTGCGGGGGCGTTCCCGCCCGTGATCGGCTGGATCATCGCCACCGGCAGCTTTTCGGTCGAGGCATGGCTGATGTTCGCGCTGATTTTCATGTGGACCCCGCCGCACTTCTGGGCCTTGGCGCTGTTCATGCGCAATGACTATGACGACGCGAAGGTGCCGATGCTGACCGTGACCCACGGCCGCCGCTCCACCCGTCGTCATATTCTGGCCTATACTGTTTTGCTGGTCATTCTGGCGGTCGGCACCGGCTTCACCTCGATCGGCGGGCCAATCTATCTGGCGACCTCGGGTGTGCTGAACCTGTTGTTCCTGATCGGGGCCTTCCGCATCTGGCAGCGTGATGAAGACGACAGCGAAGCCGATGATTTCCGCGTTGAACGCAAGTTCTTCCGCCTGTCGCTATGGTATCTCTTCCTGCACTTCGGTGCCATTCTGCTTGAGGCCACCCTGCGGGGCTACGGCTTGGGAGGCTGGTAATGGGCATTCGCGCTGAACACGAGATTCACACACGCCGCCGCGGGCGCAACCTTGGCGTCGGTCTGCTGCTGGCCGCCTTCGTCGTGCTGGTTATGGCGCTGACCTTTGTCAAAATCACCAACATCGATTTCAACGATCTGCCCGGTGGTGAGCTTCAAACACAGGAGAGCAACTGATGGCCCTGTCCGGACCCGCGAAAACTGTGGTGCAAACCGTCTCTGTCGTCATCCTGATGGGCGGGCTGGCTTGGGCATCGGTGCCGTTCTACGACTGGTTCTGCCGGGTCACCGGCTTTGGCGGGACGCCGGGACAGGTCGCCGGAGCCGAGGGCGAGGTGCTGGATCAGACGATCAAGGTGCGTTTCGACGGCAGCTTGAACGAAGACATGCCGTGGGAATTCAAACCCGTCGTCAACGAGATGGAACTGCGCATCGGCGAGACCGGGCTGGCGTTCTACGAGGCCTATAACCCAACCGATCACCCCGTCGCGGGGCAGGCGTCCTACAACGTGACACCCTATGCCGCCGGGGCCTTCTTTGAAAAGATCGAATGTTTCTGCTTTACTGAACAGGTGCTCGCCCCCGGTGAGCGTGTTCAAATGCCCGTCAGCTTCTTTGTTGACCCCGAAATCGTCGAAGACCGTGATGGCAAGTATGTACATACGATCACACTGTCTTATACGTTCTATGAAATTGACCTGCCCGAGGACTATGAAGCCCCCGATCAGGACAGCGAGACAAACCTGAATTAAGAAAAAGGTGAGGGACTGAACCAATGGCCCATGAAAAGAACCATGACTATCACATTCTGCCGCCGTCCACATGGCCATTGCTCAGCTCCATCGCCGGCTGTGTCATGCTGGTTGGTGGTGTCTTCTGGATGCACGATGTAACCCCCTTCGTCTTCTTGGGTGGTCTGGTTGCCGTTCTGTACTGCATGTTCGGATGGTGGTCCGAGGTTGTTGCTGAAAGCCACGTCGGCGATCACACCAACGTCGTGCGCATCGGTCTGCGCTATGGCTTCATCCTGTTCATCATGTCCGAAGTGATGTTCTTTGTGGCGTGGTTCTGGACCTTCTTCAAAGAAGCCCTGTACCCGATGGATGAATTCCCGGGCTCCACATATGTGCAGCCGGATATCATTCCCGTTGACGCCTTCCACCTGCCGCTGATCAACACGCTGATCCTGCTGCTGTCGGGCTGCGCTGTCACATGGGCGCACCACGCGCTGGTACATGAAAACAACCGCAAAGACTTGATCGCCGGCCTGTCCATCGCGATCGTTCTGGGCATGCTGTTCACCGCGTTCCAGGCCTATGAATACTATGAACTGCTGGCCCATGACGACTGGACCTTCGGCGGCGACCTGTTCTTCTCCAGCTTCTTCATGGCGACAGGCTTCCACGGTTTCCACGTTGTGATCGGCACGATCTTCCTTGCGGTCTGCCTGTTCCGCGCGATGAAAGGCCACTTTACCCAAGAGCAGCACGTAGGCTTCGAAGCCGCTGCCTGGTACTGGCACTTTGTTGATGTGGTCTGGCTGTTCCTCTTCTTCGCCGTCTACATGTGGGGCATCTAAGCCCGCAGTCGGCTTGCAAACCGGGCCGCAATCACTAAAAGCAACAGGCGCGCGAGGGGGACCTTGCGCGCCTTTGCATTGCCGCCACCCGTCCACGGGTGCCAACCTCAAGAGAGCTTTATGCGTCGTACGCTATTCCTGCTGATTGTCGGCCTTGGCGGGGCTGCTATCCTGATCTGGCTGGGCGTTTGGCAGATCCAGCGGCTGGCGTGGAAAGAGGCGATCATCGCCGACATCAACACCCGCATCGCCGCCGCCCCCGTTGACCTGCCCCCTACCGTCAACGCCGAGGATGACGCCTATTTGCCCGTCGCGGTGACCGGTTCCTATCACGCAGGCGAGGTGCATGTGCTTGTGTCCCAGAAAGACGTCGGCGCGGGCTACCGCGTTATCGCGCCTTTCACGCTAGAGGATGGCCGCCGCATCATGGTCGACCGCGGATTTGTCCTGACGACGGACAAGGACGCCCCCCGCGCTTTGGGCCCCGCGACGGTGACGGGCAATCTGCAATGGCCGCGCGAAACCGATAGCTTCACCCCCGAGGCCGACCTGAAGGGCAACATCTGGTTCGCCCGCGATGTGCCGGATATGGCGCAAACGCTTGGCACCGAACCCGTTCTTCTGGTTGCGCGCAGCAGCACGCCTCAGCCAGCGGGGATCAGCCCGTTGCCCGTCGATACCGCCCGTATTCCCAACGACCACTTGCAATATGCCATCACTTGGTTCTCTCTTGCCGCGATCTGGCTTGGGATGAGCCTGTTCTTCTTGCGCCGCCGCCGCGCGCCCAAAACCGAAAGCTGACCCTTATGCGTTATGTCTCCACCCGTGGTTCCGCCCCCGTTTTGTCGTTCGAAGAGGCGCTGCTGACCGGCCTCGCCCGTGACGGCGGCCTGTATGTGCCCGAAACGATCCCGACGCTAGGCAACGATGAGCTGCGCGAGATGGCCACGATGTCCTACGAGGATGTCGCCTTTCGTGTGATGAAACCCTTTGTCGGCGACACATTCAGCGACGATGAATTCAAGGCGCTGATCGCCAAGGCCTATGCGGGTTTCAACCACAAGGTGCGCGCGCCGCTGGTGCAGCTTGAACAGGGGCACTTCCTGCTTGAACTGTTCCACGGTCCCACGCTGGCGTTCAAAGACTTTGCCATGCAGTTGATCGGCCACATGTTCCAGGCCGTTCTGTCGCGCAAGGGGGAACGGGTGACCATCGTCGGTGCGACCTCGGGCGATACCGGATCGGCCGCGATCGAAGCCTTCCGCGGGCTGGATAACGTCGACGTTTTCATCCTCTTCCCCCACGGTCGCGTGTCCGAAGTGCAACGCCGCCAGATGACCACACCATCGGAAAGCAACGTGCACGCGCTGGCGCTGGACGGTGATTTCGACGACTGTCAGGCGCGCCTGAAAGACATGTTCAACGACCACGATTTCCGTGACGGGGTGCAACTGGCAGGGGTCAATAGCATCAACTGGGGCCGCGTGCTGGCGCAGGTGGTCTATTACTTCACCGCAGGGCTCGCTATGGGCGCGCTGGACCGCAAGGTCAGCTTTACCGTGCCCACGGGCAACTTCGGCGACATCTTCGCGGGCTACATCGCGCGCGAAATGGGTCTGCCGATTGCCGATCTGGTGGTTGCGACGAACCAGAATGACATCCTGCACCGCTGCCTGACCACAGGCGGCTACCACAAGGGCGAGGTTCATGCCTCTATCAGCCCGTCGATGGATATTCAGGTCAGCTCCAACTTTGAACGCGCCTTGTATTTCGCCTACGGCCAAGACAGCGACGCGATCAATGCGCTGATGGGTGATCTGGCGAAGGGTGGGTTTGACGTGGGCGACAATGCTCTGCGCGACCTGCAAAACACCTATAAATCGGGCCGCGTGTCCGAAGAGGAAACCAGCGAGACGATCAAGGCCTTCTACGCCGACACAAACGAACTGCTGTGCCCGCATTCTGCCATCGGGGTCCGCGTGGGGGCGGCCTTGCGTGATCCGGCGACGCCGATGATCACGCTGGCCACCGCGCATCCGGCCAAGTTCCCCGACGCGGTCGAAGCCGCCACAGGCCAGCGCCCGCCGCTGCCTGACCACATGGCCGATCTGTTCGACCGCGAAGAACGTGTGACCCGCGTGCCGAACGACCTTGAGGCGCTCAAGGATATCATTAAAGGGGGCATCGCTCAGTGAGCTTGCAACAACACCGCCTGTCCAACGGCTTTCGTATCGTAACCGAGCATATGCCGGGGCTTGCATCGGCATCTATCGGGGTCTGGGTTTCGGCGGGCGCGCGGCATGAGACGGCCACGCAAAACGGTATCGCGCATTTCCTAGAGCATATGGCGTTCAAGGGCACGGCCAAGCGCACCTCGTTGCAAATCGCCGAAGCGATCGAAGATGTGGGCGGCTATATCAACGCCTATACCTCGCGTGAGGTGACGGCATATTACGTGCGTGTGCTGGAAAATGACGTGTCGCTGGGGCTGGATGTGATCGCGGATATCCTGCGCAATCCCGTCCTTGATAATGGCGAGATCGAGGTGGAGCGTGGCGTGATCCTGCAAGAGATCGGTCAGGCGCTGGATACGCCGGATGATGTGATCTTTGACTGGTTGCAGGAAAAGGCATACCCTAACCAACCCATCGGGCGTACCATTCTGGGCCCGTCCGAGCGCGTATCGAATTTCAGCCGAGAAGACCTGTCGGGCTTTATCAGCCAGCATTACGGCCCCGACCAGATGATCCTCGCCGCCGCAGGGGCGGTGGACCATGACGAAATCGTGCGCCTTGCTGAACAGCTGTTCGGCGACATGCCCCCCAAGCCTCTCTTCGACGTGGATGCTGCCAAGTTCAGCGGCGGTGAAGTGCGCCAGTTGAAACCGCTTGAGCAAGCGCATTTCGCGCTCGGGTTCGAAGCGCCCGGCTACCGCGCCGATGATATCTATGTCGCGCAGATCTATGCCTCTGCGCTCGGGGGCGGCATGTCGAGCCGCCTGTTCCAAGAGGTCCGCGAGAACCGCGGCCTGTGCTATACGATCTTTGCGCAGGCAGGGGCCTATGCCGATACGGGCATGATGACGATCTATGCTGGCACCAGCGGTGAACAGCTGCCCGAACTGGCGGGCATCACCATTGACGAGATGAAGCGCGCCGCCTCCGACATGTCCCCGGCCGAGGTTGCAAGGGCACGGGCGCAGATGAAGGCTGGGCTGCTGATGGGGCTGGAAAGCCCGTCGAACCGCGCCGAACGTCTGGCGCGATTGATCCAGATCTGGGACCGCGTCCCCCCGCTGGAAGAGACCATCGCGCAGATTGACGCGGTCACCACAGGCGACGTGCGCGACTTTGCCCAGAATATCGCCGCCAGCGCCCCTGCGGCATTGGCGCTTTATGGTCCCGTAGACGGCGCCCCCACATTGGAAGAACTTCAGGAGCGTCGCGCTGCCTGATGCAACTGCTGAAACGAAAGCTTGCTATTGAAACCGAAAGGCTGACGTTGCGGCCACCGGTGCATGCTGACTTCCGCCCCTGGGCCACCCTGCGGTCGGACAGCATCACCTACCTCACCCCGTGGGAGCCGTCCTGGGCACCGGACCACCTGTCGCGCAAAGCGTTTACCAATCGGGTCTACTGGGCCAACCGGTCGGTCTCTGCGGGGACGGCGCTGCCGCTGTTCCTGATCCGCCGCAAGGATAACATGCTGATCGGGGCGATCACGCTGGATAACATCCGTCGCGGCCCGGCACAGGCGGGCACCTTGGGGTATTGGACCGGCGAACAATTCGCCCGCCGTGGCTATATGCGCGAAGCCATCGAGGCGACGGTGCACCACGCCTTCACCCGTCTGGACATCAGCCGCGTCGAGGCCGCTTGCCTGCCCGAGAACATCGCCTCGCGCGGGTTGCTGGAAAAGACCGGTTTCAAATACGAAGGCGTCGCGCAAAGCTATCTGCAAATCGACGGGCGCTGGCGGACCCATGTGCTGTATGCGCAGTTGCGCGGGGACCGTCGGGGCAAGACCGCAGCGGGGTAGGGGTTTCTTATGATCGCTTATGTCACCGTCGGGGCAGACGACCTTGCACGTGCCAAACGCTTCTATACGGCTTTCCTGCCAGCCTTGGGCTATGCGTTGACCGAAGGTCCCGAGGGCTTGAGCTTTGTGTTGCCACAGGCTGCGGGGCAGCCCGTGGCCTTGCCGGATTTCTACGTCAAACCGACCTTCGATGGTGCGCCGGCTTCTGCTGGCAACGGGTCCATGATCGCGTTCGAAGCAACCAGCCAGGCGGAGGTGCGCGTGTTACACGCCGCAGCGCTGGCCGCGGGCGGCAGCGATGAGGGCCAGCCGGGGTTTCGCGCCACCTATGGTCCGCGTTTCTACGTCAGCTACCTGCGTGACCCCCAAGGCAACAAGATCGCGTTGTTCTCTAATAATCCGGCAGAGCCGGGCAGGGATGATCCACCCCCTGCGCCGACGCGTTGATGCTAAAAAGGCCAGACATCGCTGTCTGGCCTTTCGTTACTCTGATGTCCGCAGCGGCTTACTGGCGGCTTAACGGCGGCGGTCGCGCCGCGCGCTCATCGGTTGGAAGGCGACGCCGACGTGTGCCTCGCAATAGGGCTTGCCCTGCTGTACGGGCAGACCGCAGAACCAGAAATCATCCGTTGCAGGGTCACCGACAGGCCATTTGCAGGTCCGCTCTGTCAGGTCCATCAGGCCGATCTTCTTCGACTTTTTCTCGACCTCGCTCACCTTGGCAAGCGCTTCCGGGCTGATCTCGTTCGCGGAGGGCTGCGGCGGCAGCGGCTGACCGGCGGGAATGATCTTGGCGCGCGCGGGCAGGTTGGGGCGGGGCGCTGGCGCGGCCTCCGCCGGTTCCGGCTCTGCGGCTTCGGGGGCGGGTTCAGCCTTGGGTTTGGCGGCCGCGGCGGGTTTCGCGGCAGGCTTGGCCTTGGCTTCCGGTTTGGCAGCCGCAGCAGGGGCGGCGGCGGGCGCTGCGGTTGCGGTCCGGTTGGACAGCCCCAGACGATGCACCTTGCCGATCACGGCATTGCGGGTCACACCGCCCAACTCCTTTGCAATCTGGCTTGCGGATTGGCCCTCGCCCCACATTTTCTTCAGGATCTCTACGCGGTCATCGGTCCAAGACATTTGGCGTCCTTAGCTAACAAGCGGCCCTTCTCAGGACCGCCGTGGAAAAATCTCAAGCCCCTATACTAATCACTGACAGCTTGGGTGCAAGGCGCGAACGGGCGATTGGGACGGCAGCGGGGACAAACGCTCCCTTAAAACCACAGCAAAGCAGCCCCGGCACCGTTCGTGCGACAGATTGCGGCGATCGCGCGCCAATTTTTGCTTTGCAAGCCGCGAAAAGCTGCTTATGCAAACGGCATGATCAACCGTTCGACATCCTCTTTGCGACGACGCCAAGGCTAATTGGCGACACCGGCCCCTGACACGGGGGGCACGGCATTGATCTTTTGCGACATAAATTGCGTCGCACCCCTTCAAATCTTATTGACCCTCTCCGTCACACATGGCCTTTTGTGCCTTTGATGCGGCCAACCCATAAGGATGATCCTGATGATCCCATCTGTTCTGCCGACCTATTCACGCGCCCCCCTGAGCTTTGTCAAAGGCGAAGGGTCCTGGTTGATTGAACAGGACGGCCGCCGATTTCTGGATCTGGGCGCAGGCATTGCGGTGAACGCGCTTGGCCATGCGCATCCCGCGCTGGTGGCGGCGCTGACCGAACAGGCGGGGCAGCTTTGGCATACCTCGAACCTCTACGAGATCCCCCAGCAACAGGAACTGGCCGACCGGCTGGTCGCGCTGAGCTTTGCCGATACGGTGTTTTTCACCAACTCCGGCACCGAGGCGTGCGAACTGGCGGTCAAGATGGCGCGCAAGTATTTCTACGACAAGGGCCAGTCCGACCGGACCGAGATCATCACCTTCTCGGGTTCGTTCCACGGGCGGTCATCTGCCGGGATCGCGGCGGCAGGATCCGAGAAAATGACCAAAGGCTTCGGCCCGCTGCTCCCCGGTTTCAAACATATCGAATTTGGCGATATGGAGGCGCTTGGCGCGGCGATCACCGATACCACAGCCGCCATCATGATCGAACCGGTGCAGGGCGAAGGCGGGATCCGTCCCGTGCCGGATGCGGACCTCAAACAGATGCGCGCGCTGTGCGAAACACACGGGCTGCTGCTGATCTTTGACGAGGTGCAATGCGGCGTGGGCCGCACCGGCAAGATGTTCGCCCATGAATGGGCGGGCGTCACCCCCGACATCATGATGGTCGCCAAAGGCATCGGCGGCGGTTTCCCCCTGGGTGCCGTGCTGGCTACAGAAAATGCGGCCTCTGGCATGACGGCGGGCACCCACGGGTCGACCTATGGCGGCAACCCGCTGGGCTGTGCCGTGGGCAATGCTGTGGTCAATATTATCGGCACAGACGCCTTTCTTGACGATGTGAACCGCAAGGCCGGCCTGATGCGCCAAAAGCTCGAAGGATTGGTCGCCAGCCACCCTGACGTGTTCGAAAGCGTGCGCGGCAGCGGGCTGATGCTGGGGCTGAAATGCAAAGCCACCAACAGCGATGTCGTCGCCGCAGGGTACCGTCACGAGGTCATCACAGTACCGGCGGCGGATAACGTAATCCGCCTGCTGCCCCCTCTCAATATCACCGATGAAGACATCGCCGAGGCCGTCTCCCGCCTTGATCAAGCCGCCAGCAGCCTTGCTGCGAGCTGACCTTCATTTTGCCCTATAAACTCCGGGGGGCCGGGGGGCTGGCCCCCCAACTCCCTAAAATTAAAAGAATACCCCATGAAACATTTTCTCGACATTCACCAAACCGATCCGGCTGACCTGCGCAGCATCATCGACAATGCCGCCACGATGAAATCGTCCCGTCTGGGCCGCCCCCGTGGTGCGCCGGATGATGAACATCCGCTCAAGGATCACATGGTCGCGCTGATCTTTGAAAAGCCCTCGACACGGACGCGGGTCAGCTTTGACGTGGGCGTGCGTCAGATGGGCGGGCAGACGATGGTGCTGTCTGGCGCAGATATGCAGCTCGGCCACGGCGAGACCATCGCCGACACGGCACGGGTGCTCAGCCGCTATGTCGATCTGATCATGATCCGCACCTTCGAAGAGGCGACCCTGCTGGAGATGGCGGAATATGCCTCTGTCCCGGTGATCAACGGGCTGACCAACCGCACCCACCCCTGCCAGATCATGGCCGATATCATGACCTTTGAAGAGCACAGCGGCCCGATCAAGGGCAAAAAGGTGGTCTGGTCCGGTGACGGTAACAACGTCTTCGCCAGCTTCGCGCATGCGGCCAAAGCCTTTGATTTCGAACTTGTGTTTACGGGCCCGCAGACACTGGACCCCGAGGCCGCGCTGAATGGCCTCTACACCACCGAGCGAGACCCGAACAAAGCGGTAGAGGGCGCGGATCTGGTCGTGACAGACACATGGGTGTCGATGCATGATCCGCAATCGGCGCGCGAACGTCGGCACAACCAGCTGCGCGGCTATCAGGTGAATGACGCGCTGATGGCCAAGGCAAAGCCTGACGCGCTGTTTATGCACTGTTTGCCCGCACACCGCGATGACGAGGTGACAAGCTCTGTTATGGACGGCCCGAGCTCGGTCATTTTTGACGAGGCTGAAAACCGGCTGCACGCGCAAAAGTCGGTCATGCGCTGGTGCTTGGGGAAATGAGGGACCGGCGGCCCATCGTTGTCGCGGGTGCGGGGGCGATCGGCTGCTTTGTGGGTGGCATGCTTGCCGCCCACGGTCGCGATGTCACGCTGTTGGTACGTCCCCGCGTGGCAGAGCAGATCCGCAAGCATGGCCTGCGGCTGACGGGTTTTGACGGGCTCGACCAACAGGTGCCTGCCGCAAGCCTGACCCTCTCCCAGGACCCTGCCTGTCTTGCCGAGGCGGGGATCGTGCTGGTCACGGTCAAGACCGACGACACCGCCGACATCGCGCGGCTGGTGGCACAGCACACGCCGGCGCTTTCGACCATTGTCAGCCTGCAAAACGGCCTCGACGCGGCCGAGATCCTGCGCGAGGCCTTGCCGCTGCATGATGTGCGCGGGGGCATGGTGCCTTTCAACGTCGTCCCCCATGGCGACGGGCGGTATCACCGCGCGACCAGCGGGGATATTTTCGTCGAGACGGGCCGGATGCCACTGGCGGGCTATCTGTCGGTGCCGGGATTGCAGGTTACGGGGACGGGGGCGATCATCGGCGTTCAATGGGGCAAGCTGTTGCTGAACCTGAACAACGCGCTGAACGCCTTGTCAGGGCTGACCTTGCAGCAACAACTGCTTGACCGGCGCTGGCGGCGCGTGATGGCCGCCCAGATGGCCGAGGCGCTTGCCGTGCTGAAGGCTCATGGTATCCACCCTGCATCCTCTACGCCACTGCCCGCACAGCTGATCCCTTGGGTGCTGCGCCTGCCGACGCCGCTGTTCACGCGTGTCGCGGCCAAGATGCTGACGATTGACCCGATGGCGCGGACGTCGATGTCCTATGACCTAGAGGCGGGTAAACCGACCGAGATCGACGCGCTTCAGGGGCGGATCATCGCGATGGGGGCGCAGGAAGGCGTCGCCACGCCGCTGTGTCAGCGGGTCTCTGATCTGGTGAAAGAGGCGCAGGCGCGCGGTCCGGGGTTGCCCGATATGGACCCCTCGGACCTTCGCTAGGCGGCAAGGCCATGCGCCACAGCGCTTAGTTGACCAGCGCGTTCAACCCCAGAAAGATCATCGCTGACATGGTTGCTGCCGCAGGGACAGTGATGACCCATGCCGCGACGATGGTCATGAAGTGCGACCGGCGCACGAGTTTTCGGCGGCGGCGTTCCTCTACCGCGATGCGTTTGACCTGACCGGCTTTGGCACCGGGGCGACGCAGGCGGCGCTCCATATGCCATTCGCGGTAGAAGCCTACGCCAAAAACGCCCCCCACAGCGATATGGGTAGAGCTCACGGGCAGGCCCAGCCAAGAGGCGATGATCACGGTGATCGCCGCAGAGAGGGCGACGCAATAGGCGCGCATCGGGTTCAGCTTGGTGATCTGGCTGCCCACCATGCGGATCAGTTTCGGCCCGAAAAGGAACAGCCCGAAGGAAATGCCGAAGGCCCCGATCACCATCACCCACATAGGGATAGAGACTTTGGCCTCGAACCCGCCGAATTCCGAGGCGTGGACGATCGCGGCAAGGGGCCCAACCGCGTTGGCGACATCATTGGCCCCATGGGCAAAGCTAAGCAGCGCTGCGGAAAAGACCAGCGGCAGGCCGAACAACACTTTGACGGATTTGTTGCGGTTTTCCATCCCGACCGACGCGCGGCGGATGACGGGGTAGGAAATGGCATAGGCCAAAGCGCCACAGGCCAAACCGATCAGCAGGGCCGAGCCCATGTTGATCTCGACGATCTTCTTGAGCCCCTTGAGCGCCAGATAGGTGGCAAAGACACCGGACATGACGCCAATCAGGATTGGCACCCAGCGGCGCGAAGCAGCGATCTTGTCCTCTTGGTAAAGGATTTGCGACTTGATCAGCGCAAGGAACATCGCCGCGACAGCGCCGCCCAAGACGGGCGAGATGATCCAGCTGAGGGCGATCATACTCATTGAAGGCCAGTTCACTGCCGCCATCCCCGCAGCCGCGATGCCGGCCCCCATGACGCCGCCCACGACCGAGTGTGTGGTCGATACCGGCGCGCCCACCCATGTGGCGAGATTGACCCACAGGGCCGACGAGATCAGCGCGGCCATCATGGCCCAGATGAATACTTGGGAATCTGCGACCGACGCGGGGTCGATGATCCCTTTCGAGATGGTCGATACAACGTCGCCGCCAGCCAGAAGGGCACCGGCACTTTCGCAAATGGCAGCGATGATGATCGCACCGCCCATGCTCAGCGCCTTGGCCCCGACGGCGGGGCCCATATTGTTGGCAACGTCATTGGCCCCGATGTTCACCGCCATATAGGCCCCGAAGGCTGCGGCAGCGATCACCACATAGTTGGACGGCTGCGCACCAAAGAACAGACCGGCGACCAGCGCGGCCAATACGATGAAGGCAAGGGCAATGCCAAATCCGACCATAGGCCGCGCCACATAGGTCGCGGCCTGTTCCACCCGCGAGATGCGGTTCAGGTCAGAATCCAGTGTTTTCCACTGTTGGCCTTTGGGTCCGTCGGTCATTGCTGCCTCATTCTCTAAAACCATGCGCTCGTGGCACAGTGAAAACGGTTTCGCAAGGCCGCACGGGGGGCTATCGGGCGTGGCGACTAGAGGTTCAGAAGGATTTCGCGCAAATCAGGCTCTGCCACCAGTTCGGCGGCTTCGTTCGGGGGCATCCAGCGGCGGGTGCGCATGTCAACCTCGGGGTATTCATCCTCGATGTGACGGACGCGGGTCAGGTAGACCTGTGCGATGACGGGCGTGGTCATCCCTTCGGACAGGCCCTTGTCATAGTCATAATACCCGATCGGCTCGCTTTCGATATCGGCCTTGGACACGCCTGCCTCTTCCCATGCTTCGCGCAGGGCGGCACCGGCACCGTCCAGCCCGTCAATCGGCCAGCCTTTCGGCACGATCCAACGGCCGGTGTCACGGCTGGTGATCATCAGGACTTCTTTACCTTCGGGGGTTTCACGGTAGCACAATGCGGCGACCTGAATACGTTTGGGGCGGCGCCAGATGGGGAGGATCATCCCCTCCCACGCGCGTTTGAGTTCATGTATCATAATTAAAACGTTAACCTGTAACTTCGTTGTTCTTGCTTTTATCCAGTCATCGTAGCTGAAAAAGAGACGAGAATCAATTTCACCCCCGCAAACCCTTGTGCAGCGGCGGTGTGCATCCCACTGTTTGATGGACCTTATAGGAGATTTAGCGCGATGGCCGCAGATTTAAAGACCGCAGATATTGGCGTTTATGGTCTGGGGACGATGGGCAGTGCGCTGGCGCTTAATCTGGCCGAGCAGGGGTTCCGTGTGGCGGTCAGCAACCGCGAAGCCGATTGGATCGCGCCCTTTCTGGAAGAGGCCGGACCGCTGGCGGATCACCTCTCGGGGCACGCGACGCTTGAGGATTTTGTTGACAGTATCGCGCAGCCCCGCAGCATCTTGTTCATGATCCCGTCGGGCGCACCGATGGATGCGATGATCGACGCGGTGATGCCGCTGCTGGATGAGGGCGACACTATCATTGATGGCGGCAACGCCGATTTCCACGACACCCGACGCCGCGCCGCCGCCTTTGACGGTACGGGGCGGCATTTTGTCGGCATGGGCGTGTCGGGCGGTGAAGAGGGCGCGCGCCACGGCCCGTCTATGATGGTGGGCGGCACCGATCACAGCTGGACCCAGCTGCGCCCCATGCTCAGCGCGATTGCGGCCAAGTTTCAGGGCGCGCCTTGCGTCGATCATCTGGGGCCGGACGGGGCGGGGCATTTCGTCAAGACCGTGCACAACGGGATCGAATATGCCGACATGCAGATGATCGCCGAAGTCTACGGGCTGTTGCGCGACGCCGGTGGGCAAACGGCACCGCAGATCGGGGCGCTGTTTGAAAGCTGGCAGAAAGGGCCGCTCAGCTCTTACCTGATCGAGGTGTCTGCCGCCGCGCTGCAAACCGTGGATGCCGAGAGCGGGGCGCCAATGGTGGATCTGATCCTTGATAAGGCGGGTCAGAAAGGCACGGGCCGCTGGACCCTGATCGAGGCGCTGAAGCTTGGCCAGTCGGCCAGCTCGATCGAAGCGGCAGTCGGTGCCCGTGGCTGGTCCAGCGAGAAAGACTTGCGGGTCGCGGCGGCGCCGCTATTGCCGGATGCGGTGACCGGCGGCACGCTGCCAACCGAGGATGAGATGAAATCGGCCCTGCTGGCCGCGCGCATTCTGGGTCACGCGCAGGGGTTCCGCGTGTTGTCTGCCGCCTCTGACGAATTTGGCTGGCAACTGGATATGGCCCGCATTGCAGAGATCTGGCGCGCGGGCTGTATCATCCGGTCAGCCTTGCTGGACGATCTGGCCGATGCGTTCCACGCAGGATTGCCCGAGGGGGCCTTGATCCTCGCCCCTGCCATCCGCGATATGCTGGGCGATCACCTTGCTGGCCTGCGCAAGACCGTCGCCGCCGGGGTGAGCCTGGGCGTGCCCATGCCTGCGCTGAGCGCGTCACTGGCGTGGTATGACAGCATCCGAACCGCACGCGGGTCTGCGAATTTGATCCAGGCGCAGCGCGACTTTTTCGGCGCGCATGGGTTTGAACGCGGCGATATCGCGGGGGCGCACCACGGGACGTGGAACGCGATCCGTCGCGACTAGGACGCTGGTTTAACCGCGGCGCAGGGGCGATTGCGCGAAAGGGTCTGTCTCGTAGGTGACATGCGACAGATACAGACCCTGCGGCGGGGCGACGGGGCCGCAGGCTTGACGGTCCCGCGCGGCAAGCATCTGTTTCACATCGTCGGGCGCGAATGATCCGGCCCCGACGCGTTCAAGCGTGCCCACGATGCTGCGCACCTGATTGTGCAGGAAAGACCGCGCGCGCACGTCGAACTGCACCTCGACACCGCCGCCGACGGGATGCTCTGTCATATCGACGCGGTCCAGCGTTTTGACCGGCGTTTGCGCCTGACAGATGGTCGAGCGGAAGGTGGTGAAATCATGCTCGCCGATCAGATGGGTCGCGGCCTCGCGCATGCGGTCGATGTTCAGCGGCTTCTTGACCTGCCAGACCAGCCCCGCCTGATGTGTCGCCGGAGGACGACGTACCAGCACACGAAACAGATACCGGCGTTCAAGCGCGGAAAAGCGGGCGTGAAAATCATCATCCACCGCGACGCAATCGACGATCGCAATGGGCAGTGGTTTCAGATGATAGTTGATCGCCTCGGACAGGCGGAACGGGGTCCAGTCACGTTCCATATCGCAATGGGCGACCTGCGCCAGCGCGTGGACACCGGCGTCGGTGCGCCCTGCGGCGGCGATGTTATGGGCGCGCGGTTCGATCTTGGCCAAAGCGTCCTCTATCGCGCCTTGGACCGACGCAAGGTCGATCTGGCGTTGCCAGCCGACAAAAGGTGCGCCGTGGTATTCGATTTTCAAGGCATAGCGTTGCATGGCGGGCGTTTACCCTGAGGGTGCCCATCTGGCAATCCCTGACCCGCGTGCCTATGTTAGAGCGTAACGACAGGTGAAGGCGGGCACGGGCTTTGGTACTCTCAAGAATTGCCGATGGCATTTGGCGGCAGGTGGAAAATGTGCAGGACGGGGTGTCCGAGACGTTTTTCGAGCCTGTGATCCGTCTGGGCGTGACCGGTTTGGCGCGCTCCGGCAAGACCGTCTTTATCACCTCGCTTGTTGCGAACCTGCTGGATCGCGGGCGGATGCCGGGGCTGCTTGCTGCCTCCGAAGGGCGGATCGAGGCGGCGTTCTTGCAGCCGCAGCCCGACGATACCGTGCCGCGGTTCGAATATGAAAACCACCTTGCTGCGCTGACGGGGCCCACGCCGCATTGGCCTGACAGCACCCGCGCCATATCGGAACTGCGCCTGTCCTTGCGGGTGCGGCCAAACGGCTTGCTTGCGGGGTTTCAGGGGCCGCGCACGGTGCATCTGGATATCGTGGATTACCCCGGCGAATGGCTGCTGGATCTGGCGCTGATGGATGTGGATTATGCCACGTGGTCGGGGCAGGTGCTGGCGCGGATCGCCAACCGCGAAGAGGCCGCGGGCTACCGCGCGCTGGTGGAGGGGACCGACCCCGAGGCGGCGTTGGACGAACCCGTGGCGCAAGCGCTGGCCGCCAGCTTTGCCGAGTATTTGCAAACGGCACGTGCGAATGGCTATTCCGACTGCACACCGGGGCGGTTCCTGCTGCCCGGTGATCTGGCCGGATCGCCGGTGCTGACTTTTGCGCCCCTGCCGGGCGGCGAGGGGCCGCGCGGGTCACTGCTACGCGAGATGGCGCGGCGGTTCGAAGCGTATAAGCGGCAGGTGGTCAAACCGTTCTTTCGCGATCACTTTGCGCGGATCGACCGGCAGGTCGTGCTGGTGGATGCGCTTGGCGCGATCAATCAGGGCCCCCGCGCGGTCGAGGACCTGCGCGCTGCCATGAGCGATATCCTTGGCAGCTTCAAACCCGGCCGCAACGGATTTCTGACGCAGCTTTTGCGCGGCAAACGGGTCGAGAAAATCCTCTTTGCCGCGACCAAGGCCGACCATTTGCACCACAGTCAGCACGCCAGCCTCACCGCGATTATGGAGGCGTTGACACGGGATGCCCGCGACCGCGCGCGCTTTGCGGGGGCTCAGACATCGGCCATGTCGCTGGCGTCTTTGCGTGCCACCACCGAAGCCACGATGACGCACAATGGCGAAACCCTAGAGGTCGTGCGCGGCAGCCTGCTGGATACCGGCAAAGAGGCCGCGTTCTATCCCGGTGAACTACCCAAAGACCCGGCCTATCTTCTAAGCCCCGCGCGGGCGGGGGCGGAAAAATGGCTGGATCAGGATTATCAGATCATGCGTTTCGCGCCTGCTCGGCTGAACCTGCGCCCCGGTGACGGGCCGCCGCATATCCGTCTGGACCGCGCGGCGGAATTCCTGATCGGGGATCGTCTGTGACCGGTGACGATGTGACCATCGCACCCGCGCGGGTGCTCGATGCCGGCCGCCTGTCAGAGGTGATGGCCTGTGCCAATGCAGATCACGATTGGCTGCCTCAGGCCCACAGCCGCGCAGAAGAGATCGGCACCCTGGGTGACATGATCGACGTGGGCTGGGTGCAGGTGGCGCGGACCGATGGGCATGTTGTGGGCTTTCTGGCACGGCGTGCGGCCGAGATTCACGGGCTGTATCTGCACCCCAAGGCCCAAGGCAAAGGCATCGCGCAGCGTTTGCTGAACGGGGCCAAGGCGCAAAGCGATCGGCTCGCGCTGTGGAGTTTCGAGGCGAACCTGCGTGCGTCGCGGTTCTACCGTGCCGCGGGCTTTATAGAGGTGGCGCGCAGCGACGGGGCAGGCAATGATTTCGGGCTGCCCGATGTACGGTTTGAATGGATGAAAGGGGCGGCGTGATGGCCAAGGGTCCGGTGCTATTTGATCTTGAAGAAGACACAACCGCGCGGCCTTCGGTATCGGATGCGCCGCCGGTGCCCGATGTGGGGACACCCGCGCCGCAAGGGCAGGCGATGCAGATCGCGGCACGGCTGGCCGCGCGCAAGCCGTCTAAGCTGGTACGCCTGTTCTGGTGGCTGCTGACCACGCTGGTCGGCGCGCTGGTTTCGATTGCCGCGTGGAACTTTATCATGGGGCTGCTGGCGAGCTATCCGCTGTTGGGGCTGGCGATGACCGTGCTTATTGGTGCGGTGCTGCTGGTACTGGTGTTGCTCTGTTTGCGTGAATTGGCGGCCTTTAGCCGTCTGGCGCGGCTTGACGGCTTGCATCACGATGTGGGCGAGGCGCTGGCGCAGAATGATCTGACGGCGGCGCGGGCTGTGACGGACCGGCTGGTCGGCCTGTATCAGGGCCGCGAGGATACCCGTTGGGGCCGCGACCGTCTGGCAGAGCTGCGCGGCGATCAGTTGGATGCGCAGACCTTGCTGGCCCTGACCGAGGCAGAGCTGTTGGGCCCGCTCGACATCGCCGCCAGCCGCGAGGTCGAGGCGGCGGCCCGTCAGGTCGCGACGGTGACGGCGCTGGTGCCCTTGGCGCTGGCCGATGTGGTCGCGGCGATGACCAGCAACCTGCGCATGATCCGCCGCGTGGCCGAGATCTATGGCGGGCGCTCGGGCTTCTTTGGCTCTTGGCGTCTGACGCGGGTGGTGCTGTCGCATCTGGTGGCGACAGGGGCCGTGGCAGTGGGCGACGACATGCTGGAACCGATCCTTGGCGGAACGATGCTGGCGAAACTGTCGCGCCGCTTTGGCGAAGGGCTGGTGAACGGTGCCTTGACTGCCCGCGTCGGGGTCGCCGCGATGGAGGTTTGCCGCCCCATGCCGTTCTCGGAAACGCGCCGCCCCAAGGTGCGCAGCATCATCAAACGCGCGCTGTCGGGGCTGTTTTCCAAGGGCAGCTAGATGCCGGGGCGAGGGGGCTTGTCGGTCGATCTGCTGCGGCCTATAAGGCTGCATATGACCCGGAACTCCGCGATCATTATTCGAATTATTTTCCCGGCGCTCTGATTGACGAGACGCCGGGCAGAGGTGCTTGAGTTTTTCGCACCGCATCCGAACATTCACCATTCCGAAATACCGTTGCCAAAGGACGCCCGCCATGTGCGCCGACACCCCCGAAACGCTTGACTATAAATCCACGCTGAACCTGCCAAAAACCGATTTCCCGATGCGCGCGGGCCTGCCCAAACGCGAACCCGAATGGCTGGAGCGGTGGGAAAAGATCGGCGTCTATGACCGCCTGCGCGAAAAGCAGGGGCGCAAGCCCTTTACGCTGCACGACGGCCCGCCCTATGCGAATGGCAACCTGCATATCGGCCACGCGCTGAACAAGACGATCAAGGATATGATCGTGCGGTCGCACCAGATGATGGGCTTTGACGCGCGCTATATCCCCGGTTGGGATTGCCACGGTCTGCCCATCGAATGGAAGATCGAAGAGCAGTACCGCCAGAAGGGCCGCGACAAGGACGATGTGCCGATCAACGATTTCCGCGCCGAATGCCGCAAGTTCGCCGCCGGCTGGGTCGATGTCCAGCGCGAGGAATTCAAACGTCTGGGCATCACCGGCAACTGGGCAGACCCCTATCTGACGATGGATTTCCACGCGGAACGTGTGATCGCCGAAGAATTCATGAAGTTCCTGATGAACGGCACGCTCTATCAAGGTTCCAAACCTGTGATGTGGTCGCCGGTTGAAAAGACCGCGCTGGCCGAGGCCGAGGTGGAATACCACGACAAGGAAAGCTTTACGATCTGGGTGAGGTTCAAGGTTGTTGGCACGGATGACGCCACCCTTGACGGCGCTCACGTCGTGATCTGGACCACGACGCCCTGGACCATGCCGTCCAATAAGGCCGTCGTCTATGGCGAAGATATCTCTTACGGTCTGTACGAGGTCACCGGCCGCCCCGAGGAATCCTGGGTCACCATCGGTGATCGCTATCTGCTGTCGGACAGCATGGCGATGGATGTGTTCGGGCGTGCGCGCCTGGACGACACCATGGTGCGCCGTTTGCGGGATGTGACGCAGGACGAGCTGGCAAAGATCAAGCTGCAGCACCCGCTGGCGGGGGCCGAAGGCAGCAATGGCGAATGGGACGATCTGCGCGACTTCCGCGCCGCTGATTTCGTGACCGACACCGAAGGCACGGGCTTTGTCCATTGTGCGCCGTCGCATGGTCTTGAGGAATATGAACTCTACCGCGGTCTGGGGATGCTGGATCAGGTGATCACGTATAACGTGGTCGAAGACGGGTCTTTCCGCGCCGATCTGCCGTTCTTTGGCGGCAAGAAGATCCTCAAACCCAACGGCAAGGAAGGCGACGCCAACACGGCCGTGATCAACAAGCTGGTCGAGGTCGGCGGGCTGCTGGCGCGTGGCAAGATCAAGCACAGCTACCCGCATTCCTGGCGCTCCAAGGCTCCGGTCATCTACCGCAACACGCCGCAGTGGTTCGCCGCGATCGACCGGCCAGTGGGCGACGGGCAGGACACATTCGGCAAGACCATCCGTGAACGCGCCCTGACCGAGATCGACAACGTCAACTGGGTGCCCAAAAAGGGCCGCAACCGTCTGCACTCGATGATGGAAGCGCGCCCCGACTGGGTGCTGTCGCGTCAACGGGCCTGGGGTGTGCCGCTGACCTGCTTTACCAAGAATGGCGCGCTGCCAACGGATGAAGACTTCTTGCTGCGTAACCCAGAGGTCAACCAACGCATTGTCGAGGCGTTCGAGGCTGACGGTGCGGATGTCTGGTACGAAGATGGCGCGAAAGAGCGGTTCCTTGGCGGCATCGTGAACCCCGACGACTATACCCAAGTATTCGACATTCTGGACGTGTGGTTCGATTCCGGTTCGACCCATGCGTTTGTGCTGCGCGACCGCGAGGATGGCTCGGAAGACGGTATCGCGGATGTCTATATGGAAGGCACCGACCAGCACCGGGGCTGGTTCCATTCGTCGCTGCTGCAATCCGTGGGCACCACGGGCCGCGCGCCTTATCGTAACGTGGTGACGCATGGGTTCACGCTGGATGAGAAGGGCATGAAGATGTCCAAATCCATCGGCAACACCATCGTTCCCGAAAAGGTCGTGCAGCAATACGGCGCGGATATCCTGCGTCTGTGGGTGGCGCAGACCGATTATACTGCGGATCAGCGGATCGGGCCGGAAATCCTGAAAGGCACCGCCGACAGCTACCGCCGTCTGCGCAACACCATGCGCTATATGCTGGGCGCGCTGTCGGACTTTACCGATGCCGACCGGACCGAACCCGCGGAGATGCCAGAGCTTGAACGCTGGGTGCTGCACCGTGTGGCAGAGTTGGATCAGGTCGTGCGCGAAGGCTATGCGCGCTACGACTTCCAAGGCGTGTTCCAGGCGGTGTTCACCTTTGCCACAGTTGATCTGTCCGCGTTCTATTTCGACGTGCGTAAGGATGCGCTGTATTGCGACGGCGACACGTTGCGCCGCCGTGCTGCGCGCACGGTGCTGGATATCCTGTTCCACCGTCTGACGACATGGCTGGCCCCTGTGCTGGTGTTCACCATGGAGGAAGTCTGGCTTGAGCGCTTCCCCGGCGACGAAAGCTCGGTTCATCTGACGGATATCCCTGAAACGCCCAAGGCGTGGCTGGATTCTGATCTGGCGGCGAAATGGGCCAAGGTGCGTGCCGCGCGGCGGGTTGTGACCTCGGCGTTGGAAGTGCAGCGGGTCGAGAAGGTCATCGGGGCCTCGCTTGAGGCCGCACCTATGGTGTTTGTTGCCGATGACGCTCAGCGGGCGGCGCTTGAAAGCGTTGCGTTCGAAGACGTTTGCATCACCTCGCAGATCGCCATCACCGGCGATGACGCCCCGGCAGAGGCGTTCCGTATGCCAGAGACCGACGGCGTTGCCGTGGTGTTCGAGAAAGCTTCGGGCGAGAAATGCGCACGCTGCTGGAAGGTACTGCCGGATGTCGGCACCCATGATCACGCGGGCGTCTGCGCCCGGTGTGACGAAGCCGTGTCCTAAGATGGTGCCGCGCCGCTTGATCCGGAAACTCGGGTGAAGCGGCGCAGCATCCCCACGCGCTTTGGCACCTTGGTCGTGACCGAGGATGCGGGCGCGATTACCCACCTGCATTGGGGGCAGGATACCCTACACCAAGACAAAAGCGCGCTGCTGGATGAGGCCGAGGTGCAGCTGCGTGCCTATGATGCGGGGCGGCTGACACAGTTCACTTTGCCACTGCGCATTGGCGGAAGTGCCACGTTGCAAGCGGTCTGCGCCGAGATGTCGGCGATCCCCTTTGGCGATACAGTGACCTACGGTGACATCGCGACCAAACTGGCGATCCCGGCGCAAGTGGTGGGGCAGGCCTGCGGGCAGAATCCTGTGCCCGTCATTGTACCGTGCCACCGTGTGATGGGGGCCAAGGGGCTGACCGGATACTCGGGTGCTGGCGGGGTAGAGACCAAGGTCGCCCTGCTACGCCACGAAGGGGCGGCAGGGCTGCTGATCTAGGTTAGCGGTTTCGTGCCGTAGCCTTGGCCCTGCGTGCCTCTATCAGGCCTCGCGGTCGTAAAGATACTGCTGTGCGACACCGGCAAACATCAGATAGACGCTGGTGATGATCAGGCCCCAATGCGCCCAGCTTTGCGGGTGGAAATCGACCCACGCGGCCCAGCCGGCAAAGAAGGTCCAGCCCAATGCCATGGGCAGGGTGACCATGCGCCAACGCTCTGTCCGGACGGGATGCACGAATTTCAGCGGTGCGAACATGGTAATGGCCAAGACCGTGACAAGCACCAGCGACACCCACCATGGCGGCGACAGGGCAAAGAGCACCAGCACCAGCATGTTCCAGCATCCGGGGAAGCCCCAGAACGAGTTATCCTTGGTTTTCATGCGTGTGTCGCAGAAATACATGGCGCTGGCGAAGGTGACGATGATGATCATGACCCAACCACTCCACCCGTCCATGAGGCCGGAATGGAATAGCGCAAAGGCCGGAATAAACACATAGGTGAGATAATCGATGATCAGATCAAGCAGCACGCCGTCGAATTCGGGCGCGTTGGTCTTTACGTCGTATTTACGCGCCAGCGGCCCGTCGATCCCGTCGACAAAGAAGGCGACAACCAGCCAGAGAAACATCATATCCCAGCGTTCGTCGGCGGCAGCGAGCATGGCCAGCATGGCGAAAATCGCACCCGTCGCAGTGAACAGATGGACAAGAAGGGCACGGGAATGAATATTCATATGCGACAGATGACAAATCTTTTCGACGGATGCAAAAGGAAAAGCGTGTGTTGCCGCGCAGGCTTGGGTTGACCCCGCTCGCGATTCCGCCTAAAGCCAGCAAACCAATTTCAGGGTTTGCCGTAGCGCGGCCCATATGGGTATTGCACCGGATCGCCGGAAATGCCCCGCAGCAAAAGGATAGACCCATGTCGCGCGTTTGCGAATTGACCGGAAAAGGCCCGATGACGGGCAACAACGTAAGCCACGCCAAGAACCGTACACGTCGTCGGTTCTTGCCAAACCTGAACGATGTCACCTTGCAGTCCGAAGCACTGGGCCGCGGTTTCAAGTTCCGCATCTCGGCAGCTGCTTTGCGCACTGTTGACCACCGCGGTGGCTTGGACAAGTTCATGGCGAAGGCAAAGGACACTGAACTGTCCGTCAACGCGTTGAAAGTTAAGAAAGCAATTGCAAAGTCCAGCGCCACAGCCGAAGCGCTGTCGTAAGACTTTCCAATCGTTACGATGTTGTAGCCCTGGCCCTTGGCCGGGGCTGCGTCGTTTTGGGCTGGTGCTTTTTCAAGCGCTTCGTCTAGGGTGCGGCCCATGACCCTGCGTTCCCTCTCGGCTTTGGTTCTGGCGTTGATGCTGGCCCTCACGGGTCAAAGCATGGCGGTCGCGCGCGGGGCCTCTGCGGCGACGGGGCAGATGGTGCTGTGCACCGGTGCGGGCCCTGTGGCGATTTATGTGGATGCGCAGGGCAAGCCGACCTCGGCCCCGCATATCTGCCCCGATTCGGCACTTAACGTTGCAATGGCAGGCACGGTGGTTCTGGCGGCCGCACCGATGCGGATCGTGACCTTTGTCGCGCCGGCGGTGCATGTCCTGACAGCCGATGTGCCGCGACGTAAAACGCGCCACGACCCAAGGGCCCCGCCTGTCGCTGTCTGATCCACACCCTTCACAGACATTTTGAATATGACGACAGGATATACCAATGACACCTGCTTTGCTGACCCGCGCTGTCTGCGCATTGTTTCTCTTTTCCGCCCCTCTCGCTGCCGAAGGCATCATGGTGGATGACGCCTACATCCGCAGCTCGACCGCGAAATCCACCTCCGGTGCGGCGTTTATGGTGGTGATGAACCACTCTGGCGCGGATGACCGTTTGATCGGGGCGTCCTCCGACGTGGCCGACAAGGTCGAACTGCATTCCCACACCTCTGACGACAATGGCGTCATGCGGATGGGTGAGATCGAAGGCGGCGTGGCCATTGCGGCGGATGACATGCATGCCTTCAAACGCGGCGGCGACCACCTGATGTTCATGGGGCTGAAAGGCCCGCTGGAGCAGGGCGCGATGGTGCCCGTCACACTTGAGTTCGAAAAGGCCGGTGCGGTCGAGATCGAGGTGATGGTCGATCAGGACCGCAAGCCGAACCACGGCAAGATGAAGCATGACCACGGTGATATGGATCACACCGGTCACGAGATGCCAAAAGACTGAGCCTTTTCGCCCCCATGAATGGTAGCGGCCCGATCTGTGTTAAAGCGCGGGCCGTTGCTGGGGTGGGGTGCTCAAGAGTTGCTCCACCCAATCTGTGACCACACGTGTCGCCGGACCGGTGCGGTGTTCGGCGAACTGGTTCCCCACGGCAGAACGTTCGAGGTTCAGCTCTACCGTATGGGCCCCGTTGCGCCGCGCCTCTGCCACGAAACCGGCGGCGGGGTAGACTTTGCCAGAGGTGCCGATGGCTGCAAAGATATCGGCCTCGGCCAGATGGTCAAAAATCTCGTCCATGTCATAAGGCATTTCGCCGAACCAAACGATGTCGGGCCGCGCGGCTGGGGCATTGCAGGCGGGGCAGGGATCACCGACAGCCATGACCATAGGCGCGGGCCAACGGTGGTCGCAGGCAGCGCAGAGCGCTGAATTCAGCGCGCCGTGCATATGGATCACCCGCGCGCCGCCCTGTTCGTGTAGATCATCGACATTCTGCGTCACAATCACCACCTGTCCGGCATAATTCGCCTGCAGTCTGGCCAGCGCTTGATGCGCCGCGTTCGGTGCTACCTCTGCCGCCTGTTTGCGGCGACCGTTATAGAAATCGACGACCAGTTGCGGGTCGCGGGCAAAGCCTTCGGGGGTGGCGACGTCCTCGACCCGGTGCTGCGCCCAAAGCCCGTCTTCGGCGCGGAAGGTATCAATGCCGCTTTCCGCAGAAATGCCCGCGCCGGTCAGAATGACGATCTTGCTCATGTCAGCCCCTCTGTTATACGCGACAAGTGAACCAGCCGCGCAGCTTTTGCGCAAGCGGTCAGCCCTCTAACGCCTCGAAGCTGGAAGAAAGCCACGGCAACTGCGCCACCGTTGGCGCGATCATGTGGGACCGAAGCAGTTGCCGCATCGTGTCGGCAATATTCTGCGGCACCGGCCCCGTCCAGTCTGACCCCGCAAACAGCGAGATCTGTCGCGTTAATCCGGGCGTGGGGAGCGGGTGCACCGCAAGCTGCTGGTGAAACCGCTCTGCGCGGCAATAGCCGAAGGGCGTCGTGATGGCCCAGCCGATGCCCCGTGCCACCATCGCCATCAGGGCGAGATGGCTGCCGATCTCGAATTGCGAGGGCAGGGTGATATTGCTGCGCGTCAGATGGTTGTTGATCTGGTCGGCGATCAACTGGTCCGCCGCGTATTTAACAAAGGGCAGGGCGGATCGCCCCGTCATCAGCGCGGCGCTGTCGCCGTCAAAGCTGGCGGGGGTGACGATAACAAAGGGATCGCGCGCCAGCGGAATCTCGATCAGCCCGCTTTTTGCATCCCCACTGGTGGCCGCAATGGCGATATGAAGCGATTTGTCCTGCACCGACTGGATCAGCCCCTTGCTGCCGTCGGTCACCATGCGAAAGCGACAGCCTGCCATACTGTCGGCCAGAAGGGTCGCCAGACGCGGGGTGACATCGTTGTCAAAGTCGTCGATCACGCCAAGGCTCAGGTCGCTGAGGTTGGCAAGATCCATGACCGTCAGCTCGGATTGCGCGAGCCGGATATGGGTCAGCGCCGCGCCGCTGTGACGCAGAAAGCTTTCGCCCGCCGCGGTCAGGCGCATGGGGCGCGTGCTATGGTCGATCAGGGCGGTGCCCATGGCGGCTTCGAGGTTGCTGATCTGCTGGCTCACGGCGGGTTGGCTTAACCCTGTCAGTGCGGCGGCCTGTGCGACCGATCCACGGCTGGCCAAAGCCTCGAACACCTCTATACCGCGCAGGGTGATGCCCTTTTTGATCATGGTCCTCGCCCCCTTCGCTCTTTCCAATTTTGTGAAGCATGCCCGATAAATTGGCAAGGTTGTCGCGGATCATGTGCCCATAGTTTCACAAAAGTGAAATGAGCCGTGGGGTGGGGTGGCGGTACTTGAAGCTTGGCCGCGCGCGGCGCACCATAAGGGAAATCACGCACCGGAGGCCTCATGAAAATCGCAACCGCCGCATACCCGCTGGATGTCCTGACCAGCTGGGCGCAATATGAAGACAAGCTTGCAGGCTGGGTCGCAACGGCGGCCGCCAGCGGGGCGGAGCTGTTGGTTTTTCCCGAATACGGCGCGATGGAGTTGGCGACGCTCGCCGGCCTTGACGTGGCGGGCAATCTTGAGGCGTCGCTCTTTGCAGTCTCTGACCGGTTGGCGGATGCGGATGCGGCGCATCTAAAACTGGCGGCGGAATATGGCGTGCATATCGTTGCGGCATCGGGGCCCGCGGTGACGCCTGCCGCCGCTCGTCCGGTGAACCGCGCACGTCTGATCACTCCTTCAGGTCAAGTCGGGGTGCAGGACAAGCAGATCATGACCCGATTCGAACGTGAGGTATGGGGCGTGGTCGGCGGGGAGCCTCTGCGTATCTTCGAAACCACATTGGGCAAGATCAGCATCCTCATCTGCTACGATAGCGAGTTTCCCCTGCTGGGCCGTGCCCTTGCCGATTGTGACATCATCGCCGTGCCGAGCGTGACCGAGGCGCTGGCAGGCTACTGGCGTGTCCGCATCGGATCCATGGCGCGGGCACTGGAAAATCAATGCGTTACGGCCATGTCATCCTGCATCGGCCCTGCGGATTGGTCAGAGGCGCTTGGCACATCCTACGGGGCGGGCGGCATCTTCTGCCCGCCGGATGTGGGCTTTCCATCCACCGGAGTCCTTGCCGCCGCAGAGATCAACGTGCCCGGCTGGACCTTCGCCGAGGTCGACATCGCCCAGATCAGCCGCGTGCGTGCAGACGGGGTGGTTTTGAACCGAAACCACTGGGAGGATCAGTTCGGGCGTGACGCAACGGCCATAAACGTGCCTTTGATGTGAATACCCCTTGAAAAAAGGGAAAATTGCGCCCATTTAAGCCTGCGTCCTGAAATTGCAGGGCAAAGTGTTCAAGGAGAGACCATGGCCAAGGAAGACACGCTCGAATTCCCCGGTATCGTGAAAGAACTTCTGCCGAACGCGACGTTCCGGGTCGAGCTTGAAAACGGCCATGAGATCATCGCACATACGGCAGGAAAGATGCGCAAGAACCGCATCCGTGTTCTGGCTGGCGATAAGGTACAGGTGGAAATGACCCCCTATGATCTGAGCAAAGGCCGGATCAATTACCGCTTTAAATAATACGCTTTTCCGAGAATCACCTAGTGGTTTTCGGGCAGCGATCTAGGATCGCATATGAGTTTTATCCTCGGATCAGGAAGTCCGCGCCGCAAGGAATTGCTGGCGCAAATCGGCGTTGTGCCTGACGATATTCGCGCGCCCGATATCGACGAAACCCCCCATGCCGCCGAACTGCCGCGCCCCTATTGTGCGCGTATGGCCCGTGAAAAAGCCGCCGCCGTGCAGGCGGGGGCCGATGATATCGTGCTATGTGCCGATACCACCGTTGCGGTGGGGCGACGAATCCTGGGCAAGCCTGCGGATGAAGCAGAGACGATCCGTTTCCTGCGCCTCATGTCGGGACGTCGCCACAAGGTTATCACGGCAGTCGCGGTCAAGCGCGGCGGCAAGCTGTGGCAGCGCGATGTGGTCAGCACCGTCCGCATGAAACGACTGTCAGACGCCGAGATCACGGCCTATCTGGCAACCGGTGACTGGCAGGGCAAAGCCGGCGGCTATGGTATTCAGGGGCCGGCTGGAGCCCTTATCCCGTGGATCAGCGGATCATTCACCGGCATTGTCGGACTGCCACTGGCCGAAACCGCAAACCTGCTGCGTGCTGCAGGATATGTTTTCGCAGGAGAGACCTCATGAAGGGCCGTACGATTGTTCTGGACCATTTTGGCGACATCGAAGCCGCCGCGCTGATCGTGGACGGCAAGCTGGATGACCTTCTGATCGACAGCGACGGCCCGCGCCCCGGCACGATCTACCGCGCCATCGCGGATCGTCCGGTCAAGGGGCAGGGGGGGATGTTTTTGAAAACGCCCGACGGCTCTGCGTTTCTGCGCCAGATCAAGGGGCTCGCACCGGGGCAACCCATTCTCGTGCAGGTATCCGGCTATGCTGAACCCGGCAAGGCTGTTCCCGTCACCCAGAAGCTGCTGTTCAAAAGCCGCTATGCCATCGTGACGCCAGGCGCACCCGGCACCAATATCTCGCGCAGTATTCGCGACGAGGAAGAACGCGACCGGCTGCTCGAAATCGCGCATGAAGCGTCCGACGGGGCCGCACATGGCCTGATTCTCCGGTCCTCTTGCGCTGGCGCGGATGCCGATGACATCGCCGATGATATCGACGCGATGCTGGCGCTGGCGGATAAGGTATTGGACGACCCATCCACCGACATGGAGGTCCTGTCCGAAGGCGATGGTCCGCATATTCTGGCTTGGCGCGACTGGGTCGAGCCCGCCGACGTCGTGACCGACCCCGGTGGTTTTGAAACCCGTGGCGTGTTGGACACTGTCGACAGCCTCTCGCAGCCGCGCGTCGCGCTTGACGGCGGTGCCTTTATGTTTGTGGAACCTACCCGTGCGTTGGTGGCCGTTGATGTGAACACCGGTGCGGACGTGTCCCTTGCTGCCGGGATCAAAGCGAATATGGCTTGTGCCCGCGCCTTGCCCCGTGCCCTGCGTCTGCGCGGGTTGGGCGGGCAGATCACGCTTGACCTTGCGCCCATGCCCAAAAAAGATCGCCGCCCGTTCGAGACCGCGTTGCGCCAGGCCTTCCGCGCCGATGACGTGGAAACGACGCTGGTCGGCTGGACCCCCCTGGGCCACTACGAACTGCAACGCAAACGCGCCCGTATGCCATTGGCCGAGGTGCTGAAGTGACTTGCCCGATCTGCGACCGTGAAACCTCTCCCAAGTATCGCCCCTTCTGTTCCGGGCGCTGCGCTGACGCGGATCTGGCCAAGTGGCTGAACGGCAGCTACGCGACCCCCAGCCGCGACCCCGAGGATATCGAGGCCGCAATCGAAGCCACCGAGGCCGCTTTGAACGCCCCCGACAAGCCGCATTAGAATTTTCCGAAAAAACCTTTGCCAAACATGGCAAAACCCTCTGGACACCCCCGCCGCAAACTCCTAGAACCCGCACACCCGACCACTACGGTGGTCTCCGGTGCCCGGGTAGCTCAGGGGTAGAGCAGTGGATTGAAAATCCTCGTGTCGGTGGTTCGATTCCGCCCCTGGGCACCACTTAAATCATAAATTCCAATATGTTAAAGGTGCGGCACTTGCCGCTCGTGCTTTTCGTTCCGTTCCGGGTATCACTGGGGTAGCGTTTGACGCCATCAGTCTGTTCGGCCAACCCAATCGATTAGATGGCAGTGCTACTGCGTCTATTCGGTGAAACCAACCAATCCTAAACTGCTGCACGCCGCGCTTTTGTACGGCCCGGCGCGTCTAAAGGGCTCTGAAAGAAGCCGGAAGGTTCGCTTTGAGACTGACTGGCTAATTGGCAACCCTGAAGTGACACAACAATTTTGTTGGGCTTCTTGACCACAACATTTTTGTTGGGTAGGTAAGGGGCATGAATACTGGCATCATCCTTAATGAAAAAGAACTGCGCGAAGCTCGCTCGCGCGTGGCCGCGCTTGACGAAGCGCTGGCGACAGATGAATCCCTCAAGCGAGTTGTTGAGGGCTTGCCGCCGGAAGTCGTGAAGCAGCTGTCTGCGTCAATGCGGGCCGAACGTGACGACCTGAATGATGCAATCCAAGCATATGATGTCGCCAAGGGAACGGGTAAGCCAACGCCTCTTGAGCGCCGGGCGGAAAGTGATCCGGGCTTGATGTTGATCGTTGCACGGATTGCCAAAGGTTATACACAACGCGACTTGGCTTGGCGCTTGGGCGTAAAAGAACAGCAGGTCCAGCGATATGAAGCTGACCGTTACAATTCTATCAGCGTCAAAAACTATGCACGCGTTGCCGCTCTTGTGGGTGTTCGCTTGAGCGCGACCATCGAGCCAGACCCTCAGTTTCGGGGACTGGATAAGGTAATTGATGATGTCTCCAAAGAGGGCATCAAAAAAATCCTAAAACATGGCCGCGCAAACGGCTGGTTTTCTGATGACATGGACGAGTCTCAGCTCCGCCAATACATCGCAGAAAACAGAATTGATTTTGGCAGCCCAACCTTGTTGCGAACAGGGCTAAACGTTCAGGACCACAGCGAAGATGTTTTGCTCCACGCGTGGCGTGCTCGGGTGGTGACGCGCGCCAAAGAAGTCATTCGTAGAGGTGTTCCGCGCTACGACCCCGTGAATACGGGTTGGCTGAACCAACTGCCCAAGCTGAGTGTGTTTCCAGACGGCCCGCGTCGCGCCCGACAGAAACTCCATGAAGCGGGTATTGTTCTCATTGCGGAGAGGCAAATCCCGGGCCTTACCATCGACGGTGCCGCGTTCATTGAGGAGGGAGTGCCGGTTATCGGCCTTACGCTTAGAAAAGACGATACGGGCAACTTTTGGTTTAGCCTGCTCCATGAAGTCGGTCATGTCGTTCTGCACCGTTTGACAGGCCTCACTAGTGGCTTTTTTGATCAGTTTGATGCAGCGTCTGTTGACGAACAAGAAGCGGAAGCGGATGCTTTTGCTTCTAACATGCTAATACCAGAAGAACGTTGGCGGAAATCCACTGCTAGGATCGCCAAGACAGCACAGCCGGCGGAAAAGCTGGCGAAAGAACTGGGGATTAATCCAGCCATCGTTTTTGGCAGAATTCAAAAAGAGAGAAACAACTACGCGTTGTTCTCAAAAAAGATCGGGAGGAACACCGTGAGGAAAGTACTTATTGAGCAACCCGAGGAGAGCAACGATGCTGCCATATCGTCCGGCACTAAGATTTAAGCAAGGTGAATATAATGCAGCGGGGCGTATTCGCTCGGCCATGCAGAAACATGTGCGTCCTTTCTTTATCCTGCCGCCGTTGATCGAAAAAGACCCAGAACTTCAAAAGGTTCTGACGCATGACGAAATCGCGTATGTAACAGGTGAACGCATCGGCAAACACTGGCCAAGTTATCCCGCCTACATGGACACTCAATACGTCATGAGAGAGCCCAGCAACGAGGATATCAACCGGCTCTTCCAAGTCGCACGGGCTAGAAATCCAAACCTTATTGCGGTTATTCCGGCATCTGATCTGGGTAATAGCTTGTGGCGCGGTTTGCTGCTCGACACATTCCCCCGCGCTGCGATTCATCTGCGTGCCGAAGACTTGGAAGGCGACGTTCTGCGTGATGGGTTGCAAGCGCTTGGTCTTGCCGCTTCTGAGTGCGAAATCTTCGTCGACTTCGCGGGGCTCGAACTGGACCCAGAGATCGCCACCGAAGTTGTGGGCGGTACGTTCAATGAACTGTCCGAGATTGCAAATTGGGGATGCATTATCTTTCAGGGGTCGAACTTCCCGACAACCAACCCGGCTGAGGCTGGAAAAACGCAGTTGGTTCCTCGCCATGAGTGGACTGTCTTCAACGCAGCGGTTCGGGAATGTGACATTCCTACGGAACGGCTTGGGTTCAGCGACTTTGGCGCAGATTGTGGCCAAATCAATTTCCCGACAAAGAAAGGTGGCGCAATTCCCATCCCCCACATTCGCTATACGACCAAAACGGACACGGTTGTCATTCGGGGCAAGGCTGGCGGAAAGCAGTCTGAGGTGATGAAGGCGGTTCTGAAAGGCCTTATCTCACGGCCTGACTTCGCGGGCAAATTGTTCTCGTATGCGGACCGTAGGATGTGGGACGCGGCCAATGGTCATGCCACACCGGGCAGCGCGAGCATGTGGCGCGAGTGGAATATGGCACACCACCTCACACGGGTTGTTCGTGATCTCGCGGCGATGTCTGGTGTTGAATTCGAAGAAGAAGTAGAGCACCCCGAGCCGGAACAAATTGGTCTGTTCGCGGACATTTAACGCTTGTTTACACGTTGGCATCTTGCGCTCTTCGTGGCGTTTTTTGCAACGGGAAGATTTGGTAGTTCATGCCACAGTATGACTTTCAACAGCTTTCTCCTTTCGACCTAGAGATACTTGTAAGGGATCTCCTGCAAGCGCATTGGGGCGTGACGATTGAGAGCTTTAAAACCGGAAAGGATGGCGGCGTAGACCTCCGCTATGCTGTCGGCACTAACAAGCTGATTGTGCAAGTCAAACACTACCAAAAAACTGGTTCAGCCGGGCTAACTCGTGATCTAAAAAAAGAAGTCGAGAAGGTTCGGTCGATTAACCCGTCTCGGTATTTCGTTGTAACCTCAGTTCCATTGTCCAAAGCCAACAAGGACACCATCTCAGGATTGTTTGATCCGGGTGTGCTTCAGGCTACTGATGTGATTGGGCAGGAAGATCTAAACAATCTTCTTGGACAGCATCCGGAAATTGAACGAAATCACTACAAGCTTTGGCTTGCGAGTCGCGCTGTGCTCGACAGTGTGCTCCATAACGCTGAGAGTATCCGTCCGGTTGAGGCGCGGTTTCAGGCGATTTCGGCCTGCCAATTCCATGGCATGAGTTCGTCGATGCGATTGATCTTGTGATCGGGTAGACGCTGGAGCACCCATGTAAGCCAGGCTTGGGG
>Ga0208030_1000034_pt1 | contig 96857 bp, 81 predicted proteins | sample MalvirDeepMed_M9_FD_184246 | JGI IMG/M metagenome (GOLD analysis project Ga0208030, IMG submission 184246) | Marine viral communities from the Global Malaspina Expedition - Malaspina viral metaG DeepMed_M9 (SPAdes) (version 2) | ecosystem: Environmental > Aquatic > Marine > Oceanic | place...
CAGACTCTTTGTATTTAGCGCACTGATTATCTATGACCTCAAGGTGTAAGAGCCTTTTCTTATCATTAACCGTCTTAGCCACTACCACATGAAGATTCCCAGACCGCTGGTCAACACCCATACACGTATTGCTAATGTCAGCCCCCCACGAAATGTCGGTGTTCACGCACCCCATAAGCTCGTCTTGAGTAACGCCAATGTTGTCCTCATCAACGTACGGCTTCCCAAGAGTAGCGTTATAAAACTCTTTCGGGTTATCCGTCGTTATATACCGCTCCCAAATCGCCTTGGCAGGCCGAGATTGAGAAAGCATCTGGTGAATGTGAAAGCTTGCATAGTCTGACAAAGGGTTGTGGGCTACGTACTTTCCCTCTTGGGGATCTAAATCTTCCTTTCCACACGTCGGACACAAATAAAAATACTCTGGTTTACCACTCTTTAAATTTGTGCGCTGACCAACACAATTGGGAAAGTGGTCCGGAAGGATAATCCCATCCGAACACTTACAGTCCGTGTGCCAATACCGCTGGTCTCCCAACATAAACGACTTATCAATAGCGTCATTAGGATACCCAGCAGTACTAATTTTGTATAAGGACGGATCCATACAACCGCTTAATCTTTCCTCAAGCTGGTTAATAGTCTTAGCCTGCATCAAGCGTACCTCATCCAAACACAGGATATCCATCGGGGTGGAATCCATAGAGGCCACGCCTCCAGTGTAAGAGAGATACAGAGAACTATTTCCAAACTGCACTAAGTCAATACTAGGAGGTCCCGACAGCACCTCTTTAAATTCAGGAATATTATAAATAAGGGGACGGAGCCGATCCTTAGAGAACTTCGCCACAGAATCAAAAACAGGAAAATAGAATCCAGCCTTCCGGGCGATGCGACGGCCTACCTGCTCAGAAAACCGTAGCTTATGTAGAACCTTGAGGATCATCCATATGGTGAGCCCCACCTGTGTACACTTTCTAACGCTGATATTGGGGTTATCACACAGGTAGATATCTTTTAGGAACTTACGACCCTTAAAACTAAAGGGTTTGTGGTCCACCTTAAACGAGTTAAGAGCGCACCATACTCCTAGATTATCCCTACGTAACGCTTCGACCTCAGGCTCAGAAAGCCCCCCCACACTATCATTAAGATCCTGCGTCATATCGTTGCTTCTCTTCATATCTAGCTTTGGGGTCATATACTAATTCGTCCCCTAAATAATAAACCCTGTCTACAGAGTTAGCGAGATTCTTACTTAGTGCTTGCTCAAAAGAAACAACAATAACTTCTTTCCCCAGATCCATGAGTGGAGTCGCTAAGTAACTGAAATCACCATCCCCGCTAACAAGTATAAAACAGTCATAAGTATCCGCTTTAAAAAAAGCATCGGCTGTAATACCAACATCCCAATTAGTATTTTGAGCATGTTTTTTATCCGGGTCATAAAACAAGTTCCTCTTTTTAACCCTAAAATCCAAACTCTTCAGAGTATTGATAAAGCTTGTTTGGTCGTGATTGGGGCTGGCAATTAAGTACGCCGTCAGGTCAATAGGGCACTCTTCGCCCTCCGCAATATCGTCTACGAACTCCAACAAGGCGCGGTAATCTACACGGTAGTTGGCCCCGTGTGAGTACCTACACGAATACCAAAGATTTTGAATATCCACGGCTACGCAATAACGCTTAGCACCCATGATTACCTACTTATTTAAATCGTTACTGTCACACACGCAGTGAAGAAGAACTTTTCCACAGGACGCACACTTATCCAACGGTTTTACGGATAATAGCACGCACGGGAGTTTTTGAAATTTCAACTGTTGTTTCATGACCAGACCCCCACAATAAATACTCTTTTGCGGCCTCCAAATGGAGGGCTTTATTAAACCGAACAAACCTATCCAGCGTCATTATTGAACAGTCCTTAACCCTAATCAACTCAGCAAAAGAGTTGTGGACATCGTTAGCGCCCAAAAGGGTCTCTGATAAAGCCTCTACAAGAGACGCATACAACCCCGGCACCATTACAAACGACGGCATATAATTTTTAGTGAATACTAAAAGAGGAATCTTTCCAGAAGGACACTCAGTTGTACACTGAGTCCACCACTTCCAAACGGGGCACTTAGACGACGTAAAGATGTTGTGGAAGCTCTTCAAGGCTTCTTGGTTTTTCGCCTCTACATGATAAGGAAACGTAACATCGGGCGTGCTGATGTCCCCAGCAAGATTGTAGTCATGCTTTAACTGGGAACCCCCTGACATGGGGGTTCTAAAGAACTTAGAGCCCCACAGGCCAGAAAACGCCTTACACAGCACCCTCTCATAAGAAGAGCCCTTTCTCTTAGCTTTTTTGCCCGCCCTACTTCGAACAGCACTGGGGATAGGCACCAAGTCTAAAGAGTCAGGAATCTCAGTGGAGAGCCTCCCTCCCTGGGTCGTCGTCATCGGAATCTACCTTATCTTTTATCTCTACACGCAGAAGCTTTTCGTCCGCGCTATCATAATACTGTTGGATAACAAAATTCTTATCTACAAACTTTCTAAACTTAGGAATTTCAAGTAACGCTCGGAAAATCCCTAAAAGGTGTTCTCCAGCCTCAGATATGTTTATTTCCCGAGATTCCATAACTTCTGAAGAGTAGGTACTCTATGATCACAATGTCAAGGTTTCTTGGTGTGGTGGTCTTTCTCAATTCTCTTTCTTTCTGGGGTAGTTACGAGAATATCCCCCTCACTTTCCCAGCACCAACTCACAGACTCTGGGCCAGTCTACTACACCCGACGGCGTAAGGGGACATCCCACAGCCTTATCGTCTACATACCTATAGGCTACAGGCTTGCCCGTCATGCCGAGGTCAATCTTATCATACGGGATGCCCTGCTCATCCAAAAACGTAGCCATCTGCTTGTGTGCCGTCCCCATGCCTCCCCCATAGGCAACGTTGTTCCTGGCCGAGCTAACAACAATAGTGTACCCGGCTGCCTTGATCTTAGTCAGGGCGTCTAAGGCCCCCGGCACGACCTCCTGACAGACGAAGTCTTCGCGGAAGAAGCACAGCGTGTCATCAAAATCAACGACAACCACATCTAAATAATCAGGCATCAAAAATCCCAGAATAGTAAGAGACTAAGTAAATAAAAGAAGACACAGCAATATCAGAATTGAAGTCTACTTTAAATTTTACATCAGCGGGATTTTGTACCTGATCGGATAGTATAGATTTCCTATACTCCAGCACACTACCTACCAAGTCTAGCAATACCAAAACCAGATAGTAAATCGCTAAGAACGATACGTATGTAAATACACCTGTCATCATACCTGACGATACGTATAACCCTGTGATTTAACCAAAGACGAGAACGCCTTCCCTATAGAGTCCGCTCCCAGCAAAGACGCATATACTTCGGCTGGTACTCCCGCGTACTGATACACCTTCCCCTTGGCGAACTCTACCTCTAGGACTGCCTCTGCGGGGTCATACCCCACTGATCGAATCATGCTCGACTCTACGTGCTCTCTGTCCATCAACTCCCCCCCTTCTTCTTCATCTCTTTACGTTCCTGGTTCTTCGCTAGGCTAACCGTTGCCAACAGTCCAGCACCGTCCATGTCGTCCACGAACACCAAAAGCTTCTGACAAACTAGGTTCTTCACGTGCAGCTTAATGCGCTCTACATCCTTCAAGAACTCATCTTTCCACATAATCCGAAGATCGAGAACGCTCTCTTGAACAACAATCTTGAGACAAGTTCCAAACGTGCTTCCACAGTTCATACAAAACTTAGCTTCGTAAGGGTTCCAACTACCGCAAGAGCACGTCTTAGGATCCTCCTTAGTGGGTATCCAACCCGGATAATCGGGCTTATGCTCTCCTGAGCTTGACTCTGGGGGGGAATCCTTTGTGGACGCACCCATGCGCCCGTTCTGAGGAACCGGCGTCACGGTTACAGACTCGTTCTCATCCTTAGGCCAGTAATACTTATACACCTTACCCTTACCTTTTCTACGCGATAAGCCTTCCCACAAATTAGTCCGCAGCGCAAGGGACATGTAGCTTGCAAACGTCTTACTCTTTAGCTCTCTAAAATCATGAGAACTATACTTATGCCACAAAGTAAAACAGGAATACCACTTCTCACTCGAACACAAATCTTTTACACGAGATATAAACTGAAGTAACGCTCCTTCAGAAATCGGCAAAGTAAACGAAGACGACTCGACCTTAGGTAACGTAGTCTTAGTATTCTTAGTCTTCTCGGTCGGGTCTAGAAAATAGAAAAACTCTGCCGCACCACTATTCCTATCCCTACTTAATTCCGGAAACATTGTCGATTTAGCCACAATCGCCAAATACTTTTTAAAAGTAATCAAACCAATATTAGACTTTGAAATCCTATTAAACTCTCCTAAATAATCCTTTGGGTCAAAAAACGTATCCCAAGGGAAAACAGATCTAGCCCGCGCCATAAACTGCCGCTGACCAAACACACTCATCGTAGTCATTTCTTACTCCAGTATTATGTAATCAATATATGTCGGAGACGGGAGTCGAACCCGTACGCCCGAAAGAGCACGAGATTTTAAGTCTCGGGTGTCTACCAATTCCACCACTCCGACAAGAATTCTATAACGCAAGGATGAACCTTACATACCCCTTGTACCCCATAATGGACCAACAGTCAAGACAAAAGTAGTCTATATGAACTACGCCAGTTTGGGACTAGGTGTGGCCCGGATTGCCGGTAGGACAAACACCCTATTAGCCCTTTTTTTCTCTAAGCCAGGTATGGGCCGACTTTCTTCCCTCTTCACAAGATCTACAAAAGTACTTTACAGCCTTAGTGCGTAAATCCCACTTATCTAAGTACCTAGATACAGATATACAATCATCAAATTTAGACACTTTCTCACAAACACATATTACCGACTCTTTTATATTAGAAGACATACTAGTTCCATATATTGCTAAGCCCATCATGCCGCTTAATAAGGATTTCATCCGAAAAGTAACTTTTCAACTCATCTCGGTGGGTAATCACCAGCACCGACGATTTGCGCCGAGCAATATCCTCTAACACCTTAATGACATAGTACAGTCCGTCTTCGTCAATGCCTTCGAACACTTCGTCTAATAGAAGGATATTAAACCGTTTACCGGACCTAGCGGCCAAGAAGTCATTAAACCCCAAGGCTACTCCCAGGTCGATCCTGCGCTTTTCCCCACCGCTGTTACCTTCGTAAGTATCTGCGGCATTACGATTAGTAATCTCTAGATTAAAATTATCCCGGTATTCACCGGATGCTAACTGCTTTGTCGTATGGAATTTAGCCTCAATTCCACCTTCCGTGAGTATGTTTAGATAGTGGCCTACCCGCTCATTCAAGAACGGTACAATCTTATCAAGAAGATAAGACCTAATACCCTTCCTAGAAAATGCAGTTTTCCAAAACTCATAATACTTCAACGACGCCTGTGACTTCTCTAGCGCCTCGTCAACCTCTATCGACGCCACCAACAGCTTCTCAAGGTCACTTGCGTACTGTTCAGCGGTGTCCTCCCAGACGTTTACGGTGGCGCTGGCTGTCTCTAGGGCCTCATCGTACGTAGTAAGCAAGTCTTCCTGGGCAGAAAGCTTATATTCTAGTTGAGTTCTCTTGTTGGCGATCTCAGCCACCGCCCTAAGGTGGTCACGTTGTGCATCTAATAAAGATTTTCCCTCCGAGATGGAGTCATCGATTAGCCTCGCCCGCTTCTTATAGGCTTTCGTTAGCTTATCGATTCCGGTCGAAACACTCTTCAGAGATCGAGATAAATCTTCAACGTCAAACTGAAGTCCATCCTTCGCCAGTACAAGGTTATCTTCCTTAACCATGCTGCCACAAAACTCACAAGTTTCGCCTACGTGCTCTGGATCAAAAAGATTAACCAACTTAGCTTTCTTCGCAGATACGTCCTTCTCTATAGATCCCTTAATTAAGAGTTCTTTGTTTCGTCTCTCCATAAACGAGTCCGAGAGTTGGCTCTTCCTCTCGCGCTCAGAGATTATAAACTCTTCACACGCAGAGACAATCTCCCTGACATCCTCAGTGTCTTCTACAGAGAGCGAAGAAATCCGAGACTTAAGGTTAGTTACCTGCTCTTCCGTCAAATCTCGACGCGCCTGAGCAGCCTGGACACTCAAAGACTTTTGGGCAGAGAACTGCTGAGCCTTTTTCAGTGCGTCTGCCACACGGTCTTCAACAAGACTTGCTCGCTGACGCAAATCTTCACCCTTAGCAAGAAGCTGCTCGTGCTTCTCTGCGTCCTCTTTCATCGTGCTTCGAACAACGTCGTACGCTTTAGCGTACGCGTCTAAATTTAGAATCTTCTCTAAAGTCTCTTTCTTTTCCGAATCCGTCATCTCAGAGAAGCGCTTTAAATTCTTACTGTGCCCCTGTCCAAAGATAACTGAATTGGCAAAAGCCATCTTATCCATACCAATGACTGATTCGATATAGTTTTGCGTCTCCCGATTATCTTTTCCTCGGGAGTCCACGTCATTGATGTACAGGTACAGGTTGTTCTTATGCTTGGTGTGTTTGCGGTATCGCTCTATCCGATACGTTGTACCGCCCTCCTCAAGATCCACCACCACCGAGCAGTCCTTCTGGACTCTGTTGTTAACCACCCCGTCAGCAGACCGAATATTTCGAAGAGTTTCTCCAAACAGAGCCCAATAGACAGCCTCAATAATAGAAGACTTACCAGCACCGTTACTTGAAGAAGTGGAATCATCTGAGTTCTCCCCTGCAATCCTACAGAGGCCCCTGTTACTCAAACTCACGTCCGCCTGTCCAACAATTAAAAAATTACATATACTAACATTCTTTATATTCATACAGTTACCCGGTATTCAGCAAAACACATAATTTATCTATATCCCCAGCCCTGACCGCGTCTTCAACCTCTTGCGCTACAGAATAGGGCACAACATCATCTACATCATGAAAATCAAGAGAAGATAACGCCTCAGCAAGCACCAAAGACACTTGCTGCCAACGGGCAGAAACCTCCTTAGCCCGTAAAGTATTCTCTATTAATAGTGTTGCCCCATCCTGGGTCAAACCGGGGTTCCCCCCTCAATAGCGGTCGTTAACGGCCATTATTCACCATCCTCCTTCTCCCGTCAACAAGAAAGTCTCTTATGAGACTCCTTTGGTAGTACTATTGTTATTTAATAGAATTCTATTAATTTCGTAATCCAATAAAGTTTTAGGAAGTAACAATAGGATATAGTAAAATCCCCATCGGATACCGTATATCAAACCCCACGGGGACGAATGAATTCTGATAAGAATATAGTTCAATTCGCCAAAGAAATTATAAACAACCCAACTTTAAAAACCTTTAACGACATCTCTCTCTCCGAAAGACTAAATATACCAATTGAAGACATCACACATGTTAAACGTTACGTAAAAGCTCTAGAGCTAGAGCTACTAGAGAGGGGGGGGATTCCAGAAAAGTGGTTTGAGGTTGCTGCCTCTGTAGACGCCACCGTCATACCCTTAGCCAAGCAAAGACATTGGTCAAGACTAGAAAAGAAGTTAGGGGATAACCCCCCCTTTTCAAAAGAAGAGTTAAAAAGCTGGGGGCGCTGGGTGGCAGCCCGCCAAGAGGTGGGGGAGTTAGTCAATCTAGAGCCGCTCTTCTCCATTTCCAAGCCCGAATCACCCCCAGAGCCCGACAGTGCTGTCGATCATAAGCAGTATATTAGTAATAAGCGTATCTGGTACGACGAGGAGAGAGATACGTACACCACCTACATCCCCCACGTCCCCCACGCTATTGAGCTTCCTGGAGAGGTCCACAGAGACCTTGTACGGGCATACAGCAACTTTGACGGCACGCCTGCCTCGATAAACGAGCTTGCTAGAACATTTCAGTTACCTAGAAATTGGATCGTAAAATATTTACGAGTTCACGAGATTACGCATGACAGAGAACCGTTTACACCTGAAGAAATTATGTCCCGGTCGGAAGACGAGCTTGCCCACGAGGCTCTACAAATCCGGAGAGCCGCGCTCTATACGCGACTGGAAAGAGACAAGTGGGCAAGCATCCAAAAAGACGCTAAGAAGTGGCGCGAGTACGAAGCTCACACCCTCAAAAAGCTAGAAAAGATAGTAAGCGGGGGCGCACCAAAAAGCGTACCCAAACTAAAACTTTCCACTAGCACCAAACGAAAATTTGTCGCCGTTATCAGCCCTACGGACTTCCATTGGGGTAAGCTCGGGGACGTATACGAGTGTGGTGAGAAGTATGACCGACCCACTGCCAAACAGCGGCTTATCTCTTCTACAGAAAAGGTCCTGGGCATTGTCACTAAGTACGGAACCCCAGAAAAAATAATCATAGGCATCGGATCTGACTTCTTTAACGCAGATACCTATCACGCCACCACAACCAAAGGAACACCCCAAGATAACGACGGAAACATGTCCGACATCTTAGCTACTGGGTGTGAACTGATGACAGACTACATCAACCTACTACGCCAACTAGCTCCCGTAGAGATGGTCCTTATGTCTGGTAACCACGATCAACTACTCAGCGTAAGCTTGCACCTTTACCTACAAGCTTGGTACCGACACTGCCAAGACGTAACAACTATAAACTCGGCCCACGCAAGACAATATATTGTCTACAATAACAATCTCCTGTGTTTCCACCATGGGGACAGCGTAACAAAAACCTCAGACCTAGCACGTCTAGCAGCCATAGAAGCCTCCAAAGCCTGGGGGGAGTGCGCTCACCGCATGGTATTTACGGGCCACTTACACTACGAGAAAGTAGAGGAAGACCGAGGATTCGTAAGGTATCAACTCCCAAGCCTCTCAGGGGAGGATAAGTGGCACGCTAGAAAAGGGTACGTAGGTAACCGGAAAATAATAGCCGCCGTAATCGTAGATAGTGCTGACGGGATCCTTTCTACAATATATGCAGAGGGCTCGGTATAAGAAGAATATTTCTTGACTAGGTACTAGCGCAAGCGGAACATAGTTAATAGATTTGGGATCAGTCTATTAACTATGCGCTTTATTAAAATACTTTTCTATTTCCTACCCATATTAATATTAATATATTTACCCGCGTGCGCCGACTCAACAGGCCCTTCTTCTCAAGACGTTCATCTTATAGACTCCGTTGTGGACGTCCCTGAGGACACCTACGAAGAAGACTGTTATCGAACCCAATACTGGTTCTGCCCTCCTCACAACGCTGTGTGGCAGAAACCGGTGGTCGTAGACATCTGTGTAGATCCTCCTCGTGTTATCTCTGTGGGGGAGTGCGTAGAGTTATTCGAGTGCGACCCGACCATCTTTCTCCAGGGAGAAGAAGACTGTACTACCGACGAGGGATTTCCTGGAACTCGTAAAAAATACTGTAACAAAGGAACTTACCAATACGGGGACTGTGTAAGCCCGTGCTCAGAAGAGATCTGTGACGGGATAGACAACGACTGCGATGATTTAATAGACGAGGGCCAAGAGAATGCTTGTGGCACCTGCGGAATCCCCCCCTCAGAGACCTGTGACAACGTAGACAACAACTGTAACGGGTCAACAGACGAAGACTTGGTGCAGGAATGCTTCACCGCATGTGGAGTAGGCGTCGAATACTGTGCAGCAGGCAACTGGATCTCTTGTACAGCCGCCCAACCGCAAGAAGAAGTGTGCGACGGCCTGGACAACAACTGTAATGGGAAGATTGACGAAGGACTAAACTGCGCCTGTACCATAAACGACATAGGAGCACTCTTTCCCTGCTCAGAATCTCCTCTCTTATGCGGAGAAGGATACAAAAGCTGCGCCTGTAGTGACCCCCAATGTACAGAGATAATAACCACACCATGCTACGCGAGTTGTCACTACTTCCCGTCCGACGAGTTCTGTGACCCCCAAATAGGGCAAGCCATCGAAGACGAGATTTGTAACAACTTTGACGACAACTGCAATCAACTCATCGACGAGGACCTATTTGCTGGTTGCTACACGGGACCAAACGAAACCGAAGGCGTTGGAACCTGTATAGCAGGAGAGGTCTATTGCAAAAGCGGGCTGTGGGGGAACGACAACGCAGGAGAATTCACTCCCAACTTCTGCTCCGGAGAAGTAGTTCCCGCCAAAGAGGACCACTGCAACGGGGCAGATGAAAACTGCGACGGCATCATTGATGACGGAAAGGAACTCCAAGAATCAGACGTTCTATTTATCGTAGATTGGTCTGCGAGCATGGATGTAGAGATCTCTGCCGTCTCCCAGGCACTAGCACTATTTGCAGCCCACTACTCTGACGAAGAGGTCATCCTGTGGGGACTTATAAAAGGTCCGGTAGTAGATCTGTTTCTTCAAAAACTTATGTTGGTAACAGATTTCGTACCATTTACAGAATTCTCTAAAAAAATATCACCAGCCTTTACCTCAGTAGCCGGAAGTAAGGAGATGCTCTTAGACGCTCTCTATTTCTCCCTTAAAAACATCACCACCACTCCCCCTTACGCAGACATTGGGTCACTTACGTGGCCCAACGGCATCACATCTGATCCAGCGATACAAGACTTCTCAATGTCGTGGAGAGAGGATTCCAATAAAGTAATTATTATATTCACTGACGAAATCGCACAGACATTCCTAAGCCCACCAGCACACAAAGATATAATTCTAGCAGCAGCGTCTGGGGTTAAAAATATAAAAATATATGTCTTTACCCCCGACCAGCCCACAACAAAAGCATCTTGGGAGAATATATCCAGCGCTACCGGGGGGAAGTGGTTTAAACTAACTTACGAAGTACTACCTATGTACTTTGGCTTAGTAGAAATACTAGACGAAAACATCTGTGAATAAATTAAAACTCTTTATTATCATACTTTTATCTTGGGTATTTACAATTGGTGGGTGTAGTCGCACTCTCCCAGAGGTGACCCCTCCCATGATAAAGTCGTTTGTGGCATGTTTCGTAAACGGTACGCAGGTATTTTCCGGAGAGATCATCGGGCCAACCAAAATAGTAAACCTCTCCGTAGTCACTTTCTACTCAATAGAGTTAGACGCTGACGTACGAATCGTAAACGGGGGTTGCATAGAAGTATACAAGAAGTGGAAATCTCCTTCTAAACCCACTTCCTCCGAAAACGACGGCTTTATTTAGCTGCCATCCGAGATAAATCTTTACGCACTAAAGCGTGCCACCTCTTAAGGGTGGTGTAGTGGCGAGGAGATCTACACTTCCACCCCTTAGGACCAGAGGCGACCCATGCCCAGGCTCGTACAAATGCACGGCGCTTACCACACTTCCGAGTCGCCTTGGGCACTGTCCGAAGTATCTGAGAAATCCAAGCTCTCGCAGATGCGATCGGGTCTAATCGGTTCAATTTGAATCGACTCTTCCACCAAGGCCACATCTGAAGAAGGCCAACAGCTTTCCCACCGTCACCCTTGACGGTGGTTTTATACCCCGACTCTCTACAGGCAGCAGCTAAAACAGCACCGCGATAAGCTAAGGGCACCCCTATTTTCTTCTCAACAGACAAGAGATCTTTCAAAAGCTCTACATCTACCTTATCGGGCCGCGCATTCTTACAGTTAGTGCGAGCCACCTCTAGAAGAGAAGTGTCAAATTTAGAAAAAGGAACACGCTTCACCTTCCCTACCATGCAGCAATCAACACACTGAGAACAGAGGTCTTTGATGCGGGCAGAGTGCCAAGCCGGGGGGCTAGAAAGAGCAGGAAACGTAAAAAGTAATATAAATAAAACAGATAGTTTCATACCTCATCCAGAGCTAAAGTAAGTATCTTTTTGCCGATATTAAGGAGCTTATCCTCATCGAACGAGGAGACGTCTACCAAATCTGATGCCATGTAGTCATCTAAAATTTGATATTCTCCACCAGACTCAGAGAATTCAATTCTCTGAGCCTTCCCAGCAGACACTTTCTTAGGCTCATATCTAAACTCTACTGATAGAGCGCCCTCCCCCATAAACCTCTCGGTTACCTTGTGTTGTTCTTCTTCATCTATTTCAGATTCACTAATTATTCTAACAAAACAATTTTTGACTTTGGGGTTTTCATCTTCACGCATCTCTACAAATTCTGGAGCTATAGTACGCACTCGTTTTATAGAACTCCTGGGAGACGAATAAACCACAAAGCTTTTCTCTAATCCCACATCATCCCATCGATGCTGCATCGCAGATCCAATGTAGTGGAACTTGCTCCCAAGCTGTTGTCCTATGTGATAGTGGCCGCTAAAGATTATGTTCCACTCATCGAGTTGGAGCATAGACAGGTCTAGCTCGCACGGGAGAACGTAATCCGACGGTCCCACCTTTGCTCCGGAGATCCCGTAGTGAATCATAAGCAGGTGTCTTTTTCCTTCCGGCTTATCCTTTAGTCCCTCGACGACATGATTTGCTATCACTTCTCCGTCGTCATAGTACGGGACAGCAAAGAGGTGAACTCCATCACCCAAGTCGTACCACCCTGGCGTACTCACCACCATACATTGATCAGACTGAAACCTCTCCAGCGCGTGGATGGTCCCAGACTTATTAGCTTGGTCATGGTTACCCGGTATCATGATGGTCGGCATACGAGCAGACCAATACTGAACTGTCTTATGGATTTGGTTGTAGGTGTCTACATCAATAGACTTGCGTCTATCAAACAGGTCTCCACCAAAGAACACGTAATCTAACTCGTGCTCAATAGCATAAGAGTACACCTGACCTATGACATCAACGGCATCCTGAACACGGCTGTTAGTGCCGTGCTCCAGTAAAGTTCCGTTGTTGTAGGGGTGCGCGTGTAGGTCAGAGTAAAGCGCTATCTTCATACACACGTCCAGTACGCTTGGCACTGGCCCTTCTCACAAAACCCACGCCAGCAATCACCCACCCCACACGCCACGTCATGTACACAAGCAGCCTTGTCAGTACATGATCCAGCGGCTGCAATAGCGGGGGAGGAAAACGAAAGAAGTATAGAAACAATAAACCAAGACATTATATAAAATCCTCTTCTGTATTATCTAATTTTGTATGCAAGACCATCTCTAAGTTCCTGGAGAGGACTGCTCGCATCTCAGCTACAACACGCTCAAAGTCTTCCTTCTCTTCATCATCTAAAGCTACACGGATCGACAAATCCGCTCGAAGACTTTCATAGTTGCCGAGATTAACCGTCCTACCCAACGAAAGAGTTGTCTCTGTTATCTTCATATGTATATACCTGTATCATACTGTGTAGTCTAGGTCAACTACTTTCGTAGTATTGATTCAATTAAATCTGCTGTTTCTTTATGATCTTTTAGATAACTTATCGCTCCAGATTTACCCTGTCCTATGGACTCACCTTTATATTTAAACCACGCACCCTTCCTTTCAATTATCTCTTTCGCAACAGCCATATCGACAAGGTCTCCCCAGTAGTCAATGCCTTGCCCAAAGATGATGTCCACGTACGCCTCTTTAAGCGGGGGGGCTAGCTTGTTTTTCACCACCTTCACACGGACAGTGTTCCCCACCACCACATCCCCAGCCTTAATAATCTTCTGCTTATAGATGGCTGCTCGGATGGTGCAGTAGAACTTGAGTGCGTTTCCCCCCGACGTAACGGTGGGGTCGCCGTACATGACCCCTACTTTGGTGCGTGTCTGGTTGATAAACATCAAGCAGGTGTTCGTCTTATGTACGACCGCAGTTAGCTTTCGCAAAGCTTGGCTCATCATGCGTGCCTGAAGACCAACATGGTTCTTCTCCATGTTGCCTTCGATCTCTGCCTTAGGGGTCAACGCAGACACGGAGTCAACCACAATAAGGTCTACTAGATTGGCACGTACGATGTCTTCCACGATGTCTAACGCCTGCTCCCCATAGTCGGGCTGGGAAAACAAAAGCTCGTCCGTGTTGATGCCAACCTTACTGGCGTAAGCAAGATCTAACGCGTGCTCTGCGTCTATGAATGCCGCAACCCCACCGGAGCGCTGACACTCAGCGATGGCATGGAGGGTAAGAGTCGTCTTCCCAGACGACTCCGCACCATACACCTCCACTATCCTACCACGAGGATAACCTCCGATACCGAACGCAAGGTCAATACCTATTGACCCCGAAGAAATCACTCCCACCTCGTGGGCGGAACTCTCCCCCATCAACATCAAAGATCCATCCCCATGAGTCTTTGACACCGAACTCATTAGCTCGGCCAGTGCTTTAGTCTTAGGCACCTCCCCACTTGCGCGGGGAGTAGCGGGTAGAGGACTATCGTCACGTGCCTTTGTAGAAGGTTTAGATTTCTTAGGGCGAACGGTACCGGAGGATTTTAGTTTCACCTATTACCTCTTCTTGGCAGCTTTCTTGAGCTTGTCTAGCTTGTCACGGATGGCTTTCTGCTTATCATCATCCACGTCATCTAGGACATCGCTCCAATCATCGTCACCATCGGCACTGCTTGAAGACTCAAACTCATCATCTGAGGACGAGGACTTTGAAGACTCAAAGTCTGCCTCCGGCTCTGCCTCCGGCTCTGCCTCCGGCTCTGCCTCCTCCTTCGACTTGAAAATCGAGGCGATTGGCTTTGGCTTCGGGCGCGCTGCATCCGGTGAAGGCAACTGACCTGGGTTACGTGGGTCCCAAGTGCCGTCAAAAATCATCTGCTGCTCTTCATAAGTATACAGCTTAACCGGAAACGTGCTGTCGAGATCATAGAGGTGGTTTAAAGCCTCTGGGTGCTCAAGCTCAGTCGGCTTTGCTCCAACCTGCAAATCATACCGAGTCCACTTTCGATTGCCTTGTGAACTCACAATAGACGCACTGATCTTAAAGTTACGACCAGTCACAGGGTGAGTCAGGTCACCGTAGTCAGCATCCCGGAAGTAAGCGCGGACCTCTTGGAAGAGCTTCCAGCTATACTGCCAGATCAAAACCTTAGGAGTCCCGTCCTCATTCACAGGGTCGTTCACGTCAATGACATTACTCATGACACTAACGCTAGACTTCATGCGCTGAGCTAGCTCCTTCTGCCGGGGATCACCAGAGTTAAAGTACTGGTTAACCTCCTCACAGAAGTAACAGGTGCCGTCCCCATGCTTACGAGCGCACGACAAAGGCGGCGTGTTCCCGTGACCAACAGGGATTCCCCAGTGCTGGCTGCGGATGCGGTAGAAGGAACCGTCGTTAGCCCCGCGCAAAATACGCATCACACGATGCGTGTCTGGCGCTACCTTGAACCGCTCAATACGCTTACCACTTCGTTTGCCGAAGTGCGTATCGTCAGCAGCCATCTTACCTAAATCTAAACTTACAAAATTATCGAATTTACCCATTTTATTTCTCCCGAAGGACAGTTGGTTCAATGAACGTCTTCCGCTGGTCGGCCCCGGCATTGATAAGTGCCTGTAGTTTATGGCTTAGAGCGTTACACGTTGCTTTGAAAAGCTTTGTATTTTTGTGTGCTTCAATTGCTTCTAGTTTTACTGATTGATACTCCTTATGTGTTATTACTACGTTTCGTATTTTGGTTTCTGTTGTCTTCTCTCCGGCAGCGTCAAAGTCTATCCGGGTCTGCTGATCCAAAACAGCGTACAATCTCTCAAGCTGATACTCAATCAGCTTCTCCTGTTTTTCTGCCTCTGCCGTCAGGTATCCGTACGCAGCAGTCAGTCCTGCTTGCCTAAGGAATTCCCGTTGGAGATCAGACTGATCAATCTTAACATCATCGACCGGATTAAGTTCTTCGTACAACGGACGAAGATCATACTCGCGCCTATCTATTCTTATAAAATGCTCATCTTCCATTATATCTCTAAAGTCTCCTTAGCTCCCCATGAAACATCGCTATATGAAATCTCTGCTAAAATAGGAACTCGAAAATTCCACCGCTCAAAAGCTTCCTTAATAGGAACCAATAAATCTAGCTCTTCCTTGTGCATGTAAAACACAATCTCATCATGTATGTTCATCACCATCGATGAACGCTGCCCCTTAAGCAGGGCATGAGTTCGTTGCATAATTATCTTGAACATGTCTGCTGCCGAACTCTGGATAACAAAGTTCACAGCCTGTCTATACCCACGCTCTCTCTGCCAATGCTCCAATTGGGGGTCTTTCAAAAACTCTAAGTGGCGAACTCTGCCAAAGTAATTTTTAACGTAACCATGCTTCTTCGCTAGTCTCTTATACTTATCAATAAAATCGGAGACCCCAGAATATCTAGTAAGGTACATTTCTATATAGTGCTTGGCTTCCTCCACAGGAACGTCAAGCGTCTCGGCCAACTTTGTTGGTCCGATTCCATAGATGATACCGAAGTTGATGGGTTTTGCAACCGTTCTTTGTTCTTTCTGTACATCCTCGATATCAATAGAGAAAATCTCAGCAGCGGTCCTACTGTGGATGTCCTCCTCGTGCGTGTATGCATGAAGAAGGATTGGATCTTCGCTGTAGTGTGCTGTGAGGCGAAGCTCAATCTGACTGAGGTCAATAGGAACAATCAGGTACTCATCAGAGGGGGGGACAAACGCCTCCCGGATCCCAGTTGACCGGGGAATAACTTGAAGGCTTGGGTTACGACACGTCAGCCTGCCCGTCACAGCCACCGCCTGTGAGTAGCTACAGTGGATGCGGCTACCAGCATCGCAGTGACCACGAAGAGGATCGGTGTACGTGTTCTTATTCTTGTAGTGGTCTCTATACTCTAAAAGCTTAGACACAAAAGGGTAGGAACGAGCAATGCCCTTAAGAGCTTTTCTGTCCGTAGACATCTTACCCTTAGGAGTATACTGAAACGTGTGAATTCCCTTATTTTGTAACACCTGAGAAAGCTGACTCGGACTATTAAGATCAAACTCACACGCAGCCAGGTCATAAACCTCCTGACGCAACTCGTCGATCACCCCCTGCAAAATCTCCGACTTCTTAGCCAACATATCCTGGTCAAGATAGACACCCTCCTCCTCCATAGAACAAAGGACAGGAAGAAGATCAATCTCCCGCTGGTATACAGAGGCTGTCCCCTCATCAGCATTAATCTGCTCACTAAACATTCGAAAAAGCTTCAACGTATACAATGTATCGCGACAAGCATACTGCACCATAATGTCTACGGGGATATGCTCGAACCCAAAATCTGCCAGCTTGATCTTCAATGCCCGAGCAAGCCTTCGTCGGATGTCCGCAATTACTTTCTCGTAGTGGTCTGCCTTGGGGTCTACATACTTAGTGGCTAGATGCTTTAGCGCGTGCCGATCGTTCTCATCCAAAACATAATGCATTAACATTGTGTCGTGGATATTACCGCCTACGTGAATGCCCTCTTTAACAAGCTTGTGATAATCAAACTTATAGTTATGGAACACATAATTCTTGTTCTCGTGAGAGAACATCTCATTAAGTACTTCTACGCAGTCTCCCACAAATAACTGTGATTCATCTCCTACATGCCGCATGGGGATGTAGTAGTTGTTGTGGTCGGACCACGAGAAAGACACTCCGATAATACGGTGCCCCCAATGCAGACCTTGCGTTTCAGTATCAACAGCGACCGTATCTGGATCGTCCAATAGGAACTGCTCATACGCAGCGAAGAGCTTATCCATCGTATCAACTTTAACAAACTGATACGTGCTGTCATTAGCCAGTTCTTTAACATCCACAACAGAGAAGACTTTAGCTAGCGCCTCTTCCCTGGTGCGGGGTTTTTTAGACGAACCCCTTGTGCTTTTCTTTCGCCCTTTCGAGTCTTCTCTTTTTATATTTTTCTGCGTCTTTGACGGTTCTTCTCTTAAGCGCATCTTCTACCCTCCCTCGTGTATTTAGTGTTGCAATGGCGGGTGCGCTAAGTCTCATTTTCAGACCGGCACTGGCACAAGCTACACACACGAGATTCTCTTTATCTTCATATTTATAACTGTATTCGGAGACGTCCCCACAAGCTTCACACTCGAAGTCATTCAGTATCATCTTCGCCTTCCTGAAAACCCTCAAAGGATTTCTTAAATTTATCCAAGTCAGCTAGTGATCTAACTACCACTACCCAGGACAAGTATGGAGGAAAGTTAGGAGCTTCGGAACTAAACAACCGCCGAGAGATAAATCCCTCGTTCAATAGTTCTTCGTGTAGGTCGTCTGATACATACAAAAGTATTGAATTCTTTCTTCTAGTATCAATTTTTAATACAAAAACCCCCTTATCATTTGAAAACGAGTGCAAACATTTTGTAGCTCGTAACTGAAAATTAAATTTCTCTAAATATTCTCTAATTTCATGCAGAAAACTATCTCTTAGAGTTCCTTCGTCCTTATAGAGTAGTCGTCCCGGCTTTACATACCCCCGCTTTCTCTTTACTGGCACCCCACTCTGGGGCGGGCTTGCTGTGGGCTTACTCTTAGCCTCGTGAGCTACACTACGCAACCCGTGCGCCGCCGAAAAAACCTGATTGCAATCATATCTTAACAAACAATCCATGTGGGGACACTCGCCTCCGGCGTCATCAAAATATTCTCTACCAAAACACTCAGGAAGATCGGTCAAGACCACTACACCATTAAGCCCGCTCTAATTTCTCATCGTAGTGCTTCCTAATTAAACTACGCACCAACTCAGAAACTGTAATCCCACACTTCTCCGCGTCCTCCACGAGAAGGACGTGGTCTACGGGAGAAACGTAGATTTGAATTTTTGTTTTTCTAGTACTTTTATCTTTTGATTCCCTCAATCGCATGTTCACTCCTACCAGTTGTTAACGTATTATAACTCTACTACTACAAGACTCCCTTGGGAGTCAACCATTTAATTTCAGTAACTTAAACATCTCGTAGTCTACCGAATCAACAGCTACGGCAGATTCTATAAGCTCTTTATTTTCTATATAAGTTCGTGAGCCTGCATCTTTCCCATCGCAGTGACACACCACAGCGCACCGACTCTGAACCTTTTTAACATAGTTCTCTACTTGAGGATACGCATCTTTATCCCAGTAGAAAACAACGTTCTTAACTTGATTTAGAAAAGATATTTGTCTGGAAGAGAGGGATTTTCCAAAAGAGGCAACAGCCGGAAGAACTTGAGATGCACTGATCGCATCAAAGACTCCCTCCGTCAGAACTACAGTGTCTGCACCTACAGCATCGTAATTATACAAGAAGTCTGATTGTTTATTTCCAACAGGATTTAAATACTTACGAGAACTGTAGCCAGTTATGTCTCTTGCTACGAAGGTAACGACATCTCCCTTGTAGATGCATGGCACAATCACTCTACCCGAGTAGGTTCCGTCGTAGCAGTACCGGATATCGTACTGAGCAATCTGATCTTCTGTGACCCCGCGCTCTTCCAGATAGGCCAGAGCGTTATCCAACACTCGATCTATAGCTTGAACTCCAGTCCTCTCTAGGAGGGAGGCAAAATTGTTCCCTAACGACAGCACCTCATACTCGTAAACCTCTTCAGGCTCAAAGAAGAGCTTATCCACAACCTCCTCTACGGTGGTGTCCAAAGACCTAAACGACGTACCAGCGCGTTGGATGACGTCACTAAAAGAGACGCCCTCAACATCCGCGATGAACCGAACAGGAGATTTAGGATCGTACTTACACTTCTGACAGTAAGCCAAACCCTCTGACAATAAGATGTAGAGATGCCCAGTGTCATCAGAACACATAGGACATAGAGTCCTGATTCGATCCTCATTGCTAGTCTCTATAATAGGAGAAAACCTACCAAGAACATAACCGTGAAAATCAAACCCGCCTAGAAAGTCCCTACGCCTCAAAGCGTCTTACCATCCAACAGCCGTCTGCCAGACTCTATATACTTAAAGAACTCTTCGTGACGACAACCCCTGTTAGCCAGCAAAGTGATACGCTTTATCTCTTTAAAGAGGTTATCCACTAAAGCTTTGTACACGGGGGGGACCGGGTGTCCCCGCAACCACTCATTAATCTCTTCTGAATTCACACCTAACCTCTCACCCAATTCAGTTACCCCGATGTGGGTAACAGTTTTATATACAACCCCAGAGTCTCTAGGCCCTCTAGGCCCTCTGGGTATAAGGGGCCACCTATCTATAGTACCCGCCTCGATCTCTTCTTTGGCGCAGGAAATACAAAGACCACGCCGACCATAGGATATCTCATCCTGTTTTTTTTCACAGCTAACACACGCGGATACAGATTTAGGCCACCGCCTCTCTGGATGTTTAATACTCATTGCACACACAGCTTCACTTATAGGGCGCAATAAATACATCAGATTTATTTTTTGTTCAACTCGAACACAAGGTTAGCAAACCATATCCACGTGTGGATCGCCACAACACCCTCGCAATATCCTGTGTACATTAGTATAGATTTTCCTCCTCTTTTTTTAAAACCAGCCTTATGAACATTATGATCTTTAACCCGAACCAAACTGTACCCAGAGAGACGAAAGTCTTTAAGGCACTTCCACACCCAATGGGTCGTGTACGCATCCTTCGCGTGAGGGATATACCCTCCCATGTCTTCTGCGCCCGAAAACCGTAGCCCGTCACCAACGTCGGTGACCCCAAGCATCCCAGGGACCCACCGCCATAACGGATGTCGAACAGCACGAGAACACAATTCGATTTGGTCTTCGGTCATCTAGCCTTACACAAGGGCTCATAAGCCCCCCACTAAAAGCATGTTCCTGTCACATGCAGCACACGTGATCCCATCACACGTTGACACGGTGCGATCTCCGCACCCGCTACACGCAAAAGTATACTCCACCTTTTGTGATTTACTGCAATAAACAAAATCCTCTAAGTGATTGGGTAAAACGTTTTCCTTAATAAATTTTTGTCTCCTCTTTAATAAAGAAAAATACCCAGAGAAGTCATCATGACTTTCTGAATCAAACAGAAAATGTCCCGCCTCATGTAGAAGCGTCATTTTATACTCTTCCGGGCGACGGATATGGTAGTCGGCGTACATCACAACGATCCCCAAATCTAACAGCGCGTGAGCCGACTCCCCATTGGGAGACTCATCACCCACCACTATACGAACGTCCGGGACTTCCTCGTGAGGAACAAACAACTCGAATAACCTCGCAAACTCTTGCTGCAAGAATTCAGACGTGAACCAACTGTAAAAAATATAACGATTCATTTATATAAGACCTCAATACCTCAAGTATTCTATATATACTACAACGAAACCCCCCTGTCAAGGACCATCATAGAACTTCGCGTGAGCAAAGTCGGTCTTCACGGGCACCTCCATCCCAGAAGTACCATCACGGTTCTTAGCGATGAAGAGCCGCATCTCCTGACGGTCCTTCTCTTTCTTGTTCTGGCATAGCCCGACGATCACATCAGCGATCATAGCCTTCCCAAAGTCTTCAGAGATGTCTGCTACAGTAACCTGGGTCTTACTTAAAGACGCACGGTTAGCCTGCGTTGCTGTCCACAAGGGGAACTCTTCTTCTACAGCCCAACCACGCAGAGTCTCGTAGATGTGTGAGTGCTCGTGCCGCTTCTCAGAATACTTCGTCTCAGAACGCATCAAGTCTGCGTAATCTACAACTACGAAGTCGGGGAAAAACCCACTACGTCTAAGGTTCTCCGTATAGGTCCTAAGGTTCGACACCGTGGCAGCCTGGGTAGGGTATTCCTTTACGTGAACACGCCCGAAGGCGGGGTTAGATTCAATCTCCCTCAGCTTAGCCTCAACCCTCTCCGGGTTGGCAAGCATCTCAGTCGTAGTCATCGACGTGAGGCTCATGTCGAAGCGATCTAGATACCGGTCCTCACTCATCTCTAACGTGAAGATGAGAGCGTTAAGGCCCCGAGCCATGTTGAACTCTGCGATGTGCTTGAGCATCATGGACTTACCACGGTTGGTAGGAGCAAGGATAACCCCCAACTCCTTCTCCCCCAGACCACCACCACGAAGGTAGTTGTCTAGACTCATGATCCCAGTAGGCACAACACGGCGAGTCACATTGCGCCGCTTAAGACGCTCCTCGAAAACATCAATATCCGGGTAAGTCTGACCCTCCTTAAAGACAATCTCTGATCGCTTGTGTGCCTCTATAAAAGTGTTGACAATCTCCGCGTACTCCCCACGCTGATAAGCCTCCGTGGCACTAATAAAAGCCTCCTTCATCAGGTTCCGCTTAACAAACAGAACAACCCGGTCTTGGATGTACCCGGCATCGGAGAGAACATCTGTCTCTATCTGCTCAAAGATCTCTTTGATGAAGGGAACACGATCCTCAGATACCGACCCGCGCCGAAGATCTGTCCTGAGACGATCTTTAATCGACCGAGTGCTAATAAGAGCATGAGCAGAAGAATAATGATTACGAAGAGCAGTGAATACCCAACCTAAATCTTTGTCCGAAAAATAATCCGGTAGTAAATTATCTGATGCATACGATAGAAATTTTATGTCCCTAGACATCAGAGACAAAATCCCAATTTGAAATTCTGCATCAAACTCTTGGGACTTATCTCCCAAATACTTATCTTGCATTTTTAGTATTCTCTATTTCTGACTTTATCTGTTTATAGAAATCAAATGTATATGCGGTATTTCCCCAAGCGTCCTCATCTACTAACTCCAAGTAAAGGGGTAAAGTCTTGAGGTACTGAATGGGTATGTAATTGTTTCCTGGTCTTCCTAGTATTTTAAGAACTTGCTTGCGTGAATTGTTTTTAGAGAAGATTTGAAAATCAATCATCTCCTCATAAATCTGAATTAACCCTGCTGTTGGTAATGAATCTTTTACACGTCGGTCTTCGACTTTATACGCGGGGTCTACGTTGTCGTCACCCTCGCCAAAATAATCAATCTCTGTTTTGAATTTATCGCAGTATGATTTGTATCGTCCTACTGAATTCCATCCCGAGTTCAAAGAGGTCACGTATTGAATGGTCGGAGCACTCCCCTTCCAATCATCGTGAAAATAAAACTGTGTTTCAATGAACCGCTTATCTGGAAAACCGTAGTGTTTACATATGGCTGCGCCCAAGACGTAGCCTCTGAAGTTTTTTATGTCCCGAGTTAGGATGCCCGATGGGAGCACCCGAAGAAAAGGCTTGTGAAGGTAATCTGCGAGCCTGACTTCATACGCTTTAACAAATCTCTCAACCTCCTCTCCTGTGACAAGAACGTCCGTCCCTAAAACCTTCGCAGAGAACGTGTCATTGCCATGAACAACGTCCTCACAGCGAGGCCGCCTCGACTTCCGATTGAGCCGACGGCTTATAAACTCCTCATCACCCACGCCGAATACCTCTGCTACCCACAACGAGACCTAAACGATCTCAATCCAAAAGAAAACCCCTAAATTACAACTCGTTGATATCTATACATTCTTTGGGGGGAAGCGACCGTTAGGGAGCATTCACCCAACTCCAATCGAGGATCCTCAGCCGGGAGCGTAGCGACTGCTGAGAGATCCCTTCGATTGGCACCACATTTTCCGAGCAAGAAAAAAAGTACCAAAAAAAGAAGATCAATTTTAAATATTAACTAGAACAACATCCAAAGAAAAGAAAAACCTCTCCCCCTTTAGGGGGAGAGTCAAAAAGAAAAGAAAGGTTATTTCTTGCGACCTTCCATTATTGAGTTGTAAGCCGCAGTAACTATCTGAAATTGTTCAGCATCCCCGCCCCTATCAGGGTGGTGCTTAAATGCCAGTACCTTGTAGGCGGCTTTTATTACAGACTCCGGAGCAGACTCTATAATATAAAGAAGACTATAAGGAGAACTTCTTTCGTTTCTGGGCGTATATGTATTTTCGTGTGAAGTACCTGGCTCTTCTATAATACCTTGCAATGCTTTTTGCACAGTCTTCTGATACGAAATAGGTATAGAACTAGCGTCAACGTGGTCAAATATATGACGAGAATACGCAATTACTTTTGGTAGTACTTCTGGTACTATCGCCCAACATTTATCTACCTTACTCCAAGTTCTGGAGTTTTGTTGAATAGAACAAGATAGAAAGTTTTGTAGTTCTCTGTCTTTAAAGTGAAGCTCTATACACTTTGTTACGTTATTCCACCTAAGTGTAAGTTTACTCAAAACGTCACCTTAGTTTTAACTATGTTAAGTCTTCCGTACTTTATGGATATCTCTGGTATTTCTTTTTGCTCAAGAATCCACATCCTTTTTACATAGTTCCACGGGATAATCGCTAAGGCAGTTTGATTATCTCCATGTGATAAGAGATCATACCCAAGTCCTGCTCCTGCGTACGGCCCGCCATAGATATTAAATACCTTAGTATCTAGGTCGTTGGACATTAGTGTCCCTACGATGTGCGTGGTGAATTGATATTTAGCTCCCCCCCTATTCCTCACTACCTCCCACCGCAGGCCATCTTTAGTACGCATGATTTGGAGTGGATAGTTGTGGTGCAATATCACTTCTGTGGTGGCTGTGGGGACGACATCTTTGGCGGGGATGCTCATAGCTCTGTACCTATGATCATAGCAGCCACGACCAAACAGGAGTAGCGTCCCTCCTCCATCTTGATAGCACTGGTCAGGGCGGTGATGGGCTCCTGGGACTCCTCGCGAGTCATGGAGGCGTGCTCGGCCCTGAGGGTCTTCTTTGAATAGGGGGTCTCGTCTTGATGACCTATCGTCGTAGAGTAGGATATCCCACCCCAGGTGTCCGTAGACAACACAGAGATGTCTCCGTACGTACAACCCTCTACTGTGCCGTGGATAACCCCTCCGTACATGTACGCATAGGGACTATGGGGAACCTTACTTAGAAACTCCTCTTTGTTGATAAGTTTAAACGGAGCGTTTTCTACACGAAAAACAGGACGGGTTATAAACTTAGAGATGTGGGCTCTATCACGAGCTAAAGCTTCTGCACCCTCCTTGTTTGTCCAAACAGCGTTACCTGTAGTTACCCAGACATATTCAGGTTTGATTAATCCGCCCATCTTAAGATGACCTTATTTCGGTAGATTTTCATAGCGGGGGCAGTTTGCTTATTGTTTAAACCTACAGCCACAGTAGCTGCGTTTGTCTCTCCGCCGTAAACATATAGAGACTTTAAGGCATTGTAATCAATCTCTGCCACACCTTGAAAGCTAGGATTAGTTCTTGCCGAGAATCTAAGAACTAACACTTTGCTGTCATTAAGGATAATGGTGCCCTCTCCTTCTGTAAGAGGAACCTCTTGTGCCTTCTTGTACTGGCGACCTGTCTTATAGATAACTACGTTGCTTTCTCTGACAGGGTAAGCCGGAAGGCTATTGTGTAAGTTGAAGAGGACCTCGGCCCCAATCTGCAGATTAGTTATGTACATCTATAAGGTCCCCCACACCATCAACAATATCAATTGTAAAACAATGCTCGCTAGCATAAGTCTTAAAGCGCTCGATGCTATGTTTTGCCAGGTATTTATTTGTTCGGTCGCTGAAATCAATAACGATGAGGCGGTCTTTGCTATCATGGAGTCTAAGTCCCCGCCCCACACGTTGGATAGCTCGGATATAACTATTACCGCCTGAAGCGAATATAAGTACGTTGATGTTAGGGATATCCACCCCCTGATCTAAAATACTACTGGCTATTAAGACTTTTGTAATCCCATTTTTAAAGTTTTCTAAAGCTTCTGTTCGAGTTTCAGTTGGGATACTTCCGTGTATAAACTGGTGTGGTACAAACTCTCCAGTAGCAACAAGGAGATCACTGATCGCATGTCCGTGGTCAATCTTCTTAACAATGATTAAGACCTGTTTGCCCTGTTGATAGTACGCAACAGCAGCGTCACAGATAATGTTGTTCCTGTAGATGTTGTAGACGATGCCGTCATCATACGCAGTCTGATAGTCGAGACCCGGAGTAAGCTGCGGGGAGTCGATGTCTATGAACGTGATGTCTGTCGGTACAGATACGCCGTCTTCGATCATCTCCTTGTTTGTGATCTTACAACAAACCTCTCCCGTCAACGCGATAAGCTTAAGGTCTTGTTTGTCTCCACGCTTAAAAGGCGTCCCACTAAGACCGTAACGATACGGAGCCGTGCAATACCGTACGATAGAGAACAAGCCATCTGATGCCAGCGTATGACACTCGTCTATGATCACTACCCGAATGGTCGTTAGAAGCTCCTCTACCTGGGCCTTGCGCGCAACAGAGTTCTTGGTCATCTTGCTGGGACTGAACCGACGAGCCAAAGTGTCTGCGGAAGCTACAGTAAACTTACGCACATCCCACTTGTCGGACATCACAATACCAATGTTTTCCTCTCCCAGACGACGCTTAAAACGCTCGTAAGTTTGGAGGACGAGATCTTTTCCTTTGACTAAGAATAGCGTTGGCTCGTCTAATGCCTTGATAAGGGCAATAGCTACCTCAGTTTTTCCGGAATTGGTAGATGCCCATAAGACGCCATGCCTCTTCTTGAGCATGGCGTTTCCTGCTCGTACCTGATGCTTCCTGAGCGTCACACCCTCAAGCTCTACATCCTGAATCTTAGGGACTTGTTTATTGGACTTAAACTCTCGGTAGTCTTTGATATTAAATTTTATGTTTGGATAAGTTTTCTTATAAAACTTTATCACTCGGGCCTTAAGCCCCGTGGGGAATGCGTGCTTGGCACGACTGAACAGGCGGGTATAGCCGTCCCACACCCGGTTCTTGTATGCCGTTGAGTGCCTATAGCCAGACTTGCGAAACCGACACGCTTGGTCGATAACGTCAGGATCATAGGTCCCATCAACAAAAGTGTAGTTAGAGTAAATACGTAAGGTAGGCGAAGACACGTTCGCTCCTATTTTATATGAGAGTTATTTATAATGGTTTGTGCGTGGAGATACGACTCTCCAGCAGCAGTTAAAGCCCATCCCACCTTTCTGTTCCCAACTACAAGACCCTTCTTCCTGAGACGCTCAAGACTTCCTCGTGGTCGGTGGTCGGGATCGTAATTATCCCCCGTGGGGTTTAACGCCTCAAGGGCTTTGAATTGAACGTCTGTTATGATCATCTAGAGTATTTACTCATACTACCATTGTAGTCTGTTGTCAACTACAAGTCCATATCTATTTGGTATTTTTTACCTACACGCTGGGTGATCACTTGTGTAGCCCACTTGTTAAGTGTACTCACGCGCATCTCTTTGTTCTCGTCTCTATCGATAACGAGTCCCCATCTACGCTTACCCTTAGGGGCGTCTGGGTGTGGTGCCCACCAATATAGAACGATAAGATCCAAGTACGGCATTGCGTAAAAGATTCTATAAACTCGCTCTACAAGGACTGCCATGTCTGTAGTAAACGACCCAACGTGGCAAGATCCTGGGTTTGTCCAACAACAAAGCTGAGTTAGTTTCGTGTCTTTTATTAGTTTCTTACACTCAGGAAAGACGTCATCTAGCTCAATGAGCATAGACTCCTTTCCCGATCTACCTTTAACGAGTCTCGCGATAAACATGCGAGTACCCTACACCACGTAGTTCTATAAGACTAGGGCTTTACCTGGGAGCGCCACCCCTAACTGGCTTATCTGCTACACGTTTAAAGGCACCCTCTCTACTAGTTTTCATGGACTGCCCTTTGGTGCCCCCGATTCCCGACGATGGCCCGGTGCCCCCAATCTGAGATGTTGCGGGCTTCGTAGGCGCAGCAGGCTTCGTAGATATCGTTCCTGATCGACCTGAGGCTTGTCCTGTTGCACGCTCGAACATCGTAGGCGATTTATAGGGATCTCTGTGCCTAGCTGTTTTCCAACTACTAGAAGTCGCTGGATCACCAGGACCCTTCTCGACCTCGTCCTCGTCATCAACCGCCTTAATTATATCGCACGCTGCATCCCAAAAAGACATCTTATTCACCTATTTTGCGTATTTCATAATAAGGAAAGTAGTACTAGCGCCAACGGCAATACCACCCAAAACACCAAGTGTGACCTTCCACCAGATAGAGCCTGAAATTTTCCCGATCTCATCAACAGCTTCCACTTGAATCTTATTTATAGTTTTATCTTTCTCAGCAATAATATCTAGATACTTTTTGTCTTGTAAAATTAATTTGTCGTTAAGTAGCTTAATGTCTACGCCAAGTAAACTTCTTGCTTCTTTAATACGTAACTCGCACTGCGCCGGAAACAGTTCTAATTTTTTAATAACGAAGAGCGCGGTGTCATCATCCATACAGTGGAGGTTGCTTGTAAGCTTAAGAGTTGTTCCCTTCTTGTAGAGCGTAATCGTCTGGGCAGATACCAGAGACGGCAGGGCTAACAGAAGCATTAGTAAGCCAATGAGGCTAATCCTGGATGGCATCGTTTAGCTCCTTATTTATAGCCTCGCTATTCCCACGAAGAAGTTCTTGTTGTTTCTTTATCCTCTTCTTTTCTGCTTCAATCTTAAGCTCTGTGTTTTCTCTAATCTTCTCTTTCTTTTCTTTTGCAGCAGTTTCTAATTCTGCAATCTTAATTTTGCTCTTGGTCTCAAGCTCTTTAATCTTCTCTTGTGACTCTTCTTTAATCTTCTGTGAGCTTTTAATAAAGGACGCTGCAGACCCGCGCCCTCCGGCGAAAAACCACGTGATAGCGACGACTAGAAAGAGCCACGGGAGATACCAGTGGAGCTTCCACCACGTCAGGCTGAAGATAGTCCGTCGTAAGAACGCCCAGACTTTGTAAAGAACCAAAGACATGCGCTAACCGTCAGCGGATTCTGAGGCAATTGCTTTAGCAGCAGCGTACTTGATCCGACTGCGAACTGCTGAGTGTATCTGAGTAGCAAAAGACCCACTAAACATGCCCAGGAGGAACGCAGCCCCTGCACCCAAGCTTACGGCCTCAGGACCGCCCGTAAGGCCAGACACTACCTCTACAAGGCTGTCAGAGGCAAAGATACTCAGGACCCCACCAACAACCATAGGAAGTAGCAACATTGTCGCTTTGCCAATGCGGGTGGTCTGACGCCAACTAACGGGAATGAACTGCTTTGCTACAGCAATTATCCCGTACGTAACACCGCCCAAGATTACTAAAGTAAGAGATAATGAAAGTACTGTGTCTGTCATGATATTATAGACCCTGCTTTTAGTAGTATTCTTTTAAGCTTAGTGCTTGATGCCGCCCAGTTTACGCCAATAGTAAAGCTTACGAGTTCTATATTTGATTCTGCGCTGGCGGCGGTGGTCTCTAGGCCATTGGTAGTCGCGCCATCCCACGCCCTATAACCTACAATACATCGTATGTTATTGTGGCCAAACAGTGACAGCTTATCAGCGGCTAAGGCACCAACAGTGACACTTCCAGCGCTCACTAAGAGTGAATTATGCTGCCACAGACTTAAAGAGTAGTTAGCTTCAACATTTGTATTCTTACAAAGTTCTGCAGGGAGAAGAGACGAAGTAGAGAACGTAGCACCACCTGTGGCAGCAATTCCACCGTCTTGAGCCTTGGTGATTCTAAAATACGTATCCTGCAAGGTGTTGTTGGTAACAGTCCATTTGTATTTTAAATTGTCTTGGTGGACGTGGAAGCCCGCAGCCAAGCTCCACAGGGGATTAAAGCCGCCCCACACCTGACCCGCTTGTCCCCAAACGTCTGAATCTGGGAACCAGAACCGCACACCCCCATCCCAGTTGTCCCAGTCTGCATCTGTAGAGGCTCCTGTAGCGGCCTTTACTGAATTACCGCTAAACAATATCTCAGCAAACCCGGCTTCAGTATTGGCTGTGGGGTCGGGATTGGGGATCACTCCGCAGCCCCACCCAACGGCAGGATTGATGTCTACCGTGTGAGGAGACCTGTAATTGTAGAAAGAGTTATTCTCAATGTTCATTACATAACCCGTAAAAAAGCTAGTGACGGCAGGCTTAGCTGTAGTCATAAACGGGTTGTTCCACGTAAACCTAAGAAGTAGTGGCGCTCTATCAAAAGTATTATCTTTAATATTTAATACTTTTGGATATTTAGAAATTCTAAATCCAATAGCCTCTTGTAGATTTCTCGAAGCTGTACTGGGCGTTGTGGATATATTCGACCAGTCGCTAATGTGAAAGGTGTTTCCTGTAACTGTTACTGAGCCGGTCATTCTATTAGCTGTATGACCGTCGGCGGTAGTAGATCGATTACATCGACGGAGATCAAAACAAGCAACATAGTTAGCGGGCTGGGCAGTGTTACATGCCCCTAAAAATGAGTACCGTGCTGCTACTGCGGGTTGTGTGACTGGCCCCCTAACAAACGAGAAATTATACTCAAGGGTGTCTAGGTCTAATAGGGTAGTTCCTATGTCGTTGCCGTACTGCCGTTTAATGCCGTTATTACCGGCGGTAAGGTTATTAACTAAAATCTGGATATTGTTATTATTAACGGTCGCGCTATTCCAGTCCCAGTACTGAGAATATCCGTAAGTACCAAAACCGCCCGCAGTAGCGGTTCCGGTGTACCCACCCTCTTGGTGTTGGACCGCCACAAATCCAAAGTTAGCATCTATTAAATTAATATAGTTGTCGTTAAAGATTAGATCTGGGGTTATGTAAGTGCCAGTTACCGCAACACCACACCCGGCTACGGGAGCTACATGCGTAGCAATTCCCGTTGTGTGTGCTGCGAGTGTCCCAGCATCATTCACTTCTGGGAATAACTGGTTTATAAAGATTCCGTTGTGAATTCCCACAAGGGGATCAGATTTAACGTCAATAGAGTTAGATATAAACGAGTAGCTATCATTCATGTTAGCCGACAACGACCCGATTATGCCAACTTTTAAGTGCGTTATCTGCGAAGCCACAGGCACGACACACTGAGTCCAGGAGTTGTTATGTGCAGTAACGTTTCCGGCAGTCAATAAGAGCGCTATTGGAGAGGTGCTATAGCTGGGGATGAGCGCCGCGTCCGGAGGATTCCCAATAGTGCCTTCGGTGTGAGTGACTTGATCAAACGTATTGTTACAAAAGTTGACCTCTTCTCCTAAAATAGTGACAAACGCACCTGCGTTGGTAGCTTTGGAGCCTGCGGTCCTAGCAGTTCTCCACTCAAGACCACTATAAGCGCATTCTGCGTGAGTGTTATTGGTGTATGAGAAGCTTTGTATGGCCCCTCGCAAATCTGAGTAAGGGTTCACATGGTCGTTTACTATTTCTTTTAGTTCCCCGTACATCCTTGACGCATACGTACATCGGATAAAACTAGAGTCGGAGATCTCTACGTATCTCCAATTGTTTCTGATCCCATTGTCAATTCCTGAATACACGTCAGTGTAATTGGTTTTGTCTTTATGTATGTCCCAGTGTACAGAACCGGCGCACCCCTCAAAGTGACAGCTACTAACGACAATAGACGGGTCGTTGTTGTTGTATGGCCAAGGGTATATACCGGACACAACCCCATTAGCGCAGTACATAAACGTATTATTCTTACAAACAAGCTTTGTATACGTTGGGGGCTCGTCTTGGATGGATGCTTGCCCATAATAGGACATGCCAACGTTAGCGTTCCAAAAGTTCTGATCGTTCCCAAAGACTGCTGTACCAGAAAACGTAGCAAAATTATTTACATGCGCGTAGAACTCTGGGCGCATAAGAATAGACTGCCAAGTATTGTAAAAATTACAGTCAGAGATATCCATTAAGCCGATCTGCGAGATAACTCCCCACCTTACTGTGTGGAAGTTACACCCCGTAACCTTAATGTCGAACGGGGAACAATTTAAAACCCCAACAACGCGTGCGGTTGCTCCTTTTTGTGTGACTCGGGGACCACTAACAACAGTTGAACCACTATCGCCTTGTAAGTCTCCCCGGAAGATACACGAAGATATCTCTACGTTTTGACCCATATAGGACGGGGTAAAATTAATCCACCCACGACCAATTTCCGTACCCAACGAAGGGTATGACGCGCTACCACCGTCGTCAAAAAGCTCTCCCAAGAAGAAACAGTTTGTAATAAGGACGTCTCCATCAGAATTAACAGTGGTATTCTGATAGTAGTCAGAACTCCTGCCACCTATTGACGCAAACGTAATTCCCTCTACGGGGGCATACGCGCCGCCGTCAGCTACAGCATCGGCAGGTTCTCGATTTCTAAACTCGCACCCGTCAACTAGTACTTTCCTACAACCCTTTAGGATTGCAGTCCCCCCTCGGTGAGTGTCGAACGTGCAGCCCTTGAACGTAATACCCGTATTGATATACTCCCAGGTATCACCATAATTACGCGTAGATAAGTAGACAGAATAAGTAACATCTGTACCGGTTATATAATCCCCGTTACCACCTCCTAATAATTCTACGTTTTCTAGAGTAAAATTCTCTACAGGTGAGAACCCGTTTACACCCACAGAAACATTCGGTCTCCAAACTCCTTCACCAGGATTAATAGTGTTGTCTACCACTCCAGGACTGTTAAAAAAGTCTAGAGGAGCGTTACTGATAAGTGGGTACCCGTAGTTGTGCTGGCTAAACGACGCACCTCCCGTGCTGGTGCTACGAATACTTAGGTCTTTGAACGTAATGTTTGAGCACAACACTTCATCTAGTGTTGGAGCCGCCTCTTTGTATTTCTCGTGGTAATCTCTAACTAAGAAATAGTTAGGAGTTGCTCCCGCCGCAGCCTCGCTGCCGATTAAATTAATAATCGTAGCTCCCTTACCCTCTCCTGTGACAACGGTGTTGGGTCCTATTTCAGTCGGAGTCAAAGAAGAGACGTTATATGTTCCTCGTCTAATGTGGATATGGGCTCCGCGCTTTTTAGCAAATGCTGCCTTGAAGGCGGCCAGCAAACCCGTGTCACCTGTAAAGTCGCCGTGGGTATTAATACCGTCACCTACGGTGATAGTGGCGACTTTATTGATTGATAGACGACGGTTCAGATCTTCTGCATACGAATCCGTAAATTGGTCTACACGGCCTATGTACACTTCCTCAAGAGAGCCCGTATATTTTGTATCTACAAACTTCTTTAAATCTGTAGGGTCAAGAGTACTAGGATAGTTTTCTTCAATAGTATATTGGTGGAGATTAAGGAATTGTGTGGTCCAAGCAACTCCAAATACTAAAACATGATCACCAATAACTTCTGTGATCTGTCTACGCTGGTCAGTATTCGCTGTTCCAGGAAAAGTAGCCCTAACGTAACTCCCAACTAACGACTGGGAAAAGTAAGTGTTGGTGTCTACGATGTAGAGGAGGTCATCGGCGGTCCTAATACCTAATTTGTATAAGGTTCCTCCAGAGAGCATCGATGCGGTCGTATCTTCAGAGGCCGCCCCGAAAAGATCATCAGGTACCCCATACTTCATCTCCTGAAGTAGAGCACCCAACACACGAGAAAAGTCTTGCTGCTGCTTTAGGCGGTTCTCAACACGATCTGCGGGGACAGTGACAGACTTCTGTTGCCCGTAACTGGTGGCCGGGTAATTTTTAAGAGTATCGCCAGTAGTATCCGGGTTAGTGACCAGAGACGCTGCTGCCCAATAACGATTATTTCTAGATTCAGTGTATCGATCTGAGGTTCCAGCCGCTGCTGCCCCAGGGGCAAAAGGATCTGGAAGCTCTCCAGTAGCGGCTACACTATCCGTAAAAGAGAACAACATGGGACGACAATCATACTTGTGCCCCGCTGATAAGAAGTTCTCTCCCGTCGCCGTCGTAGACTCAATACGAACAACATCACCTACACGAGGACGATACCAGGGGTTTAAGGCCGAATCTACGTACGCACCCGAGTCAACATAGAGGATGTTGTTCTCTCTATCGTTACTAATAATAGTAAGTTCGTTGTCGGTTACTCCTAAAAGAAGACGAACGCCACCAAAAACCGTAGGATCTACTTTTGGGTTATAGAGTTTAACCTTTCCACTATTTGGGAAGATCCTAGTATCAGCACACCGAAGATATCCCAGAGTTTCCGTAGCTGCTGTCCCGATGATTGGCTGCTCAATCAGCGTGGTCTGAGCAAACTCAGTATCGGTCCCCAAAGTAAGGTCGATATTGTCAGTTCCACCAACGTCAATGGGAATGATAGCTACTGGGATTCGAATCTTGTTTGGATCGGTAGTGTCTTCAAAGCCCGTTGCGCTGGTTATAACTGTCCAAGACTGAGCTTTGCGGGTGGGGACAGTGACCGTAAACTCTTTACCTTTAGGCTGCGGAACGTCATCGTTGCCCGAATCTTTAATCGGGGGGTTCTCATACGTTGGATCCCAAAACGCCCGCTGGTCATCAGTAACAGGCTCTAACGTGAACTCCACCATTATATAGGTGAGAGGAACACTATCTAATAATTTCGCAGTTAGAGAATACTTAGAGTTATTTAAAAAGAGGTCTCCCTCTTCATTAGTAATCAGCCGCCCACTGCGGTCTAAAGCAATACCATTGTAAATCGTTACTGAGTTATTTTCGAGATTATTTGGTATCTCAACACGGAAACCCTCTAAGACAAATCCACCACGGTACCCACCACTAACCAAGCGAGAGACGTGAGCCCGTAAAGAGTCCACAGAAAAGGTACTGGTGCCGTACTGAAAATCCTCCAGATCAATTCTTTCATTCGTTAGAAGATTTAATTCCTTAGGCATACTAACTTCCTAACTCAGTAACTTCTGTTTTACCGTCAATTCCAGCAGCACAGAATAAAGATTTTAAATTTACAACGTTACCATCAAATAACATCGACAAATAACTGGTGGTTAAAAACGGCCTGTAGTCGTTTCCATAGCCTTCTGAAGTAAATTGATTTGTACCAATCACTACAGTGGAGTTTGGTAAATGATCGTACCTTGGATAGAACGGTTCTGACAACGTCAGAATGTTACCACTCCTAGATGAATACTCAACATATTCCTGTACGATACCATACTCCCTACTCACACCATTGATGTGCGCTGGGTATCTTGTACCTGCGGGGTTAACGGGGTCAGGGCTGTTTATCCCCGTATAAACACCACCAGCCCTGTCTGCGATATTGGAATATTTGAAGTCTTCAGGCGGAATGATCGCAAACACATTGGTTACCACTGGGATACCAGTAAAATTCGGAGACACAACAATTGTGTCATACCCGCCGCCAACACCGTGTTCCGTAATTCCCACAATGGGGCGCTGTTCGTATTGGGGTACAGGACCACCAGTCGTTAAGTAAATAAGACGGTGACCAATAAGTGCGGTAGAGAATACACTGTCCTCCGATCTTACAGTATTAACAGTGGCAGACGTTGTAGTTATTGTTGGGAAAATTCCAAAGTGCTCTGTACCCTCTCCTACGGCGGCGGGACCTAAATACTTACTAAACGTAAAGTAATTGTCTGTATCAGATTGGCGCTCTTTATCGTCTGTCGGGACTTTAGCGGCTAACAGTACTATGGGTGCTCCAGGAATTGGAGGTACTACAAACGGCGGCACTACTCTAATGCTACTGGTAGACGGATCAATATCGGTAATGATGTGCTTGTCGTCGGTAAAATAGGAGAGAACCTCTCCCCCCAAAAACGATCTGTATTTCTGCTTTAAAAAGTTAAAGTCGGAAATCTGGATGGTTACGCTTCCACCACCAGTCACCTGAGATATGATGTTACATCGCACCCTGGTGTCCGATAGGGTAGGCGTCGGGAGAGATAATCCTCCCGATATAATGTTGTACATCCCACGGTTAATGATCTCCTTCTCCGACCCCGTGTACAAAGTCGGGGGGTGTGCTCCAGCAGCAAACTTATCGACAGTGTTTCCTTTCCCCTCTCCCGATATTGCGGGGTCTGCCCCTAAGCCTATCTGCTTAACTCGGTAGTGGTCTGGCTCAAACCCAAACCCAAGATAAAAACCTCCGTTATTGTCGGTGGTTATTCCAGCTAAGTCTAAAGCTATTTTCTCAATCTTAAGCTCTATTGAAGTTCCCTTAAGGAACGTACCATCAACGGCCTCTATCGAGGATATGGTGAACCTTCCGTAATTGGCTCCAAGCGTATTTATACAAGAGATGATTTGAATCTCTTCTGACTTACTTCCATTTCTATCTAGAATAACAGTGAAGTCGTTTTGTGCGGGATCTGGGAAAACCTCAGGGTAATCAACCCAGAAATAAGGACTTCCTGAAGTTGGAGTGATTGGGTCTAAAGCGTTTCCATCTCCCAGCACCCTAAACTCATATGGAAGAAGCCCAATAGCAGGCTTATCGACAAGGTCCTGATCTAAAGTAATTACTGAGCCTGCATGTGCAGTAATCTTTAATATACGTCGGTAGTCTCTAGAGTCTGTTGGGGCTAAAATCTCTACGTACTTTCCTTCAAGATCTCCCGCTATATTTATTTCTGCAGACTGTAATTTATTATTGTCCGCTTCTAGAACATCTTCTGCTGCATAAGGAACAGCAGGAGGAGCAATAAGCCTTCTAGGTCCAGGGAACTTGTAGATGGCCGTGAGGTCTGAGGGGTCTGGGGTTGACCGGACGGAGGTTCGCTGCTCAGACGGCTGGTCTGCCGGAGACGAGTCTATATTCAACAATCTGTAAAGATAGCTTCCGGGGAAAATAGACTTATGTCCCCCAGCGTATCGCTCTAGGTTCACCAAGTTCAGACCCGCCCCAGGAGCGCCAAGAGCATCGTTTGCATTGTCTGAGATATCGAATTTAATACTATCTGCTATATCTCCACTTTGTAAAAACGACCTAACATCAAACTCATCTCCATCGTCTACTGTGGCGCTGAACTGTGTGTGCTCCCCAACAAATAAGACCTCATTGTTAATACCGCCCACAGCTTGGACGCTTCTGCGCTCTCCGTGGGGTGCAGCGGCACCTGCGGATTTAATATAGATCTCATCATCTACGACGTACCTAGAAAACTCAGCCCCTGTACGACGAACATAACCAGTATTAGCTGGGTACGTAGCGAGATCTGATGTCTCTATCAAACCGCCAGGGAAAGCTGGGTCTAAAAGGAGGTCTGATTTACGACGATAGGTGGGGTGACTATACGTGTAGTAAACATAAAACGCCGGTCCTGCTACGTAGTTATTTTTGAATGCCCCATTAATGTTAATCGTTACTGGGTCTAGATTTACGCTCTCACCCTTAAAGTGTGGATAAGTAAGCCCAGCAGCAAGCGTCAATTTCCACTGATTAGGTTCCCAGTTAGGCTGTAAGAAATTAACAGCGTTGTCCGTTAAGGCTTCGTTGCCGTCAATAGGTAAAACGGATGCACCGGTACTACTAATAGCGCCTATAGAATAATCCACCCCACCCACAGCAAACACCGGAAAAGTACCAGAAGGAAAAATAAGACGATTCTTCTCAACAGAAGACACGGTATACGTGCCCACAAGCGCAGGAGGAGCAGTCACCGTAAGGGTTGTGCCGCTAACAATCTTTATGACCTCTACAGCCGGGGTCACTGCGTGTGTCGTCCGGGTCTCTATGTGATTCCTATACTTAGAGCCCCACTGGCCCAGAACTATATCGTCCCCCAGACCAGGGCTAATGTTTGTAACAACAATCTCAGTGTCCCCAACCAAAGCGTTGGAGGTCAGTATCCCGTAAGACTTAAGAGTGTCACTGTTAAGTGATGTCGCAAACGCCTCTTCTTCACCGTTCCCGTCTTTTACGAAGATTGGACGAAAGATGTTCTCTCCCGTACCACCGTCGAACGGATTATAGAAATTAGCTAAAAGTCTTACGTAGTTCGCGTGGGTAAGAGTAAAAGTCGAGGACCCCGCAGCAATATTATTTGCTGGGGCTGCCCTTGGAATGCTGGTGATCGCCAAGGGCAGAGCGCCCACAACGTCGTTCCCCCGCACCTCTCCAATCTCAGTTGCACCAAAGTTAGACGTATTCACTAAGTGTGCGGGCGTCTTCTCATGCAGATACCAAGCATCTTTGGGAGTGATATCTGGGATACACGCGCCATCAAGGGCTAGTGTGAACTCCCCGGTAGCCTGGGTCTCTATAATCTCCCAAGGACAACTCTCTACTAATACCTGAGCAGGTTCTACTGTAACGCCAAAATAGTGAGTCTTAGTTAAATACGGATTTGCAGCACCAGAACCGTCCCACCAATCGCCGTTAGCAATCCTGAGACGACGACGAGCTAGATCATTCTCGTCAATCCAAACGACCTCTTCCTGCGTCGTACCCCTATCTAAGATGACAGAGAAGTTAGCAGCAGGGAACATGCTTGTGTCTGCTAGATATAGATATTGATCTTCGTTTGTAATACCCGTGGTAGCAGTTGGCCTAGGCTTGTAAAGCTTTCGTATTCTATACGTGCAGCCTACGATCGTAGCACCGGTAAAGGCGGGAGACACAGTAATAGTCGTAGCAGCGGGACGAGCAACAACTGTTCTAGTCTCTCCCACGGCAGGGCCACCCCCCACCGTAGTAACAATCTCTACCTCATCCCCATGGGTTACCCAATCCACCACAGCGTCTGCATTCTGAACAACAAACGGCGCGGTGGCGTCAATAAGAGACGTAAGAGTTCCGCCCGTAGCAGTTCCTACAGTGAGACCAGCGGCGTTTAACGCAAAATAAGAGCCTGTTGAGTAAGACTCTTTAGTAACAACCTCAATCGTCTCTCCCTTGTCGTGATTATATTGGAGGAGGGATGAGGTATTAAGCTTGTTCTTTGGGTCTAAAACTAAATTTAGAGTTCTTCCAACCCGAGATAAGACCTCAATCGTCTCTTCGTTATTCTCGCCACGATTTATAACGATACTAAAGGGCTCACTAGAGCCAGTGACATAAGGCTTAATAGGCTCAGTAAGGTCTTTACTGTAATCTACTAAACGTGTGCCGCTTAAAATCTTTCCCTTCTTGCTAAGAAAGTGACCACGACCGCCATTTAGCTCAGTGCTTCCCGCCGTGTGTACGATATATGTTTGTTCGGTAGTGGTGGGAGAGGCAGGGACAGGAAGACCAGCCGCCACAGTAATGTCATTAGCAGTTACTCCAGTAATCGCTATTGGAGCAGCGAAGGTTGGACTCAAGACAGTGATCTGGTCACCAATTTGAATTGTCGGAACCAGCGCAGGACTAGTTGGGAAGTTGGTATCGACCTGAAGCTCAACAGATAGTGCTCCGGTCTGCACCGAAGCGCTAAGAACGCTCGACCGCATTCGAACGTATTTGTTTCTCGTCTTGTCCGGAGGAGAAGTTGTAGAGTTTAGCTTCAAGATCCCCGATAAGTCATTGTCATAGTACTCGTAGGCTAACTTTTCCTGAGTTGTTGTAGAATTCTTATCAAAGATAAGTCTGCCATACTGAGGGATACTCGTATTTAACTGCGTGACGTAATCAAACTGAACAGTGTTAACAAACGTTACTGTGGTATCCACTAACGCTTGGCGACCGTCAGAGAGGGCGACAATGTTTCCGTAAGGGCTTGTAGTACCCTCAATGGCGTAGGTGACGTTGAGGTCAGGCACGTCCGTAAAAGTTCCAGCAGGAAAAATCAGGTGATGCGTAAGGACTTCATTAACCGTGTACGGACTACCCCCCACGTTTGCTACTGAACCAACACTGATAGTAAGGCTATTTCCACTAGCTATTTGGCTATAGTTAGTTCGATCTAATACCGTTACTTGAGAAATCTTAGGTCCCAAAATAAGGGAAAATAAGTTGGCTACAGCAGGGCGAGTATGCTTTCGCCCATAAGCCATAGTACGTACGACTGCTCGCCAAAGGTCGTCAGCACCAAACAACACTGGCGGGCGAGGGATACCAAGGTCAATCGAGCGGTTGTTGAGGGAGGACTTAGTCGCCGTGTCAAGCATGATGCTGTCATACAAGTCACGCAAGGCGCTGTGTATCTGAGGCCCTGTCTCAGAACTTAGAAATGCTTCTACACCAGGAGGTAAGGCATTCTTAGGCATTAATAATCCCCTCCCTTACGCTCGTCTTCTAAGCCGATAGCAGCAAGAATCTGCCAAAGAGAAACAACACGCTGATCATCCTCTGTAGTTGAGTTGAGCTTATGCTTATACATTTTTGGTAACTTACTTATTAAACTATCGACTTTTGTCTTTCTTGTAAGAAGTGTAGATTTACCACGAGATACCAGAGACTGCTTAAAGATATCTAGTATCTGAGGAATTCCAACTACCTCATACATCGCGCCCCGCCTAAGAGGGGACGTCTCTAAAATGACCGTCTTAGGTAAAAACGTCTTCTCCACTAAGACTGTCTCTACGTGAACACTCTCTGCCCCCACGAACCCCCCAGAGACTGGGATAACGCTCCAACTGGCAGGATCATACAAAGCCCCATTCGTCTTCGGGTTGGGAAGCATGTTGTTAGCAAAGCGCACAACGATGTGGCGCTCATCTATGATCTCAACGCTAGAAATGTAATTACACGGGTTAGTTGTAAACGAGCAGTCCCCAATACTAACGGTGTCCCCATTGGCATTACAGAACGTACCACTAATCGTAATAGTCCCATCACACACAAACGGAAGACAACAGATATTAAAAACGTAACACGTCTCCCCCGTTACAGCGTCCGTGTTGACAGTTACGCTGCTGCAAGCCTCAGCACACGGCGCTGCAAACCCGTCGTCTAACGTACCAATCGTTAGACCCGTACCGTCGTATATTAACACGCCGTTTACGTAAATACGGATACACGTAATTCCCATCCCAGAACAGCCATCATCACAGACGGTAATGACGATGGGCGTGTTGATGTTTATCCCGGTAGAACCACACGCAGGCTTGATAGAGGTTATCGTGGGGGCTTTTTGATCTCCCCCTCCCCAGGGGTCGTCCCCCCATTCTGATAATCCCCATCCATTACAGGCCATTTCTCAATTTCCTAGTACGTCTTTTTAGTTCCGCTGGAGAGTGCGCCACCCATCATTCCGTGACGGTCATCATTGTAGTGCGGTATGAGAGCAACCTCTACAGAAACATGAACCAGGGGAAACAAGTCTCCCGCCGTTACGTTCCTTGCAAAACAACACAGTTGCCATTGATGCCCGCCTATGTACGCGTGTCCTTGGGTCGTATATCGATCAGGCAATAGCACTTTAGGCATCACTTGGGTTTGTTGGCTGAAAGCGGCCAACATACCCGTATTGTCTCCAATTCCAGAGGCCATTGAGGACGGTGTCCACCGGATATTTCCTGAGGCATCTGGGTAAATAGTCAGAGGGAACCCCTGAACACCGGGATAGACAATGACGTCGGCCATGCCAGTGGCTCCCGTATCGTGCCCCATACCCACAATCTGGTCTTGGTTCAGGTCTTTACCGGCGTTAAGAGTGGCGTCACCAGTAGCCTGTGGAACCTCCATGACTCTAAAATCTAATGCGAGTTGAGCCGTCCCCCCCTCACCACCAATAAGGCCGTCAGCCGCTGTACGTCCTGAGTCTTTATGAATGCAGTACCCATAGATATCCGTGATCGCAAAACTGTACGGGATATACTGGCCAAATACGGTTGTGCTAAACGGCGTAGCAAGGTCGTAAGTTCCCATACCTGCGGGGACTAACGCGCCCTCTCCAGGGCCTGCAATCCGTGTCGTGAGCATTGCTGCCGGAGATACAAACTGCCAAGTAAACCTCTGGATTGATAGGTTCGTATTCGCTGTCGGAGACATAAACGGGTACGTGGGCAAGTAAACCGGATTTGCTGTTGGCCACGAGCTAGAATCCAAACTCTCATTTATATTTCCAGGTAGTACCGTACTCAACGACGACTTGTTCGACTGGTTACTACGCACGGTAGCGGACAAGAAGATAACGTCGTAGCCCTGCGAGTCCATCCTCTGCAGTTTCCACCGCACAGTACCCTTGTTAGCTCCAGAACTTGCGTTCGGGCTTCCAAATGTTTTCCCCGGAGTATTTTTGTCCGACCAAAACCGTTGCGGAGGAACTAAAAACGTATGCTTTAAGAACCTTACGTTAGTAGCGGGGTTTGTAAACGCTGCAGTGTTATCTACAACAACCGTACCCACACTGTTGGTATCTGTTGAGTACGCAGGGAAGAGATCTCCACAATCAGAGTAGTGGGCATCAAGCCTGAATTGGACGCTCCCTCCTGAAGCCTTTGCCGCAGTAATAACCTCTACAATTACTCCGGACTTATCATCGTATCGGTAGTCAAAACTTGTCGTAAAATACGCCTCGTCTGACCCCCCCGTAGGGAAGTTAAATCCACCGATATCCCCGTAAGAGGCTCCTGAAAATAATGAGGTATCCTCATCAATCAGTGCCGTAGCCAGTACGTGCTCCTCATAGACGTTCTCACTAACGTACGTATTAGCTAGCCGAACATCGTCATTAAACATCCCTTGAAGCTGGACATTGGTCATCTGATAGAAGACTTCTGCTCCGTCGATATCCCTAGTGTACGGAGCAATAGCGGATCGCTCTACGGTAAACCACCAACCAATAACGTTATCATTTGTGGGGGTGGGGAACTGTACCATGTGTGTACAGTTCGCCACTTCCAAAGTGGCGGCAGTAAGGACGGGAACCCAACCAACCGTGGTTCCCGCAACATCTGGAGCAGCTAGTGTAATGTCTTTATCGAGAGTGTCGTTTAACTCCACCTCTTTGATATAAAAGATTAGACCAAGCTGGTCTGCAGCCACGTTAGAGGGTCCAGAAAACCGACCATCAACCCGAAGATTGTATCCCGTAGCCAGCGCAGTTACCGGAGTTTGAGCGCGAGAGTCTCTGGGGATAAACCCAATAAGAGTATTAAGAGAGGCACCACTATTTACCATCCCTACGAGAGGAACTTGGATGCCCGCTGCGGGAGCCGGGTTAACGGTAGCACCTACATTACTAATCGCCAATGCGCCCGTGTCGTTTAAGAACGCGTGTGCGGGCCAGCAAGCCTCAAACACACTTCTTCGATACGGGTACTGAATGTGCTTATCAGACTCTAAAACGACTTGAGAAACTACAAAAGTAGCAACATTAACGTCTGTTCTGGTGAGTGCAACGTCTACAGAGACAATAGGGTTTGAAAAACTGTTCTGTACTGGGTTTCCAGAAACGGGAGTCGTGGCATCTAAAATCGGACCACTACTCAAAAAGCTGAGTTGTGGTTTTGCATTAGACCCTAGTTTATTGCCCGACACCCCTGTTCCCGACCCGGCTACGCCAGTAACTGTGGTGTTGTCATATAGTGGAATATCAAAGCAGAGTTCTTTTTCGTCTGCCGCCGCTCCGGGGTTATTGTCGTCAATACTAATGTTTGGTAAGTTAAGCATGAACGTCCAGTACGGGTAGTCTGGAGTTTCATTTGTAGTCGGGATATCAACGCCTGCTGTAGCTGCGGGCTGTGATAAAGTGTTGAAACGAATACTAACCTTAAGGCCAACAGGGAGAATATTATCTCCTGTTGTAAACCCATACACCTTTACTCTTGTCGGGGTGTTAAACATCCCATGCGTTTGGGAAATCTCCGTAGGAGTGTTAATCCCACACCGCATGTCATAATTAAACGTCCCGTAAAGCGTGTTATACGAGGCGTGTGCGGTGTGATAAAGGATTGATCCGGGCCAACCTGACGACAAGGTTCCTGCGAGTGCTGTAGCAGAGGCAGCAGTGACGTTCCACAGCGCGGTACCTGGGAGCTTACACTCGTACATCGAGACTTCGGCTATAGGATCATCTGCTCCCGAACCTGCAACCTTAACAACTGTCGTCTCGGGGTTAATAGCCCCTAAATCTGTAGGTGCCGCGTCAAGCTGTACCGATTGGGTAACAGCCGAATCCTGAATCTGAATAGCTGACTTATTATAGCTATGACCCACCGCACCAAGTTGGAGGTGTGATGCGGGTATCATTGCCCCAGAAGGAAGACTTTGGAACTGAAGACCACCTTGCACGTCTTGGGAAAAACCAACCTGCTCATGGACCCCAACCATGACAACAGTTGCTCCACCCGCCGTTAAGAGTTGTCCTACCGGGATAACATTGTTCGGCACCGTCCAGTCTAGCGCGGTGGTGAAGGAGTCCTGGAAGTTTCCAGAAATCTCGTCGAAAAGAACTCCTTGTCCTACTGACGTCGCCACTGTCGATCGACTCGACCCTACAAAAAGAGGGGCTCCTGTTGCGGCAGCAGCAGTAGCGGCCACACTTAACGTTGTGCCTCCGGCAGGACCATAGATAACGAAGTGCCCTTGTGCGCCGGTCAACACGTTCTGAATAGCGATTCCTACGATACCTTCTCTAGCGCCGGGATTAACGGCTGACGCTGGGTTAGCGTCTGCTATACGGGCATGTACGGAATCTACACCAGCGGCGCTATACGTAAGCATACATACAGTGCCCGCAGATATAGTTCCGGTCTCGTCATTGATCGCAAGCATCTCAATCGCGCCGATAGCCTCGTTATCAATCGAGGTTCCGACTTCTGTAGCACCCACACGAAGACCAGAAAAGTCTCCAATACCGGAATATCTGAAGCTCTTTGAGGCCGTGCTTACGCCCCCCAGGTACTCACTGGGTAACGTCATAACAGTGCCGGAAGCATTACTGTTTAAGACAAGACACGTGGGTACTGAGAAAATAGGCTTATTAGCGGCTAGCTGGAAGCGGTCGCTTCCGCGTATAATCCTACCGGGGTTCTTACCAAGGAATAAGATTTCCCCTGTTGTATACGCTGTAGTGTCGATAACTCCTGGGGCAGCCTCTACAACACCAGAGCGAGATACCCAGATAAGACGGTTAGTATCTACCGCCGTAACAGTTCCGTCACTACCTGTAGTGTCTGTTTTGAACAGCCCTACATACTCAGGCTCAGTATCGCCATTAGCGAGGCCCACAATAGGGACTTGCTCACCCGTAGTGGGATTGATCGTGTGCATCAACCCCGTCATGGCGAGGGCAGCGCCTGCCTTTAGGCCAGCAGGAGCAACATTCCAGGGAGCGGTAGCGCCAGGAATCGTAGCGTGATTAAAGTAACAAAGCTGAACACCACCACTGGTGGACAAATCGTCTAATACATCCAGCGCGTAGTTTCTGTCTTTAGCCCACCCTTGTCCAGATGGAGACCCACCAGTATACGCGTGATTAGTGGTATCCTGGTCTGACTCAACAGTCTCCCCTGCCGCTGGGATACGGGTATTGGTTCGAACATTATTTGTAGAAACTACAAAATCGATCGACTCACTAGTGTCTGTTCGGGTGCAACGGAAAAACCATGTCCCTTCTTTGTCTAAAATGAAGGCATTTCCAGAAGCTAACGGGTTGGCTAGAATAGGAGGTCCACCGCCGTTGTTAGCGGCAAACCAGGCAGCATTAAACGCGGTACCTTCTGGGGCATTTAACAGTGTCCACTGCGTAATACCCGGAGCAAGGGCCGTAGTCCAACCGGGGGGGCCGGAAGAGTACGCCTGAACAATAACGTGCGTAGCTCCATCAAATGGAACGCTAAGGTTACTACCGCTCCATGTCTGCGCGGCGGCACTACCGGCTGTAAGCCTCACATAAATAGCCATCTAATAGCTCCTAAACAACAAGAACGCTGTCTGCGTAAGGAGAGCGATCTGAATTAACAGTCACATCAGCCTGAGGTTCAATAACATGTACGTTAGTAACTCCCGTTACACCCATTACACGCTCAACCAACTCCGCAAGAATTACGTCTTGTCCTATACCTAAATTATTAACATATGAGATCACAAGCTGTTTTGAGAAAAACGCTGCAGTGTCTAAATCTGTCTCTTCAGAATCAATCGTTATATTAATAGTTACGTCTATCGGCGTTCTCTGCGCGGGGCGCACAAGAACCTTTACACCTGCCGATCGAACTCCGGGGTAGTTAACGGCATTAAATATATCCCCGTCAATAACCTTTTGGGCCTCTTTTAACAGATTAGTAAAATTCTCATAAATTGCAAAAATACCACTTCCATCAACAGGAATTTTTCCAGACAGAAACTCAATCTGTCCCAGAGCCTCGTTAACTACGTAGTCTTCTGTTCCGGTAGCACATTCCCCAGACGCCAACGGCACTAACAGAGAAGCCGCTCCAATCTTTTGACCGTTCACTAAGAATAAACGAAGAAGATCATCCCCCAGTGGGAACTTATCCAACTGGTAATACTTTCTCTTATCCTCAGAAGAAAGAGATACCGCCTCACATAGGGAAACTGTTGTACCTATGGGGAGCGCGGGCATACTTAAATCTGGCACTCCAGCCGTCGGGATAGACTCTAGTGTATTGACCGCCACATTCATGTTGCCGTATTGGGTAATGAATGGGTTACCGCCCATCGGATTTAAAATAATATAAGACAAATTCGATAGGGTGGCTGATGAAAACCCTACAAGGCTATTCAAGACTATTGTGGTGTCAGTAGGCACGGTAGGTACGTTTAGAGTATCTTCTGCGTGTCTTTCTTCGCTGTTTACAATCCCTGCGGAACTAGCGTCATCTACATATGCGTAGACGAGTTCCTTTTCAAAATTCTCTACTATGCTAGCTCGGGTTATGATTGAGTTAGTCACGGGGTCAGTAGTGGTAAGTAGGTTGGTTAGAAGCGCCACTTTTGTAGCCGCAGGAAGGCTGGCAATAGTATCTCGAATCCTATCTCTAAGCTCTGAATCAAGCTCAGGACCACGTCCCCCAGAAATAAGATCTAGGTTAACCACAGACGCCCCAGCATAGGGAATTCCGCCTACAATCTGATTTAGACGTTTTGCGGGGATATTACTGTTAACACCCACCGTTGTGCTTCGAACGTCAACCGACTCACTCGCAAAGTATCCCTGCTGGTGAAGACCAACCGCCGTCGTTATACACTCAATCTCAAATGTAACGTTTGTTGGCTGAGCACGAAGGGTCGTACCTGAAGCGATAAGCCGGTCAGCAGCGGCAGCGTCAAATAGACACACTAAACTACTACGATTATCAACCTCGTCTACGCCTGTGGTGGCTGAAGAGTGGGAATACGTAGTCTGATTAACAAGTGTTAACGCTCCCGTAGCCGCGTCTGTGGCGTTAATCGCTACCTGCTCTACATTGCCGCTCTCTCCAAGCTGAACAGTAAATGGGGTTGCTCCAAAAACAGAGACATCCTCTACGTATATCGTAGTAGCTCCAGCAGCTACATTAGTCGTCAAAAAAGACCGCTGAAGATTAGTATCTAGAAATAAGACAGTACCCGCAGACGAAGTAGAAGGCCGACGCGAAACATCATAATCTGCAGCCCGATCGTCTAACGCACCCCCACTCGCATTCTGCAAAAAGAATGAGTTGAGGATGTTATACATCTGGTAATATTGATTAGCGTCCTCTAAAGCCATCGACTCAAGGATGGTTCGGATAACGCTTCCAACATTAAAATCAGAGATATTGGTGTTCAGATACAGGTAGTTTATGGCATCTTTTAATATCTCTTCTGATGTCTTAGGGGTAAAATCTGCCATGTCTCACTATGCGGTCATGGTAATAGCCACGGGCACGTAAGGCACGTTACCCGTCAAATGTACTTTCGTTTTTAGGTTTACAATATCACCTAAAATATTTACTTTCGTATCGACCAGTTCTTTAATCCTACCGTCACTTAACATAGTATCATTTAAAGATAAATATAGATTGAAGTTTAAGTTCCTGTCCCCTTTTCTTCCCATAACAGGAACAAGCCCAAATTCTGGGTGAGCACTAAGTTCCCCACGTTCTGTGTGTAACTTAATCTCTATAGCTTGTACTATATTCTCTTGGCCCCCTACAACAGCTAAATCTCCTGTCGGGCTGATGGCAATATTAAACTCTGACACCCCCAACGTGGTGTCCGTGCTCTTGTTTAACTTTATATCTCGACCCATAGCTTCTTCATAGACATTTAAACTGGTCTTCAGGGGATTAATTTTTACGTTATTGTCTCCCGAAACCAAGTCGGTTGGGACGGGTAAATAAATTATATCACCAGAAGTTAAAAACTTTTGAAACGGGGCTGCATACGTTGGTGTATCTGTTATGTAGGGGGAGTCTAGGCCATTAAACTCAATGATCCACGCAAGCCAGTTCAGATCTCCTAGTATATCTATAACCCAGGTTTCTAGGTCTGTTCCTGGCCCCGGACAAGCAAACGGTTGAGGTTGTGTGCCAGACGGGGGTCCTCCCCCGTTCGGGCTCATTATTCTATTTCTAGGGGTACTTGGAAAACTATCTCGATTTTGTGTTCTTACTAGTTCTTCAACCGCTCCTGGCTGCGACAAAGTTGCAACCGTCGTGGATAACATGTCGAACTCGTGTGAGAGTTCAAACATGGCTTTCGCGGTCACCGACCAGTTCCCTATCCACGTATCTACGGCCTCACTGCCCCATATGTTAGGTTGAACTTTAGAAAGTTTGTTTAGTGCGCCCTTAGCCAACTGTAGGATCGGCGCAATCGCTGACCCAACCGCTAACGCCGCCCCCGAAATACCCTGTAGGGTTGCCCCTATTGATGTAAAGGTTGTATCAAGCTTATCCACAAGCTCTAAGACTTTGGTAGTGGATGATCTTAAATCTCCAACAATATCATCCCCAAAAGCTGGTAAATAAGCTCCCACAATGCTGTTAATCATCGCTGCACCCCTACGCATCGAGGCTACGTGTGCGTGTACACTCGTAGGGTCCGGGTGAATCGTATTAACAACAGAGGAAAAATTCACCTTCTGAGTAAGGGTGCCGGTAATGACATAATTGTACGTAAATGGGGACGCAGCGTCACGGGTAGTAACAAAGCTTGTAGGCTCAAAAAACCAAGCTTCTTGCTCCTTGTTGTTAAACCAGACCATGTATATTTTATATGACTGCCCTTTATCTTTTTTTAAATCAGAATAGTTTCTAAAAAGATTACGAAGCTTTAAAATATTCATAAAGCCCGTAGGTTCTCCCGCCTTGTGTGGGATAACATTATCTGGCCGACTAGACTGAGCCCGAGTCATAGCTGGTCGATAGCCGGTAGTACCTGAGAGTGTAAGTGTTCTAATAACGACACCCTGAGACTCCACGTACATCCCACCACCTTGTGTGGGGATGATGTGTGTTGCGAAGGGTTCGCTAATGTTCATGGCTTTAGGGTGTAGGTTAAAGAAGTAGCTACTAGTCCCTAGTAGATCCCCATTCCCCAATGCCTCTGACCCAATATTTGACGCGAGTAGGCTATTAGCTTTGGCGGCAGACCATCCCCCTCCGATCATGCCCTTATTAAAGCTGAAAATACTAAAGCCATACAGATTTTCATTTTCACTGAAATCTGTAGTTCTTCCGCCCTGAATACTTTGTAGGGCGATATCTTCGTGCGAAACGAATATTTGAGTAGCAGATCTCTTCTCAAATATCTCTGAAGCTTTGGGGGTAAGAGCATCAACAAGAGCGCCCTTACCTTTACTACCAGATGCCCAATCTGCGATCTTGGTGTTGCCCGCACCGGGTAACCCCTCCAACTTCTCATTAAAAGTCGCAACCTTTCCGCCAGCTATGTCGGGGGGTAGTCCCATTATTATGCCTCTAGTATCTTACTGTCTATGCAATTATTAGCAGATTGAGACAAACTCCCTCCAGTTAATTTATCTACTTCTTTATAATCTCCAGAATCCACGGCCTGATCTAATGCAGCAACAAGGGCTATTGTGTCTTGTATACCTTTACCAATTACGTTCACACCCTCGACCATAGCACTCAAGGAACTACCTAAGCTGTCTAGTGTGGACTGCCTAGAAGAAATTGCAGTAGCGTCATAATAAGTAGAGAGGGGATCAGTAATAGTAAGATCAGCCTCCTCGTACCAATACCCAGCCCCCTCTACTAACTCCCCCCCAGGAATGGTTGGATCAGGAATATCTGCATCCAATGTTGGATCATTCACTCGGTTAGGGTTCTGTGGGATGTCCTTTGTATTCTCCCTATAAAAATCCCAAGCAGTCTTCGTTCCCTGCCTAATTTGAACCAAAATGCTGTATTCAGAATTTACTGAGGAAAGCTCCCCAATCACCCCACCCGTACCATCTGTACCCACTACATCTTCTAAGGAACTTCCTGAGGGAAGGACAACACTGTCTGGCGCAGCGCCCGTAGAAAATGTAGCGTATAGAAGCGCCACTATCTGCGGAACAGCGAGCCCTATGGCAGCAGCAGCACCCTGCCCCCCAGGTATAACCTCTAACGCTTTCTGAGCGCTCTTTAAGCTGTTTATTGCCGAAGCCATAGCCTTAGCCTCAAGGTCATCCACACCACCCGGCAGGGCGTCCGTCGCCGCACTTAAGGCATCAGTGCCCGCTTGTGCAAAGCACGCGTCTTTCTGCTCGTCTAAGACTTCAGGGTCGATCGCCTCACCAAGGGCATTCTTAATACCGTTCTCGTCAAAACCAACATCTGAAGCATCCCCTTTGCCCGCGATATAACAGTAGTCACTCCCGGTTGTGATCTCTCCACTCTGATAGGTGGGAGGATTTATAGAATCTACAAACCCACCAAGAACCTCACCCGCTGCTGCTGCACCAGGATCTAAAGAAGACATTAACGATATTGATACTGCGTTTAACGACTTATGAAGATCTTTTAAGTATGTAAAAAGGTCTCCACTGTTCCCAGACGTCATCTTTACAGAATCGTGCTGCCTAGCTGCACGTCTTAGACTCCCACGAGGACCTTGGATGTCTACACGGTTAGTGACGTTCCCCTTGTCGTCTTTAAGAGGATCTCCATTGTCGTCTACTAAATCTTTGGGGCTGTAGATTTTTACCGAATTAAGAGACGAATAGACCTCTACATCCTTACTGGCCTGGAGAACTGCCGTCCCCTCCGGCAAACCACCTTCACCCTCACCTTCCCTGGGAAACCCCGCCGCTATATAAATATCATTACTAGTGACGACGGTAATCGTTCCCGTAGTGTTGTCCCCAGGATCTACAGCGTAAGCCCCACTATCTGGGTCTACAACTGTCTTAGCGTTCGCGTTGCGAGCGTCTAGAACGACGTCCCCGTCATTCTCTACAAGAAACTCAACACCATTAATTCGAGCAAACGCAATCTCTTTGTCAGAGATTACCGCAGCATCCTCCATGTTAAGCGGGTTCGGCCAAATGCTAGTGACCACAGGAGACATGTAATCTCCGTTAAGAAACTGAACTAGACAGTAGTCCCCGTCTTCAGTCCCTCGAAAACCTTTACGTCCTGTGTTTGTGGTCGCCTTTGGCACCACATAGCCATAATTGTGAACTCCACCAAACCCGATGCAGAGAGGAACACTCTCAATAAACGACCCAGACCCAGGAGGGCCTGAGATAATCTTTACACGAACCTCTAACCGAGACCCCGATGATGCCGTCTTCTTTACAGACCTCTGATACCAATCGTCCTCTCCGTTAGATAAAAAATCATGGACCTCTACGTTTGTACTTTCCGGGTTTCTAAGAGAATTAGAATCATTGTCCGGATTATCTGCGTAGTAAACGGCGTCTATAACCCCTAAAATAGGAAAGAACATCTGGTGCTGGGCCGTAACACCTTCTGGGACGTTATGGGACGAGGGGACGTCGCCACCGCCATCAACATTTGACCGTGTGTGGTATCCCCACGGGGCTGGTGCTTTATCTTTCATTGTGGTTTGTCATGCATTGTTTTTATTGTGGCTTTTTCTTCGGAATCTTAGGCTTCTTTGGGAGTTCTCCCCGTTCGTTCGCCGCCTTACCGGGGTCATCTTCTCGCGCTTTAATTGTGTCTTTTATCTGTCCACCAACTCCGGTTTTACCTGTAAAAGACCCGGCTGGGGGGATGGTAGCGTCTTTACCCCCACGTTTATACTCAGATGTTTTAAATATTCTTCCTAAGTTTTGGCGCTCACTCTTGTGCGCTGCAATTTGGGACGTAGGACGCTCGTAGTCTAAAGCATTCTCCCCATCCATAGGCTGTCCTCTGGACACCGATATATTCGTAGAGAGCGCACCAGGATAGGTCCAAGAGTGCGCTACCTGCTCAACGTAGAATGAGAGATTAACATCGGGTCTATCTACTCGGTATCCGGGTCGAAGTCCGGGCATCCCACGAAGGGACATACTACCGGCCAAAAGCTCGTGGTTGTGTTGGTTCCACATGTCTTGCAGGATCGCCCATCGCAAAAGAATATTCTTCTCATGTAGATGTTCAGAGCCTCCTGTCAGCATGGCCTGTACGTGCTCCGTTCGACCTTTCATGGCACGCACACCAAACCTATAGATGGATATGGGGGTCATAATTGGCATTACAGTGCCCAGGAATAGGCGTTCTGCTTCGAACCCACCAGTAGTAGACCCAAAGTATTCAAGAACGTTTACAACGTCAAAATCTCCACGAGTATAACTTTCCTGTGAAACGTCTTCAGGCCGAATAGTCATGTAATCAAGAACGTGCCAATCTGTATCTTCTGGGTTGTGTTTCCCCTCAAGCTTGGAAACCTCTCCCGCTGCTTTCTCCAGTTCAGCTTTAATTACTTTAGATCTTGAGTCGTTCGTTAAAATGACCCGCGTTGCTTTATGGGGATTACCTGATTTGTCAGCGTTTAGGGTTTTTGTCTTGGCGAGCTTAGACTCAAAAGTAAATGCGTGGGTACTCCCAACGATACCTGCGTCAGGTTTTGCCTCAAACGCATAGAATTTAGTCCGTGCTGGAACCCCCTTTTTTGCTGGGATTGTCTCTAAAAACCCTAAGACATATTGTGTTCTAGATAGGTCTAGCTCTCTGGTGATTCTGCAGTTGTCCGGAGACCTAAATATGGGGCGGGGGAGTGTTATTATCGTAGACAAAGCCTTAGTAGCTACCGCAATATTTGATGTAACCCCTCCCATTAAAACTTGGGTTTGTACTACAGCGTCAGCAACCCCCTCATCATCAGAGGCGTTGTATATATCCACTAAGGCTTTGTTTTTGTTAACACCGGTCACCGCAGCGGCAGCCGCCAACGCAACCATTTTATCTTGCCACGCCTTTATCTTCTTTTTGTGCTTCTTTTTAACTATACCCTTAGCAGACTTTCCCTTAGTGGGTGGGGTTATGGTTTTCTCGACTATATTGAAGTCTCCAATTTCATATAAACGCCCATCCTTCCCCAACTCTTCTAGCGCACCTACTACACTCCGTGCCGTGGCACGGCCAGCCCCACTGCTGGGGACTTTTACAGGAGATGCTCCGGAAGCTCCCATGGCCCCACCGCTGTTGATCAACAGTTGATCTGTCGCACCAGTCATACCCCCCACAACCATGTTGCCATCTATCTGAGCTTCGAGCGTCTGAGCGGACGGTTTGCGATAATTTGTAAACGGCTTACGACGAAGAACAACCGCTGGCACCATGGGGATGGCTCCCCGCACGTCTATGCCTAAGCCATCCTTATCTGCGGGGGTAAACAATGGCGACGGGCGTAGATCAAGAAAGAACTCGTTCATTGTGGGGTTAGACCCCGGCTGCAACGCAGACATCAAAGAGCCCTGGTGATTCATCATACGAAGTTTAGCCCAAAATCCACCCACGTCTTCCATATAATCTAAACATAAAATATTAAAAATAGTATAAACCGGGTCATTATTCTCGGTGTGCTCGTATTTCTGAGCTAATTGGTTTGCCAACGGAAAGCTATTAAAGGACTCTTTTATGGCCGATGGATTAGTTCCTTCAATCTCAGCCAATACAGCCTCAATAACCCTCTCTAGTGTGCTTTCTAGTCTTTGCTCTTTTTTATCAACAGTAACAGTAGGAGTAACTGTTGAAAGTGGAGTTCTTTTCTTACCGTGTATAATTCCCTGAACCGTAAAAAACGTATTCCCTATGTGTCCCCGACTATCTACAGAGGGCTCTAGCTTATAGCTAAGCCTATGGTACTTTGCCTTAAGCTCAGACACGGCGTGTGCCCAACCAGTACTCTCGCCAAGGACGACGCCTACAGGAACGGCGTCCCAAAATGCCGAAACACTAGCCGCGTGTCCTCCCGTTAAAACCTGTCCAACTTCCTGTGACATCGCAGCAAGGGCCTCTGCAAACATGGCCAGCGTTGTATCGTCTTTTTCTTTTAGGGCCGCTTCGTAAACAGCCTGTAGGCTTGTTTTAAGGGTATCCTTATCTTCAATAACTTTAAAATTCCAAGTTGCTCCTCCAAGACCCTCTTTATACGAGGGGGGGAGTGCCCACTGCCCACCAAACCCTAGAAATCTCATAAGATTCTGAAGGATAATTTTTCTAGGAGTTCCTTCAAGCGCAATTCCCCGGTTTAGAAGTGCAATACCGCCTATGTTACTGCTTAAGTCTGCTCGGGTAACGTCACCCTTACCCCCACGAGACTGACTCGACAGGTGCTCGTTGTTGTAAATCTCTGTATTGCGAATAGCCTTACTGAAGTCCTTACAGGATATGGTGTACGAGGTAAGTTTGGTACCAGACCCACCTACAGATATGGACTTAGAGATACTATTAATATAGCCAAAGAACGTCCTTACACGTCCTGTGTTGTATAAATTCTCATTACTTCTATTTGTATTAAAATAGATATTTACTATATCTCCAGCGCCTAAAACATCTTCCATATGATCGACAGCGGGCATACTAATTTGTGCCACGCCCCCGCCAATTAGGTGCTGAGTGGTTGATACGGATGTAATATATGGAGATAGATCTATAGCTGTGGACGGATTCTTAGGCCCCCGGTCGTGGGTATGCACCAACACAAGGCATTCTGTGTTAGCCGCCCCGCGAGTATCTACTCCGGGACCATCTGGTTTAAATACTGACACAATAAATCACTTAATTATGGGCTCTTCTTAAGGGGCTTGGAGGGCTTGGGAAGTTGTTCCAGTAGAACACTAATGAGGCTAATTGTCGCTTCCAGACCCCCAGTAATCAGCCACTCATTATCTTTAAATACCTTCCCAAGATCATCAAATCCCTTTGCAACTTTGTTTATGCCCCCCTGAAGTGCGTCATATTGTATCCCCTGGAGCGTCGCCATTGCTTTCGCAACCTCCTTTATACCACTCGTAGTGGCTACGCTAATGGCTTTCTCTTTTAAGCTAGCAGCCTCCCTGCTGAGCGCCGCATTAGCGCGTTTTCCGGTGGGATCTATTCCCGTTATACCCGCAAGAGCACTTCGACTAAGACCCCCTGACGCACCCAAACCAATAACTTGTTCAGCCTGGGTGAAGGGAATATTGAATTGCTCAGAAAGCATCTTCGCTTGGAATTCTCTATTGCCACGACCCTCAACTGCTGTACCAACTACAGAAGCCTGGATCTTGCTAAGCGTGTCCCCCTCTTTAAATCTCAGGTATTCAAAATACCCACGACGTTTAAAAAGGTTTGGATCTACGCCCATCTTCCGCGCCTGGTCTTGGTATTCCCCCAAACGAGGATTACCAAACCCATACGCACGCATCATGAATAATTGGCCCGCTTCACCACCACCAGGATTAAAAGTACCCGCACCCATCCTCTGCGCTACACTTGCTGCAGCTTGAGGGCTCTTCATCCTAGTAAGCAAACTTGCTACAAAGCCCTCTATACCCTTCTGTGACCCTGTAAAATCTCCAGCACCACCTAAACCCTGCATCTTCATTAAAGCTGAAGCGCCCCCTAGAAAAAATGGGGCAATGGCCTTAGATTCCGCTCTGGCCGCTGCACCACTAAATCCGCGCCTTCTTATAATCTCCTGTAACGTCCCATACGAACCCTTCGTACCGCGCCACGCGCCCGCACCACTAACCCCCAATGTTCTAGCACCAGAAATCATTGGTAACATTGACATCGGGTCTATGCCCGATTGAGTGGCCCACATGTCTCGACTAGTGGCACCAACATGTCTGCTATACGTCCCATGGCCTACGCCGTAAATAGCGCCGCCCGTACCATAATAAGCCTGCATCATTGCGTGCGCGGCCATAGGATCGTGCCCCTGGCCCCCCACTAACCCACCACGATGTTTTACTCCCTTTTTATCTTTCCAAGAGTAAGTAAACTGGTTAGGCGAACCAATAAGTGACCTTCCAGCAGCATACCTTGATGCCTGCTCTGCAGCTAGCCCAGTAGCGTATGATTGCTGCAACGCAGCCATGCCCATGCCTGTAGAGACATCAGTTGCCGCTCCCGCCGTTCGCGCTGCTATGGCAGTACCGTGCCCAACCCCTGCTATGGCACTTGTGCCAAGAAACTTGCCCAAACCCTTTTTCCAGCCGCCTCCCGGAATGAGGTCCATCCAACTCCCCGCCGTTTTACTGGCCGCAAGCGCAGCTTGTGCTGCTAGCCCCCCCATTGCAGAACCAATACCTCTATTAAATATTCCTCCGTGTCCTGGAATGCCTAATCCGCCGCCGCCACCACCACCGCCGCCATAGGCACCACCACCACCATACCCACGACCTTGCCCTGTAAGCTGTCCTAAGGCACTGCTGATGTTTGCGGCACCCAGGGCACTACCTGTACTGGTAAGACGCTGTAGACGGCTTTGTAGACCACTTAGAGAGGATTCAAGGCGGTTGATCTCCCCCACGATGCTACGGACGGACGAAGACATATTGGTCCCAAGGGACGCAGCCTTCTTATTAACATCATCAAATAGGCTAAGTAGCTCACTTCCTTCTCGCTTAAGTAAATCTAAATTAGATTTTAGAATACTCGCGCTAACAGCGTCCTTAGCCATTAATATTCTTCCTTAAAGTTATCGTCACTACCTAGCAGATCATCTAACTCTTTTATTCGGTCACCAATACTACCTTCTGGCGGTGATGTTACCATACCCCCACCAGCCCTCTTTTTATATGCTTTTCTACTCCAATTGAGTATTTTCTCAGCCTCGTCTTTTGGTAAATCTTCCATAAGATCTGGCACAATACCCGAACGAATCTCTCTCTCCCACTTGTCGATCATTTGATCGCCAGTGTTATCTGGTGGGAGATCAAGCCCATACATCTCACCACGGTTCTGTGCGTAATAGTCTTCGAAGAATTCGACTACTAACTCAAAGATTGTATAGGAGAGGTACTCAGGAGAGCGGGGAGATTTTTGGTATTTTTTTGTCCACCACATCCGCAAAGGAGTGATCGGATCCCCCGACCCGCGTAAGTTCAGCGCTGCTTGTGTCTTCGCTGCGCTCAGAAGGTCCTTCCCCTCCAGTTTCGGATTTAGTTCCGAGAAAGTTAGCCTCGAATCGGGCCACCTCCTCGTAAACTTTATTAAGAAGGGCCGGATCGATCAGCTTCTCAGGGTCAAACCAGTCTGGCTTTGACATGAGGGCGATCTCGCAATGAGCAATCATCTCATTGAGCATGGCAGTGCCAGGATCAATATTGCTTCCGCCCTCTAAACCTACAGTGTACCCACCACAAAGCTGGGCTTTACGTGCGCCTAACCGAGAGAGATCACCAATCGTGAGCTTCTTAACGGTAAACGTTCCCATGTATCGCTGCCCATCCATCTCGGACAGGTGATCGATACTAAAAGACTTATTAAAGTCCCGCATCCACTTCCCCTATTTCTTAAAATTATACTCTAACGGCCTAATGACCGGATTTAAAGCTCAGACTCGTCTTGCTGCTTGATAGCTACGAAAGAACAATTCTCTGTTACAATACCACGGGCGGATACGTCAAACGTTTTACTGGCCGCACGAACCGATGTGAACAACGCAACGATGTCAGGCACCGACTCCCCAGACTCAGTATCAGTAGACTTAGTGTTGTGGATTGCCGCAGAAAGAACGCCTGAGGTAAGAATATCATCAAACTTCGGGAAAATAGACGCCCCGCCAAAGTCACTATTGTAGCGACCTAGATAACTCTTTAACGAAGAGCCAACAAGGCGGAAGAACGCTGCGCTCAAAGAGGCCCGGTAAGCAACGGGGATGTGCTCCCGGACCTCTAAGAAGTCAAGCGTCTCTACGGGCTCGTAGTCGATGGCTTCCTCACCACTAACACCAGCGCAGTAACCAACAGCTTGTCCATTGATGTAAAATTTAGCTCGTGCTCCGGTAAAGACTTCAGCCATCTCTGAACCTCGTTATTTAGTAATTACGCACCAAGGATAGCAAACGCATTAACAGCATTGACTAACTGATACAGCAGCCCAGAGAGGTACTTGTTAGCTGCCTCTGGAGCAAAACCTCGGTTAGTGGCAAAACCATTAACAGTACCCTGAAGCTCTACGAGGCAGCCAGTGCCGTAGTTAGCGCCCAGACCGGCGAATCCAGCCCCGAAATCCAGGACGTTAGAGCGTTTAGCCCGAGTATACGCCACAAAGTTGCTTGCCGACGAAGCGCTATCCCATGCGGAGCTACCAACACCATCATCTGCATCAATAACGCGAACCATCCCACTAAGAGGAAAGGGGATATCCCCTACAGCGCCATCCATTTGCACGGTAATGGTAAGGTCTGGTCCCGCGTTGTTATACGGGAGACTGCTGCGAATCAACGAGCCTGTTTTCTGGCCCCAAACTTGCCACTCATTAACGAGGGGGATCTCAGGAGAGTCAAGGGATTCATCTAATTTGCGGTGCATGGTTAGCATCGCAGAAATCATGGTGGTCATATCACCACCAGCCTCACGCAAGTCTGTGAGCTTACCGTCAGAAAGATCAAGCTCAATAGAGACTGTATCAGCATCGCTTGGTACAGTAGGCCACTGAGTAAGCGCGTTTCCGTCAGAGTCTTTAAAATCTGTCAGCGTCAACACTGACGGGTCGGCTACAGTAGCGCTCACCACTACGGCGGTAACTCCCACGTTGTTTGCCGCAGTAGCCGTAAGCATTGTAACCGTCGCGCCTTCAATGGAGCCGGCTTCGTCCCAGCCCCCCGCGTTGTCAATATCAATTGTCGTAGCGGTGTGACCGCCACCATCAGCAGTTCCGGTGCTGTTGCAAAGCTCCTCAAGACCAGCCAACAACTCTCCCAACGCCTGGTTACCAACCGGACCTCCGTCCGAAGTACCGCCTGCGTAACCCCCCGGCTGGGAATCATCAACCACCACAAGGCTAGAACCAACGGCGTAAGCACCCCCAGCACGACCAGTGACCGTAACGTCCTGACCGCTAACGCTAGTTACTGTGACCTGATCTGCTGTGTTATCAGCAGCGCCCACAGCGCCTGCAAAAGAGTTACCCACTAAGTAGCAGACATCCCCTGCCCGAAATTGAGCAGCCTCTGTAAAAGCCCCAAGAGTGAGGGTCGCGCCGTTAGCGGGCGACGGAGCACTCAAAGTCCCCCTCTTAGTCACGTACCCATCGTACTTAAGAGTAAGAGGAACACTAGTTCCTGGGACGTAAAACGCTTGTCCAGAAGGGACCAAGACGGACGTATTACCATTTAAGTTACTCTGAAGAATACTTAAAAGGTTTTGATGAGTAGCTGCAGTAAGGGTGGGCATTTTCGAAATCTCCTATTTTAGGCGCTGAGTGTGGGGAGTTGTGCAAAAATCTCGAAAGTTATGTAGTTTATACCAACCGCTGGGAATATCTCAAAACGAATTGTACAGATATCACCAGAAACAGTTACTTTGAGATTCTTATAGGCATTTAACTTTGTACCAGTTGCTAGATCTTCGCTGTCTACAATGATCTCTAGATCACGCTTGTAAACCTCCAGCTTACTAATAACTGAACTCTTAACCGAAGCTACAATAGCAGGAGTTGCCTTTGCTCCCGTGAACCGGTTTTCAATGAAAGTACGAAGGTCGTATGCAATGTAATTCAATTCGTAATTAACATTACGATCTGTATACGCTACGTTATCAGTGGAAGTATAAGTACTAAGGTTCTTAACAATACGGAACCCCTGACCCTTAACCTTCTCAGAGAACAGAACACCGCTCTGTAAAAGCTCGTCAGATGTATTCTTATCTAACGTGTCGATCTTCTGATTCCGGCAAAGAATATCAGTGGCCTTTACTAATTTAAACGTAAGAGGAGTACCGATAGGAGACCCTGCCTGCATACCCGCTGCCGCACACGCAAGCATGTGAGGCTCAAACTGAGTAACAGCACCAGTTAGGCCAGCACGCTTAACATCCTGAAACACTAGAGCAACGTTTCGATCGTTAAGAGTAGAAGCACCAGTCTTAATAAGGGTCATACCCACTGCTTTTGTATCAGTAGCGGGGGGCCGAACCGCTGCAATACAGTCAACCTCGTTCTTATAGGCTCCTGCACCGTTCTTCGCGTGCTGAGCAAGAAGAGAGTGGACGTAATCAATTGTGAAATTAGTTGCGTCAGAACTCCACAAAGCGACTGCCGTATCTTGTCGGTGCTTAATTAGCTCCTCAAAACAATCAACTAGCCCAGACGCTGTCGTAGCGTTGTAAGCACCACCTGAAAGGGCGAAAGTAGCAAACGCCGTTACGCCGTCACCAAAGTTAGCTCCTGCATAGGGGGCACTACCTGCCACAGTGGCGCGGGCCGCACTAACAAGCTGACTTTGAGAGTTGATTGTGTCAATCAACAACGCCAGGTTATCAGTAAATCGGTGGTAACGATTTGGATTAGTTCCAAAATCTCCAGTTTCTTTATCTGCGGGGTGATCTGTCTCGAAATCACAGAGACAATCTACACCGGCTGCAGTAGCAGCCCCCACGTAGGCACCATTAGCTCGTCCGGTAAAATCAAAACGACTCGTAGGGAGAGTCCCATCACGACCTAAACCAACACGAGCCTTCCAAGAACCAGAGGTATCTGACCCTTTCGTAGCCCCAGAAATAACATTTCCATTATTAAGGGCAGTAACAAACGCATTAACATTCAAAGTAGACGCTAGCGTAAAAGTCCAATCTGCAGCACGAGCAGGGCCAGCGTTATTAAAGTCTACGGATGCTCCACCGTGAGACGCGGGCTCACCCCAACCAGGGCGCACTTGCAAGGATAGCGAGTTAGAGATGCCGCTTGCCCCGGCAATAACGCCAAACGCGCCCTCGCCCATAGCGTTACCGCCAGTAGCGGTAGGGGCATCTGGCGTACCTGCTGTATTTTTAGGTACAGCGTTAATGAATACAAACTGAGAAGTATTGTCCGGGTTAGTAGCAAACCCGTTAACAACCTCGATATCAGTACTTGCACCAGCAGTCACTGCACCAGTGGTTACAATTCGTCGAACCTGCCCCGCACCCGTACCCGACACAATATGTACATAGCACGGCCCGGTCCTGGGGGCTCCGTAAGCACCGTCTCCAGAAGCGTTGGTCCAGAAAAGGGGAGCGCCTGCCGTGTACCCAGCAGGCTGTTGGTCTGATCTAGCGTTTACCGTTATAGTAGTAGTCGCTGAGTTATAAGTGTGTACAAAGAACGGCCCAGCAGCCTCTCTTAGAACCTGAAACACGGTACCCGAACCAGGAGCGGTACTTGCACCAGCAGCGTTAAAAAAGTCTCCTTCAATGTCGATATTCGACCCTGCTACACCACCCGTACCCGTACCGGTATCACCAATACGACGAATAGTGCCCCCAGGAACTCCTCCAGGAGACGAAACAATCATTACCCAACGACCTTCATCTTCCGTCGAAAGTCCCGCCACGACAAGGCGACCAACTCCGCCTGCCCCCGTCGTTGTGTAATTGCTTCCAACTTGAACGGGTGTACTAGGAGCGTACTGAACGTCTAAGAGAGGATCTCCGCAAATCTGAGTAAATGTCTCTACGGTAGCGGTATTACCATCCGTCACCGTTACATCTAACGTATCCGTGTCGGCCTCGTTACGAGCAACCTTGGCGGAAAGAGCATTCGAATACTTTCCGTAAATCACAGAAGTAAAAGTTAAAGAAACAGCATCAGATGCCTGATTCTGAGCAACGATTGAAGACTGCGTATCAATATTACTCTTAATGGCAACTATCTGTTGAGCGCCACCGGGGATACGAATGTCGTTCGATGGATTAAATAAGAAGTCGATCGAGTCGGCAAGAGGACCGCTCTTAAATGCGTCTACTGCAGTGTCAGGATCTGTAAATGTATAGACTTTTGGGGAGTTGTTGGCGGGGTCATACGGCTGACCGTAATCAGCCTCACCAATAATACCCACAATACCACTAGCGCCAGCAGCTACCTGGGCCATCCCCGCAGCATCAACCTTAGTTAAGCCGCCCGGATGATAGAGCGTTACTCCATTAAATGTAATAAATTTTGACACTTACGCTCTCCTAAAAAGTCTTAAACAAGTTTTCCCACTGAGAAAACGTCGCTATAGCTAATCCCCTGCCTTTTGCCCACGCCACCATAGGCGCGATCCTATTCGGTCGAGTACCAATACTCATCAAATAGGTTTTAGCATCTGAAGCAGGGTCTTGTCGTACCACAAGAGGGGGACCTTTAGGCGGCTCTACCTTCTTTGCAGAAGCCCCTTCTACTTTTTTTCCAATAGGTTTTGAAACTTTTTTAACAGCCATCTAAGTTCACCACGATTTCTGCTATGACATTAATACGTATTTTACGTAATAGTAAACGATTTAGTTAGGGTAGTTGAGATTAAATCGGGGTTGGTAACTTTAATATCCCACACCCCAACAGTGGCTTCTGCTGAAATTGTTAAATCAAAAGTAAATTTCTTTGTGACAGCGTGGCCACCTACCGAGGTCACTGTCTCTACCGAACTTTCCTTAATTACTTGAACAGAAACCCCTGCCAAACTGTCGGAAAAATCATTAGCGACAGTTATAGTCCCACTAGCTCCGCTTGTAAAACTAATAATTCTACGCTTTTCCCCATAAGTCGAGTGGGATTTAGGTCCGAGTACCTCTAGGAACATCCCCGCAGACAGCGTAGTTGGAACTACGTCAGCTACGTTCGCGGAGAATATTTTCTTAGTAGAGCCCGTAGTACCTGAATTTACCGGAGTAAACTCTATTTTAAATTCAGTACTACCCACGGAGATATTACTTACAACTATTCCTACGTCGCTGCCTAAGACATCAAACGTAGATCCTGGGGTACTTTTTATAAACTCAATAGTGAGGCCGTTCTGGAAGTTAATCCCTGTTACGGCAATCCCGCCACCAAATACCATATTTGTATCCGTTAAAGCTTCCCTACCGTCTGATAAAAGAGTGATATTTCCAGCACTGGTTATACCCCCTTTAAGAGAATAGCTTACGTCTGCCTCAGGTACCGTAACGAACGTACCTGCTACAAATATCAATTGATTTGATAAAACTTCAACAACTGGAGCTATAATATTCTCTGACGTGCCCGACGTAACCGTCAAAAGGTCTCCCTCGCTTACCTTGACGATTGAGGTTCCTGTGACTCCTGTAACTACGGACACGGCTGTGATGAGGGGTTTTTGCACCTCAGCAAGCATGTCGGGTGTATCTCCCCAAGCATTTCCCATATTAATGACAAATGCTTTCGCCGCTGCTTCTAAGCCCTCGTCGCCTTCTACGAGATAGTGATCTGCAAAGTACAAGAAGTTCATATTTATCCCGCGCATAAATATGAAGTTAGGTTGTTGGGCTGCCTGGGGAAGGAAATCGGTACCACTGAATCGAATTTGGTGCATCCCATTCGTAGTAAACGTCGGTATTCCGGCCATTAAAATATAACGGACAAGGTGATACATGAAGATGGTGAAGTCTTGATCATCTGTCATAACCTGTAGCAGATAGCTACACGAGTACCCAGATCCCCTTCGTTCTTTATATTTCTGTACACTTTTATCGAAGATTTTGGGCGTATCTTCGTACTTCTCACCCTGTCCAAGCCCCAAGGCTAAGCCATAAGTGTCGTCTGCTAAGGATGAGGTCTCTCCTTTCATGTAGAAGAGCCCTTCTGACCCAAACAAGCGGTCGGTATCGTCATACCCGGCAGACAACAAGTCCCCCAAGAATATATCACTCTCTTCTTCAGCCCGAAGAAGAATTGCAATACAGGGGAACTGACTATCCTCTCTTGGGTAGTTAATTGTAATGTCGATGGGAGTGCTTTGAATAAGTTCGTAGAACTGCTGAGCAAAGCTCTGCGGAACACTCTTGAAAAGTTGATCAGACTTCCAAGGGATGTTGCGTATTCGGCGTATCCCGTTTACCAGAACACGCTGTACGATTATCTCAGGTATAATCATTCTGTGATTCCAGGATCTCCGTAGAACATATCAGAGGTAAACGACTCCCTATTAAGGTCCATCCACGATGAGATTTGATTTCCAATTAATGCTGCTCGAATACCTGGGTGTTTCCAAGTATCTGCCGGTTTACTCAGATCTCTAAATCCGGTTATCGTTCTAAATTGAGTATTTCCAGACGGTAAGAAGTTTCCACGAGCCTTAGTAGACCTAACGCTAACAGAAGCCCTATCAAACTGAGACATCTCAGACCGAATAATGTATTCTGCAATCTGTGGCTCACGCTTCTGCACCACAGAGCGCATACTATCTACGCTCGCCAAGAACGGGGTGGCACTCTTCTCAGAAGTCTCCACACGGTTCTTATCCCGCATTGGAATGACCCGATAGGGGAGACCTTCCTTGGAGACTTTAGCGTTTAACATAAATATACTTCTGAGATCATGCTCATTCTGACCATGCTCTAGAATATCGCCAAGAGTTCCTGGCTGTAGCCCTAACCTAATGTGGTCGGGGTTGCTAGGGTCCCAATAAAGGGCACGGATATACCTATTAGCCGTAGACACGCTGAATGTCGCCTGTGCGTGCTCAACCCATTTAGAAATAGCTGCCGCCGCTAAAGCAAGCATCCGCACTTCGGTTTGTTTCTTAAACCGAGAATAGTCTACGATTGCATAGTCTTTGACTTGCTTCTTCGTAAACAGTTGAGTTGTGTTTGTAGTCATTAAGCCCTCACACGAGACCTAAATAGGGCCTTATCCATAGGCTTCTCGTCAACACCATCCCGTAAGTTAACAAGATGTTTCTTACGAAGAGCTATACGATACCCTAAATCTCTATCTTTGTCCCTGCGAGACATAGGAGAATTGAAAACAAGCCACTCTAGATACGCTTGATACTTAATTGTGTATCGAGTCTTATTCTCAGGAGGGTTAGTCCAAACTATCTTTCGAGCCTCAAAATAAAAATCAGACCCCTCTTTATAAACCTTTCCTGCCTCATCCTCGCAGTAAACAGCCTTCGCCCCTTGGTAGTGGAGCAAATCTTCATTGGCGGCAAGGGGGACCATGCTCGGCATTGACTCCCCACGTATAATAACCTGCCCGTCGCCAACATTCTCAGGCCACGTAAACGTAACCTTATCAAAGTCGGAGGGAGGAACTTCTAAGTTAGGAGAAACAGACAAAACACAATCACCAGGATTGATAAATCCTGTTTCTATTAATTGACGATTTGAAGAAATCCCAGATATTAGGCCCATAATCTGTAGGGGCTGTCGGTAAATAATACCGTTCTCACACTTGGTGCAGTACATCTGACCGCTCCCACCTATGACTGCTTCCCCAAAATTACCGTCACGACACGTGCATGAGAGGCCGATCTCGTGAATAACAACCTGGCCCCGATTGGCGATAAGACCATCTTGCATACGGAAATTATCAGACCAGTCCACTCCCAGACCCGTCTGCTGGTTCAATCTCCTAGCGATGTTCTTCTTATCTGTCATTACATCACAATCATTTGAGGTCCACGGTAACGATTCTTGAGAGCCGGTAAATGCTCTCGAATCCAGTTTCTGTAATCCTCAATGCTGGCACTGTAGATGCCGTAGATAGCAGACGATGTATACGACACGCTCTCTGATATGCCATCACGAGAAATAGATTGGCTTGAATAGCCGCCCCGGAAAGCCGCCCCTGCTGCCGTCAAGATGGGAATAGCGGCGTGCTTTCCAATAAGCTCCATAATACCACCGGAACAGTCCCGAAGTCCTGCTGTAATATTGTAGTGCCAAAAGTTTGGAATAGGAGTTGCTCCTCGCAACGCCTCAACCCACACAAGCCCGATAAAATCAAAAGCCAACTCGGTATTAAAAGGCACTAATTGGGTATAGCCTGACTTCTCTGCAATCTCAATCCACTCTGTGTTGATGTGGATTACTCGGGTATTAGCTACAGCACCATAAAGTTGGTCTACAGAGAGCAAGCTGGGAAAGGGAAACTGAATCTCAATCCACTGTCCCGCCTGTCTCGGGTAAAACGTTATAGGAGACTTAACAAAGTCATAATCACTGTTAATGACCAGGGAGCCCCCGCTTCCACCATAGGTAAGCTGTGAGGGGTCTATGTCAGTAACAAGCTCTGTAGGTTCTATATAAACCTGTAAAAGAGTGTTTTCGACGTGATCAATAGAGTCGCTGATATACCTGCGTATCGCAATATCATCCAACACCATCTCTTCAATAAACAACTCCTCTTGCTGAGTTGTGGTAGGAAGACGATTGTGATCAACCTTTACGACAATATACTCAGAACTAGGACCACCAGCAGGTAACATATACTCTTTATGCGCGGGGAGTATCTTTACAAGACTCCCATTGTTCCAAGAGATAAACTTATTACCCGCCGCATCTACGCTATAATTAAGAGGAAAGAACGACAGCTTGTGGTTCCTACTTACCTCTTTGATCGACACACCAGTTATAAGGCGGGGATCAAAGCGCCACTTTCGTAAATCAGACGACTGGAAATCAATACCAAAGCACCAGTCACTCTTCATGCGGTGGACCGTAATAGGATTTATAAAGAAATCCGCAGACTCTACCGTCCCCGCTACAGGATACGGAGAAACTTCGTCACTCCGGTACACCTTTACAAAATACTTACCCCGACGAATCAAACTTACTAACGAGGGGGAGGCAATGGCGAGACGGATATCCAGGTTGGTGTACATTGGAGTGTTAGCATCAAAGGCTACACCTACGCCCAAACCGAAATACGCAGCAACATCTACATCTAACGTGTAAACAACAACGTCCCTGGACCTTCTAGCCTTACGAATCTCAAACGTAAGCGTGTTCTCTGCCGCAACAGCGCTAACAGTGCCAGTCACAAAAGTGACAGCCTCAATTATTGCTCGATCTTCTTCAAATCGGCTGTACTCCTCGTGGTCTACAGCAATCGATGTAATCTCAGTAATAGCCATTATGCCAACTCAAATAACTTAGCCAACGTGGTGTCGGGTACGACGACAGTTCGTCGATAACCAATATCCGCTATGACTATGTCAATCGTTGTCTGCTGAGCCACAACAAACTCGAAATAACCGTTTGTGTCCGTTTTAGATGACATGATCCTGTCATAAAAACCAGCGTTACCCATAGTAGACGGCACCGCCAATAGCTTCGCAGAAATCGACGCGTTGGCTACAGCAACGCCCGCCAAATCTACTACAAATCCATAAAGCTTACAGGTAGGAATAGACGGAGGAGTAAACGTAACCGGGTCAAGACTGCCTACAATATCAATTGTATTGAAGTACGGCTCAAAAAGAGCGACGGCAGGAGGTACGGGGGGAGGAGAACCGTTAGTTACTATGTACGTAAATACATCTTCTTTACTTAGGATAGTTGGCGGAAGAAGAAGTAAATAACTTCCAGGAGCAATAGTAGCATTGACCTCTACCCAATCAACACGCTCTACGGGCTCTGTCGCGTTATGTACGTTAACAGTTGGGGACGTAAGGAGCAGTTCTCCGGTAGATACGTTATTATATGAGTATTCAAGCGTCTCTATCGATGCCGGAACTAGAGGATTTATTACAATTTTGCCGTTTTCAGGAGGAAAACTACTAGTATCAAGCAACTTAATAGTAGTTACACCAGCAGCAAAATTTCCCACCACTGTAGATGCTGTGGAATCAAAATCCGGTGCCGCATACAGTGTAACTGAAAGCTCACCACTGCGAATAAAAGATATCTCTACCTGAGTCGCAAGAACGCTATCTACAGCATTTCCTGCCGAGTCTAAACACGTTACCGGCAACCAGCGCCACTGATTTACAGGAATCTGAACTGTTGAAAAGATTTGGTCTGGCACGATACCCCCTACTTAGACATCTTTTTAATATCTTGCCGAAGGATCTTGAGTTCAGACTTGATATCCTTGTGATTCTCAGACTGATGTACACGGATGTGTTTAACTTCCGTCTCCACAGCAATCAAACGTTCATTAACTTTACTAACGGTCTTTTGATGAACATCCGTCTTCTCTGATGTTTTTTTAATATCTCGCTTATTAGTCTCAACATCAGATTTAACTTCAGCCGCAGAAAAAGATGCGGATACAGCAGCGGACGTAACCCACACTATCGCGACCACAACAGCAACGAAAATGGGCCAATATGTTTGAATCTTAGACATAATAGTAACCCTTGGAGCTTCTTCGCTCACGAAAATCCTCCTTAGTTAGGACCATTAATGCCCACGATGCACGCAAAAGCCCCTGCATGAGAGATAGGGGCGGCTGTTGCCTCCCGTACATAGAAGTATCTAAAAGATATCGACGCTTCGAAGATGTGGGCTGAGGGCGTCCCCACTGGAGGGACCGTAATAAAGTTATTACCATTATCAAAGCTAATCTCAAGTGCTGGGACACCCGTATTTCTAAACCAAATCCAACTAGCTTTGCGCCAACTAGATCGACCCCCCGTAGCAGCCCCACCAACACCACCAGTCCAAGTAGTGTCGGGTCCAGCCCCCATGCCGGGGACCACCACCTTAAAAGCGTTACCTGCTACGCCTCCATCCCCTATGCCAGGAACAGCTTCCCAGCCAGGTAAATCTAAAGAAGCGCCTCCAGTTAATCCTGGAGTACTTACTGTAGAAGTTCCGTCGGCGGCAAGGTAATCACCAATCTGGATTAAATTTATGTGTACTGGTTTTGGCGCGTTTAACATTCCTAATTGTCCTTATTCCAACGGGTCTCATAAAAAGTGGACCCTTTACACGAAAGCACACTTCTAAAAAGAAGGGCTGATTTGATTAGTATCCTACACTAAATTACCTAAGCTCTATAAAAGAAAAACCCCCCACTCGTAGAAATTCCACAAGTGAGGGGTTAGTCAATTCAACTCAGCCTATTAAACGTTGTAAGAGATTTCTGCACTCGCAGACTTATACACGTGGCACGTGCACGTATCTTGAGCATCCGCTACCTTTCCAACGAGAAGGAACCTTAGAACTCCATTACCTGCCGTAGCAAGGGCTGCAATAGCCGTAGAGTTTAAGAGACCACTGAGGCTTGCAGTATTAACCGTAGTGCTACCCGTTACTTCAGAGGTAACCGTTACAGCACTTCCACTAGGAGCAGAGCCTGCGGTCTCAGCGGCTCCGGAAACCATCCACTTCGTAGTGATAGCTCCACCGCCACCGCCATTGGTGCCCTGATGCTTCCACTTAAACACTGAGAATACGTCAGTGAAAGTAGCATCGCCACCCTCTCCCAAAGTAATGCTCACCAAGTCTAAGATCCGATAAGCAGTATTTTGAGTCGTATTAGATGCCGCGATTGCGTCATCACTTGGATCAGCAGAAATCACCGTAGTGTCGTTCTTGAAGTACTTCTTAAACGTCGCCTGGTGAACCGTACTGGCGGCCTTGTCCAAGAGGAGGTCAAGACGACCACCATCGGCCCAAGCAGTATCAAGCGCATTGGTGTCAACTAAGATACTTCCTAACGTCAAACCGGCAGTTCCCGCCGAAGTGTGACCCGAAAGAGCCTCATCCCACACTGCATCAGAACTAGCAGCAACAGTTGGGTCGTTAAGGGCATTAATGGCTGTTAAGTTAGCAGCGATATCTGCAACTACACTAGCGCCAGAAGGACTTCCGATCACTGTCGTATCAGCTAAGATAGCCGCTACCTCAGTATCAATCAGATCATCAAGAGTAGTACTGGTATCAACAAGGACCGCATCAACAACGGACTTAACGGCAGCAATGTCAGCCGAGATACTCGCGCCTGCAGCCGCGCCAATCTGAGCGGTATCCGTGAGGATAGAATCTACGATAGTGTCGAGACGACCACCGTTGGTCCAATCACCTTGAAGCTCATTAGTATCCGCAAGGATAGTAGTCAGTGCGGTTGCAGAGTTTGAGAGCGTTGCAGGGATCGTAGTGCCAGTATCCGTGAGAATACCTTTAATGTACCCCATCATGGTATCCGTTGTAGATACCGCTCCTACAGCACCATCAGTTAATGCACCAGCAACAGACGCTAGGGCTGCACTATCCGTACCGCGCATTGCAGTAGTCGGGATGGCATCCAAGAGAAGATCAAGCCGACCGCCATTGGCCCAGTCACCTTGAAGCTCGTTGGTGTCCGCAAGGGTAGCATCTAAGAGGAGATCAAGGCGTCCACCGTTAGTCCAGTCACCTTGTAGCTCGTTAGTATCGGCTACGATATCATCAAGATCAGCGGCATCGCTAACCTGCATGGCACGAGATTGGTAACGAGCAGCACTGCCCTCTTCCCATCCGAACTCAACAATCAGATTCTCTTCCGTGTGGGCAGCGTCATTCTTGTAAAAGAATGCATACTTACCAGCAGCGGCCCTACTTAGCGCGTAATACCCGCTAAAGGTGCCCGATCCCTCAGCAGAAATAGCACTACTGAGACCAGAATCGGAATAGTACCTACCAGCAATCGCGGTACCGTCCATCTGGCTAATCTTGACGTACAACCCATTACTGTCCGGGTCTTCCATGTTACCGGCAGTATCATAAAGATAACAACCAATAGCAACAGCCGCACTCTCGCGGTTAAGCTTCCCAGGAACGGTCGCTACAAAACGAGTGTTGTTTTGAATCGACGTAACTGCAGTCTGTAACGTAGTTAACGCGGAAGCCGTTGCTAAATCAGTAAGAGCCCCCGAGTTCGGCAACGCGTCAGTAACAGCCTTAACACCATCTAAAAGGAGATCAAGCCGACCACCGTTGGTCCAATCGCCTTGAAGCTCATTAGTATCTGCAAGAGCAGCAGCAGTATCAACCTTAATAGCGGCAATATCAGCAGCGTGACTTGCACCAGCGGGAGTTCCTAACGTAGCCGTATCTACTAGCGTAGCAGCAGTATCAACCTTAATCGCAGCGATATCAGCAGCGTGAGACGCACCAGCAGGCGATCCCAACGTAGCCGTATCAGCTAAGATATCTGCTATCTCACTATCAATCAGGGTATCAAGGGTAGTACTAGTATCAACCAGAATAGCCGCAGTGTCGGCCTTAACAGCATCTAGAATAAGATCAAGACGACCGCCATTGACCCAATCAGTTTGAAGCTCAGCGGTGTCAGCTAAGGTAGCATCAAGGATGACATCAAGGCGTCCACCGTTAGTCCAGTCGCCTTGAAGTTCGCTGGTATCATTTAAGATAGCTGCTACCTCAGTATCAATCAGGTTATCAAGGGTAGTACTAGTATCGGTAAGGATAGCCGTAGTATCGGCTTTAACGGCAGCGATATCCGCCGAGATACTCGCATTTACAGGAGTACCAATAGTTGCAGTATCCGCAAGGATAGAGTCTACGATAGTGTCTAGACGACCACCGTTAGTCCAATCGCCTTGAAGCTCATTGGTGTCTGTAATGACGCCTTTAAGCATTGACATAGCGGTATCATCGTCACCCGCCGCAGTTGCAACTGCAGAGTCATCCAACGCACCAACAACAGATGCTAAAGCAGCGTTGTCTGTACCGCGCATCGCAGTAGTAGGTACATTACCTAAAGTGCTGGCGATGGACGCGAGGGACGCCGGTAACGTAGTTCCAGTATCCTCAAGAACACTGTCAATGTTCGTTGCCATCGTATCGAGGTCAGCAGCATCAACAATGCGGAAGGCTTTAGCCGTGGCAACCGCACTACCGGTCTCAAACCAAGCAACCTCAACATTATAGGAGCCTTCTACGGAAGAGGCAGTACCAGTCTTGTGGTAAAGCGTAATCTTTCCACCAGAAGTGGTGACCATCTTCCAGAAAGCGCTGCTTCCGTTACTATACGTACCGTTAGTACTATTAGTAGCAGCCGTGCTTCCGCCAGAATCGGTGTATAGTAAGCTATCAATAGCCGTACCTGTAGCTCCGGTAACACGGACGTACATTAACTGGCTATCTGGATCGTTAGGTGTTCCGTTAGAATCCGTAAGCTGGATATCTAAACGAGTAAAAGTATTAGCAGAACCGTTGCGTTTAACCGCATCCGGAAATGTAATCGTGCTTGTTCGCCCCGCAAGGCTATTTCTCTCTGCAAATCCCATGTTAAGTATTCTCCCTTAGATTAAAGTGGACTGCTTAGCCTCTGTGGCTGGCCTGAAGTTAATAGCAAAACGGATACCTTTCAACCTTTTTAAAAAATAAATATAAAAAACCCCCCTTACGACCGGGTAGAGAGTGGGGGGCCGTAAGGAGGGTGAGCAGAGGCAGTATTTATAAAAGGGGGAAGGAGGTATTTAACGATTGACTGAGTTAAAGGCTTTGACCGTCTGAGCAGGGCTCAGAGTGATGCTGTCCTTAACGGGGCGGTAGCCGACAGCGCCAACGCACACGCACGCAGCACCAAGCTTACTGTGAAACATCCACACTAACGAGTCGCCCGCGTTCATGGCAAAGCCAGCGGCAGGGATAGAAACAGCAGCCGAGTTAGCGGCAGCTTGAGCAACCATTGTACCGGCAATGCTCGTAGCTAAGATACCCGCCGCACCACCAGTCGCGGTAAGTCCGACTAACTCGCCAACCTGATTGCCGTCAAACCCAGCAGCAGCAGTTAAAGCGTTACCTTCGGTAGCAAATACTACTTGGTAGTCTCCAGCAGCGCCGAGCGCCACAGCGCCCTGGTTACCATGAACACCAGTAGAGCGGAAAAGCTGATCAGCAGCAGCGCCACCACCGTCTGTCCAAGCCGCAGGAACGCGGAGAAGAATAACCGCAGTGTTAGCTGGCGTACTTGCGTTTAATGCCACAGTGGAAAGACCACCAAACTTAACGCTTGTTACGAAACAATCTTCAGGAGCCATAAATAAGACGCCCGAGATGTTTGCGTCATCAGCAACTGAGAAAACCCCGGCAGCACCAGTGCCCGCGTCAGCAGTGGGCTGAGTAAGCACGGACAGTGGAGTTGCACTAAGGGCGGTATTAAGCTGGTTAACAACTTCCGCAACTACTACCGAACCTAAATCATTAATAAAGGTTTTTGACTGGACAGCCATTTTCTAATCTCCTACTTCTTAGACTTTTTGTCGGCAGAGGGTGAAGCCTTTTTTGCAAAGGGCTTTTTACTAGAAGCCTCAACCGGTTTAGGCGCGGGCTTTTTAGGTTCTGGAACTTCTACTTTAGGTGCGGGGGCCGGAGTCTCTTTAACTACCGCTTTAGCTTTCTTAGCCGCCTTAGCCGCACGTTTAGCAGCAGCACGCTCTAAAAATTCTTTTGGGTAAATCGGCATTTTCAGATCTCCAGGAGTACTACGACTTCTTTGTCGTCGTCCTCTTCCTTATCAGCTTTAAAATCTGGTTCCCGAATCGGGGGTTGAGAAAGGGGAATCTGAAGGCCGATCCCAGGTTGAGTTTCCTCTTCCTGGGACCAGCTTAAGTCTTCAGACTCGGTCCCTTCAGGACACACTAGGTAAGGCGTCCGACATTGGTCAACCGGACCCACTTGCGAGGAGCAAACAGGATCGGCGTACCGTACATCATGATCATCCAGCGGTAGGCCGGGGCCAAGACCGCAAGATCCATACGCATCAGAGGAGCAAGCTGACGGAAGGTGAGCACCGAAGGGGTAAGCTCGCCCAAGTAAGCCGTCTCCGTGAAGGGCATAACAGCGTTAAGGTCATCCTGCGCGGTGTTAACACCAAGAGCCGTCTGCGTAGTAGCAGCAAACCGAGCAATCTCGCTGTACTGAGAAAGGTCAGCAGGAGCAGCAGCACCTACAGCCAAATCAGCGCGATAAATGATCACGTACTCAGGCGGGTTAGCACCAATGGCTGCAGCGTTAGTAACCGTCACAGTAATCTGGTTATTCGCCGCATTCTGAGCAGGCGTTAACGCCTGAGCAGCCGAGATAAGCGGAGCCGACTCACCAAAGCGGTTACAACATGTAACTGCGTAAGCAAAGTTACCAGCAGCAGCACCAATCGACTTAGCCCAACTAGCCGTAGTCAGAGCACCAACAGCAGTAGCACAAGCAGAGGGAGTTGCAGGAGCGTTAGCGCTCGTAGCCGCAGCGGGAGGCTGCTTACCCTGACGCAAGAAGACGTCCGGGTTAAACTCAATCGTGCCAGCCTGAGTCGCCATCGAGGTCACCGACAGACCAACTTTACCTTCCGACGGAGCAGGCATGTTAATGCGCTCGCGGGGGTAGAAGGTCTTGACGAGGTCACTCATTGCGCGGGTACCCAGGAACATATCCGTGGGATAACCGTAATTCTCAATGACGAGGTTAGACGCCTCCTCAATATCAGCCTCTTGGAGGGGCTGACCTTCGAGGTCAATAACATTAGCGTTATTGATGAGGGAGTCTAGTCCGTCCCACTGCTCCGACTCACCATCAAAGGAGAGAGCCGAATTACCGTGGAAGAGAGAATCCTCAACGCGCTCCAGCATCCAGAGGATACCGTTCTGGTTTTCCAGAGCGATAACATCACCGTGTGCAGGGTTGACCAGGGTAGCTGGGTGAGTCACGGCACGAGTCGTACCAATGAACTTAACCAGCGAGGTCATACGCGTGTAAGTACTGTCTTGCGACTGTGGAAGCTCCCCCTCACGGGTGAAGCCGAAGGCTCCAGCAGCACCGTACTGGCTGAGGACATTATATTCCTCAACAGTCGAGTACGCAGGGCTCTTAGGAATTTTCTTCCAGAGCTTGATGTGCTTGTTGGAATAAGTGACTACTTTGAGGCTGGCCTCTAAGCTCTCAACGCGCAGAGCAGATCCACCTGTCTGATTAGAGACCTGATATCCTGCGCTAAGTGCTTTTGACAGTTCGTTGACATCACCGACAGTTGACGTCCCGAACCCATTCAGCCCGTCGTAGTCCTTTAAGCTAATTTGAGGTACCATGTTTGATTTCTCCTAAAAATCTTAAGCTAAAAGGCTTTTGACGACATTTTGATTGATAGCTTGAACGCCAAATTGCTCCACCTTGATAATCTCAAGAGGAGAAATAGTGCCAGCCTCAACACCCTTCATGAGAGCGTCAAGAACGACACTCTTAGACAACTCAGGCTCTTGCGACCCTGAGACTGATTTGCTCATATCGAGCATACTCTTTGGACCCCGAGAAGGACCCTCCGCGTACTCAGTAATGTTGCCCTGAGACTTCTCAATAATATCATTGAGGGACATGAGGTTTTCTGCGATGGCTTTCGACATCGCTCCGTTCTCCTCATGAACTTGAAACAAGGCTTTGGTAACAAAATCTTCTAAGTCGTTACAGTAAACGGCAATCGACTTAGTAAGCTCATTAAGGAAGTCACTGACTTCGACGCCCTTAGACACGGAGGATCCATACCCCTTGTCCATGTCGGGGTCCTCTTCCTCTTCACGGGTAATACCGGCAGCTTCGGGATCGTCTCCCTTAGAGAGTTTCATATCCGTACCGTTAGGCTCTGTGCCTTCGGGATCGTCTTCTTTCTCTCCGTCAGCCCAGCCAGACTTGCCTTTAGGTTGATCAGCGGGCCACTTCTTTCCCGTCTCAATCTGAGATTTAGACAGGATATCATCTAGCGCCTCTAGAGACTTTAAAATCTCTGACTCATACAGTGTGTCGGACATCTCGACTTCTCCTATAACCCAAGGCTTTTCTGGATGTGCGGCGATACCGATCCAGTAGTTTCAAATTTAACGACTTCGAGGGGAGAAATCTGTCCAGCCTCGACACCCTTCATAAGTGCCTCAACAATCTGGCCTTGCGAGGGTCCCGCTTGGCCTCCAAAATCACCCTTCTCTAAGTACTGAACATCGCCACCCGCGCCACCAGACGTATTGACGTCAATTTGGTCTGCCGTGGTATTGATGAATCCCAGGCTCTTACCCATAGACTCAAAAACACCATCGACACTCTTAGCAAATTGGTCGTGATGTAGGTCCATCTGGAGCAGTTGAGTACCAACGCGATCCTCGAAGTTAAGGAACGAGTACCCAATGGACTTAACCATCTCGTATAAAAACGGAGAGCTAGAAATTCCCTCGACTAACGTCGGGTTGCTCTCTACGTAATCAAAGAAAGACTTACGGACTTTGGCTTCCTCACCGGCCTCAGCCATCATCTCCGAAAAGCCGCCCTTATCGTCCTCTTCCTCAGACTCTTCCTCAGACTCTTCCTCTTCCATCGCCTTCAACAGAGCCGAGTCTTGAATAAGAGACTTGTATAACCGATAACTCTTTTTAACAGCACGGTAATCTGTGCCGTTCTCTTCGATGTTATCTTCGTCTTTCTCTTTCTCTACGTCCGTACCCGCCCAATCAACGCCCATAGGCTGATGATTTCCAGGCTGCAGCGGTGTGATTTGACTAGCCATTCTGTGCTCTCCTAGCGGCTGACATTCGGAAGATGACATCTGAAAGGCTTCCAGATGTACCTTGTGAGTACCCTAAATGACGTTGTATCAGATTGGCAAGACTTTTTTTAGTATATTCTTTTTCTTTTTTACTTTTTTCAGAATCGTCTTTGTATAGCAAATCTGTAGGGTCTTTATCTAGGTCCTCTGTACGTAGCGCGGAACCCCCAGTTTGGTTAGAAACTTGGTGTCCAGCGGACAATGTTTTTTCCATATTTAGATCAGCCCAATCATACTGACTAAACGATTTAACTACGTCTAAGTATGTATTGTAATTGATCGGAGCCGTTGTGACGGCAATATCTTGGATCCAACACTTTATAATAGTATTGCCGTTACGGCGAACAGTTTTACCTTGAAGGGAAAACCCTACTTTACGTTTGGCATCGGGGTTCTGGGCCAGAGACTGGATGTGTTCCCACACGTCGTCAGCAACCTTTTTTCCTTTGTAGATAATGCCTTTAACGTAAAGCCCTTTTGGGGTGAGTCTAACCACCCAAGGCTCACCAATCTTATTCTCAGCACCGGGCTTATGGTCCCAGTTAAAGTATCCATGCTTAATAAAGTAATCAAAATTGATACCGGACTGATTTACCCGCTCATTTTGAAGATCCATATCTGGCGTAGACGCAATGCCCTCAATAATACGGGCTTTGCCATCTTTAGAGGCTTTTGCCTTACTTAGAGGCATCCAGAAATTAAAATTTAAAGTTTCTTCTGACATTTACTCATTACCTCTGCCGTTTTATAAGGCCCTTCTGCCTAAGGTGCGTAATAAATTCTGGATTATGGAATTGTTTTACTAAGTCTGCACTTCTTGGGCTCATCATGGTTTTCGCATTGGGGTTATACCTAACCAACTCTCTAAGTAAGAAATCCCGCCGCTCTTTAGGAAGATTATTAAATTTTGACATCATACCCTCTGCTTCAGGAGAGGGTTTATATAATCTCTTAGATTGGGCTTTAGCCTCACGCGCAGATTGTACACGCGCAAGGTGGGCCTTCACGCGACCACCGTGCTGTCGAGCCGGATAAGATTCCGGGTCAATCACCTTGCGTTGGCTAGGGGGCATAAGCGGTCGGAACGAAAAACCCTCTTTTGTCTTCCAATGTTTAATATTCTTTTTTTCAGCAGCAGCAGCAGCTTCCTCTGCAGCTTCCTCTTTACGCCACTCTTTTACTTTTTTCTTACCCGCAGGGTGCCAAGACATTACGTCCCGTCCGAAAGATTTGCCGCCCTCATATACGTGTTTTGCGGCGTCTCCCACCCCTTCCGCCCAGGTTTCCATATCAGACTTCGAACCACCAGAAGTCTTAAGCGGTCTCCGAGACGAAGTAGCGCCCCTGCCTACTTGCGACTCGCTCAACTCTTTAAACGGATTCTTAGCACTAGATACGCCGCCCCTAACGTGTTTAGGACGAGCTTTTTCTCTACTCGCCATCCACGCAGCAGCAGCCTTCTCCTCTCCCACCTCTTTGACAGCCTTCGGAGCAGCCTTAAGAGCCGCCCGCGCAGCAGCGCCCGCTAATGGCGAGAGCGCTCCCGCAGCGGCAGCACCTGACGCTACATCCGGCCTAGGACCCTTGCACAACAACTCTATTGATTCTTCCCAAAAACTCATTTCATTCTCCCAAAAACTTCTTAATGTCAGCATCTTCAAAAGGAGTTGTGTCTCCCTGAGATACTGCCTTCTTTAAGAGTGGAAGCACAGACCCATATTGAAGGGGCTGTAAGTCAAGTGTAGGCTGGTACCCAGCCAAAGTCTCTACATATGGGCAGTGATGGGGAGCAACACCGCCCTTAATCATGCCCCGTAAATCCAGGCACCATGAAGCTTTTTTAAATCGCTCACTATAAACAGTACAAGTACTCTCCCCGTTAACAGACTTACTAAACTTACAACTTAGGTCTTTAACTAGAATCTTAAAAGGAGAAGAACTACTGCTTTTAACCATCACGCTCGGGCTACAACAATCCCCACAGTTATTACAGTAATCCTCTAACGGCTTAGACTTAACTAGGACATCTAGATGTGCCTGTATTTGACCATCTGTTAGTGGGCTATTCATCAATAACCGTATACTTGTTAATTAGTCTTTGCGTATTCGTTATCTTTTTAACGTCATTTTGAAGAAGTGACAGTTTCACTGCCAAAGCGGCAGGCTCTATATCACTAGAAAGTGCTTTTCGAATCTCTTCCGTCAATGTTTTGACAGTATCTATTTCAAAATTAACGTTCATTTTTTACCAGAGGGACTCTCTCTAAGAGATAAGTCTTCTTCGGATCGAGCTTTTTGCTTACCGTGAAGTAAATCTTTAACGGCTTCCTTTCTGTGGTGCTGAGCAAACTTAGCGTGAGCATCAATTAAGCCCTGAAGCTTAACAGTGTCACCACCACTACCGGCTCGGTCACGCAAAACATTCATTAAGTGCTGAGATAACGCAAAATGCGCGTGACTCGCGTCTCGGTGATCATCCCACTTATAATGTTTTGTATTATTTATACCAGAATGGGCGTGAATGTCGTGTCCGTTACGGGTATTACCAATTACGTGCTCTGCATGAGGTTTATAGACGGCATATCCCTCTGGGGGTCCTCCACCTTCTGTAGGGGCGGCTAACTTTGGGCTACCTTTGGGCGTATACTTTTTATAGTAGATGGGCTTACCAGTCGTGGGGCTAGTGCCCTTAATGTGTCCTCCCTTGGGGCCAAACTGCGATTTAGCGCTGCCCCCTCCGGAGGACCCAGTAGATCCTGTAGATCCAGTATATATGCCACCAAACTCCCCTTTAGCTTGGCCTTTAGCCCCGCTAAAAAAGGGTGTACTACCGGCAAGTCGGATCCCTTTAAAGACATCGTCTAGTATGTACAGCCCGTTTGGCATACTACCAGCCCGCTCTCCAGTTCTTGATGTCTCCACGCTTCTTCATGACGAGAAGGCGAAGCTTCATCAACTCTTCAGGAGCTAACTTTACTTTTGTCATAGCAACGGCGTTTGGAGGACCACCAAGATTCTCAATACCAGGAGCAATAAGGCTTAAAACTGCCTTCTCAAACTCGCTGAGATACCCGTGCTCTTGAGCAATATCCATTGCCTCAAAGATCTTCCCACAAGCGTACTCATAGTCGAGCATACCGTTACCAAATCGACGCAAAATAGCGTTCCCCGGCTGCCATACAGCTTCCGGAGCTTTGTATTTAGATGATCGAAGCTGCTGTGTGCGCCAAGACGGGTTTCGATCTTTACTCATGGGAGAATTAAGAGGAACCCGCGTTCTAGATTTATCGTCTGCCATATCAATTCTCCTACGAAAGGTGCGACTGGTGCCATTGGACAGAATTCATAGATTTTTTACAGTCTTCACAACAACCACTATGCCCCGCATGGTCATCTCCCCCGCACGACTTCGATAGCCTACCGCAAACACCACAAGACTTGCCGATGTCATAAACACGGCTTAGCTGAGAACCGTATCGAAGCTCAGTAATAGACTTCTTAACGCCCTTTGTAGCTCGCGAGAGCGCTGGAATCCGACGCACGTGCTTCTTTGGGTCAAACTTTAAAGGCTTATACACAGACGTTTCAGATTCCGACTCTAAATCCGCAGGGGTATACCCAAGTTGTACCGACGTAGGAGCAGGAACAGGCTTAACAACCGGCTTAGGGCCTATCGCCTTACTAAGCTCGGCAGAAGTGAAGAGAGACTTCTTAACGTCCTTCTTCTTATCGTCGTCCTCTTCGCCCTTAGCAGACCACCCAGGAGGGTCATACTGACCATCTTCCTCAACAGGGGTCTCCTCAGACGTCTTACCGCCCTCCCACACAAGCTTCTTGTCCGGCTTCTGGGGCTTAATATCACAGGGCGATCCTGCCTTAGACAAAGAAACAGATACAAAAGGATTAACGGACTTGTTAAACGAAGCTACGTTACGAGGTGACGAAGTCAAACCCATAGCAGCAGTCCCCTGCTTAAAGAGAGGCTCACCCGGAGGACCAGCCCCGCCCTCCTCGTGTTCATCTTTATCTTCTTCTGTTACATTAAGAGATTTCACTTCAGTATCCATGATTATTCCTCACCGACTCTTTTAGTATTATTAACAAGCATTTCAGGGGGAAGGGAATTTAAAAGTTCCTGTAATTGCTCTTTTTTACTTTTAGCAGGAGCAGCTTGCTGCTCTTCTTGTACTACTGGACTCTCGCCCTCCGGGGGTAAAGCAGCTTCTTCGGGAACTCCACCTTCAGGGGGCGCTTCAGCAGCCTCCTCAGGGGGTGCCGACTGTTGGGCCTCGTCGGGGGGTGCCGACTGTTGGGGCTCCTCAGGGGGTGCCGACTGTTGGGCCTCGTCGGGGGCTGGTGCTTCAACGGGACCTTCCTCAGCGGGAGCGCCCTCACCCCCCGCACCCATCTGTTGCTGTTGCATAGCGACCTGCTGTTGCTGTGCATTAGCCTGTTCTTGTTGGGCTTGCTCTTGCATAGCCATCTGCTTTTTCTGCATCTCAGCTTGCTCATCCTGCATCTTCTTATTGTCTTTGCGCTGTTGCTCTTCCGTTTTCCACATGTGCTCCATTTGGATCTTTTGCAAGAAAATCGGATTAAGAATGATATCTCCATCATCTATAGGCGATAAGTCCTCATCAGAACGAATTTCATTAACTGTTCTGAAGTACTGAACTTGTTGGTTGCGAAGCTCAATACGCTCTTTCTCGGTAAGCTCATCAAGACCAACAAAATCTAAGTAGAAATGGTCATCAAGCTTATCAACAATATTCCGATTAATTGAATCTGCATAAAATCGGAGAAGCGGTCGAAGTCCTCTATCCTTAGAAGCCTTTAACTTCCACTCATTATTTGAGTCGAACATGGGCTGCTGCATTCCACCGGGAGACAGATAAAATCCAATCTCTTCCGGGGCAATCAAGTAAACAGCGCAGATTACTTTAATGAGGTACTCAAGCCACCGGGAGTACTCCATGTCGAGGTTTGTAGTTTGCAGGTTGAGATATTGAATCTCTTCGCTCTGCATAATTGGTGTACGCCAAGCATTCTCAGCGCCAGCTACATTCGCCACCCACTGCCTCTTAAACGCTTCTAATTGTTCGGGAGCAATATTATCTCCACGAATATTTAGAAGTCCCTTAGGCGCGGCCCCCTGTTTAAAGAAGTTACGGTTATATTCTTCTGCCCACAGGTGAGAAGTGATTATGTTTACGAGTTGCTCAGTCTCTGCGTATCCGTATCCGTTAGATCGAATATCTGTACGAGGGTTTGCAATACAAAACGCTAACTCAGATCGTTTATATGCCCGGACAATAGACCCCTGCCACACCTGTACGAAAGAGGCGGCACTTCGCTTGTTCGAATCTTGAATAACCGGGTAAGCAAGAGCAGAACCCGAATAGTTTTCTAAGAAATCCCTGAGTTCTTTTGACTCTTTCTTACGGTTACGGTGGTTCTCTGCACTTGGGTCGGCAGCAACACGGATCGTAGATGCGTCTACAGCAACAAACTCATAGGGAAGACCACGGCGATCTGGGACTATCTCAAACGTTAACTGATCATAAGTCATTCGATCGCGAATAACCTTACGAGTAAATTGCTCAAAGTTATCCCTTGGACGCTTAGCGTATTTGTTCTCATCAGGCTTTCCGCAATTAGAGATGTACGTCTCTAATTCAACCATAAACCGCTTCTCAGACTTACTGAGCTTGTGATCTCTGTCTTTATGCTTAATCTCAAAACCAATATTACGAGTACGCCTATACGGAGACGTGAACGTGGCTACCTGATTAACTCTGGTATTCACAATTGCAGATAAAATACTTAGAGAACCAACCATCTGACGCAGGATGTCATACGTTAAGTTGCTGCGTCGATCCTTGTACCCCAAGGAGTACACCAAAGACATTGGATCCCAAGATACGGATTTAGGCGCTCGCGCAGCAGCAGAAGTGGGTAACCGCTTCCAGCCCTTGGCCAACTCCGCACCAGTAGGGAGAATAATTGACGGGGACAATACCTTTCCCAGAGCTTTATCTAATAGCCCCATACTTATACCTCTATAAAATATTCAGATTGGAATAATGACTTCTTAACGGGCACTGGACGAGTCGCTACGGCGGGGGGCTGAGTCGCTACAGCGCGGGGCTGAGTACTAAGAACTTTAGAAGGAGCCGGAAGACTTGTTGGACCACGCAACTCAGCAGTTGCTCGATCTAACCCAGCAACACGCTTAGTCTCTGCTTGCTGCCTAGCAGGAGCAGCAACAGGACTCTTAAGATACAAGCTACTAGAGGCAACCGCCTTAGGCTTAGGGACAGGTGGACGCAAATCCTCAGGACGTGCCCGAGTCTGACTAATCTCCATACTGCGAGAAGGCCCACGATATCCCTGGTGGCCCTGCTTCTCAGCGTGTGCCCTACTCGTGCCCACACGAACGTAATGCTTATCAATCTCGCTGCGCCTCTTTACGCCTTTAGCATAGCGATCTAAAGCTGAGCCAAACGACCCCTTACCAGAATCTCCCTTACGCGCTAAAGCAGCCGACATATTAGTGCGCCACGCCTTAGGACCTCCGTATTTAGATACCTGGCTTGGTGCCCCCCTTAACAACCTGTGAGGGACATCCCAAAGGGCGGCATTCGGATTCTTTTCTCTATACTTAGCCAGCGCCCGCTGGTTGTGTACCTCTACATCACTGGTGTTCTGAGAAGGATCTTTACCCCCAGCACCACCAGAAAAATATGACATCGCAGCATAATCAATAGCATCTGACCGGGACATTCCAGCCTCTAATGCTTTCTTATAATTAATGCTCCAGAGCTTAACACCACCCTCTACGTTTCCACGCCAATCCCCACGCTCAACACCTAAACCCGCAGCAGTTTTCGGCATTAACTGAAATGCGCCCTGAGCACCGGTCTCACTCGTGAGAATCTTACCCCCGCGCCGCCACTGCGTTCTGCCCGATTCAGTCTTGGCAGTACCCAGAAGTGCAGGCTCTATATCCTCTAGCCCGTACTTCTGAGCCATCTTATGTACGTGCTCGTCCATATTGGCCTTAGTTGGAGGCAATCCACGAATACGCATTGTCGGACCAACATACGGACCACCAGGCTTACCAAACAGGCGCTCCTCTTTAGCCTGACGAGTTTCCTGCCTAGGACCCTTATAAATGTCATCCTTTAGGTACAGCATAGAACGTCTAGCCCCTTAGCCGCTTCGCAACATGCAGCAATGTCTACGCCTGCTGTATCCCATTTCCTCTTTTTAACGTGTGCATGATGCATAACGCCTCCCTCAGAGGCGGCTTTTACCAAAGGAATAGTCTTAATTACCTTCGGATTTCCTAAGTCCCCGGTAGGAACTAAGTTCAAATCGGGTAAGTGTTCGTTAAGTCCCGCTAACAGGGCTATATAAGCATCAATTTGCACTTGATGGAAACCTAAAAATTCTTTGGGCTTCCAACCATTAATGCTGTAGCCGCTGATCACCGGGCGTTCTGGCTGTCCACGTTTTACCAAAACTTTATTATATTTTGTATAAACCGGGTTGTTTAAATCTATGCCTATGGATTGCCGATTAATCTTACCAACACCTGAGTGCCACCCCTCATGCATGGCATCTATAAACTGATAAATAGTGCCATCCCAATCAATACAAAAGTGCGTGGATATGCCCTTCGCAGCAAGGACGTTTCGACACTTCTTAGCAGAGGTACATACGTCCCAATGCGTAATAACCATGTTGATGTATCGGTCTTTACGCTTCCGAAAGCCCTTAGATAACGTTAAAGCGCCGTCCTCTCTAGGAACAACCACATTATCCCAAGGAATTGGAAGTAATTTACCTCCAAGTAATATCTTATCGCCAGAAGCTGGACCAATATCCTCGGAGTCCCTTTCCAGTTTTACTCGCCGGAAAGTAACAGGACCGCACATACCGTCAATTTTTAAATCAGGATATTTACCCTGAAAATCTTTAATAGAATCCTGTAAGTCTTCTCCAAATTCAGGAACACCAAACCACTGAGGGGTCCACCCTAATTTACTTGAAGACCGGCGATTATACGAGGACATGCCTGTACCTACTTGCGCTTCTTGTCTTTTCTAACGTGGGCAAGCAAGTCATCTTGCATCCACCAAGGAACCTTATTGAGCGCAGCTTTTAAAGACATCTTTTTATTACGCACTTTACGAGCATAGGGGGCTACAAACGACTGGCTTTTACCGAACGTTGCTCTAGCTTTTGCTTCATCAAGCAGTTCTTTGAGATCTTTCTTATCCCCAATTTCAGAATACCGCTCATCTTCTTTCTGTTCTTTATGCTTTTCGGCTGCTTGCCTTAAAATAGCTTTAACGTCATCTAAGGACTTCTTCTTTTTGAGCTTAACCTTCTCTCGGAAAGGTCGGCGCTTTTCGTCTTTATCCTTCTTCTCTTTTACAGGCTTAATCCCCTTCTCTTTCTCCTCCTCATCATCGTCGTCGGAAAGGTCCCATGGAATTCTCTTTTTCCCCCCAGGCTTATTCTGAGTTTCGCGTACTTGGGTTTTGGTTTGGGTTTTGGTTCCGGTTTCGGTTCCGGTTTCGGTTCCGGTTCCGGTTAACTTACCCAAACCCAAACCGATACCCGCTGATCCTACAATCTTACCCCCGTGCTTTTTGCCCCCACCTAGAAGCTTTTTACCACCCTCTTTAAGCTGTTTGCCTACACCATGGGCCGCCTCAGCAAGCTTATCGCCCGGAGTGGGCATAGTGGTAGCGCCACCCGAAGCCCCCCTACGCGTTGCTTGGCTGGTAGCAGCCTTCCCACCGCCTGTTCCACCCGAGCGCATTAGAACATTTTTTACAGGTTCTCCACCCGTAACCACCGCCCCCTTCGGAGTCATCTTTATAGTCCCACCCGCAGCCTTAATTGCAGGTTGAACCGCCTTAAGCGCGGACTTTGACCCCGTCACGAGCACTTTAAAACCTTGTGCAACCTTTCCAATAGGGACAATCGTTAGGGCGGTATTAACAGCCGCGTACTTCAGGTGCTCTCCAAACGTTTTAGATCGGGGCGTAGGGGGCAGACGCCCCGGACGAGACTGCCCCAATATCTTCATCTCCATCGTTCTCAAACCCTCGCCAGCTTTTGTGGTGTGGTGCCGTACATCTGATACACCAAACCTATGCGCCCGAGCCTTATCCCGAGAGTCAAATGTCTTGGCCTTTGGATCGCTACTAACCCCAAACTTCCCCGACGGAAGCTCAACAATTTTAAGTTCCCTGGCACGAGATAACGCAGCATCTGCTTCGTCTTTGGTCTTAAAAAGCCGCGTTCCTGGATCATTCGTTATCTCAAAGCCTGACCGATGCGTCTTCCCCTCAAGACCGTGGGTTCCAAGATGTTTTTTTGGAATTTCTCGTCGAGCAGAGACTACTTTATACTCGACAGAAGTGGGGGGTGGACTAGCTGCCTTAGTGGGTGGTGGGGGACCCTTAAACAGGTCCAATCGTAAATAAATACTTTTATCCATGTCATCACCGCTGCCCTTAGATTTCTTCTTAGACTTCTTCTTGTCTTCTTTCAAAATGATCGCATCCGACTTACTAGCCTCAGCTTCTTTAGGCTCTGTAAAGTGAAGGTGATCATGTAAGGCGTCCGCTTGTGCCTCTTTCGGGTCATCATAATGAATCGTCTGGGGCTTCCTGAATAACGCCTCATGAATCTTTTTAGGTTCCTCACGCTGCTGCTTAGGCGTGTACTGCTCTTCCGGAGAAAACTGTTTTATGTCCGCCAACCGGCGAGGAACATCTTCAGGCTTAACAGGAAGTTTCTCTAAACTACGAATAGCTGATGCACCACCGGACGCAGGGCAGATATACCTGGGACGTCCACGGTAACTAACAGTTTTAACACACTTCTTAGCCTTAAATTGTCCACTAATGGGCTTGATGCCCTTAACCCCAATGGAGCCCTCGCCAGTGGCTAACCGTTTACTAAGCTTTTCGTAGTCTCTCATTTTAAAAACTCACGTAAAGACCAATGCCTTTTTCTACTTTCTTCTTCTTCTCTTCTTTTTCTTCCTCTTCAGCCTCAATCTGCCCAGTATTCATAGTTGCTGGGCCAACACCGCTAGATGAGCGTCCAAAAGAGTTCTCAAACGCACGAATCTTTTGGTCTTCACTCAGACTAAGAGCCTTAAATAGAGAAGAATTTAAAAACAATCCTGACATGGGTATTCCACCGGTTATATTAAACATATTATTAACAGCTTTTCGTAAATAGGCTAAGACTTCTTGTCGGCCTCTTTTACTTAATGATCCATAGGTACTAGATTCTAAAGAAGACAGCTTTTCTGCAAGCTGCTCTTTAACTCGGTCTTCAGCGGCAGCCATCTGTTTAAGAACTTCTTTTTGGTCTTCTGACACTCTTTCCGGAGGTCGATCGGGGGAGATACCTATATCCCTTAAAGCTTCCCCCCTACGGCGCTCTAACTGGGCTTTGGTAGTATCGGCCCACTCTTTAATAGCGGCGATACCCCGCGCTTCGGGAGACGTCTTTCCGCGACTCTTCCCTCCCGAAAAATATTGGGCAGACCAGTCCTCAACACCCTCTTTTACGGCAGCCTTAAGCGCTGCGCCCTTTAATCCTATCGCCTTATACTCTTTTCTAAGCTCAGTAGCCTTCTTTTCTCCCGACCTTTGATGTTTAGCCTTATCTTGAAAACCCTCACGCTCCATAAGGCCCTGCCAAGTCTCCTCATCAAATTCTTCAGTCGGGGGATTCTTAGCCCCACCCACAACTGAAGAATAGTGCTTATCGAAGTCTTTAGAAACGAGCTTCTTTTTCTCCGTAGGAATGTCCGGATCAGGGTCGTCTACTCTTGACCCGGCCCGTTTCGTAAACCCACTAATAATGTCCTTGTCTATTCCAGCTTCCTTAAGCTTTTCTGAAGAAGTGAGGCGGCCCTTCTTTGGGTGTACAATAGTTATAACCGGATCACCGTCTTCTCCAATTATTGGTTCGCCGTCTTTTCCAGTTTTTACTTTAGAGTAGGGAAGGTCGTGGTCTCTAAGCGTGTCCCTGGTAACTTCCTCAGCAGCGTCAGGATACATATACTCAAGGCCGTCTTTCTTTCTTCTAACGGCCTCTGACACCAGTGCTTTATGCTCTGCACGCACAGTATCTTTAGATAATCTATTAGAGAGTTCTTCTAAAAGAGCATCTCTCTTCCTTTCTATGGCCACTGTTTTAGTACGAAACTCACCCTGAACCCGAGATCGATCTGCTCCTGGTTCATTAAATTTGCCCCGCAACTTTCGCCTTAGCGCACTAATCTTATCTTGAGCAGTAGTATTAATAGACTCTTTTGTTCTATTATTTCGGTAAAAATCAGCAACAACCTTTTTATACTCAGAAAGACTAAGTGCGTGGGGTTTGACAGGGGCATCTTCGTGATGTGGAAGATCATCAAAAGAGGCTATCTTACTCACCTCTTTTTTAGGACCACGAAAGTCTTCAGCGGAGAGCTTGCGAACACGACGGATATCCTCTTCTGCTTCTGCTTCAATGTCTTCGGCCTCTTTTATTTTAGCCCTTACAACCTCACGAACCATTCTATTTGTAAGGTCTTTATCCCCCCCCTCTTCACGGACGGTTACTTGGTGGGTGTCTACTTCTCCGTTTTCCCCCACTACGTGGGCTTCAACCATGCGCTTACTTTTGTGCTTAAATTTACGCCCAACGTAAATTCCAGGCTCTCTTTCAGAAAATGGGATGGTGGTAGTAGTAGTTTTTTTCCTAGTGCTCTCTTTTTTAGGAGCAGCCCTTCCCCTGCCGGGGATAGTTTTAATGATATGCTCATCTTCAAAGATTGCTCTGTCCTCTGCCCCCTTACGAGCTTGCTTTTGTAACTCTTCATGGGGTACGGCGTTACCATCTATGTCTGTCACGTTTAATACTACGTGGTGAACCTTGCCATCCCCCATCTTGACTGCGAAAGTCTTTTGCTCGACATCGATGGCCTCCCCCATGTCTGCTCCGGGGTGAACCTTGTCCATCCATTTCTGTAGCTCGGCATCAATCTTTTTTTCTACTCTCTTAGTGACGGCCCGATCAATAAACTCTTGGTCGTAACCCATACCCTTTGAGTCTTTTTTAATCTCTTTTTTAGACTCCTTTTGAAACTGCTCTCCCAGTTGCTCTTGCAATTGAGTTCTTTTACGATCAACTTGGTCTTTAAACTGTACGCCGGTAACCCTAGAAGACGACCCCCCAGAAGCCGCTGCATCAGCGGCAATAAACGGAGCCAGCGCAGCCTTCTCTTTCTCCTTTTTATGTATTAAGGTCCTAGTTGCTTTAGTCTGTTTTTTCAGACTTCTAAGCTTATCTAGCTCTTTATCCAGAATCCCATAAGCTTTTGTTGCCTTTCTTCTAGCTTCCGGAGAACAGGCACCAGCTTCGGCTTTTATTAAATCCACGCTAACACCCATCGTTTAATTCTTGTATCAGATCGGCTACACCTGCGCTGTCACCGCCAAGCATTTTCTCAAGTTCATCAACCTCAGCCTGCTCAGCCTTGGTAAGGGGCGTATCATCGTGTGTCACGTCTTCAACAGAGACTGCCTCAGGAGCATCATCCGCTTCCCACTCTGTTTCATGTTCTTCTTTAGCACTCTTCACAGCACCTCTAAAATCGAGGTGTGAAGATACGTAGTTAGCGCCGCTTAATACTTCCCACCCCTTACCGGACGGTCTTCCAGAATCTTCAGACGTAGCTATTGTTATAGTTCCGTCAGGACTTTTTACTGATAACCGTCCCCCACCTGCTGCGTGGAAGGTCCAATCCTCTAACCCTTCATCCTTAAGCGCCGTTACCTTGTTAGGAGACTCCTTAGAGAAAGAATCGTCGCTAAAATATCCCTTTTCTTTAGCCTGAACTTTTGTTGGTTTAGGGACTACGACTGTCCTCTCTGTACCGTCTTCTATAGAAGATACCTTCGCTAACTCTTTATCTATTTCCTTTTCAGATAGGTTATCAGCCCTCAGTTTATCGGATAAAGCATCTGTATCGACCGAAGGTTTAAATTCTAAAAACATGCCCGGTTTAATGCTGTCCTTAACCTCGTCCCAAGTCTTATATCCCCCATGTATGGAGTTATCTGAGGTCTCTCCAGACTCTCTAGCAGAGTCATAGTGGTCTTTATCATTAAACGCGAGCACTTCAAGCCGACTAATGTCATCCCCGTGCTTTTCATTTATCTTATGCCAGAGAGTAAGATCAGACTTGGCAGCTTTGTCTTTGTATAACGCTTTTAATGTCTTATCTGGTAACGCTTTAACGGCCTCCTGCTCCCGCTCTTTCACAACAGAATCAGAAAATGCGCGAGTAAATTTACCTACAGGCTTGCCCTTCTCGTAAGTGCCCGAGATGGTAGTTCCGTCTGGAAGGGTACGAGTACTTTTGCCGTGCTGTTGGCCATTTTCAAACACGCCAGTAAGGGAGCTACCGTCTGGGTACTCGATGGACATATCGCCGTGAGGGCTACCAGCCTTAAAAGTTCCCCTATAGATAGCCCCTCCTGGATAAGAAGATTCGCCTTCCCCGTCCAATTTACCAGCCTTAAAAGTTCCCGTGTTCCTGCGACCTGCTACAGTGACGTGTGTGCCCGGACCTTCAAGCTTTCCACCCTTTGCCGTACCCGTAAAAGTGCCCGCAGGATAACCATCCTCATCGGTGTCCGTCCAAGTACCGTGTTCCCCGTCCGCAGGAGCCTTTTCAGGAGATTCTACTCCTTCAGCGGCAGGCTCAGGCTCTTCAGTGTCGGGCGTGTTTTTAAGCCACTCCCATACATCATTTGCTCTTCCACGAAAGACTTCATTACCGTCTTTATCAACAATAGATTTCATTCCCCGAGTTTTCTCAGATCTTTCATCTTCGGGTATATCTTGCGCGGCATATCCCTGTTTACTTAAAGCCCCATGAAGATCTTTGGACTCCGTCTTGGCATCGCCTTTAGCGGGTTTCTCAGCCTGTGGTTCTGGGGCAGCCTCAGGCGCTACTACCTCCGCTTCCTTAGTGGGGGTCTCAGACTGCACCACACCGGGCGCAGGCGTACCCATAACCTTCTCATACGCAGCACGCAGCGCCTCTTCTGGACTAGCGCCGCGCTTCTCCCCAACCATATCTGCTTGCTTAGTGGAAGCTAAGTGAGTGGCGTACTCTTTAAAAATATTCCGAATATTGTTCGCGCTGTGTCGGTACGAATTAGCGTGTGTGTCCTCGTCCTTACCGAACATCACATCATACATTAGCCGCCCCAAAGAGTCGTTCTCGATAGGGTGCCCCTTGGTTGATTCTCCGGAGAACATGTCCTCCGGTCCTCCTCCAAAAATCTTAGTTAGCTTATCATCGCTACTCAGTTTCTTAAACGCGGCTTCTTGCTTGCTCCCTTCCTTAGTGGTGTCTTTGCCGTATTTAGTAACAGTTGCGTGTGCGTCGATTGCTTGAGATATCGCCGGAACAAGATCCATATCTTTGTCTTCTATTGCGGCGTACTTTACCCACATACCAACATCTCCCAAACGCTCCTGTACCCGTCGGGGGGCGCTCCTATAACTACTCCCACCTCCCGCAGCCAACATCCCAAGCGCCTGTTCAAAGGTATTCTTTCCGTGAACAGTAAGCTCCTCACCCTCGAAGAGTTCGTCGTGCTCCCCTAACCCTGAGCTAACTCCCTTCCCTACGTTGGTCCCCTTGGCAGTCTCCACCAAGCTCTTACCTTCCTTGGACTCTAAGAAATCCCTGATATTTCCATGAGACCCTATGTTCAAACCCGCGCCTGACTCCCGGTCATAAAACATACCTTCATTATCTTTAAGGAACTCTGCCACACGAGTGGCTTTGGTCATCTGTGTCTTACCCGCAGAGACCTGGGCATTTAAGTCCGAAGAATACCCCATAAGCTCTTCTGCGTTCATGTCGTGGTGGTTCTTATCCACCATGCGAACATACACCATGTCCCCCGACACACTCTCCGGGTTAATACCTAACTCCTCCGCACGAGCCTTAAGGTCATCCTGGTACTCTCCAAGCCTCCCGTTACTCTGTAGTTCTTGCAGGATAATAATACGACTGTTTCCCCCTAGTCCCAAAGCGTCTTTGGACACGGTAGGGGGGCCTTCGTTAGGACTCTCGCCAGTGCTTAGAAGAGCAGAACTTCGGAATCCTCCGATAACGGCACCATCCTTGTCACGTTGTGTAGCCCCCGCCCGTCTCTTTAGCTTGGCCTTAGCCTCGGGGGTTTCGTACTGGTCTGCACGCTCCTGTCCGACCGGATACCCTTGATCAGTGTTTGGTACCAACCCCTCACTACCAGTCTGCACCCTGTGTGACGGGAGTAGAGAGCTAAGACTCACCAACCCATACTCCACCGGAATTGACTTTTCCCCCGTACTACCCCCGTAGACACGTGACCCTTTGTCGTGACCGGGCGGGTTAGCCTTCACAAAGGCTACGTTCTCCCTAGGCGTCTCACCCCGCGCCACCACGTGCTCCCGCAAGTGCCTTTGCTCTTTTGGAACGGCCTCAGGTGGAGCAGCCTCTTCAGGAGTAAACTCACCCTTCTGTTTAGCGGGAGGCTCTACTTCCCCGGTAACAGCTTCTTCACCCACGTCTTCAGGCGCAGCCCCAGCCTCTGGAGCCACCACTTGATCATCAGGAGTCGTATCATCTGAGGAAACCTTTTCTTCTGCTGCTGCTGTAGGTGCTTCTTTAACTTCTGCCGCTTCCGGTGTCGCAGGAACGTCTTTTTCCCCTCTGGCAGCTTTTCTTTTTTCACTGGGACCTACATCTCGCGTATCAATTCGTTTTCTAGCCTCTGTAGCTCCATACGTAGGCTTGGAAGGGAAACCAATATCCTTCTGCTCCGCTGTGCCTAACACAGCAGCCGCATCCTTATGCAGGTCTTTAAACTCAGAATTATCGGGAAGGTTAAACGGCCCAACCTTCTTTTTATCTTCAGAAACGTCCGTAACCGCTGAAGCCTTAACATCTCTTAAAATAGTAGCAAAATCTCGGTAACCGCCATTAGCAAATACCAATCTACCCCTAAGCTTCTTTACAGCCTTATCTTGAGGCACATCAGAAGCTATATCTTTCTCGTAATTTTCTAAGGCCCACTGTTTTACTTTGGTGAAAGCGTCCTGGGCACCAACAAAATCATCATGCTTCTTCTTCTTGAGGTTAGCATTGCTTAACCAATGCCCCCAGGTCTTACGCATCGTATCTTCGTCGGTAATGTCATACGCGAGAGGAATCTTAAAATCACTGTCCTCTGAAGCTTTGTATCCAGTAAATATCTCAGAAAGCTTCGTCGAGTGCGGCAAGTCATCCTCAATAGAGGTATAAGCCCGCTGCCCGTGTAAGTCTAAGTGCTTCTCAGGATCAAAAGTCTCCGCAGCCTCAGAGATGCCGGTGGAGTCCTCTTTTTTACCCTGAAGAACTTCTTGTTTCCGCTCTTGCTTATCCCGCTCTGCGTTACGGACACTACTGCTCTTCTCGTGACCTGGATGCCACGTTGCAGCGTGACCTTTATACCCGCCCCCAGACAGAAAAGACTGACTAAGCTCTTCTACATCAACTTCCTCAGTTTTATCCTTACCATCGAAGTCTACATGTTTAACCGTATAGTAGTCTTCTTTGTCTCCGGATGGGGGGTGATACTCTTCTATAAAGTGTGTCACCCCATTGGGGTCCATATAACCCTGTCCCTCATTATGCTTAGGGTTCGTCCTAAAACGAGTACTACCAAAATCTGCCTTCTTCGAGTGCTCTTGATCAGCACTTGGGCCTTTATGGTAATGCCCATACCCCGGTAACTTGTGGTCAATTCTCTCCCGCTTGGAAAGGCTTTCAGCGTCGGGGTGCTCAACCCCCCCTCCTACGTCCTTTAAGGACGCGGCAAAAGCTCTGTCGCGCCCAGACTCATTAGGATCGTGCGCCCACCGAATAGCAGTTCCCGTATACATACCACTATTGACTGCACGGTGTAGCTCTTTAGCGGACATAGACTCCGATATGAACTTCTCATTAGTGCCATCAATCTCGCCCAGCTTAGGATTATAAGCAGGGTTAATACGATTTACCGTGTAAGTCCCAGAGGGGGCATGGTACCGCACAACGCTATACTCAACGCCGTCTGGATCTTTATACCCACGACCCACGTTCTGTTCGGGCTTTACGTTCTCAAACTTATAACTGTCGGCAGCCTTAGTGTCTGGTAAACTCTCTGCCCAAGACGTATCAGCCGGGGCAGCAGCCGTCTCAAGACCACCCGCTACAGAGAAGTGGTCCTCCAAATCAAGATCTTTACGTAACTGCTGTATTAGCTTTTCTGCGTGAAGATTTAAACGGGCATCCCACTTCTCACCAGTGGTTTTAAACTTGTCTAAAGCACCCTGAATACCATCAGCCTCTTTTATAACGCTCTGTAGCTCATTATACGTATCTGACTTCCACGGACCTGAGTAGTTAGAACGCTTAGGGGCCTTATCTTCCGGCTTGGACACACTATTAAACTTGCCCCTAGCCATCTCGTCTAATTTATCAAGCATCCCCGCTTTAGCAACCGCAGTACTAAGCATCTCCTCTTTATCCTCAGGAGAAGCTTTACGTACCTGATCTAACATAGACGCAAACTCGGTCTGAGCCTCTCTAGACCACTTTCTAGACTCTTTTACTAAATTATTAAATTTACCAGGGTCAACATAAGACGTCCCATCTACCCCTGAAAAAATACTTAAATCTAAAGTGTTTAAATCGTCCATCGTGGGGACGGTTTTAGACCGATATGCACCGTTTTCAGCATTAGCCAAAGCACGGTGCTTTCTCATAACTACATCAGATAAGTGCGCGTACTTATGATTAAGTGCCCCCGGCGAGGACGTTCCGGCTGCTTTTTCTTCCTCAAAAGAGCTTAAAAGACTTTCATGGTCATTATGAAATGCCTCGTGCTGCCCTTTGGTCCAATGCCTAGTGCTTCCCAGCGTATTAGAGACATCGCCATGGCCAAAGGCATCAGATTCTGCGAGTTTCTTAGTTTTAGCTTTAATCTCTTTAGGGACGTTCATCCCTAATCGCTCTTCTAGGTCTTTCTTGGTCTTTCTGCGGTGATTTATATCCTTAAACTCACCAACGATATTATCGGCAACCGTACCCAAGGCCCCAAAGAAAGATTCTACCGCCGAGAAGGGATTAGGGTTCATTAGGGCTTTCCCTAATCCGTACCAATTGGTTCCTTTCCCCTTACCCTGATGCTTAGCAAGCTCATTCATTACCTTTCGGATGTAATCAAGCTTCTTTTCAAACGTGGCATCGCTGGCAGGTAGGTCTCTTAAAACATCTTTCATTCCCTGGGGGATATGTTCCGAATCCGCAACATTCTCCAGCTTCTCTGAGAGGGTCTTGGGAGCTTCGGGTGGGGCGTCAGCAGCAATAGACGCCTCAGGGGGGGAAGCCGGGGTCTCAGGTGCATCGCCCTCCGGCACTTCAGGGGCAGGCTCCCCTGTTTTGTGCGAGTGCAGTGTCTGGGCTAACTTTTGTCGATAATCCTCATGCTCATCAGTACTATCTAAGGCGCGGTGGTGCTCAACGTCCTCTCGGGAAATATCACTATCAGGATACGTACTCTTCCAAGCGGCCTCTATATCAGAATCGTCATGGCCTTCAGCTTTAAGCTGGTGCTCTAAATCGCGGGCAGAGTTGTTCTGCGCTAAATCATCGACCGGAGAGGCGGCAGGCTCTTCAGCGGTGGCAGCTTCTGCTTCAGGGGTATCAGTAGCAGGCTCTTCCTGTTCTTTAGGACTGTAAAAGAAGTCTGCTATTCGGTCTCGTACACTACTAGGCTTAAAACCACTATCCCCCCACGTGCCTTTGACCTCTTTACCATCACGAGTACGAGTGATGTCCGTTGAATCTTCGTGGGCAGCGTAAACAGTACCGTCAGTCTCCGTTATTTTGATTGACCCGTCGCTCGACCGCTCACTAATCCCACCCTCTGGATATGTTCGTTTCTCATTCCCCGCACCGTCTGTGACAATTGTAGTGCCATCAGCTTTGGTTTCAGTACCGTGAGAATACCGACCATTATCAAAAATACCCTCCGACTTACTTCCATCGGGCCTCGTCAAAGTCCCATTGCCGTTCGGGAGATTATCCTTATGCTCTCCAACGTAAGAGTGGCCCTCTTGTACAGAACTAAGTGCTCCCGTGTCGTCAGTGTGTTGTACGGCCCCAGCGTCTATACGTTCAGGTGCCGGTAACTCCTCTACACCACGATCAGCAGCAGCTTCCCGCGCAGTATCTACCACTTCAGGTGCCGGTAACTCCTCTACACCGCCCTCCGCTTCCTCTCCAGGAGCTTCTGCTTCAGGCTCCTCAGCAGCATCTGCTCTATCAAAAAGAGACGCAGCTTCCTCTCCAGGAGCTTCAGGTTCCTCAGTAGGAGCTTCTTCCCCACCAAAAAGAGGTGCCCCCTCCTCCCCACGCTGAGGAGGCACTCGACCACGCTCTGGCTTGCCGGGGCCTAAACCTAATGTTCCCTGTTCCGGAGTAGGCTCAGGAGAAGTTAATTCAAAATCCTCCCCCGCGCCGGTCTCTGCCTTATGGTCTTCCGAACCCGGCCCAAAGTGTGTGTCCCCACCCTCCCCAATACCGTGATCGGGATCTCGTACAGACTCGCTTGCAGAGTGGACAATGAGGTTGTTACCACCCTCATCAAGATCAAATTTATAGTTAGACCCGCTATCAGCAATATGCTCCATTACTGCTCTGGCGTGTACACTGTTCTTCGGAATAACAGCCCGATGACCGCCGTCCAACACCTCATGTATATTATTTAAATACGATTTAAAATCGTCGTGGTGAGGAACTTCTCGTCCCTCTCCCTGTTCCGGCTTACTGGAGTCTATGTGCTCCTGGTGGGAGTCCGAAGTCTGTGCCTTAACTCCTACATGGTGTAGGCCACCCTCTGTGTGAGGCTTATCCCAACCCGCGTGAAGACCAGCAACATCTATACCTGCACCAGGCAAAGCCTCCTTAACATTAAGCCCTTGTCCACTGGGGGCAGAAGAGTGATCTGTAACATTCCCCTTACTCGGGATTGTAGCTAAAGTGTTGTTTGCGCCATCCTTTAAATGAAATGCGTCATTTTGATGATATACGTGAACAGTGCCGTGATCTTTATGATCAAACTTAGCTACATGAGACGGAGCACCTGTAGGAGCGGCAGCCTCAGGTGTCGGGGCAGCAGTAGCCTCAGGTGTCGGGGCAGCAGTAGCCTCAGGTGTAGGAGCAGCAATAGCGGGCGGGGCTCCTGCCGCAACGCTAACATCAGCAGGCGCGGCTACTCGACCTCTAGGACCAGTCGGCGCTGCTGGAGGAGCCATCCCAGTAGCCGCAACTGGAGCATCCGCCACAGGGGAAGCTACTGTGG